>Ga0268259_10000496_pt1 | contig 10415 bp, 10 predicted proteins | sample AgamicAsMarz_FD_200246 | JGI IMG/M metagenome (GOLD analysis project Ga0268259, IMG submission 200246) | Agave microbial communities from Guanajuato, Mexico - As.Ma.rz (v2) (version 3) | ecosystem: Host-associated > Plants > Phyllosphere > Phylloplane/Leaf | place: Guanajuato, Mexico... | reverse complement strand
ATTTTTGGGCACGAGGTTACTGCGTGGATACCGTAGGTATAAACGAAGAAATGATCAGAAAATATGTTAAGTATCAGGAAAAACATGAAGTTGAAGAGAGCCAGCTTCCACTAAAAGAGGTGTGAAGGGAAGGCTCTCAGAGTCTGGACTTAGTACGCCCCTATGGGGCGTTATCAATGCCACCTGCTATGCAGGTGGTTTTTTACCGGCCAGCTAAAATGGCGTCAGGCAAATATCGTCATCAGGTAAGCCGCAAACAGCGCCATATGCGCCGCGCCGTTCAGCACATTAGTACGGCCGGTCGAGAAGGAGAGCTGGCACAGCAGCAGCGAGGAGACCATCACAATCATCTCCGGCGCGCCAAGACCAAAAACCAGGTGATTACCGGTGATCCACGCGATCAGCGTAACGACCGGCACCGTCAGGGAAATGGTGGCCAGCACCGAACCAAAAAACAGATTCATGGCGCGCTGAACCTGATTACTCAGCACTGCTTTCAGCGCACCCAGACCTTCCGGCGACAGGATCAGCAGCGCCACCAGGAAACCAGTAAACGCGACCGGCGCATTCATCTCTGTCAGCAGCGCTTCCAGCGGCTTCGCGTTCATTTTGGTCACCGCAATCACCGCAATCAGATGCACGATCAGCCATACGGTATGCCACAAATTGCCATGTGCAGACGGTTTGCCGTGATGCGGATCGTCGTCGTCGCTCTCGTCTTCATGCTCGTAAACAAACAGACTCTGATGCGTTTTGGTCTGGATCAGCAAAAACACGCCGTACATCGCCGCCGAGATTAATGCCACCAGCAGCGACTGAGCAATCGTGAAATTGGCCTCCGGCAGTGCCATCGGGAACACCAGCACAATAATCGCCAGCGGGAACAGGGCAATGAGATACTGTTTGATGGCAAACAGATTCATATACTGAGTGGCGAATTTACCCCCGCCGAGCAGCAGCGAGAACCCCACCAGCCCGCCGGTGACAATCATGATGATAGAGTAAAGCGTGTCGCGCATCAGCGTTGGCGCCGCATCGCCTGTCGCCATCAGCGCGGAAATCAGGCTCACTTCGAGGATCACCACCGAAAGACTCAGAATCAGCGAACCATAGGGCTCGCCGAGGCGGTGGGCGAGTACGTCAGCATGGCGAACCACGCTAAAGGCGCTGAAAAGAATGCCGACCAGCGCCAGAATATTGATGCCAATCACCGCCGGCAATGACTGCGAACTTCCCCAGAAAAGCAGCACGGCCAGCGCCAGCACCGGGAAAATAAGGGAGGTCTCCTTGTGGCGGGTTTTAACCGCTTCGTGCGTTGTTGTCATTATGATGCTCCGTCATAGTGCAGGTGTATGTGGATTATAGATAAAATTATCAGCAGCCTAAAATAGCAAAAAATCGCCAGTTTCAGGCGGGTTTTTACTTAGTTTTACTGTCTGGATATCATTTCTATTCTAACGCCTAGAAAAGTGATATCTCATAAAAATTATGTTTACATAACAATGTAATGTGATTTTTTATTTGCAATAAATCATGGTGTGGTGGCGATCGCAGGAATTATCAACCAGGCTTATTTATTTAGCCCAAAAGGAGCCACAACATGCCCTATAAAGAGAAATCTGATCTTCCCGATAGCGTCCAGCATGTGTTGCCTGCCCATGCGCAGGAAATTTATAAAGAGGCGTTTAATAGCGCCTGGGAGCAGTACAAGGACAAAGCCGATCGGCGCGATGACGCCAGCCGCGAAGAGACGGCGCACCGCGTTGCCTGGTCGGCCGTTAAACAGGATTATGAAAAAGGCGATGACGATCGCTGGCACAAAAAGAAATAACATAATGAAATAATTACACTTCGCCATTTATAGCCATATTCAATGTGTTGGTGCTATTGCAAGCGGTCCGCGAATTGCATATGGTGCGTAGTAAGCTGCGCTTAAAGCAGCATTTGTCGGGAAGACAGCAGTAGAGCAGTCGCAGGGACGCAGGCAGTGGCGGAGGTAAAAGATGTTAACACGTGATTTCTTGCGAACAGCCGATTGTAAAACGGCGTTTGGCGACATTGAGGAGTCGCTGTTATGGTCGGCGGAACAGCGGGCCGCATCGCTGGCAGCGACGCTCGCTTGTCGTCCGGATGAGGGCCCGGTGTGGATTTTCGGCTACGGTTCGCTGATGTGGAACCCGGCGCTGGAATTTGAAGAGTCCTGCACCGGAACGCTGGTTGGCTGGCATCGTGCCTTTTGTCTGCGCTTGACCGCGGGCCGCGGAACGGCTTGTCAGCCTGGCCGCATGCTGGCGCTGAAAGAGGGCGGCCGCACAACTGGCGTGGCTTACCGTCTGCCGCAGGAAACGCTTACGGAAGAGCTGTCGCTGCTGTGGAAACGCGAAATGATCACCGGCTGCTATATGCCAAGCTGGTGCAAGCTGGCGCTGGACGATGGCCGCATTATTAACGCGCTGGTGTTTATTATGGACCCACGCCATCCGCTCTACGAATCCGATACCCGCGCGCAAACTATCGCCCCGTTGATTGCCTCCGCCAGCGGCCCGCTTGGTACTAACGCGCAGTACCTTTTCTCGCTTGAACAGGAACTGATCAAACTCGGCATGCACGATGACTGCCTGAATGAGCTGGTGGGGAGAGTGCGTGGTTTGCTGGGGGGAGAAAAACCAGGCCCGGACCTGCAACCTGGCTTTGTCTGTTGAGCGATTATGCTGCAACGTAGCTGATTGAGTGCTCCAGCGACTGGCTGTGGCTATCGATCAGCACGTTCCAGATCCCGCTGTAAGGCACCGCCAGATAGGCGCTTGCGCGGTTCTGGACGCTTAAAATATCGGTCTCCACATTCGCCGCGCTGCTCTTCTCGCTCATCAAATGAATATGACAATTTGCTGAACAACGAACGACAATCGTATCCCCGCCAAATAATTTCAAACTTGCTTTTACCACCGCCATTTTCCAACCCCGTAGTTTTATAACAACGCTTTCCGCCACGAAAACTTCTCGCGCGTGATTCTGTTCACAATTCACTCAGTCAATAACACCAAAGTGAAGGATAACTAATGCTGATTTTGATCAAATAATGACGTGGCGATTAAACAAAAATTACATTATCTGGTGAGGGGGGAAGTCGGCGCATAAAACCGTGGGTGAAATGCGCCGAAAGAAGATTAAATGCGGAAATGCCCGGCGGTTTCAGCAAGCTCCCCGGCCTGGGAGCGCAACGCGCCTGCGGCGGCGGCGGACTGGATCACCAGCTCGGCGTTTTGCTGCACCATCCGATCAAGATCGATAACCGCATGATTGATTTCCTGAATGCCCTTCATCTGCTCGCTGGTGGCGACGGTGATCTCGCGCATGATCACCGACACACTGTCGATGCTGGAAACAATGTCGGTCATACTGTCGCCCGCCAGCCGTACAAAGCGTGAACCGGTGGCGACACTTTCAGTGGTGGAATCAATCAGCGTTTTGATCTCTTTCGCCGCCTGCGCGCTGCGGCTGGCCAGATTGCGGACTTCACCGGCGACCACGGCAAACCCGCGTCCTTGTTCGCCCGCGCGCGCCGCTTCGACGGAGGCATTCAGCGCCAGAATATTCGTCTGGAAGGCGATACCGTCAATCACGCTGGTGATGTCGCCGATTTTCGCCGAAGCGGTTTCAATCGAGTGCATGGTGGTGATCGCCTGCGTCACCACCTGACCGCCGCGCGATGCCGCTTCAGATGCCGCATGCGCCTGCTGATTCGCCTGCGCGGCAGAGTCGGTGGACTGGGCGACCGACGCGGTGATCTGCTCAACGGCGCTGGCTGTTTCGCGCAGGCTGGATGCCGCCTGTTCAGTCCTTCCTGAGAGATCTTGGTTACCCGCGGCGATTTCCTGCGCCGCTTGCTGTACGGATTGGCTGGAATCACGCAGTTTGACCATTACCACCGACAATTTATCGCTGAAGGCGTTAAAGGCATGCGCGATTTGCGTCACCTCATCATGGCCATCCACCGGTAAACGCTGGGAAAGATCGTCGGTGCCGCTACTGATGGCATTCATCGCATCGCGAATCGTCAGCAGCCGTTTAAGCATGGCCGACACTAACCAGTGCATGACCCCACCGGCAACCAGTACCAGCACGACCAGCGACAGGGCGGACGCTTTGAGCTGTGCCTGCAAACCGGAGGTGGAATCTGCGCTGTCCAGCGCCACGGTCAGCAGCCAGTGGGTGCCTTTGACCGGGGTAGCTTGTAGTATCTTCTGTACGCCAGCGTACTGGCCTTCGACGGTTTTCCCGGCGCGCAACTCGGCGAAACTCACCCCGCTGAGTGCTTCTGCGAAGGGTTTGAGCGTCAGATTATCGCTGTTCGCGGCAATCACCGTGCCGTCGCTGTCCAGCAGTAAACCGCTGCTGTTGGGCGATGGTTTGATGCCGCGTACGTTAGCCACCACGCTGTCCATCGAAACATCACCGGCGACCACGCCTTTCAGCGTACCGTTCTCTTTCACCGGTACGGCGAATGTGACCACCAGTTTCCCGCTACCTGCATCGACATACGGTGCGGTCACCACTGGCGCGTCCGCTTTCAGCACCTGCTGATACCACGGACGGATCGTCGGATCATAATCGGCGGGTACGCCGGTCGGATCGGAGAATTTCGCCGTTTTGCTGGCGTAACCGATATACACATTGGTGAAGCCACCGGCGTGCGCCATCTGCGTGAAAATGGGCACCGGATCGTCAGTTAAAGCGACGCTTTGCAGCGAGTTGATGATCTCCATTTTACCGGCGACCCAGTCGGCAATGGCAATGCTGTGGCTGACGCTGGTGCTGGAGAGGATATCCTGCTGAGTTTGTTGGTTATGCTGGCGAGTGACCTGATAGTTAATAACGGTGTTAAGAAGCAAAGCGATAGCGAGACATCCCGCCGTGGCCGCAATAATGCGGGATTTAATCGATCTAAACATAATTATCTTACCTGCTGTGTTGTCTTAAGTGGCTATCGGCAACACAACAGGCAAACTTGATGACGGAACGTCATTCATAAGAAAATTGTATTGAACTCGCGGCGGTATTAAAAAGTTAATACCTTATCCGCTGCCACCGTCCAGTGCGCCAGTTCCACCAGCGTGCCGATTTCGACGCCATCGGCCAGCGGCAGGGCGGTGATACCGCGTCCATCGGTGCAGGTTTTGCATAATTTCACCACCACGCCCTGGGCGGTCAAAATTTCCAGCATCTGTTGCAGGTTATAACCTTCCGCCGGGTTTTGCCCGCGCAGACCGGCAGTAACCGCGTCAGACATTAAAAACACTTTCAGTTGCTTCGCGCTCTCTTCTTCACAGAGGGCGATTGCCAGCCGCAAACTGCTGAACAGCGATTCACTACCATAAGCCGCGCCGGTGGCAACAATGACGATCTTTTGCATTTTCACTCCTTCGATAACATTGGGCAGACGGGGCTTATGCTACTGCGCTGTCGTCCCCGGTGAAAGGACGACGGCGCAGAATCAGTGGTTTACCACAAATTATTGTCCGAAGCGGCCAATCAATCCGCTGGCGGCCAGCGCGTGCCCTTTGAGTTTGTCTAACAGCGCCTCGCGAGTTAGCCCTTCCGGCAAGGTTGGTGGCAGTGAAGTGGCAATCAGCGTGAATGTGTAATGGTGCGCGCCACTGCCAGGCGGTGGGCAGGGACCATGCCAGCGCAGATTACCGGGGCTGTTTTTCCCGCCGGTATAATTTTTGCCGTTGCGCAGATCGTTTGGTGCAAAACCGGTCGTTGACGGCGAAATATTGTAAGCCACCAGATGCGTTACCCCCAGCCCGTTCGCGCCTTCCGGATCGTGAACCAGCAGGGCGAAACTTTTTGTGCTGGCTGGCGCATTACTCCACACCAGCGCGGGTGACTGATTTTCACCGGTGCAGTTGGGGTTGTTGCTGGCATTACCGGCGAATTTTTTCTCCATCAACGCATTGTCGGCGAAAGCCGGGGATTGCAGGTTAAACCGTTCATTTGCGTATGCCTGTACGCCGTACAACAGCAGCGCACTACAGAGCGCTCCACGCAGTTTACAATTCATGGCGATTCTCTTTCAGCATTGGTGCATTAACTGTAGTTGCAACGCAGCGGGTGGGTAAGGATTTTCCTGGTATTTGGCCGTTCTCTGCAAAGTAGGGGCAACACCGTTAAACTTATAGGTTCATGTCGATAAAACTGGGCGGATTATTATCAGCAAATTGCTGTACGGTGTTATGAATTATAAGGTTTCATCTCTCCTGATATTGCTGCTGGCGGGCGATGTGGTCGATGCCGCACAAAATAGCTTCGTTCAGCAAGCGGAAAATCCCTTCGATAATGACGGCGATGGTTTGCCGGATCTTGGCATGGCGCCAGAAAATGGCACGCAGGAAAAACACGTTGCGGAAATGGCCAAAGCCTTCGGTGAAGCCAGCATGACCGATAACGGGTTGACCGCGGGAGAGCAGGCGCGGCAATTTGCATTCGGGCAATTGCGCGATGTGGTGAGCGATGAGGTGAATCAGAAAGTGGAATCCTGGCTGTCGCCCTGGGGCAGCGCCAATGTCGATTTTAAGGTCGATAACGAGGGCAGTTTTACCGGCAGCCACGGCGACTGGTTTGTGCCTCTGCAGGATAATAACCGCTACCTCAGTTGGGGGCAGCTCGGGGTGACGCAACAGGACCAGGGGCTGGTGGGCAACGTCGGGCTGGGTCAACGCTGGATCGCGGGCGACTGGTTGCTTGGCTACAACACTTTTTACGACACGCTGCTGGATGATAATTATAGCCGCGCCGGGTTAGGTGCCGAGGCATGGGGAGAGTATTTGCGTTTCTCCGCCAACTACTACCAGCCTGTGAGCAGTTGGGATTACCAAACCGCCACGCAGCAACAGCGCATGGCGCGAGGTTACGACGTGACGGCGCAGGCGCGATTACCGTTCTGGCAGCAACTGAATACCAGCCTCAGCGTCGAACAATACTTCGGTGATAATGTGGATCTGTTTGATACCGGCACCGGTTATCGCAATCCGGTAGCGGTGAAAGTGGGTCTCAACTATACCCCGGTTCCACTGGTGACGCTGACCGCCGAACACCGCCAGGGCGAAAGCGGCCTTAGCCAGAATGACTTAGGTCTGAAGCTCAACTACCGCTTTGGCGTCCCGCTGTGGAAGCAACTCTCAGCCAGCGAAGTGGCCGCCAGCCGTTCGCTGCGCGGTAGCCGCTACGACAGCCCAACGCGCAACAGCACGCCGGTGTATGAATATCGTCAGCGCAAAACGTTGTCGGTATTTCTCGCTACGCCGCCGTGGGATTTACAGCCAGGCGAAACCGTGGCGCTGAAGCTGCAAATTAACAGCACGCATGGCGTGCGTTCGATTAGCTGGCAGGGCGATACCCAGGCGCTTAGCCTGACGCCGCCAGCGAATGGCCGCAGTGCCGATGGCTGGACGCTGATTATGCCGCGCTGGGATAGCGCTGAAGGGGCGAGTAATCACTGGACGCTCACCGCGCTGGTGGAGGATGACAAAGGGCAGCGCGTGGCGTCGAATACCATTGAGCTGAAACTGACCGAACCGGTGGTACCGCCGATGACGGACGATAACGCTAACGCAGGCTGGTCGTTGCCAGCCCCGTAACGTTCAGAAAATGCGTTCCTGATGAACCCACACCGCAGCTTCAACGCGGGATTTCAGCTTCATTTTCTTCGGCAACCCCTGCGCAATCAGTTTGAGAATATCACGCTCGCGTGGGGTGAGCTGGCTGATGTCGCGATCGCTGGTCGCGCGATTGGCGCGCAGGCTCGCCGCCAGCACCGGGGTGAGCGCTTCGCTGAGCACCATCTCTCCCGCCGCTGCTTGCTGCAACGCTTTCAGCAAATCTTCCGGCTCCATATCTTTCAACAGGTAGCCATCCGCGCCGCGTTTCAGCGCGGTCACGACATCTTCTTCGTGGTTGGAAACGCTGAATACCACCACCCGGCCGGAAAGCGATTTCTCGCGCAGTTTATCGAGTGTTTCCAGGCCGTTCATGCCAGGCATATTGAGATCCAGCAGTATCAGGTCTGGATCGAGTGCATCCGCCAGTTCAATCCCCTGTTCGCCGTTACTGGCTTCGCCGACCACGGTGATGTCGGGCGCCATGCCGATCAACTGCTTCACACCGGTTCGCAGCATCGGATGGTCGTCGATCAGCAAAATAGTGGCCGGTTGCGGGTTACTCATGGGTATCTCCTTGCATGGATGAGAGAAACGTCTCAGGGATGAACGTAACGATAACCTCCGTCCCGCCGGAAGCAACGGGGCGTACCTGGCAATCGCCGTGCAGGCTTTGCGCGCGGTCACGCATAATGATCAATCCATAATGATTTGTCCTTTCAGCATTGACCTGAATACCGCGACCATTATCGGTAACGCGTAGTATCACCCGGTTTTCTTGCTGTTCTACGGCGACGCTGACCGCGGTTGCGCCGGAGTGTTTCAGTGCATTGCTCAGCGCTTCGCGGGCAATTTGCAACAGATGGATCGCCTGATGCGGCGGCACCAGGCGGGGCGTAAGCTGATAGTCGAGCCGCACCTGGAAACCGAAACGGTCGCTGTACTCCTGGCAGCTGGCTTCCAGCGCCGGGCGCAGCCCCGGTTCGGTTAATTGTAAGCGGAAGGTGGTAAGTAATTCGCGTAACTGCGCCCAGGACGTATTCAGCTCGTTACGGATCTGGCCCAGCAACTGCTGGCTATCCTGCGGTAACGCATCGCCCTGCATTTGCAGGCAGCTGACCTGCATCTTCATACAGGAGAGGGATTGGGCGATTGAATCGTGCAGCTCGCGGGCAATGGTGGCGCGCTCTTCCATGACCAGTAGCTGCTGCTGTTTGTCCTGATGCCTGTCGAGCGCCAGCGTCGCAGTTATTTGTTCCACCAGCGTATCAACCAGTTGCTGCTGATCATGGCTTAAATGCCGGCCTGGCGGCAATTGCGCCAGCAGCAAACCGTACTGCATATGGGCATCCGCCAGCCGCCATTTTAACGTTGTTCCGGAACCCGGATGCGGCGTTGTGACACCGCGCGGGCACAAATGGCAGCCTTTATCATCGCAACTGGCATCCGACTGGCAGGTAAATTCCTGATGGTTGTTCTCATCTTCCATGTCGTAGACGCGCAGTTCGATATCGTGCAGTAGGGTTAAATCCTGCAAGCCATTAAGCACCGGCGAAAGGCGTTCGCACAGCGGAATACGCGAGTGCAGGCGATGGTTAGCCTGCCATAAAAACGACAGGATTTGATTTTTCTGCTCGAGCCCGGCGGTCTTCTCTTTCACGCGCTGCTCGAGTACTGCGTAACTTTCCGCCAGCTCAGCGGACATGTTATTCAACGCCTCGCCAAGCGTCGCCATTTCATTGCGTCCGCTAATCGAGGCGCGTTGGGTAAAATCGCGCTGGCTGACGGCGCGCGCCATTTGCAGCAGTTGGTGCCACGGGCGCAGCAGTTTTGAGCGCAGCCAGACGACGGCAAACAGCAGCAGCAGTGCCATCAACAGCGCCATCAGATGCTGCATGATGACGACCTGTTCAATCCGTTGTTCTGTGCTGCGATCGAACGATGTCACCAGTTTATCAATCCTGCCAACGAAGATGGCGATAGTGTCTGCGGCTTCACTGGACTGTTGCGCCTGGCGGATCGCGGGGATCACGATGCTGTGCCAGTAGTTTTGTAGCTCGGCAAGTTGCGCCTGTTGGCCATCACGCTGCGCGGCCAGCGCCAGCTCCGGGCTGAAGGCGGTATGTTCCATTTCATCAAACAGATACTGCTTGTCTTCATGCAGCGGAATCGCTGACAGCAGGCGATAACTCTGCATGCGCAGAGAACCGGCTTTATTGATAGCGTGCGCGCTGCCCTGAACGCCCTGTACCAGCCAGCCGGAGATCGCCATGCCTGCCACGCCGATCACGGTGGACAGCAACATCAGCAGCGCCAGTTGGTTAACCAGCGAAATAGGAGAAAAGAGGCGTTTTAGCATAAGTGATGAAAGCTCCTTGACCGCATGCGCTGCGGGTGGCGGTATTGTCAGCTATCGCCTGGGGTATACCCATACCTCTAAAGGATTACCTCTTTATTGCCAGCGTGTCGACCAACGTGGGAACAATCTGCGCGGTAGCGGCGATGGCCGTGAAAAACCACACCTTTTTTGTATGTTATGGCTACTCACTAATGAGCATAGTGATTTTTCAGGCGTAGAAAGTGCTGCTTTTCCTTTGATTTATATCAACTTACCTGGCGCTACAAAAACTATGGTGGCAGGCATCAAACCGATCAGCAGAGGTGTATATGCAGCACTCATCCATCCCGGAAAAGGGTTCGTCATCACGGGTTATTACCGAATGGCGTCCTGAAGATCCGGCTTTCTGGCAACAGCAG
>Ga0268259_10000494_pt1 | contig 10451 bp, 4 predicted proteins | sample AgamicAsMarz_FD_200246 | JGI IMG/M metagenome (GOLD analysis project Ga0268259, IMG submission 200246) | Agave microbial communities from Guanajuato, Mexico - As.Ma.rz (v2) (version 3) | ecosystem: Host-associated > Plants > Phyllosphere > Phylloplane/Leaf | place: Guanajuato, Mexico | collected... | reverse complement strand
GCTTTGAAACCGACGCGCGGCATGGAACGACCGACGGCGCCCCGCGTCCAAGACACGCGGCTACCGACGCGCCGGAGAACAATTCTTCTTCCATCGAATTAGACACGGGCGCTCGCGGAGTTGAACCTGAAGACACGACCGCCTTCGTCAAGACGAGAACGACGGATGACGACGCGCAAGGCCGGACGGAGTTCTCGACCGTCGTGCGCGAGGCCGGGCGAACGTCCGAGACGCGGCCAGCGTCCTCGCCTCCCGTGTCCGCTGAAGATGACGAACGCGCGCCGCGAGCCTTCATCGACCCGCTCGAATACGAGGCGCGCATCAGGACGGAGTTCGGCGGCATCTTCTACCTTTTGAACGTGGCGCTGTTCCTGAACCTGTACGGCGATTTCACGGCGCCGCGCGCCCGCGGCATAGACCTCGCCGTGTGGGACTTCATCGCGCTCGTCGGCGCCGAACTCTGCGGCGAGGAGTTGCGGCGCGATCCCCTTTGGGCGCTGCTCCGGAAACTCTCCGGGCGTGAAGAGGGTGAAGAGCCCGGCGCGGCTTTCACACCGCCCGACGCCTGGCGCGTGCCGCCCCGTTGGCTCGCGGCCTTCCCCGAGCGCCGCGCGTGGAAGTGGACGACGGAAGACGGACGCCTGCGCGTCCTTCATCCGCGAGGCTTCCTGATTCTCGACGTGCCTTCATCGGCCGGCGCGCGCGAACAACTGGAAGCCGAGGCGGCCGTCTACCCCGAAGACCTGCGCGGCCCGCTGCGCCGCGCTTCCTTCGTGTGTGTGTGCGAGCCGGCGCGCACGCTCGAAGGCTGGCTCGGCCGCCTCATGCCCTACCTTCGCACGCGTCTCGGCCGTGCGCTCGGCGTGGGCGAAGCGAAGACCGGGGTGGGCGAAGCGGAGGCGCTCGGCCGTCTCGTCTGCGGGCACGGGGCGAGGGTTGGCGTGACGGCGACGCGCCTCGACGTGACCTTCGAGTTGGCGCGGCTGCCGCTCGAAGTGCGTCTCGCCGGACTCGACCGCGACCCCGGCTGGGTGCCTGCGGCCGGCCGCCACGTCGCCTTTCATTTCGAGTAGCGCGAGGAGTCGAAACGTATGCTGTTGGAGGAAGAGATTGTCGGGCGCGACGCCGCCGCGGCGTCAGCTGAAGAGTCGGAGCACGTCGAACGTCTGACGCCCGGCGAGCATTTCCGGCTCTACTTCTACGCGGCCGTGCTGCGCCTGCTCGAACACTGCGCGCACACGTTCGACTCCTGGGAAGAGGTCTTCGAGGAGCACCCTTTCCTGCTCGGCTACTATCAGGAGTTGACCGCGAACGGGCTGGCCGGGCTGTCACTCGCGGACGCGACCGCCGCGTGGCGGCAGACCATCGACGGGCGCGAAGAGGCGACCGCCGCGCACCTGCCCATCCGCGCGCTGCGCGAGGCGGCGGGGCTCGACTTCGACGAGACCGTGCTCTTGATAACCGTCGGGCTGGTCGAAGAGGAAGCGCGCTTCGGGACGATGTTCGACGCGATGCACGTCCCGACGGGGCAGCACCGCGCGACCGTGGGCCTTCTGAACGAGCTTTGGCAGACGGCCGCGGGCGAGGTGCAGCGGCCCGTGCGCAGGTTGCAGGAGTTGGGGCTGGTGCAGGTCTTGAACGCGGACGCGCCGCGCGTCGAGTGGGCGCTGCAAGTGCCGGGCCTGTTGTGGGACGCGCTGCGCGGCGAGACGCACGAGCGGCTGGCGCCGTGGGCGCGTTACCGTGCGCCGGAAGAACTGGTCGGGTTGGACGAGTTGATTGTTCCTGCTTCGCTCCGTGAACAACTCGGCGTCATCCCGGCGCTGCTCTCGGCGGGCGAGGTGCGTACGCTGGTCGTGCGCGGGCCGCGCCACAACGGGCGGCGGACGCTGCTCGGCGCCGTCGCGCGCGAACTTGGGCTCGGCGTCGTCGAGGCGGAAGGTTTGCAGAAGGCGGACGACGTGCGCTGGCGGCTGCTGGCGCCGCTGGCGACGATGCTGAACGCGATGCCCGTCGTCGTGCTCGAAGTCGCGCCCGGCGAGGCCGTCGAGGTTCCGGCGCCGGAGGGGGCGAGCGCGCCGCTCGGCCTCGCGCTCGGCGCGCAGGGCGGATTGAACGGCGCGGGCGTCGAATGCTCGCACACGCTGACGCTCGGGATGCCTTCGCCCTCGGAGCGGCGCGCGCTCTGGTCGCGCGGCTTCGAGGGGCGCGCGTGCGCGGACGCCGAAGAGATTGCCGGGCGCTTCCGCATGACGAGCGGGAACGTACGGCGCACGGCGCGTCTGGCGTTGACGTGCGCGACGCTCGAAGGGCGCACGTCCGTCACGCTCGCGGACGTGCGGCAGGCCGGCCGCGCGCTCAACCGTCAGGCGCTCGACACGCTCGCCACGCGCGTCAGCGTCGAGGGCGACTGGGGGCAGCTCGCCGCCGGGCAGGAGACGCTGCGCGAGCTTTCAAACCTTGAGAGCCGTTGTCGTCATCGTGAGCGGCTGCACGCGAACGTCGGCGAGAGTCTGGGCGCGCAGTTGAACTGCGGCGTGCGCGCGCTCTTCAGCGGGCCGAGCGGGACGGGGAAGACTCTGGCCGCGCGGCTGCTCGCCTCGACGCTCGGGATGGACTTGTACCGGCTCGACCTCTCTTCCGTCGTCAACAAGTACATCGGCGAGACTGAAAAGAGCCTGAACCAGATTTTCGCGCGCGCCGAGGAGTTGGACGTGATTCTGCTGTTGGATGAAGGCGACGCCCTGCTGACTCAGCGCACGAACGTCAACTCTTCGAACGACCGCTACGCCAACCTCGAAACGAACTTCCTGCTGCAACGGCTCGAAACGTTCGAGGGCATCATCGTCGTCACGACGAACGCGAGCGAGAGGATAGACGGCGCCTTCCAGCGCCGCATGGACGTGGTCGTGGACTTCCGCGCGCCGGAGCCGGCCGAGCGCTGGCAGATTTGGCGCCTGCACCTGCCCGCGTCGCACGCCGTGGACGCCGAGGCGCTCGAAGAGATAGCGCGGCGCTGCGCGCTGACCGGCGGGCAGATTCGCAACGCCGTGCTGCACGCCTCGCTGCTCGCGCTCGACGGCGGCGGGGCCGTCACTTCCACACACCTCGAAGCGGCGGTTCAGCGCGAGTACAGGAAGGCGGGCGCGGTCTGCCCGCTGCGCGCTTCGGGGCTCGCCCGGACTTAGAGAAGCTTTATGGCAGGTGCCACCAAACAGGCTCGCGCGGCGGCGCCCGCTCCGGCGCCGGCCGCAGGCCGCTCACCCGCGGCACGCGCCGCCGCCGCCCCCGCCGGGGCAAAGGGAAGGCGCGCGGGCAAGCCGGCCGTGCGCCTTTCGTCGGAGAAGCCCCCGCGGCCCCGCGGCAAGGGCGCGCCGGGCGAGCCGGCCCCCGCGCCCGAACCGAAGCAGGCAATAGACCCGCGCCTGAAGGCCGCGCTCGACAAGAACAAGCGCAACGCGAAGACCCTTGAGAAGCACCCCGAAGCAGCCGCCAAGGCCGCCGAAGCGCAGGACGCCGCGCAGCCGCCGCCCAACGCCAAACTCGCCGACGCGCAGGCCGACAAGGTCGGGGAGATGCAGGAGGCCGAGGGGAAGAAGCCGGACTCCGTCAGCTTCGCCGAACTGCTCAAGCGCGAGATCGAGAAGGCGCTTCCGAAGAACGTCGAGTCCTCCGATAACTACCTCAACGAGGACGAGACGAGGAAGCTCAAGGAGACGGCCGCCGGCAACATTGAGACGCAGAAGCAGGCCGCGACCGGCGGCCTCAAATCCGCCACCGAGACGGCGCCGGACACCTCCGGCATCCCCGACAAAGAGGTCACGCCGCTGCCGCCGGAAGTCCTGCCGCAGACGCCCGTGCCGCCCGTCGGCGCGCGCGAAGCCATGCCCGCCCCGCGCCCCGAAGAGGAGGTCTCGCTCCAGTCGAGCAAGGACGAAGTAAACCAGAAGCTCGCTGACAACAAGATAACGCCCGAGCAGTTGCAGAAGGCGAACGACCCGCGCTTCTCGGCCGCGCTCGCCGCCAAGCGGGACGTGGACAAGAACGCCGACTCGGCGCCGGGCAAGTACCGCGTCTCGGAGCAGAAGACCATCGAGTCGGCCGCGGCGCGTGCCGTCTCGGACGAGCGCAGGCAGGTCGCGCAGATGAAGGGCGTGCGCGGCAAGTCCAGTGTCGAGGCGATGAGCAACCAGGCCGCGGCGAAGGAGCGTGACGAGGCGCGGCGCAAGGAAGTCGCCGATAACATCGAGAAGATTTTCGGCGAGACGAAGAAGAACGTCGAGGGGAAACTCTCCACCTTAGAAGCGGACGTGACCGCCATGTTCGACGCGGGGCTTGAGAAGGCCCTCAAGGACATGCGGCAGTACATCTCGGACAAGAAGGACGAGTGGAAAGAGAACCGCTACGGCTCCTTCCCGCTCTTCGACGCCATCCTCTGGGGCTACGACAAGCTCAAGGGCATCGACGAGGTGCCAGGCATCAAGAAGATTTACGTAGACGCGAACAAGAAATTCCTCAAAGACATCGGCGCCGTCGTGGACGAGATCGCGAACCACGTCGAGCGCCAGTTGAAGGCGGCGAAGGACGAGGTGGCCGCCGGGCAGAAGAAGATTGCCGACTACGTGGCGAGCCTCCCGAAAGACTTGCAGGAGGTCGGGCGCGCGGCCGAGAAGGAGATTAGCGGCCGCTTCGACGAACTGCGGCAGGGGATCGAGGACAAGAAGAACGACCTCGCGCAGAACCTCGCGCAGCGTTACAAGGAGGCGCAGGACAAGGCCCAGGAGGCCATCAACGAGATGAAGGCCGAGGACAAGGGGCTCGTCACCGCCTTCATCGAGAAGATCGGCGAGATCATCGAGATACTGCGCAAGTTCCGCGACCGCGTGATGGGCCTGCTGAAGAAGGCCGCGGCCACCATCGACCTCATCGTCTCAGACCCCATCGGCTTCCTCAAGAACCTGCTCGCCGCCATCAAGCAGGGGCTCAACCAGTTCGTCTCGAACATCTGGGAGCACCTGAAGGCGGGCTTCATGGGCTGGCTCTTCGGCGCGCTCGGCAACGCGGGCATCACGCTGCCGAAGGACTTCTCGCTGCCGTCGATTCTCTCGCTCGTGCTGCAAGTGTTGGGGCTCACGCCCGAACGCATCCGCGGGCGCATCGTCAAGGTCATCGGCGAGCGCAACATGGCCATCATCGAAGGCGTCTGGGACGCGATCAAGACGTTCGTCCTCGGCGGCCCGGCGGCGCTCTGGGAGAAGATTAAGGAGTACCTCGGCAACCTGAAGGAGATGCTCCTCGAAGCGGTTCAGGAGTGGGTCGTCACGAAGATCATCCAGGCGGCGGTGACGAAGCTGGTCTCGATGTTCAACCCCGTCGGGGCCATCATTCAGGCCATCATGGCGATTTACAACACCGTCATGTTCTTCATCGAGCGCATCAACCAGATACTCGAATTCGTCGAGGCGGTCGTCAACTCGGTGGACAAGATAGCCCGCGGCGCGATAGGCGACGCCGCGAGCTGGATAGAGAAGGCGCTGGCGCGCACCATCCCCCTCATCATCAGCTTCCTCGCCCGCCTCATCGGGCTCGGCGGCGTGAGCGACAAGATAAAGGGCTTCATCCTCAGGCTCCAGACGAAGGTCGAGCAGGCGATAGACAAGGTCATCGACAAGGTGGTCGGCGCCGTCAAGAAACTCTTCGCGGCGGGCAAGTCGGCGGTCGGCCGCATCGTCGAGTGGTGGAAGACGAAGAAGGTCTTCAAGGCGGCCGACGGCGAGACGCACACGCTCTACTTCTCGGGCGACAGCCCCGCCGACGCGCAACTGATGATACGCAGCCAGCCGAAGACGTTCGTCGAGTTCATCAACGGCATCACCGTCCCGGCCGGCAACGCGCAACTCGACGCCGCGAAGAAGAACGCGCTCGACGCCGCGAAGAGAATCGACAAGCTGAAGAACAGGCCGCCCGGCGAGGGCACGCAGGACAAGGAGATCAGGGACAGGCTGGACGAGCTGGCCGTCTACGTGAGCGAACTGACGGCGGCCGCGCCGACGAACCCGCCGAGCATCGTCATCTACGGCCCGCTGACGGCCGACCTCGGCGGCACCTTCATGGACGCCGAAGTGCTCTCGAACAACGTGCCCGAGGGGAGCGAGCCGACCGACGAGCCGAAGATTTGGAAGATGGCGAACCGCCGCCCCGGCCGCTTCGTCCAGGGGCACCTGCTCAACCACCACGTCGGCGGGCCCGGCCGCGCCTACAACCTGACGCCCATCTCCAAGCGCTGCAACCGTCGGCACAACACGCGCGTCGAGGAGGCGCTGAAGAAGGTCGTGCTCGGCGGCGGCGTCGTGCGCTACAAGGTGAAGGCCGTCTACGGCAAGCACCCCGACCGCTCCATCCAGAAGAAGATCGAAGACCGGATGAAGCTCTACAAGCTGCCGCAGGATCAGGCGAAGCACGACACGGACAAGAAGAAGCTCGACGTGCTGGCCTACGAGCAGAACAACCTCCCGCTGGCGCTCGAAGCGAGTTGGGCCATACTGCAATACAACGGGACGAAGTGGGTGGACAAGGACGTGAAGCCCACCGAGACCATCGAGAGCCAGCTCGACGACGACGAAAACGTCGTCGTCTGACGACGCGGCCTCGCGCCCCCGCGCGGCCGCCTTGTAAACTGCACCCGCGACGAACGACACCGGGAAGGAAGAACGAACATGCCCAGCTACGTCGAGAGGTTCGAGGCGATGGTCGAAGAGGTCAGGCGCCACCCGCGGCTTGAGGTCGTCGAGTTCACGCTGGGGCCCCCCGCGACAGCCGCGGTCTTCCGGCAGGTCGAAGAGAGGCTCAAGGCGGCGCCGGCCGAACCCTTGCGCGAGTTCTACGGCCGCGCCAACGGCATGAAGCTCCGCTGGAAAATCAAGGGCGGGTTGAGCGAGGCGGAACTGGAAGAGGTGCGCGCGGAAAGCCCCGACTACTCGATAGAGTCGTCGGAGAACACCGACATCCCGTTCGCGCAGATCAACCTCATCCCGCTCGAAGAGGCGCTGGTGACGCGCCGCTGGGAGGAGTTCGAGGAGGCCGAGGACGACGAGGAGTTCGAGTTTCAGGGCGAGACCTACCTCGTCCGCGAGTTCGGCGCGCGCGTGCGCCCGTTCGACCTCTTCAGCACCTACAACGCGATGGCCTTCGTCACCGAGGAAGGCAACGGCGACCCTCCGGCCATGCTCCTCGGCGACTACTACATCGAGTGGAGCCATTCGCGCCTGACCGACTTCGCCTCCTACATGGAGATGCTTCTGGCGACGCGCGGCATCGTCAAAGCCCGCGAGCAGGTCTACGGCGAATACCGCGGCGACCTTCAGCCCGCGCTCCAGACCGGCGCCGACTACTGGACTGAGGAGCGCATCCCCCAACTGTTCCGAAAGCGTTGAGCGTCCGCCGCCGCCGCGACCGAAGACGGAAACGAACAAGGTGAGACGCGAGAACGCCGTGCCCGACCTTCGGGCACGGCGTCTCTCATGAAGGGTAAAGGGGCGCGCGGCTAGTGGTGTTGGGCGCCCGCCTGTTTCGCGACGGCCTGCGCCGCCTCCGCGCCGGGCACCTCTTCGCCGCGCGTCTTGCGGTAGTAAGCCTCGTAGATGTTGTGGACGGCCGGGGCGGCGAACTTGCCACCGAAGCCGACGTTCTCGATGAGCGCGATCATCGAAATCTCGGGCTTGAAGGCCGGGGCGTAAGAGACGAACCAGGAGTGATCCTTGTTCTTGCCCGTGTCCTTGCCGAGGCCCACGACCTGCGCCGTGCCGGTCTTGCCTGCCACGTCGAAGCCGGGGATGCGCGCGGCGCCGCCCGTGCCGCCGGCCTCGTTCACCACCGCCCACATGCCGTCCACGACGAGGTGGTGCTGGTCGGCCGGGATGTCGAGAATCTTCGGCTCGGGGCGGTCGAAGGTCTGGCGCGGGCGCACGACGAAGGGGCCGACGGCCGCGACGGCGCGCGCCTCCCTCAGCAGGTGCGGGACGTAGAGCCGGCCGCCGTTGGCGATGGCCGCCTGCGCGCGCAGCATCGCCAGCGGCGTGACGAAGTCGTAGACCTGCCCGAACGAGGCGTAGACCGTGTCGATGTCGCGCCACTCGGGGTCGTACTTGTTGAAGCGCGCCTTGAACTCGCGCGAAGGCGTCCAACTCACCAACTCGTGCGGCAGGTCAACGCCCGTCTTCTTGTTCAGGTCGAACTCGTCCACCATCTGCATGATGCCGTCGAGCCCCATCTTGAGGCCGAGGCGGTAGAAGTAGCCGTCGCACGAGTGCTGGATGGCCGTGCGCAGTTCGGGGCTGCCGTGGTGCCCCATGCAGCGCGTGAACTTGTTGCCGATCTGGATGCCGCCGCCGCACACCAGGTGCGAGTTCTTCAGGGTGATCGCGCCCTGCTGTAGCCCCGCCACGGCCATCGGAATCTTCCACGTCGAGCCGGGCGGGTAGCGGCCGCGGATGGCGCGGTTGAAGAGCGGCGTGAGCGGGTCGCGCAGCAGCGCGTTGGCCTCCTTGCGCCCCTCCGGCGTCGAGATGCGCTGCGAGAAGAGGTTCGGGTCGAAGGTCGGGTACGAGGCCATCGCCATGATTTCGCCGCTCTGCGGATCCATGACGACGATGACGCCGCGCTTGTTGGGCGAGTTGCGCAACTGCTCCTCGGCCGCGAGTTGCAGGTCGAGGTCGATGGTAGTGACCAAGTCCTGGCCGGGCTGCGGCGGGACGACGGCCAACTCGCGCTGGATGCGCCCGCGGCTGTCAACCTCGACTTCGCGGTAGCCGTCGCGGCCCCGCAGGTAGCGGTCGTAGGTTGACTCCAGGCCCTCCTGCCCGATGATGTCGCCCTGCCGGTACGGGTTGTCGCGGACGAAGGGGTTGACGGCCGGGTCTTTGAAGCGCGGCTGCTTGAGTTGCTCGGGGCCGATCTCGCCGACGTAGCCGAGGACGTGCGCGAGCGAGCCGTCGGGCGGGTAGCGCCGCTGCGGCTGTTCGCGGACGAGCAGCATCGGCAGCTCAAGCCCGTGCGCGTCAACCCACGCGATGTCGGCCTGCGTCGCACCCTCCTTGACCGTCACCTCTTCGAAGGCCGGCTGCCGCTTCGCCTCGTCCAGGCGCTCGCGCAGGAGGTCTGGGTCGAGGCCGAGCCCGTCGGAGAGCGGCGCGATCAACTCGTTCCAGTCCTTGCCCTTCATGTCTTCGGCGGCGATGAGGATGTTGTAGGTCGAGCGCGAGTCAACCAGAACGGTCTTGCCGTCACGTGCGAGTATGGCGCCGCGCGGGGCGGGGATGCGCAGGCGTCGTATGCGCTGGTTCTCGGCGCGCTCGGCGTAGTAGTCGCCGCTGACGACCTGTAGGAAGTAGAGGCGGGCGCCCAGCACCACGAGCGCCGCGACGACGAGGCTGTGCAGCACGTTGATGCGGAGCCGCAGGTTTTGCGAGTCGTCTGTAAATTTCACGAAGGTCTCTCGGTCGGTGTTCGGACGCCGGAGCGATTCCCGAGTCGCTCCAAGGAGGGGAGGCGCGACGGCAACTGTCGCAATTATACGAAGCGCCGACGGGCGGCGCAAGAGAGTCGGCGGGGCCGGCCGCCCCCGCCCCCCGCGAGGAAAAGTGTTGACATCCACCCCCGGAGGGGAATATTGTGCCCCCGCCCTGAATCGTTTTCTCGGTTCTACCTCGCAGCCGTGCAAACGGGAGGACGACTCTAAGCCTCACAATCAAACGTGAGCTTTATCGAAAGGTTATAACGGCGGGTTTCATCTCCGGCGTTCGCATAGCCATACGGGGCGGAGGCGTCTATGCGCCTGCCACCGCCGTCGGGCGCCGGGATACGTTGTCGGGCGAAAAGCCTGGGCGGAGCGTTCGTCTCCTTACGTCCGCCCGGCCGGCACGCACGCGTGGTGGCGCGGCGCGTGCCATCGGGGGTCGCCGCGTTAGGATGGAGCGCGGCGGCCCCTTCGTATTTCTGAGCGGCGCGGCGGCCCCTTTCCTGTTGACAACGACGGCGCCCGCGGGCGAGAGTGCAGAGAAATTTCCAACGCTTCCGGGCGAGAGGGGGAAACGAAATGCACTTCGTCATCTTCGCCGCGCCCTGGTTCTCCGAGAACGCCACGCGCTTCATCGAGGCGACGTTGGGCGTGCCGGGCGTGCGCGTCGCGGTCGTCAGCCAGGAGGCGCAGGAGTACATGCGGCCGCACCTGCGCGAACGCGTCGCCGCCCACTGGCGGGTCGAGGACATCTTCGACCCGCGGCAACTGGCGCACGCCGCGCGACAACTCTCAAACCACTTCGGCCCCGTCCACAGGCTCTACGGCGCCTACGAGCAGTTGCAGGTGCCGCTCGCCGAGGCGCGCGAAGAGTTGGGCGTCGAGGGGATGTCGGCCGAGGCGGCGCGCAACTTCCGCGACAAGTCGCGCATGAAGA
>Ga0268259_10000490_pt1 | contig 10483 bp, 8 predicted proteins | sample AgamicAsMarz_FD_200246 | JGI IMG/M metagenome (GOLD analysis project Ga0268259, IMG submission 200246) | Agave microbial communities from Guanajuato, Mexico - As.Ma.rz (v2) (version 3) | ecosystem: Host-associated > Plants > Phyllosphere > Phylloplane/Leaf | place: Guanajuato, Mexico | collected... | reverse complement strand
ATCCACGCGGCGGTAGCTCAATGGTAGAGCCTCAGCCTTCCAAGCTGATGATGCGAGTTCAATTCTCGTCCGCCGCTTCAGTTCCCCGCTCCGCTGCCGATTCGGTAGGCAGCGATGCGGACCAGAACCGGCAAGGGGAGCTTGATCGCGTGCGCCATGGCGATCGCCGCCCTCGGCCTGCCTGGCTGCGATGAGGGCGACGCCGGTCAGGGCGAGAGCTCGGCGAGCGAAGCGGGCCTTGCCGAGTGGCCGCTCTTCGGGCGCGTTCACGAGCGCACCCACTACCTGCCCGCCAAACGGGCCGCGCTCGACCCGCCGCTGCGCGAAGCCTGGTCGATCAGCACCCACGCGCTGATCGAGTTCCCGCCGGCGATCGCCGGCGGCGTCGCCTACGTGGTCAACAAGTACGGCAACGCGAAAGCGATCCGCCTGCGCGACCGCAAGGTGCTCTGGGAACGCGTCACCCACCCCGACCAGAAAGGCCCGCCGACCGACGTCACCGGCCCGACCTACCACGACGGCCTCGTGCTCTTCGCCTTCATGGACGGCAACCTGGTCGCGATCGACGCCGAGACCGGCAAGCGGGCCTGGGTGCGCGATCTGCACACCGTGCTCGAATCCTCGCCGCTGGCAGTCGGCGGCACGATCTACGTCGGCTCCAACGAGACCAACCTGATCGCCCTGCGCGCCACCGACGGCAAGGTGCTCTGGCAGTTCAACGCGCCCGGCGCGATCAAAGCCAGCCCCTCCTTCCACGACGGTCGCGTCTACGTCGCCGATTACCGCAGCGGCGTCTTCTGCCTCGACGCCGCCACCGGCAAGCCGATCTGGCGCACCAACACCTCGAAGCGGCCGCCGTTCGGCGAGGGCGGCTTCTACTCCTCGCCCGCGATCGGCTTCGGCCGGGTCTACGCCGGGCGCGACGACGGCACCGTCTTCGCCTTCGACGCGGAGACCGGGAGGGTCGAGTGGTCCTTCCCCACCGGCGACTACGTCTACGGCTCGCCCGCGCTCGCCCACGTGCCCGGCACCCCGCCGACCGTCTACATCGGCTCCTACGACGAGCGCTTCTACGCGCTCGACGCACGCAGCGGCAAGCCGCGCTGGCGCTATGACGTCAAGGGCCCGGTGCCGGGCACGGCGACCGTGATCGGCCATACCGTCTACACCTCGAGCTTCAAGACCCGCGACGCGATCGGCATCGACGTCCGTACGGGCCGCAGAAACTTCCAGCTGCGCCAGGCCGGCTACACCCCCGTCGTCTCCGACGGCCGCCGCCTCTACCTGATCGGCTACTACGAGGTGATCGGGTTGGAGCCGAAGGAGCGCTGACTCAGCGCTCCTCGCCTTCGATGCCGGTGACCCGCACGCGCCAGTGGATCTCGGCGGCCGGGCACTTGGTTCCGAAGGCGCTGGCGCCCCGGCGGATCAGCGTGCCCCATGCGAATGCGCCTCGGATCCTGCCGGCCACGCGGACGGAGCCGCCCGTCTCCAGGGTCCGGCGGAAGGCGAAGCGCCCTTTGCGGATCGAGTCCCCCCGGAAGGAGACGGTGTTGGTATGGAGCTTCCCGTCGGCGCACCTGGCCCGCCAGCGGAAGAGGACCGAGCGGATCGCCCGCGGACCGACCGAGACGAAGATCGGCAGCTCCTGGCTCGTCGTGCCCGTGTAGAGCCCGGTCCTGAACGGCGGTGGCTTGGGAGCGGCGATCCTTCCCCGCCGGCGGGCGCTCGCCCCTTGGCCGCCGGGCACCTCGATCGTCGCCGAAGCGCTGACCCTCAGCGAGCCGGCCCCGCGCAGGGCCCTGGCGCCGGCGCCGGAGAGCCGCACCATGACCCTCGTGCTCGCCCCCGCCTGCAGCGAGAGCCTGCTCGTGCCCAGATTCCGGATCGCCTCTGGAATCCTCCTGGCGGACTCGACCGCATCGACGCGCCCTCGCACCCGGCAGGGCGTGGGACCGATCGGACAGCGCACGGTGAGACCGGTGTCGACCAGCAGCGCCTTTCCCCGCTCGCGAAGCTCGGGGCGACCCGTCGCGAACGCTTTCGCGCGGCGCGGAGTCGGCCTCGGAGCCGGGCACAGAGTGGGGTCGCCGGTGAGCTGACCGATCTCCTCGGCGCTGAGGACGCCGTCGTAGACCAGAAGGCAGGCAAGCGCCCCGGCGGACTCCTCGCCGCCGGCCGGGCCTTTGACGTTGTCCTGGAAGAGCCGCAACGTCCCGGGGCCGAGGTCGAAGTCTTTGGGAGCGGTCGCGGCGACGACCTCGGTGCCGTTCACGTAGGCGACCACTCGCTGCGAGTCCCCGGCAGGCGCGCTGGTGAGGATCGCCTGGGCGTATGACTCGTCGAAGACGATCCCGCTGCGGGTGGCGCCGCCGTCGCTGCCGTAGATGACGGCGTTGCCGCTGTAGTCGTAGAAGCCGTTGTCGGCGGTGCTGTCGCTGAAGTCGAGGATGCGCCGGAAGCCGCGGAGCTCGTCCAGCCGGAACAGCAGCACGACCGAGTAGCTGCGCGGATCGACCAGGCCGCTCGTGCTCAGCGCGAGGCCCCCGCCCTTTGGAAACCGCAGCACCTGACGGTTGACGCCGTCGACCGTCTCGCGAACGAAGCGGTTGCCGGGGCCGAGCGCTGTGAGCGCCGGCGCACCCCCGACGGCAGACGCGAGGCTGCCCTGCAGCTGGTAGCTCCCCTTCAGCGTCGCAGCGCTGGCGCTGCCGGCAACGCCGAGCACGAGCAGCGTCGCCAGCACTCCGACGATTCTCCTTGCCCCCCGCACGGATGGGATCCTAGACGTCCGCCACCCAGCGCTTCGCCTCCTCCAGCTCGCCGAGCTCGTAGGTCATCACCTCGCCCGGGGTCATCCAGGCGAACATCTGCATCGCCTTGGCGACCCACTCGACGTCGGTGACGAGGGCGAAGCGCTTCCAGGCGGAGTGGTCGCGGACCCAGGCCCGCATCCCGGTCTTGAAGTCCTCCGGCACCGCACCCAGCTCGACGCCCTCGAAGTCGGAGAGCACGAACAGCAACCGCAGCTCGCCCGAGGCGGTCGCCTCGCTCAGCGCCGGCTCCAGCACCCCGGTGTAGTCGTCCTTCGTCAGCTTGCCGGTCGCCCGCAGGCCGACGACGCCAGCCGGTACGTCCTCGATCCGCTCGATCATCGCGCCTCCTCGTTCGATCGCAGCTGCGATGCCGAATCCTAGTCGGACAGCTGCCCCCTCGCCGCCCCAAGCGCGGCTGGAACCGGCGTCCTGCGGGTAGGTAGGGGTCGTGGACGCGAACGGCGGCGGCACGATCGGTGTGGACGGGACGATCGAGTGGCACGATGCCCAGGGAAAGCTGCATCGCGTCGGCGGCCCCGCCCGCGTCTTTCCCAGCGGTCGTCAGGAGTGGTTTCGCCACGGTCGCCTGCATCGCGAGGACGGTCCCGCCGTCGAACACGCCAATGGCTCCGTCAAGCACTACGTCGACGGCGTCCGCCACCGAGAGGGAGCGCCGGCCTGCGTCTACGTCAACGGGACCGAGAAGTGGTACCGCGAAGGCCTGCGCCACCGCGACGACGGACCGGCCGCGATCTACCCCGATGGGCGGAGGGTCTGGTTCGTCGATGGCGTCAAGGTGCGCGAGGAGCGGTAGACCCGCTCGAAGGCGGCAACGACCTCGGGGTCGAACTGCGAGCCGGCGCTGCGGCGCAGCTCTTCGAGAGCTCGGGTGGGACGCATCGCGACGCTGTAGGGACGCTCCGAGACCATCGCCGCGTAGGCCTCGCAGACGGCGACCACGCGCGAGCCAAGCGGGATCTGATCGCCGCGCAAGGAGTCCGGGTAGCCACTGCCATCCCAGCGCTCGCCGCTCGATCGAACCAGGCGCGCGACCGGGACGAGCGCCGCCGCAGAGGCGATGATCCGCTCGCCGATCAGGGTGTGCTGGCGGACGAACTCCCACTCGGAGTCCTCGAGCGGACCTGGCTTGCTCAGGATTGCGTCGGGGATCGCCATCTTCCCCGTCTCGTGCAGTTGCGCAGCGCGGTGGGTCTCGTCGCGCTGCTCGGCCTCCATCCCCATCTCCTCGGCCAGCGCCAGCGCCAGCTCGGCGACATCGACGGCTTGCTCCGCCAGATGCGGCTGGCGCTCGCGCAGCGCCGTCAGCAACACGTCGCGCGACTGCGAGCCGGCCGAGGCCCGCTCGCTGACCTTGTTCGCGTACATCCGGCGGTCGGCGAGCTGCATCGCCTCCTTCATCGAGCCGGCCTCGCTCGGCAAGAGGACGCTGCCCTGCGAGGCCGTGATCGCGAAGCCCTCGCCGCGCTCGGAGAGCGCCGCGGCGGCGCCGGCGATGATCGCGTCGACCTCCGCTGCCGTGCACTCGACCAGAAGGCAGAACTCATCGCCACCCAGCCGGTAGGCACGGCCTTTCGGGGCCGCAAAGAGCCCCAGTCGCCCGCCGAGTCGTTCCAGCAGAGCGTCTCCAGCCGGGTGACCGAAGGTGTCGTTGTAGAGCTTGAAGCCGTCGAGGTCGAACAGCGCGAGGAGCCGGAGGGACCCGGTTGCCGGCGGCCGCGTGATCGCGCGCTCCAGGTCCAGCATCAGCGCCCTGCGGTTGGGCAGCCCGGTCAGCTCGTCGGTGCGCGACTCCTGCACCCTCGTGCGGACCTCCCCCTGGCTCTCACGCAGCGAGAGGACCAGCCGCACGACGACCGCGATCAGGGTGAGCAGTGAGATGACCGCCGCCGCAGTGGGGGCCGTGGTGAATCGTTCGGCCGCCTGGATGCCGATCGCGACCAGCGCCGCGGCGGCGGGTATCGCGATGATCCGCACCGCCCGCGATCGCACCGGCTGCGTGACGCCGGGCTCGACCCACGCCGCACAGGCCACCAGCAGAACGCCGCAGGGCCAGCCTGCGTCGAGAATCGTGCCTTCGACGTAGGTCCCGTTGGCGGACTGCAGCAGGTAGACGCCGTCGGAGACGGCGAGCAGGAGGAGGCCGGCGCCGAGGACCGCCCAACTGCGCCCCGGTCGCCAACCGGTGAACGAGGCGGCGGTCGCCACCATCGTCAGCAGAGCCAGGTCGGCGATCGGGTAGGCGAGGTTGGTGGTGACGGCGAGCGTCTGGCCTTCGCTCGAGGCATCGACGATCGGCCCAAGCGCGAACGCCGCCGCCAGCGCTGCGACGGCGGAGCCGACGATCGCGCCGTCCAGCCACCGCGCGACCGGAAAGGCCCCGATCCTTGCCCTTAGAAGGGCGATCAGCGCCGCGTAGGCGAGCGGATAGAAGGCGAGGTAGCCGGCATCGGCGGGCGAGGGGATCGGCACCGACGCTCGCTCGGCGAGGACAGCCGCGTAATAGATTTCTCCGGCCGTGTAGAGCAGCAGGCCGACGCCGAGCAGCGTCCAGGCCAACCGCTCGCGACGGACCAGCGCGGCCCGCAACAGGCAGGCGGCGGCGCTGGTCAGCATCAGGGCGCTGTAGATCCAGGTGTTGAAGAGCGCATCGGTGCCGCGACCGCCGAATCCGAACGCGACGTGCGCCGTGAAGGCGGCAAGCAGGCAGAGGGCGAGGAAACCGCCGACGATGACGGTCCTCCGCTCGCGCTGACTCAGGCCGGATATCACTGCCCCAACATCGGAATCTGAGGCGACAACCTTGACCGATGGGATCCGTTCGCCGTCTGGGTAGCGGGGCAGCTAGGACTCGAACCTAGAATCGCCGGTTTTGGAGACCGGTGCCTTAGCCAGTTTGGCCACTGCCCCGAGGAGAGCCATGCTAGCCGGGCGCCGCCCGAGCCGCCGCTCGGGCGGGGTGCGCAAATCGCTATGCGGGCGGAGGGATTTGAACCCCCACGGGCCGAAGCCCACCAGGACCTAAACCTGGCGCGTATGCCAATTCCGCCACGCCCGCGCGACCGGCCCTTGGGCCTTAACGCGCGACCAATGCCGCTGCGTCGCCCATAGATTCTATGATCGATCCGTGGCTGTAGGAGAGGTGAGGCCGGGGTACGAGCTCTGGCACCCCAACAGGGAACGAGCCGACGTGATCACGACCCGGGTCGTGATCGTGCTGCTGATGGCGGCGAGCTCGGCGATCGCGGCGCTGGTAGCGATCACCGGTTGGTCGCTGCTCAACGGCGGCAGCGGGATGGGCATCGCCTGCCTGGTCTGGGCCGCGATCTACGCGCTCTTCGCCTTCCTCGCCCTGCGCTGGAGCCGCGGCGTGCTGCCGATCTGCGCCGCCTTCTCGATGATCCTGGCGATCTTCTGCGCGGTCGGGATCGACAGCTGGTTCGCTCGCGACAAGTCCGGCTTCGACGAGGCGCTCCTGCCCTCCTCGCTGATCGGGCTGCTGGTGATCGTCCTCACCCTGCTCCAGATCGCGCTGATCGCCCTCACTCTCTTCGGCTTCCGCCAGGACTGGCACGTCGAGGAGGAACGCCCGCTCGGCTCGGGCGAGGACTACGGCGCCGGCGCCTCACCCCAACCGGCATAGCCAGCCTGAGGCGCTTTGTTCAATGCCGGAGGTGGGACTCGAACCCACAAGCCCGTTAAGGCAATCGATTTTGAGCCGATCGCGTATGCCAATTCCGCCACTCCGGCGCTAAGCGAACGATAGAACTAGACTGCTGCCCGCGCCATGCGCATCCACCATCTCAACTGCGGGACGATGTGCCCCCACGGGGCGAAGCTGATCAATGGAGAGGGCGGGCTGCTCGCTCCCGGCCGCATCGTCTGCCACTGCCTGCTGATCGAGGCGAACGATGGACTGGTCCTGCTCGACACCGGTTTCGGGGTCGAGGACGCGCGCAACCGGCGCCAGCTCGGCGCGATCTTCGGCGCCCTCGTGCGGCCGCGGCCGACGATCGAGGAAACCGCGATCAAGCAGGTCGAAGCCCTCGGCTTCGCCGCCGGCGACGTTCGCCACATCGTCACCACGCACCTCGACCTCGACCACGCCGGCGGCCTGCCCGACTTCCTCGAGGCCGAGGTCCACGTCTTCGCCCCCGAGCTCGAGGCGGCGCTCAACCCCAGCCTGCGCGAGCGCTCCCGCTACATCGGGGCGCACTGGAAGCACAACCCGCGCTGGGTCCAGCACGGGGTCGAGGGCGACGAGTGGTTCGGCTTCGAGAGCGTCAGGATCCTGCCCGGGATCGACGCCGAGATTCTGCTGGTGCCGCTCGTCGGCCACTCGCAGGGACACACCGGCGTCGCGCTGCGCAACGACGAGGGCTGGCTCCTGCACTGCGGCGACGCCTACTTCCACCACGGCGAGACCGCCACCCCGCCGCACTGCCCGCCGGCGCTCCGTCTCTTCCAGCGGATCAACGCCGCCGACACCAAGCGGCGCATCGCCAACCGGGACCGGCTGCGCGAGCTGGCGACGAGGCACGGCGACGAGGTGCAACTGCTCTGCTCGCATGACCCGCACGAGCTGGAGCGGGCGCAGGCGGCGAGCGCCGCCACCGCCGCGGCGTGAGCCCCGCCGCCGGCGAGAAGCTCTGGGAGCCGCCAGCCGAGCTGGTCGAGAACGCCCGCCTGACCGAGTTCATGCGCTGGCTCGAGGCCGAGCGCGGGCGCCGCTTCGCCGGCTACGACGAGCTCTGGCGCTGGTCGGTCGACGACCTCGAGGGCTTCTGGACCGCGATCTGGGACTTCTTCGGGGTGCAGGCCGACGGCGGCCCGGCGTCGGCGCTGGCCAGCCGCGAGATGCCCGGCGCGCGCTGGTTCCCTGGCGCCAGCCTCAACTACGCCGAGCACGTCTTCGCCGGCAAGGACGACGCCGAGACCGCGATCCTGCACGCCTCCGAGCTGCGCGAGCTCTCCGAGCTGAGCTGGGGCGAGCTGCGTGCCCAGGTCGCCGCCGTCGCCGCCGGCCTGCGCGCGCTCGGGGTGCAGCGCGGCGACCGGGTCGTTGCCTACCTGCCCAACGTGCCCGAGGCGATCGTCGCCTTTCTCGCCAGTGCCAGCATCGGCGCGATCTGGTCGAGCTGCTCGCCCGACTTCGGTCCGGCCAGCGTCGTCGACCGCTTCGCCCAGATCGAGCCCAAGGTGCTTTTCGCGGTCGACGGCTACCGCTACGGTGGCAAGGACTTCGACCGCCGCGACACGATCGCCCAGCTCCAGGCCGAGATGCCGAGCCTCGAGCGCACCGTCGTCCTCCCCTACCTCGACCCCGATCCCGACCTCGCCGGGCTGCGCAGCGCGATGCGCTGGGACGAGCTGCTCGCCTCCGGCGAGGGCGCCGAGCTCGGCTTCGAGCGCGTCCCCTTCGACCACCCGCTCTGGGTCCTCTACTCCTCCGGGACCACCGGCCTGCCGAAGGCGATCGTCCAGGGCCAGGGCGGGATCCTGCTCGAGCACCTGAAGAAGCTCCACCTCCACGTCGACGCCCACCCCGGCGACCGCCTCTTCTGGTTCACGACGACCGGCTGGATGATGTGGAACTTCCTCGTCTCCGGCCTGCTGACGCGGGCGGCGATCGTCCTCTACGACGGCAACCCCGGCCACCCCGGCATGGGCGTGCTCTGGGACCTCGCCGAGCGCGCCGGGGTGACGATGTTCGGCACCAGCGCCTCCTACATCGCCGCCTGCATGAAGGACGGCGTCGAGCCCGGGGCAGGGCGCGACCTCAGCCGCCTGACGGCGGTCGGCTCGACCGGCTCGCCGCTCTCCCCCGAGGGCTTCGACTGGATCTACGAGCACGTCGGCGCCGACACCTGGCTCTTCTCGACCAGCGGCGGCACCGACCTCTGCACCGCCTTCGTCGGCGGCGTCTCCCTTCTCCCCGTCTACCGCGGCGAGCTGCAGGGCCGCGCCCTCGGCGCCGCGGTCGAGGCCTGGGACGAGGAGGGCAACCCGGTCGTCGACGAGGTCGGCGAGCTGGTCGTCACCGCGCCGATGCCATCGATGCCCGTCTCCTTCTGGGGCGACGCCGACGGCAGCCGCTACCGCGCCAGCTACTTCGAGCACTACCCCGGCGCCTGGCGCCACGGCGACTGGATCGAGATCACCTCACGCGGCACCGCGGTCATCTACGGCCGCTCCGACTCGACCATCAACCGCTCCGGCATCCGCATGGGGACGAGCGAGATCTACCGCGCCGTGCTCGACGTCGACGCGGTGCTCGACGCGCTCGTCGTCGATCTGCCCCGCCCCGGCACCGAGGGCTGGATGCCGCTCTTCGTCGTCCTCCGTGAGGACGCGGCGCTGGACGACGACCTGCGCAGGGAGATCGCCCGCCGCGTGCGCGAGCGCTGCTCGCCGCGCCACGTCCCCGACGAGGTCTTCCAGATCGCTGCGGTGCCGCGCACGCTGAGCGGCAAGGTGCTCGAGGTCCCGGTCAAGCGGATCCTGATGGGCACCCCGCCCGAGCAGGCCGCCAGCCGCGACTCGCTCGCCAACCCCGCGGCACTCGACTGGTTCGTCGAGCTAGCCGCCAAGCTCGATCCCCCTGCTTAATCTTGGTCACTTGTATCGCCAATAGGGGATACAAGTGACCGACTTACGCTGGAGTGACGGGGTTGCGCCGCTCGGTGAAGGAGCGGTCCTTGCTCGCCGCATGGGCGAAGCGGCGGATCAGCTCGGCGCGTAGGTCCTCGGGCTGGACGATCGCGTCGACGACCAGCTCCGAGGCGAGGTGGAGGAGGTCGATGTCCTCGGCGTACTCCTCGCGCTTGGCGGCGACGAAGGCCTCGCGCTCGGCCTCGTCGGAGATCGCCTGGATCTGGTTGTAGAAGACGGCGTTGATCGCCGCCTGCGGGCCCATCACGGCGATCGAGGCGCTGGGCAGAGCGATGCAGCAGTCCGGCTCGAAGGCGGGCCCGGCCATCGCGTAGAGGCCGGCCCCATAGGCCTTGCGCACGATCACCGAGAGCTTCGGCACGGTCGCTTCGGAGACCGCGCTGATCATCTTCGCCCCGTGGCGGATGATCCCCTGGCGCTCGACCGCGGTGCCGATCATGAAGCCGGGCACGTCGGCGAGGAAGAGCAGCGGCACGTTGAAGGCGTTGCAGGTCTGGATGAAGCGCGCCGCCTTGTCGGCCGAGTCGACGAAGAGGACGCCGCCCTTCTGCCGCGGCTGGTTGGCGACGACGCCGACGACGCGCCCGTCGAGGCGGCCGTAGCCGACGATCAGCTCCTTCGCCCAGCGCTCGTGCACCTGCAGGAAGGAGCTCCCATCGAGCAGGACGTCGAGCACCTCGCGCATGTCGAAGGGCTGGTTCTCGTCGGCGGGGACGATCTCGGCGATCGCCGCCGCAGAAGCGGGCTCAGCCGGGGGCGCGACCGGCGGCTCCTCGCGCCAGCTCTCCGGCATGAAGGAGAGGTAGCGCTTGGCGAGGTCGATCGCCTCCTCGTCGCTCTTGACCAGGAAGTGGCCGCAGCCGGAGACGCCGGTGTGCATCTTCGCCCCGCCCATCTCCTCCAGCGTCACCTTCTCGCCGATCACCATCTCCGCCATCCGCGGCGAGCCCAGGTACATCGAGGCGTTGCCCTCGCGC
>Ga0268259_10000485_pt1 | contig 10625 bp, 6 predicted proteins | sample AgamicAsMarz_FD_200246 | JGI IMG/M metagenome (GOLD analysis project Ga0268259, IMG submission 200246) | Agave microbial communities from Guanajuato, Mexico - As.Ma.rz (v2) (version 3) | ecosystem: Host-associated > Plants > Phyllosphere > Phylloplane/Leaf | place: Guanajuato, Mexico | collected... | reverse complement strand
TTCACCAAAGACAACATCATGAAGATCACGGACGGCCTCTTCCACAAAATCTTCGACGAGATCGCGCCCGAGTACCCGGACATCGAGAACGAGCACTGGATCGTTGACATCGGCTCGGCCAAGCTCGCCGACGCGCCCGAGAACTTCGACGTGCTCGTGCTGCCGAACCTCTACGGCGACGTGCTCTCGGACGTGGCGGCGCAGATCGCCGGGAGCGTCGGCCTCGCCGGCTCGGCCAACATCGGCGAGCACATCGCGATGTTCGAGGCCATACACGGCTCGGCCCCGCGCCGCGCCGGGCAGAACCTCGCCAACCCTTCGGGGCTCTTCCTGGGCGCGGTGATGATGCTCGTCCACACGGGGCAGACGGACGTGGCCGAGCGCGCGCACAACGCGTGGCTCCGGACGATGGAGGACGGCGTCCACACCTACGACATTTATAAAGAAGGCGTGAGCCGCGAGAAGGTCGGCACGCGCGAGTTCGCCGAGGCGGTCGTCGCGCGCATGGGGCAGAAGCCCGAACAGCTTAAGGCCGTGAGCTACAAGGCGGGCGAGGGCGGCGAAGGCTCCTTCTCCGGCCGTATGGCGCGCGAGGCGGCGGCCGCGAACAAGGATTTGACGGGCGTGGACGTGTACCTCGACTGGTCGGGCGGGTCGGCCGACGGCCTCGGCGCCGCGGTCGAGAAGCTTTCGGGCGAGGGGCTGCGGCTCACGACAATCGCCAACCGCGGCGTCAAGGTCTACCCCGGCGGCGCGACCGAGACGTTCTGCTCCGACCACTGGCGCTGCCGCTTCGTCGCCGAAGGCGGCGACGGGCGTGTAACGCACGCGCAGGTCGCCGGCCTTCTCTCGCGCTTCGCGGGCGCGGGCCTCGACTTCATCAAGACCGAGAACCTCTACGACTTCGACGGCAAGCCCGGCTACTCGCACGCGCAGGAATAGTGGGCAGTAGGCAGTAGGCAGCAGGCAGTTGAAAGACCTTATTGCGAGCATGTCGGGGTATCTTAAAAGCCACGCCGTCGTGAACGTTGGAATTAAATCTTTCAACCTCCGAAGCGCGGAGCGACTGCCAACTGCCATCTGCCTACTGCCCACCACCCTTATCACAGAAAGGAAGAACGAAGATGTCCGCACCGGCACTCGCCAGACCCGAGTCGAACGAATACGCGGCCTATTACGAGAAGTACGTCTCGCTCGTCCCCGAGGGCGGGGTGGTCGAGACGATTGAGCGGCAGGGCGCCGAAACGCTCGCGCTGCTGCGAGGGCTTCCCGAGGGGCGCGGCGCGCACAGGTACGAGCCCGGCAAGTGGAGCGTCAAGCAGGTCGTCGGCCACATCATCGACACCGAGCGCATCTTCGCCTACCGCGCGCTCGCCATCGCGCGCGGCGAGAGCCAGCCCTTGCCCGGCATGGATCAGGAAGAGTACATGGCCGGCGCGGACTTCGACGCGCGCACGCTCGCCGACCTCGCCGACGAGTTCGAGGCCGTGCGCCGCTCGACCGTCCTGCTCTTCCGCCACCTCTCGCCCGAAGCCTGGGCGCGGCGCGGCACGGCCAGCGACAACGAAGTCACCGTCCGCGCCCTCGCCTACATCCTCGCCGGCCACGAGGCGCACCACGTCCGCATACTCCGCGAGCGTTACCTGCGAGGGGAAGGATGAGTTCCGAAGAAAGACCGAAGCGGGAGGGCGTCAGGCTGAAGGCGGGCGGGGGCGAGTCTGACCCGGCGCCCGACCCGGCTTCTTCGTCGCCCCCGCTCGTCGCCGTCGTCATGGGCAGCACTTCGGACTGGGAGACGATGCGGCACGCGGCGGAGGTTCTGAAGCAGTTCGGCGTGCCGCACGAGTGCGCGGTCGTCTCCGCGCACCGCACGCCGCGCCGGATGGCAGAGTTCGCCGAGGGCGCGGAGGGGCGGGGCCTGGAAGTCATCATCGCGGGCGCGGGCGGGGCGGCGCACCTGCCGGGGATGGTCGCGGCGCAGACGACGGTGCCCGTGCTCGGCGTCCCCGTCAAGAGCAAGGCGCTCAAAGGTCTCGACTCGCTGCTCTCCATCGTGCAGATGCCGGCGGGCGTCCCCGTCGGCACGCTCGCCATCGGGCGGGCCGGCGCGACCAACGCGGCGCTGCTGGCCGTCGCCATCCTCGCCAACACGCGACCCGAACTGAGGGAGAGGCTGCGGCGCTTCCGCGAGGAGCAGACCGCGAGGGTGCGCGAGGCCGTCCTGCCGTCATGAGAGCGATAGAGCCCGGCGCGACCGTAGGGGTTCTGGGGAGCGGCCAACTCGGCCGCATGTTCGCCATCGCCGCGCGGCGCATGGGCTACCACGTCCACACCTTCTCGCCCGACTCGGACACGCCCGCGGGCCAGGTCTCCGACAGAGAGTACGAGCACCCTTACGACGACCTCGACGCGGTGCGCGAGTTCGCGCGCGGCGTCTCGGTCGTCACCTTCGAGTTCGAGAACGTGCCGGCCGCCGCGGTCGAGGCCGCCGCCGCGCTCGCGCCCGTGCGACCCTCCGGCTCAGTGCTCCACACGACGCAGCACCGCCTGCGCGAGAAGACCTTTCTTTCAAAGCACGGCTTCCCCGTCACCGGATTCCGCCACGTCACCTCGCGCGCGACGCTCGCCTCGGGGCTCGCCGAGTTGGGCTGCCCGGCTGTGCTCAAGACGGCCGGCTTCGGCTACGACGGCAAGGGGCAGACGCGCATCAACTCCGAAGGCGGCGCCGACGCGGCCTTCGCGGCGCTCGGCGGTCAGGAGGGCGTGCTCGAAGCCTTCGTTGACTTCGAGCGCGAGGTGTCGGTCGTCGCGGCGCGGGGACTGGGCGGCGAGTTCGCGCATTACGGCGTCGTCGAGAACACGCACAGCCGTCACATCCTCGACCTCTCGGTCGCGCCCGCGGGCGTTGACGAAGCAACCGCCCGCGAGGCGGTCGGGATCGCGCGCGCGGTGCTCGAAGCCCTCGACGTGGTCGGCGTCACCTGCGTCGAGTTCTTCCTGACCCGCGCCGGCAAGTTGCTCGTCAACGAGCTGGCGCCGCGCCCGCACAACTCCGGCCACTTCAGCTTCGACGCCTCCGTGACCAGCCAGTTCGAGCAGCAGTTGCGCGCCGTCGCGGGGCTGCCGCTCGGCTCGACCGAACTGCTGCGGCCCGCCGCGATGGCGAACCTGCTCGGAGACCTCTGGCAACGGGGCGAGCCGCGTTGGCGCGCGGCGCTCGCCTTCCCCGAAGTGAAGCTACACCTTTACGGCAAACTGGAAGCGCGACCGGGGCGCAAGATGGGGCACCTCACGGCGCTCGCCGCCACCCCCGCCGAGGCCACCCGCGCGGCACTCGCGGCGCGCGCGGCGCTCACATAGGACGGGTGATATAATCCTCGCGGCCTTCCCCCGGCGAATTTTTTCAGAACGGAGTAACAGGATGAGGCGCAGAGTTTTCCTCGCGTTGTTGATGGGAGCGGCGCTGTCGTGCGCGCAGGCATCCGCGCAGACGGGCTCGCAACAGTCGCCGCAGCCGCCGGCCGACCGCGTCACGCTCGAAGAGTTCAAGGCGCTGCGCGCCGCGGGCAAGGTGTTCGTGCTCGACGTGCGTTACCAGATAGACCGGAAGATAAAGGGTGCGACGCACCTCCCGCTCGGCGACGTGGAGACGCACCTCGCAGACCTCCCGCGCGACCGAGAGATCATCACCTACTGCTCTTGACCGGAGGAACACACCAGCGCCCGTGCGGCGCAGATACTCCGCGACAAGGGATTCAAGGCGCGCGCCCTGCTCGGCGGCTGGCAGGCTTGGCTCAACTCTGGCGGCGAGACCGAGCCGGTCGAGGGCGCGGCAGGCGCCCCGCCCGCGCAGAACGTCAACGCCCAGCAGCAACCGCCGCCGCCGCAAGCCTCCGCCCCGCCCGCCCCGGCCGCCGACGACAGCAAGACGCCCGCCGTCGCCGCGCCGAAGAAGGCCGAGCCGGCGAACGCCCAGCCCGCTCAGCCAGCCACGCAACCGCCGACGAAGACGACGGCCAAGCCCAAGAAACCGAGACACAGGCGCACGAAGCCGCGCGCCTAGTCGCCTGGAAACGTAATACCGGCCCGCAAACCTGAATAAGGCCGCTTCAGGCCGGGAGCGCGGGCATCCCTGCCCGCTATGAGCGCCGCAGGCGCGAAGACAGGGAAGCGCCGTCACTCAACGCCCGAGTGACGGCGCTTCTTCTTCAAGCGTGCTGGCGCACGCTTTGGCGGGCAGGGATGCCCGCGCTCCCAGCTTCAGGGTACTTATTTCATTCCCGCAAGCGTGTGCTACGGCGCGGCGCGCTTGCTAAGCTTGTCGGCGCCCTTCCTGACGGCCTCGCACATCTCGATCAGGCCGTCGAGGTCGCGGCGCGCCTTGAGCGCGAGTTGCGTGTCGAGCGTGCCCATGTCGCTGAAGACCGGGTTGTTGAGGAAGTTGTTCATCAGCTCTCCGAACGAGGAGAGCAGCGCCTTCATCTGCGCGTCGTCGAGCGGCACTTCCGCCTTCTGGCGCTTCTCCTCCTTCTCGGGCTTCGGCAGCCCCGAGAGGTTCGTCCTGAGCCGCGTGGCGCGCTTCTTCACCTCGGCCGAGTTGAGCGAGACGGTCTTGTAGTCGGGTGGGTTCGCCTGCCGGAAGCCTTCGCTGATGGCCCGCAGCCGCTCGAAGTCCTCGTTGATCTCGGCCATCACGGTCTTGGAGTCGCGCTTCTTCGCGTTCGACTCCCTCTCTAACGCGCTCAGGTCGCGCTCGCTGCTTTCGAGGTCGCGCGTGGGCGGCATGGGCCTCGAACTCCGCACTTGTGCGGTGACCCCCGCGGCGAGTACGACGGACAGGGCGGCGCCCGCGAGCAGGAAGCCCGGCGCGCGCCTTCGGCTGTGTGTTCTCATGGCGTGTACCTCACTTGATCTCGAAATCTATCCACTGCGCCGTCACCCGGCTCTTCTCTTTGGCGAGCGCGTCCGTGACGACCACTTGCAGGACGTACTCGCCGGGGGTCAGGTTCGCCCCCAGCCGCAGCCGGCCGAAGGCGACGAGGCGCCTCGCGTCCTCCTTGCCGCTCAGGTTGACGACCTTGCCGGTGAAGACCGGCCGGTTGTCGCGGAAGAGGCGCACCTGCGACTGCAACTGCGGGCGGCGCGTCGCCTTGTCCAGGCGCGCGTTGTAGACCTCGTAGCCGTACTCGACCAGCGCGCCCGTGCGGAAGCGGCGCACGGCCGGGCCCGACTGCGGGTCGCGCTCGTCGATCTTCCCCTCCCCGCCGCCCGCCGCCCCCGGCGCCTCGTCGGCCGCGGCCGCGGCGGCGCTCGCGCGCACGTCCTCGGCCTCCTCCTCCTCGCGCTCGGCGAGGTAGACGCCGGAGAGCGTGAGCCGGTCTTTCTTCACGTCGGGGACTTCGATGAACTGGTTGGCCGAGCCGACGCGCCCCGACCCGTCATCGCGCACCGCGATGCGCAGTTGGAACGCGCCTGGCTTCTTGACGGGCAGGTTGATGCCGAAGATGAGACCCTGCTCGGCGGCGCGGCGGTACTCTTCGCCGCGCACGACGACCGACTCGGTGCGCGAGCGCATGTCCACGGGCGTGCCGGCGTCGTCGAAGGTCATCGCCAGCACGTCAACGGACGCGCGGTGCGAGCCGTCCGGCTGCTCACGGAAGGAGAGGCTCCGGCCGTCCACGTAGATGAACGAGCGCATGAAGGGGCCGAACTGCGGGTCGTCGAGGAAGATCGAGGTCAGGCGCAGGTCTACGGCGCCCGACTCGAACGGCGAGTTGATGGCCGCCATCAACTGCTGCGCGGCCGTGCGCTGCAAGGGGCGCGCGTCCTCCTCCGTCACGCCGAAGAAGCCCGAGCGGGTGCGTACGACGAGGCCGGGGCGTTTGACCCTGACCGAGATGTTGTGGAAGCGGCGCCGGCCCGTCTTCGCGTCGAAGGTGGACTCGTCGGGGCGGTAGCCGATGAGGTAGTAGCCCTTCGAGTCGTCGAGCGCCTTCTGGATGCCGCGGTTGAGGTCGTTGTTGTCGTGGAAGAAGAAGCCGCCCGTCTCAAGCGCCAGGTAGTTGAGCCCCTCCTGCGACTCCCAGTAATTTTTCGTGCGCAGCATCAGCGCCTCCATCTGCGCGCGCCCCGACATGGCGGACGTGAGCGTGCCGTCTTCGAGCTTGGCGACCCCGGTGAAGTTGTCGGCGGACGTGGGGCCGTCGTAATGAAGCCCGCGCGGGTCAATGGTGTAGATGACGACCGAGGCGCGGTTGGCGAGGTCGGTCAGGCGGCGCAGCGCCTGTATCGTGCGGTAGTTCTCCTCGCCCTTCGTGTCGAAGATTCTCATCGACTCGGAGACGAGCACGACCGACTTGCGGCCGGGCATCTGGCGCAGTCCCCGTATGACGTAGTTGATGGCGCCGAGCGTGCCGACGGCGAAAATCTGGTCGCGGAAGTCGTTCACGCTGTTGCGCGCGTCGCGCTCGATGTCGGTGCTCGTCATGTTGCCGGCCACCGGCCCGTCGCCGCCCGGCTTCATGCTCGCGGCCAGGAGCGGGCTGTCCTCGATGGCGGCGAAGGCGGCGACGCCGGCACGGCCGCGGCTGTTCCACTTCACGCGGTCGATGGCGGCGTAGAGCAGACGCTTGTCGGAGGTGAACTGCTGTAGGGCGCCGACGCCCGCGCCCGTGCGGATGATGGCGACGAGGTCGCCCGGCTGCATCTGCTCGTCAACGAACTTGCGCAGCGCGCTGCGCACGAAGTGCATGCTCTCGAAGGAGAGGCCGAGGTCGTCCACCACGAGCGCGAAGGTGCGCCGCACGTCTTCGGGGCGGAGGCGTACGGGGGGGACGGGCGTCGCCGGCTCGCCCCTGCGGCTCGCGCGGGCGTTGTCGCCCCCGGGCGCGTCCGCGGGGCCCGCGGCGTCCGCGCCGCCGCCGGTCGAGACGAAGGAGAAGTTCGTAATCTTCTGCGCGCGGCCGTCTTCGTAAATCTCGAACTCCTCGGGGCGGAGGTCTGGGACGGGCTGCCCCTTCTTGTCGGTGACGACCGCGTCCACCTGCACGAGGTTAGACGTGATGCGCACGACCTCTTCCCTTTCGCGCTGGTTGTCCTGGGCGGGCGGGGGCGCGGGCCGCTGCTGCGCCGCGACCGGCAGGAGCAGCGCGAGCGCCAGCGCCAGGGCGGAGGGCGAGTGTTTTTTCATAAAGCGCTCCGGTCGGGGCTCGCCCCCGAGGGGGGCGGGGCGGGTTGCGGCGCGGGGAGGGTAGGAAAGGTATCCGACATCGGCCCCGGCCGCAAGAAAAAAATATGGGGAGGCGTCGTAAAGACCGCCCCCCCGGAGTTCCGACCCGCAGGGCCGGGGATTAGAAGTCGAAGCGCGCGGCCAACTGGATGACGCGCGGGTTGCTGCTGAACACGCGGTCGGCGCGCAGGAAGTCCGAGGTGAGCGGGGAGAGTTGGTTGTACTGCGTCACGCCCGTAGTGTCGATGGGGGTCACGTCGTTCGGCGAGCCCGGGATGTACTGCGGGTGGTTGAACGCGTTGTAGAAGTCGGCGCGCAACTGGAACTTCTTCCCCCCCTCTCCCAGGTGGAAGTTCTTGAAGACGGAGAAGTCGAAGTTGTTGATGCCCGGCATCAGGAAGGTGTTGCGGCCGATGTTGGACATCGCGCCGACACCCGTCTGGATGTAGCGGGCGTTCGGGTTGTTCGCCACGTAGGCGACCGTCTTCCCGGCCGAGTTGGTGAGCGCCGTCACGAGGCTGCCGACGCCCTCCTGGCCGGCCGGGTTGAAGATGGCCCGGTCGCCCGCGTTGTCGCCGTTCAGGTTGGCGTCGTTGCCGCTGCGGATGGTGACGAACTCGCCCGACTCCGCAGTGTAGGTGCCCGCAATCTGGAATCCGCCGAGCAGCGTGTGCGCCCAGCCCTTCGAATCCCTGAGCCACGGCAACTCGTAAATCCACGCGGTCACAAAGCGGTGCCGGTGGTCGAGAGCCGAGTTGGCCCTCTCGCGCCGCAGGTTCTGGAAGTCCTCAACGCGGCGCGGCGAGAGCACGGTCGAGAAGACCTCGGCCGTGGTGTCGTCGATCAGGTGGCTCCAGGTGTAGGCCGCCGTCATCTGCAACCCGTTCGTGAAGCGCTTCTGGAGCTGGGCCGAGGCGCCGTGGTAGGTCGAGTTGCCGTTCGAGAGGAAGCCGACGACGCTCGCCCCGTTGAAGCCCGCGTTAGCGTAGCGCGGCACGAAGTTGGAACGGGCGTTGATGTCGTCCAGCGTTAGCGTCAGCGCGTCGAGCTGCGCCTGCGAGGGCGCGTTCAGGAAGGTCGGCAGCCCGAAGCGCCCCTCCTCGGGCGCGACCTTCGCCTGCCGGTTGATGCGGTTCTGCGTCAGGAGGTGTACGCCGCGCGTGCCGAGGTAGCGCGCCTCGAACGACCAGTTATTCAGGAACTGGCGCTGCCAGCTCAGCGTCCAGGTCAGCGAGTAGGGCACCTCCTGGTCGGGGATGAAGGAGCCCGTGTTGGCCCGGGCATCGGCCGGGTCGGTGATCGGGACGGGGTTGTCCGGGAGCGCGCCGCTGGCCAGGAAGTTCGTCAGCGCGCCCTCGGGCGTCGGCGCGTCGTTCGTCTGCTGGAGCTGCGGCGGGTTCGACAGCAGGTAGAGGTTGTCGAAGATGTAGTCGTAGGCCATCGAGAAGCCGGCGCGGATCGAAGACTTCCCGCCCGAGCCGAAGACGCTGCCGAGCAGGCCGCTTGTGTAGTCGGGCGAGTAGGCGAGGCCGACCCTCGGGCCGAAGTTCTTCAGCTGGGTCTTCGGCTCCCTGAACTCAAGGACGCCCGGCACCGTCGAGATGGAGTTCAGCGCCTGGCTCGTCCTGGCGCCGAGCGGCACCTGCTGGTACGACCAGTTGACGCCGAGGTTGAGGGTCAGGTTCGGGCGGAACTTCCAGTCGTCCTGCACGAAGGCGTAGAGCACCTTCTGGTTGCCGTAGTAGACGCTGCTGCCCGCGTTGCGCTCGCCGAACTCGGGGCTGAAGTCGCGCAGGTAGTTGTCGGTGCGCAGGTACTGGTAGTCGCCGCGCACGCGCTGCGAGAAGGTCTGCGGCGAGATGATGACGCGGAAGTCGCCGCCGAACTTGAGCGAGTGGTTGCCCGTCAGGTAGGTGATGTTGTCGACGAACTGGTAGTTGTTCTCGATGCCGGTCTGCGGCGCGTTCGGGTCGGGCCCGATGTCGACGCCGAGGTCGTTCAGACCGATGTTCGGGAAGGTGGACAGGCCGGGGAACGTCAGGGACGGCACGTTGAAGTTCTGCGACGAGCGGCGGAACGCGAGCCGGAACTCGTTGATCAGGTTCGACGAGAAGTTGTGCAGCATCGTCGCCGAGAACAGGCGCTGCTTCTGCGGGATCGCGTTGAAGAACTGCGGCAGGTTGGCCGCCGTGTCGATGTCGGCGCGGTTCGTCATCGTGAAGCGGAAGCGGTACTGGGTGGCCGAGCTGTGGTTGTAGTCGATGTTGCCGACCACGTGGTTCTGCTTGAAGAAATTCGGCGACGGGAACGAGACATCGCCCACGTCTATCGTGGCCAACTGGGCCGCGGGGCACTGGGCGTGGACGACGTTGATCGTGCACACCGCGATCGTCCCCGTCTTGGCCGGCGCGACCGGCAGGAACTGCTGCAGCACGCTCAAGTTCGTCGCGCGGATGCCGGTCAGGCCGGCGAGGGCCGCGAACCCGGCGGCGGTCGGCGTCGAGATGCCGCCCGCCGAGGCGGCGCTGCCTTGCTGGAGTCTCTCGTAGGAGGTGAAGAAGAAGAGCTTGTCCTTCCCGCTCCAGAACATCCTGTCCTCGCCCGTCAGGTTCGGGATCGGGATGGGGCCGCCGAAATTCGCCCCGCCGCGGAAGCGGTCAAACCGCGGCATGAAGAGGTCGCCGTCCGCGCGGTTGCGGGTGACGCCGGCGTTCTTCTGCAGCGTGTCGAGCGCGTTCAGGTAGCGGTTGCGGAAGAAGCCGTAGAAGGAGCCGTGGTAGTCGTTCGTCCCCGACTTGGTGACGGTCAGGAACTGCCCGCCGTTCGAGCGCCCGTACTCGGCCGAGAACTGGTTCTGGATGAGCGTGAACTCGGCGACCTCTTCCGGCGAGATGTAGCTCTGCGGGCCGGTGACCGACTTGTCGTTGTTGTCGATGCCGTCGAGCATGAAGTTGTTGTTGCGCGGGCGCTGGCCGCCGACCGAGCCGCCCGTGCCGACGCCGACGCCGCCGGTAGAGGCGACGTTGGGCGCGAGCAGCGCGAGGTTGTTGACGCCGCCGCCGAAGGCGCCGCCGACGTTCGTGATGGCGAGTTCGACGACCTGCCGCTCGCCGAAGGATTTGGCGAGCGTGTTGTCGGTCGTGTTCACGAGTTCGGCGCCCGCGGCCGAGACTTCGACCGTCTCGCCCTGAAGGCCGACTTGCAGTTGCACGGGCAGGTCGGTCGTCTGGTTCAACTGCACGCGCACGTCGCTCAGGGTCGTCGTCTTGAAGTTGGCCGCCTCAACCGAGACGCCGTAGTCGCCCGTGAGCAGGTTGTTGAACTGGTACTCGCCGCTGTCGTTGGTCTGCGCGGTCTGCGAGGTGTTGGTCTGCTTGCTTGTGATGGTGACGCGCGC
>Ga0268259_10000480_pt1 | contig 10689 bp, 12 predicted proteins | sample AgamicAsMarz_FD_200246 | JGI IMG/M metagenome (GOLD analysis project Ga0268259, IMG submission 200246) | Agave microbial communities from Guanajuato, Mexico - As.Ma.rz (v2) (version 3) | ecosystem: Host-associated > Plants > Phyllosphere > Phylloplane/Leaf | place: Guanajuato, Mexico... | reverse complement strand
GGGCGTTTGCCGGAATAGTGATAGCCGGCTGAACCTGATAACCGCCAGCCGTCACCAGCTGTCCGTTCTGATCGACCTGGAAGGAACCATCGCGGGTGTAGGCGGAAGTCCCATCCGGCAGAGAGACTTCAAAGAAGCCCTGCCCTTTGATCGCCACATCTTTACTGTTGTTGGTCTGAGACAAGTTGCCCTGGCTGTGCAGACGTTCAGTGGCTACCGGGCGCACACCGGTACCAATCTGCAAACCGGAAGGCAGCGTAGTCTGCGCGGAAGACTGCGCACCAGGCTGACGAATCGTCTGGTACAGCAAATCTTCAAATACCGCACGCTGACGCTTAAAACCATTGGTACTGACGTTCGCCAGGTTGTTGGCGATGACATCCATATTGGTTTGTTGGGCGTCAAGGCCGGTTTTTGCGATCCATAATGAACTGATCATATGTAGTCCTGTTTATTAGCCCATTGACAGCAACTGGTTGGCACGTTGCGCGTTATCATCGACGCTGGAGATCACCTTCATCTGCATCTCGAAACGACGCGCGCTGGCAATCATGTCGGTCATGGCCGCCACCGGTTTAACGTTACTGCCTTCCAGCACCCCGGACATGACGCGTACGCTCGGATCGTCCTGCAACGTCGCGCCACGCGTCGCCTGTGCGGCCTGGGTCAGACGGAAAATGCCGTCATCGCCGCGCTGCACTTCTTGCGGGTCTGCTTTCACCAGTTTCAGTTTGCCAACCGGCGCAACGGTATTGGCCGGATCGCCCGGGTTCAGCGAGGAGATCGTACCGTCCGCCGCAATTGTTATTTGCGAGCCTTCAGGAACGGTCAACGGCCCCGCATCACCCATCACCGGATGCCCCTGGATCGTCAACTGGCCGGTCGAACTCACCTGGATGCTACCGTTGCGGGTATATCCTTCAGTACCGTTCGCCGTCTGTACTGCCAGCCAGCCGTCCTGCTGCAACGCCACGTCCAGCGGACGCGAGGTGTAATCCAGTTGGCCTGGCGTCATATCGGCGCCAGGTGTTGACGCGACCACCAGCGTACGGGTAGGCAGCGAAAGCCCTTCTACCGGCACCGCGCGCAATGCATTAAGCTGCGCACGGAAACCCGGAGTGGAGGCATTCGCGAGGTTGCTGGCCGTGACAGCCTGCTGATTCAGCGTCTGGCTGGCAGCGCCCATCGCGGTATATATTGCGTGATCCATTAAGCCATCCCGTCAGACGATTAACGCAGGTTAACCAGCGTGTTAAGGATCTGGTCCTGGGTTTTGATGGTCTGCGCGTTCGACTGATAGTTACGCTGCGCGACGATCATGTTGACCAGTTCTTTACTCAGATCCACGTTCGAAGCTTCCAGCGCGCCGCTGGTCAGGCTACCGTAGTTACCGGTGTTTGCCGTACCGAGCAGTGCCACACCGGAAGAAGACGTGGCAGACCAGACGTTGTCGCCTTCGGACTTCAGGCCTTCGTTGTTGGCGAAGTTTGCCAGCACAATCTGACCCAGCAGCTGAGTCTGTTCGTTGGAGTAGTTACCTACAACGGTACCGTCATCGTTAATCTGGTAGCTCACCAGATCACCCGGTTTGTAACCATTCTGGGTGGTCGCAACGATGTTGTTGGAACCGGTGTTTTGCTGCATGGAGTTCAGGAAGCTCAGGGAGAACGTCGCCGGGGTTGCGCCGTTAATGGTACCGGTGGTGATGCTCGCCGTGGTGCCGCTGGTCAGAGAGCCGTTTGTATCAAACACCATTGTGCTTGCCAGTGTCGCAGTGCTGCCACTTACGCTACTGTCCTGCGTGTAAACACTCCAGGTGTTCGCCGTAGCGCTTTTCACGAAGTAGACGTTCATGTCATGCGCGTTACCCTGGCTATCGTAAACGGTAACAGAGCCTTTTTTGTTGTAGGTATCCGCGTTAGTCGGATCAAAGGGGGTAACTGTCGGAGTGGAATCCGTAGAGTTCAGGTTGATTTGCATCGTTGCCGTGGTGGTGGTTTTCGCCGCCATCAGGGTGTTCGGGATAGTAATAGCAGTTGGGTTCGCGCCGGTCTGAACCGTTGGCGGTGTACCTGTTGCCGGATAACCCGTCACTTCCATGCCTTGCATGTTCACCAGGTTACGGTTCTCGTCCAGTTTGAACTGGCCGTTACGGCTGTAATAAACAGAACCGTTGCTGTCGACCAGACGGAAGAAACCGTTGCCGCTCAGCGCGACGTCAAGACCGCGACCGGTGCTGGTGGTGGTACCATCGTTAAAGTCCTGGGTAATCCCGGCAACCTTAACACCCAGACCAATTTTAGAACCGGCAAACATATCGGCAAAAGACGCTGTCCCGGATTTAAAGCCATATGTGGCGGAGTTGGCGATGTTGTTACCAATGACATCGAGATTGGTGGCCGCAGCATTCAGGCCGCTGACCGCTTGTGAAAAGGCCATGACTTACTCCTGATAAGTGTTAAGGCTTAGATAATCTGCCGTACTTCGTCGAGTGTGGTTGTACCGTAGGTACCCAAATCTAAAAGGTTGCCGCTGGAGTTGAGCGTGACGCCCTGCACCATGGCAAATTGCAGCGGTTGCGCAACCAGCTGTGTTGTGCCGGTGCTGGCGGAGATGGAGACTTTGTAAGAGCCATCCGGCGCTGTCGTACCATCGGTCAGCTTGCCATCCCAGCTAAAGGTATGAACGCCAGCCGACAGCGAACCAATGTCAATCGTGCGCACCACGGTGCCGTCTTTGCTCGTGACGGTCGCAGTGACTTTGTCAGCAGCCTGCGTCAGTTCAACCCCAAACGGCGTGGTGGTTCCGCTGCCTACCAGAACTGTCTGCCCCGGGATCATGACGCCGTGACCAATCAGGTTGGATGCCTGCAATGACTGGCTGTTATCAATCTGCCCGGAAATCGAACCCAGCGTGGTATTCAGTTTTTCAATCCCGCTGAGGGTGCTGATCTGCGCCAGTTGCGACGTCAACTCGTTGTTTTGCAGCGGGTTGGTCGGGTCCTGGTTTTTCAACTGTGCGACCAGCAGCGTCAGAAAGCTACTCTGCAGGTCGGAAGCGCTGTTAGTACCTGTAGTGGACGTACCAGAGCTGGTCGATGAGACACTACTGTTAGCAGTGGTGTCATTCACGTTCACGGCGATAGACATGCGTGTCTCCTTTACTGGCCAAGGGTGAGCGTTTTGAGCATCATGCTCTTAACGGTGTTAAGCACTTCAACGTTTGCCTGATAGCTGCGTGAAGCGGACATGGTATTCACCATCTCACCGACCACATCAACGTTCGGCATTTTGACGTAGCCATTGGCATCAGCCAGCGGATTACCTGGTTCAAAGACCAGTTTGTCCGGCGCCTGACTTTCGACCACATCAGCTACTTTCACGCCGCCGGTCGCCTGACCCGGTGCAGCGTCAACCTGGAAGACAACCTGTTTAGCGCGGTAGGGTTGCCCGTCTGGCCCGGTTACGCTGTCGGCGTTCGCAAGGTTACTGGCGGCGACGTTCAGACGTTTTGATTGCGCAGTGAGCGCAGAACCGGCGACATCAAAGATATTCAGCAATGCCATTTACTTAGTTCCCCTGTTGCAGAACGCTCATCATGCTTTTGATCTGCCCGCCCAGCACGGTCAGGCCGGTCTGGTATTTCACGCTGTTGTCAGCGAATTGCGTACGTTCGCGATCCATATCCACGGTGTTACCGTCGAGCGAAGGCTGGTCAGGAATGCGGTACAGCAGATCGGCGGACGACGTGGAGATGTTTTGTGCCGGAATATGGCGGGAAGATGTCAACGTCAACGCAACGCCGCTGTTTTCAGCTCGCCCGCGCTCCATGACTTTTTTTAATTCGCTGGAGAAATCAATATCACGCGCCTGAAACCCCGGGGTATCGGCGTTGGCAATGTTAGCCGCCAGAATCTCCTGGCGCTGGGCGCTCAGGTTCAGCGCTTCTTGCTGAAAACGCAGAGCGGCATCAAGTTTATCGAGCATAGCTCCCCCACTGATGACAATTATTTAGCCAACAGCTTAAATCTCCTCAGGCAAACTTATCGCCGGAATAAGGGCAAAATGCGTCGCTATTTATTGCGTTGATAGATTTGCCATGCAGTTAAAATCTCTGCATCCCATCAACAGGCAGGAGTCTGCGATGAACGCGTTGAAAAGCGGTTTAGCCGCGACCTTACTGTTTTTGAGCCCGCTGACACAGGCGGGCGAGCTGCAAGCTCAGCTCACATCATTTTTTGCTCAGCGCCTTGCTGGCGTTAGTGACGAGGTAGTGGTAAATATACGCACTCCGCAGAACATGTTGCCCGCCTGCGATCAGCCCGCGCTAAGCGTAGTCGGCGGCGCAAAGTTATGGGGAAACGTAAACGTTGTGGCAAACTGTGCGGGGGTTAAGCGCTTTTTGCAGGTTAACGTGCAGGCGACGGGTAATTATGTGGTGGCGGCGCAATCTGTTGCGCGTGGCAGCACGCTGCAACCCGACAGCGTGACATTAAAACGCGGTCGTCTCGATCAATTACCGCCGCGCACGATGCTGGATATCAATCAGGCGCAGGATGCGATCAGTCTGCGCGATCTCGTCCCCGGGCAGCCGATTCAGCTCTCGATGCTGCGTCAGGCATGGCGGGTAAAAGCCGGACAGCGGGTACAGGTTGTGGCATCGGGAGATGGCTTTAGTGTGAACGGCGAAGGACAAGCGTTGGACAATGCCGCAGTGGCGCAAAATGCCCGCGTGCGTATGTCTTCAGGCCAGATTGTCAGTGGTACGGTGAACACTGATGGGAATATTCTGATTAACCTATAATCTTTTTAAAGAATTTATGTTGCCTGCCGATAAATAAGCAACGACTAAAGATATCAGGCCCGAAACGCCGGGACACCTCGATGAGGACAACACAATGAGCATTGATCGTACATCGCCTCTGAAGCCGGTTAACGCCGTTCAACAGCGTGAAACCAACGACGCGCAGGCGCAGAAAGCACGGCTGGAAAAAGCCGAGACGGCGAACAGCACCAGCGTCACCATCAGCGGCGCGCAGGCGAAGCTGATGCAGGCGGGCGCGAATGACATCAATATGGAACGCGTTGAGCAACTGAAAACCGCGATTCGTAATGGTGAACTGAAAATGGATACCGGCAAGATTGCCGATGCCCTGATTAACGAAGCGCAGAGTTACTTACAGAGTAAATAACAGAATGAATCGACTGTCAGACATCCTTGATCAAATGACAGTTATCCTGAGCGCTCTGAAAGACGTGATGGATGCTGAGCAAAAGCAACTTTCCGTAGGCCATGTGAATGGCAGTACGTTACAGCGTATTACGGAAGAAAAAAGTTCCTTGCTCGCAACGCTGGATTACCTGGAGCAACAGCGTCGTTCGGCGCAGAAAACACAGCGCAGCGCTAATGACGATATCGCCGATCGCTGGCAGATTATTACGCAGAAGACACAGCATTTGCGCGACCTTAACCAGCACAATGGATGGCTGCTGGAAGGGCAAATTGAGCGTAATCAGCAGGCGCTGGATGTACTGAAACCCCATCAGGAACCGACGCTTTACGGCGCCAACGGCCACACCGCTTCCGCTAACCGCGGCGGCAAAAAAATCTCGATTTAATCGCCAGACATTTTTTTGCCAGGGGTTTCCCCCTGGCAAAATTGTTTATGCCGTCCGCCGAGCAAACTCTTTCAGTTTAAAACCCAGCAGCGCCAGCGTGGCGAAGTAAGCGACCACGCCCACCCCCACTACCGCCATCAAACGCAGTAAGCGGTATGGCATCGTACCCAGTGACCATTCCGGCATGACATAAAGCATGCCCACCAGCGCAGCCGCCATCACCAACACAGCAATCACCAGACGCAGCAGAAAGCTTTTCCAGCCTGGCTGCGGCGTGAAAATATCTTGTTTACGCAACTGCCAGTAAAGCAGAGCGGCGTTCAGGCAGGCCGCCAGACCGATCGACAGCGACAGCCCGGCATGTTTCAGCGGACCAATAAAAGCAAGGTTCATCAACTGCGTCACCAGCAGCGTGACAATGGCAATCTTCACCGGCGTTTTAATGTTCTGCCGCGAATAGAAACCCGGCGCCAGCACCTTCACGACAATCAGGCCCATTAAGCCGACGGAATAAGCAATTAATGCCCGCTGCGTCATCAGCGCGTCAAAGGCGGTGAATTTACCGTACTGAAACAGCGAGATGGTCAGCGGTTTTGCCAGAATCCCCAATGCCACTGCGCTCGGCAGCGCCAGCAGAAAGCAAAGACGCAGCCCCCAGTCCATCAGACGGCAGTATTCGTCATGATTGCCGCTGGCAAAACTTTTCGACAGCGAAGGCAGCAAAATCGTCCCCAGCGCCACGCCCAGCACGCCAGACGGAAACTCCATCAGCCGGTCAGCGTAATACATCCACGATACCGACCCGGAAACCAGAAACGAGGCGAAAATCGTGTTGATGATTAACGAAATCTGGCTGACCGAGACCCCCAGAATCGCAGGCCCCATCTGTTTCACGACGCGAATGGCACCGGCATCGTGAAAACTCACGCGCGGTAATACCAGCATGCCGATCTTCTTCAGATGCGGCAGTTGATAAACCAGTTGCAGCACGCCGCCCACCGTCACCGCCCATGCCAGCGCCAGCACTGGCGGATGGAAGTACGGCGCGGCAAACAGCGCAAAGCCAATCATGCTGATATTGAGAAATGTCGGCGCAAACGCCGGCACCGAGAAACGGTTCCAGGTATTGAGGATCGCGCCCACCAGTGACGCCAGCGAGATCAGCAGAATATAAGGAAAGGTAATGCGCAGTAGCTGTGAAGTGAGATTGAATTTATCCGCTGTATCGGCAAAACCCGGCGCGGTGACCAGAATCACCCACGGTGCCGCGAGCATCCCGGCGACAGTCACCAGCGCCAGCGCCAGCGTCAGCAAACCCGAGACATACGCCACAAACACCCGCGTCGCATCCTCGCCCTGCTTGCTTTTGTACTCAGCAAGAATGGGAACAAATGCCTGAGAAAACGCCCCCTCGGCAAAGATACGGCGCAACAAATTGGGCAGTTTAAACGCCACAAAGAAGGCGTCGGTTGCCATACCTGCGCCAAAAACCCTTGCCACAATAGCGTCGCGCGCAAAACCCAGCACGCGAGAAAACATCGTCATCGAGCTGACAGCCGCCAGCGATTTTAATAGATTCATTCTGGATTCCATAAGGCACAACGCCTGCAATGCAGGCGTTGGTATACAGCGAAGCGCTTAGTCTACAGAGAAAAAGGCGAATTACTATCGCCAGATGTTACAGGCGGTTATTCACTCATCGCCTCACGCCAGAGCTTTTCCACCACGCGTTGAGCCAGTATGGCCTGTTCGCCCGCCGTTTCCGGAACCGTCTGATTTTGCACGCATTCAATAAAATGGCGCGCGCAACCGGCAAAACCACGCTGTTCCAGCACGCTCTGCCAGCCAGCGACCGGTCGCGCGACTACGCCCTGCCCGCGCTCTTCGCGCCATTCGCGCATATCGGTGATATCCACCAGCGCGCCATCGGTGACGGCCTGAATCCATTCGCGCTGGCTTCCCGCCCGCCGGTGCATACTGGTGGTGATTTGCAGGTGATCCAATGAGAAGTGGTGTTCGGCGTAAACCATGGCGCCGTCATCATCCGTGAGCAACGTGCCGCTTTGTAATGCCGCCGCGCTTCCCGCCAGCCACAACGCGGTATCCACCACGTGCAGATAATCGTCGAGCAGCGTGAAGCGTAAATCGTGCGGCCCCAAGCTGTCGGTGCGGTGTTTATCCATCCGCAGCGACGCCGCCTGCGGCATCTGCTGTTTCAATTCGCGGTACAGCGGCGAGAAGCGGCGATTAAAACCGACCATCAGCGTCAGTTTTTTCCGCGCGGCCAGTTCGATAAGCCGCTCGGCATCCTGGAGGTTTTCTGCCAGCGGTTTATCGACGCAAACATGCACGCCAAGGTTCAGTAACTCACTGACCACGCTGTAGTGCGAAGCTGTCGACGTGTGGACGAAGACCGCATCACACTGCGCGGCTAATGCCGCCAGCGAATCAGCATAGGGAATGCGCCAGGTTTCGCATATCCGCAGGGCTTTTTCCCGCGTCGGCGACCAGGCCGCGGTTAACGTCCAGTCGGTCGCTGCGCCGACAACCGGTAGCCAGGCTTTTTGCGCAATGCCGCCCAGGCCGACCACTCCAACACGTAGTTTCGTCACGGCTAATCTCCTAAATGTGCGAGCAGCGAATCCAGACGCTGTTTCAGCTCTGCCACTTCCTCTTCCAGCGCCTCAACGCGCGCCGCCAGTGATTCTTCCGGCGGGCTGACCGCCTCAACGACATTCACCAGCGTCTGTACATCGCCACTGAACAGGTGCATATAGCGGCTTTCGCGCTTGCCGGGCTCTCTGGGCAGCCGCACGACATACGGGCCATCTTCCCGCGTCGCCAGCAGTTCCAGCGCCGTTTCCACTTCCGCCATATCGTTAAAACGATGCATGCGTTCCGCACGACCGCGCAATTCCCCCGGCGTTTGCGGCCCGCGCAGCAGCAGCGTAGTGATGAGCGCCACTTCTGCCGGATTGAGTTTCAGATCGCCAAATTCAGAGTTGCAAAAACGCTGCTCGTATTTCGTTACGCGATTGCCAAAACCGCTGACGGTGCGCAGATAGTGCCGCTTCACCAGTTCATCCAGCACATCCTGAATCTCATGTTCGCTGAGGTTCATGACGGGCTCACGGTTGGTCTTCTGATTACAGGCGGTAACCACGCCATTGATCGACAGCGGATATTGTTCCGGCGTGGTGATCTGCTTTTCCAGCAGGCAGCCGATAACGCGCGCTTCAACCGCTGAGAGTTGATACTTCATCGTTGCTCCTTAGCGACCCGGGGTCCATTCTTGCGCGGTGAGCGCGGTAAGTACGTGATCGCGCCACTGCCCGTCGATCAGCAAATACGATTTGGCGTAGCCCTCTTTCTCGAAACCCAGCCTCGCCAGCAAATCGCCGCTACGTTTATTGTGCGGCATGTAATTTGCCATGATGCGGTGCATATGTTGCGTGCGCTGCATGTAGCGGATCGCCGCCGTCAGCGCTTCAAACATCAGCCCTTGCCCCTGCCATTTCTGTCCGATGGAGTAGCCAAGGTAACAAGCATGAAACGAACCGCGTACCACATTGGAAAAATTCGCCACGCCGACGATCTCTTTTTCCTCAGGATCGAGCAGGGCAAAATAGAATGCCGATCCCTGCTTATGAAACTCATTGATCATGCCAAGACGAGCCTGCCAGCCGGAAGGATAGCAATGACTTTCATCGCGCACGGGCTCCCAGGGCTTTAGAAATTGCCGATTTTCGGCGTAATAATCCGCCAGGCGCCAGGCATCGCGCTCATGCACTAAACGAACCACTAATCTGTCTGTGACTAAGCGTACTTTCGGCACGTTACTGCGGTAGCCAAACATGCATTACCACTCCTTCCATTTCACCACACTTTTAACCCCTTACCTTTACTATACATTTGCGCAGCCACTCTGTGAAAACAGCAACATGGCATTTTCCACTTTGCTGGGCCACTTTCGATGAAAACTCTGAATCAAAGCCGGATTTTGATAAAAAAATATTGTCACCGCGAATGTGGGAAAAGATCGGGCGAACCCGCAGAATAAGAATGTCTTATCTTTCTTAATTTCCCGGAGGGGAAATGGCGTGCATATCGCAGGCAAGGAGCCTGGGTAAATATTTCCTGCTTGTCGATAATATGCTGGTGGTCCTCGGCTTTTTCGTTGTCTTCCCACTTATTTCTATTCGTTTTGTTGATCAGCTCGGCTGGGCGGCGTTGATGGTCGGTATTGCGCTCGGCCTGCGGCAATTTATTCAGCAGGGTTTGGGCATTTTCGGCGGCGCAATTGCCGACCGTTTTGGCGCCAAACCGCTGATCGTCACCGGCATGCTGATGCGTGCGGGCGGTTTCGTCGCGATGGGCGTGGCGCATGAACCCTGGCTGCTGTGGCTCTCCTGCATTCTTTCCGGGCTGGGCGGCACACTGTTCGATCCGCCGCGTTCCGCGCTGGTGGTCAAACTGGTGCGCCCCAACCAGCGCAGCCGCTTTTTCTCTATCCTGATGATGCAGGACAGCGCCGGCGCGGTTGTCGGTGCATTGCTCGGTAGCTGGCTGTTGCAATATGACTTTCGTCTGGTGTGCGCCGCCGGTGCGCTAATGTTCGTGCTCTGCGCCGCGTTCAACGCCTGGCTGTTACCGGCGTGGAAACTCTCGACGGTCAAAGCCCCGGTGCGCGAAGGGCTGGCACGCGTGCTGCGTGACAAACGGTTTGTCACTTACGTCCTGACGCTGACCGGCTACTATATGCTGGCAGTACAGGTGATGCTGATGCTGCCGATCATGGTCAACGATATTGCCGGTTCACCGGCGGCAGTGAAGTGGATGTACGCGATCGAAGCCTGTTTGTCGCTGACGTTGCTCTACCCTATCGCCCGCTGGAGCGAAAAACGCTTTCGTCTTGAACACCGTCTGATGGCCGGGCTGCTGGTGATGTCATTCAGCCTGCTGCCGGTCGGAATGGTCGGGACGTTGCAGCAACTGTTTACGCTTATCTGCACGTTCTATATCGGCTCAATTATTGCCGAACCTGCGCGGGAAACCTTAAGCGCGCAGCTGG
>Ga0268259_10000479_pt1 | contig 10701 bp, 7 predicted proteins | sample AgamicAsMarz_FD_200246 | JGI IMG/M metagenome (GOLD analysis project Ga0268259, IMG submission 200246) | Agave microbial communities from Guanajuato, Mexico - As.Ma.rz (v2) (version 3) | ecosystem: Host-associated > Plants > Phyllosphere > Phylloplane/Leaf | place: Guanajuato, Mexico | collected... | reverse complement strand
GTCCTAGCGCTGCTCTAGGCCGTCATACAATTCAGCTTAGCTGAGGCTGCCGTGAATCAGTAATGCTGGCGGCCCAGTATTAGTGTGTCTGACGAACTTCAGTTATTGCGCGCCGGTCAGCCGAGAGAAGCGAGGGCGGCCGGTGCCGAGATTTTACGGGGTGAGATTAACCCGGCGTTGCGGAGCAAAGCAATGGAAATTTTTAAGCCGCCTCGATGTTTTTGCTGACTTTAAGCTGCATTGCAGTTTTTTTGGCGGAAAGCATTCGGGCATCGCCCAGCAAAGTACGAATAGGTGACTACCGACTCCCGGTCAAAGGCGTAGCAATAAGTAGAAAGGTTCATGGGAAGTAAAGCTGCGCTGTTTCAACCTGAGAAGGAGGTATTTGATGAAAGGAGACTTTAACATTTACCGCTACTTTGCCGGAGCTTTCGTGCCTTACTGGCTCTTGTCAAGACAGGAGATCGGCGCGGGCGCGAAGTTGGCCTATGCGGCGCTGGCCCAGCAAGCCAACTCCCATGGTGCAGTTCAAGTTCACTTCCAGATGCACGCCAGTGCTCTGGGTGAGGACGAGGGGCAGTTGGCGCGACACCTGACTGAGTTGGAGGAGTTCGGGCTGATTCAGGTTTCGCGCGGCAACGTCCATCAGGAGGACATCCGGGTCTTCTTCCCCCGGCACGAATGGATAGCGGGGCTTGAACAGCCGCCTCAGAGCGGCGCACTCCAACCTGCGGCGACGGCAACGATAGTTCCCCCGCGGCCGCTCAGCGAAGTTCCACCATCCACAGCACAGACATCCCTTCTGCCAGCGCATCCTGCTGCCAGCTTGGATAGCCGTGCTGGCAGCCGTGGGAAGAGGCGTGGGCGTGGCCGCAGGCAGCCGCAGTCGAAGCACGCGTTCGAGGTCTGCCTGCGATTCGTGACGTACCAGAAGGAAGTCCTTCATCACGACCACATCTGGAGCGTGATGGGTCTTTCCCGTCACCTGCATCTGTCCGGGGAACAGGATGACGAGATAGACGCTTGGCTCGCCGAACAGGCGTCGAACGCCGCATAGACTTTAAAGCCCCTGCTAGAGATGATGAAGCCGGCGTAAGCGTTCTCGTAACGCTCACGCCGGCTTTTTCTATGAGGTAGTCGGCTTCCGACTTAATCGTCTGTGACGAATAAAAGCAATCATTCGTCGCGCGACTTTCGGAACTATGGATGAATAACTCGCTACGCAGATAAACACAAACTACGGCCGCCGGAAGGTTAGGTAGATCAGCGGGAGTAACACGCGGAACAAGCAGCAGGGGGACACTTCGCCCCGGTCATTTAGTCCCCCAAAGTAGGGAGAAGAGCCCACCCCCTCGCAAAGGAGTCGAAAAAGCCAAGAAATTTGGGGGTAAAGTTGCGAGAAAATACTGGCACGGAAGGTGCTATTACCCCGGGCGCGACCTGACAGATGGTCGCTATCCAGCCTGTGAGGGCAGTTCCCTTCTTAACCGCCCCGCGCGGTCACAACTCTCAATAAGTGCAAGGAAAGAGATATGCCAGAGACTCAATCTGTTCAGTTAGCGGAGCAGCTACCTAAGTTCTTGACGGTGCCTGAAGTCGCCGCGTTACTCCGCCTCTCGGAGAGGACCATTTACGACATGGTAAGTCAGCGGCGGATTCCCTTCCGTAAGGCGGGTGACCGCACTTTATTCGACCGCGACGAAATTCTTGATTGGACGAAGCCCTGAGTGTAAGATGCGCGCCGTTCTCTTCCTTCGAGAATGGCTGCAAGCGCTTCGAGAAGGAGAACGAGCGATGTCAGTTTTTCAACGACCGTGTCAGAGGCGTGAATGTCAGAAAAAGAAGTCCTGCAAACACGCCCACTGGCATTATGATTTTTGGATCAACAACGTCCGTTATCTCGGTGCGATTAAGGAAGCCCGCACTAAGCTTCAAGCCGAGCAGGCCGAGATTCGGATCAAGAATGATGTCTTCCAGGGCAAATACGGCTCGCACAAGAAGGTAGTGCCGGCTTTCGGTGAATTCGTCGAGACGGTTTACCTTCCCTGGGCGCGCGCGAATAAACGTTCTTGCAGGACATCGGATGAGACGCGCTGTAAGACTTTGATCAAGCACTTCGGAAATAAAAGGCTGGATCAAATCACCCCGGAAATGATCGAAGGCTTCAAAACAATTCGGCGCAATTCGATCACCGTCCGGGGAGTGCGGTTGAGTCAGACTTCCGTTAACCGTGAACTCGAAATCCTGTCCAAGATTTTCACGAAGGCGAAAGACTTCGGGAAGGTTGAGCGCAACCCTTGCCGACAGGTCGAGAGGTTCAAAAATCGCAAAGTGATTCCGCGCTACTTCACGCATGATGAAGAGGATCGCTTGATGGGCGCGATGACGGGCACGCTCGCCCACCTTCGCCCAATCGCAATCGTCGGCATCGGCACGGGGCTTCGGCCGCCTTCGGAGATTTTCAACCTGCGCCGTTCGGACGTTGACTTCGAGCGCAACGTGCTGCGGGCGGGGACGAAGACGGATGAAGAGCGGGAGATTCCCATGAGTGAGGCCGTGCGGGAAGTCTTGCTTGAACTCTACAACCGAAACGCGGGAAGCGAGTTCCTGTTTGTCAGTTGGCGCACCGGTGACCGCTTCAAGGAAGTCAAGAACGGTTTTCGCCGGGCGTTAAAGGATGCGGGAATTAAAGGCGCGAGACTCTACACTATGCGCCACACGTTCGGCACGCGGCTGGGCGAGGCTGGCTATTCGTCTTACGAGATTATGGCGTTGATGGGCCACCGTGACATTAAGACGAGTGCGGGCTACGTGCATGGAACCGACGGGAGGAAGCGGGCGGCGGTCGAAGCGATTCAGCGGCTGCGTCCCGTCAAAAGTCCCGCAGAAGCCGAAAAGCCGGAATTAAGGCTGGCCGTAAATAATTGATGTTTGGCATAATAGCTTCAGTCAGGCAGCTCGGAGGTCGCGGGTTCGAGTCCCGTCGGCTCCGCCACTAACCACACTGGGAAACCCAGGCACGAAAAAGGCTGCTCATTCGGGCAGCCTTTCGTGTTTTCAGGGGTGATATGTCGCACACTCGCGGGCAGGGATGCCCGCGCTCCCAGCTTTAAGGCCCGCGCTCTCGGCGAGGAGGTGCGATAAACTCATATGAGTATGCAGAGGCTTTCACCCGTCGAGGCGGCGCGCGTAATCTGGCGGGAGAGGTACGCTGGCGCGCGCGTCATGTTTCTGGGCGGCTCGGTGATGCGCGGCGAGGCGACGCCCGCCTCCGACCTCGACGTGGTCGTGGTCTTCGAGGAGTTGCCGAACGCCTACCGCGAGTCTTTCGTCCACGCGGGCTGGCCGGTCGAGGCGTTCGTCCACGACGGGGGGACGCTCGCGCGCTTCTTCGAGCGGGACAGGAAGCGCGGGCTGCCCATCCTGATAGGCGTGGTGCGCGAGGGGTTGGAGGTGCCGGAGGCGGACGAGTTTTCGGCCGGGCTCAAGCGCAGGGCGGCGGAAATCTTCGAGGCCGGCCCGCCCGCCTGGGACGAGCGGGAGTTGACGCTGAGGCGCTACCGCCTGACCGACTGGGCTGACGACCTGCGCTTCCCGCGCTCGCACGAAGAGTTGTTCGCCACGGGCGCGGCGCTCTACCAGGACGCGGCAGACTTCTACTTCCGCACGCGCGGGCTCTGGTCTGCGCACAGCAAGACCATCCCGCGCCGCCTGCGCGCGGCCGACGCCGCCTTCGCAGAAAAGTTCGTCGGCGCCTTCGACGCGCTCTTCGCCGGGCGGCGCAGCGGCCCGGCAGTCGCCCTCGTCGAAGAGATGCTTGAGCCCTGCGGCGGCCTCCTCTTCGACGGCTTCAGGCAAGAGGCGAAAGGGAACGATGAAGTATGAACGACGAACGATGAACTGAATACAACAGGTCTTCAGTTCATCGTTCGTCGTTCATACTTCATCGTTTATTATCCCCGTATGATTCCGGTCGCAGAGGCAATCAGCATCGTGGTTGAGAAGACGGCGACGCTCCCCGTCGAGCGCGTGCCGTTGGACGAGGCCCTGGGGCGGGTGCTGGCGTCGGAGGTCTTCGCCGACACGGATTTGCCGCCGTTCGACCGCGCGCAGATGGACGGCTACGCGGTGCGCTCGGAAGATTTGAAGGGGGCGCCCGCGCGCCTGCGCGTGGTCGGCGAGGCCGCGGCCGGGAGCGGCTGGCGCGGGCGCCTGGAACCGGGCGAGGCCGTGCGCATCATGACGGGCGCCCCGCTGCCCTCGGGCGCCGACAGCGTGCAGCAGGTCGAGTTGACGCGCGAGACGGAGGACGGCGCCGCCGTCGAGATTGAGCGCGCGACCGAGCCGGGGCAGTTCTACGTCCCGCGCGGGAGCGAGATACGCAAGGGCGAGCGCGTGCTGGATGCGGGCGAGGAGATTAACGCGGCGCGCATGGCCGTGCTCGCCTCCTTCGGGTGCGCCGAGGTGACGGTGCGCGCGCGGCCTCGGGTCGCGGTGCTGGCGACGGGGACGGAGTTGGTCCCCGTAGGCGTGAGGCCGGGCGAGGATCAGATACGCGACTCGAACAGCTACTCGCTCTCGGCCTACGCGCGTCTCGCGGGCGCGCGCGTCGAGCGTCTGCCGTTCGCGGGCGACGACCCCGAACTGCTGCGCGGTGAGATCGAAGCGGCGTCCGCGCGCTCGGACGTTCTGGTGCTCTCGGGCGGCGTCTCGATGGGGCGTTACGACTTCACGAAGGCCGCGCTCCGCGCGCTCGGCGCCGAACTCTTCTTCGAGCGCGTCGCGCTCAGGCCGGGCAAGCCGACCGTCTTCGCGCGGCTTCCTGGCGGCGCGCTCGTCTTCGGGCTGCCAGGCAACCCCGTCTCGGTGAGCGTCACCTTCAACCTCTTCGCGCGCACGGCGCTGCTCGCGTTGCAGGGGGCGCGCGCGCCCGCCCTTGCCGAAGAGACGGCGCTGCTCGCGCATCCCGCGAAGGGCGCGGCCGGGCGGACGAGCTACCTGCCCGCCGCGCTCTCGACCGACGCAGGTGGGCGACTGCTCGCACACCCTTTGAAGTGGGGCGGCTCCTCCGACTTCGTCGCCTTCGCGCGCGCCGAGGCGCTCGCCGTCGTCCCCGCCGACGTGAAGGCTTTGGAGGCGGGCGCCCTCGTGCGCGTCGTGCGGCTCCCCGGATGAGTCCGTGAATTACCCTTGACATTCGGCCCGCGTGTAATAGATTGACTCGCACGGCGCGCGTGCGCCGAGAGTTTATGTCGTTTGCCGAAGGGACACGGATCAGTCATTACGTCATCCGCTCGAAGATAGGCGCGGGCGGGATGGGCGAGGTCTACGAGGCCGAAGACCAGAAGCTCATGCGCCCCGTCGCCATCAAGTTCATCAAGCGGCACGAGCAGACGCCGGAAGGGGCGGAGCGCCGCTTCCTGCGCGAGGCGCGCGCGGCCTCGCAGATGAACCACCCGAACGTCGTCACGATTTACGAGATCGGCGAGACGGGCGAGCACACCTACATCGTGATGGAGCACGTGACGGGGCGGAACCTGCGCGACCTCATCCGCTCGGGGCGCCTCGGCGCCGAGGCCGCGCTCGACGCCGCCATCCAGACCGCCGACGCGCTGGCCGAGGCGCACGCGCGCGGCATCATCCACCGCGACATCAAGCCCGAGAACATCATCATCAACGAGCGCGGGCGCGTGAAGCTGCTCGACTTCGGGCTGGCGAAGGCGTTGGAGGAGCCGCGCCCCTACGCGGGCGACGAGGCGGCGACCGCCGCCGCCGTCTTCGAACACCTGACCGACTCGGGCGTCGTCGTCGGCACCGTCCCCTACATGTCGCCGGAACAACTCCGCCGAGAGGCGCCGCTCGACCAGTGCACCGACGTTTTCTCCTTCGGCATCGTGCTCTACGAGATGCTCACGGGCGAGCACCCTTTCCGCGGCGACAACGTCTTCGTCGTCGGCGCCTCCATCCTCAGCCACGAGCCCGTCCGGACGGACAACCTCAAGCCGGAGATTCCCCCGGCGGCCGCGCACCTCTTCGCGCGCCTGCTTGAGAAAGACCGCCGCCTCCGCATCTCCTCGTTCGACGAGATTAAGCGTGAGTTGGAGTCGCTCAAGGCCCAACTGGGGCGGCGCGACGACGGCGGCGCGGAGACCTCGCTGGCGAACACGCTCGTCCTCGCCCCGCCCGACGCCGAAAGACTGGCGCAGCAGACGCCCTCGGCGTCGAAGTCGGGGCCCTCTATCGCGCGCGCGCTCGCCGGGCCGCCGACCGTCCTGGTGCTGCCGTTCGAGGCCGTCGGCTCTTCCGACGAGGCGAGCTTCATCGGGACGGGGCTGGCCTCCGTCATCACCACCGACCTGGCGCGAATCGGCGGCCTCTCCGTCCTCTCGAAGGCGGCCGGCGCCGGTCTGTCGCAAGGCGCGGCCGGGCGGGGCGCGCGCGAGCAGGCGCGCGAACTCGGCGCCAACATCATCCTCGAAGGCGAGGTGCAGCGCGCGGGCGGCCGCCTGCGCATCACGGCGCGGCTCATCGACGTGGAGAGCGAGCGCGCCGTCTGGGGCGAGCAGTACCGCGGCGACGAGTCGGAGTTGTTCGAGATTCAGGACAAGGTCTGCGAGGGCGTCGCCGCGGCCTTGAAGGTCGGCGTCCCGGAGGAGGTGCGCGGCCTGCTCGCGCAGCCCGCGACCGTCAACCTCGACGCCTTCGAACTCTACTCGAAGGGGCGCGCCTTCCTCGAACGCCGCGACTACTCCGGCAACGTAGACTTCGCCATCCGCATGTTCGAGGAGGCGCTCAAGCTCGACGGCGATTTCGCGCTGGCGCACGCCGGGCTCGGCGAAGCCTTCTGGATGAAGTACGAGATGACGAAGGACGTGAGGTGGGTCAAGCGCGCCGAGGCGTCGAGCGACCGCGCCCTCGTGCTCGACCCCAACCAGCCGCAGGTGCACGTCTCGCTCGGCATCTTCTACCACGGCACGGGCGCGCTGGAGAGCGCCGTCGAGGAGTTCCGCTGGGCGCTCGACCTCCAGCCCTTAAACGACGGCGCGCACCGCTGGCTCGGCCAGTGCTACTCGCAGATGGGCCGGCCCGACCTCGCCCGCGAGCACTTCGAGAAGGCGGTCGAACTGCGCCCCGGCTACTGGGAGAACTACAACGTGCTGGGGACCTACTACTACACGCACGGCCTCTACGAGAAGGCCGCCGCGCAGTACCGGCGCGTCATACGCATCCAGCCCGACAGCCCGCACGGCTACAACAACCTCGGCGCCATATACCTGCTGCTCGGCCGCTACGAGGAGGCCGTCGCCACGCACCGCCGCGCCATCGAGATTCACCCGGCGGCCATCTCCTACGACAACCTCGGCACCTCCTACTTCTACCTCGAACGCTACGAGGAGGCGCGCGACGCCTACAGCCGGGCCATCGAACTGAACCCGAGCAACGACGTGCCGTACCGCAACCTCGGCCACGCGCTCCTGCGCCTGGGCAGGCCGGAGAAGGCGGCCGAGCAGTTCCGGCTCGCCCTCCGGCGGCTGGAGGAGGGGCTGAAGGTCAGGTCGAACGACGCGCGCCTGCTGCGGCGTCTGGCCGTCTGCCAGGCGCAGCTCGGCGACGAGCGGGCGGCCTTCGAGAACATCGCGCGCGCCGTCGCCCTCGGCCCCGAAGACGTGACGACGATCTACAAGCGCGCCGCCGTCTGCTCCCTCACCGGCCATACGGACGAGGCGCTCGAACACCTGCGCGAGGCGCTCGCGCGCGGCTACAGCCGTGCTGAGGCCGAGCGCGACCCCGACCTCGACTCCCTGCGCGCCGCCCCCGCCTACAGAACCCTCTTCGACGTTTGAATCGAACCCGCGACGCGGCTCTAAGTCGCGATCTCCACGTCCGGGTCGAGCACGACGGGCGTGCCGACGCCGTCAACCGTCACGGTGACCGTGTACTTGTACGTGCCGTTCGCCGTACCGGCTTTGATTCCCTGCGAGTTGGATCTCATGTCGATGCCGGAGAGGACGCCGCCGATGGTGTAACTCCCTTCCATCGGGTCTCCGCCGGCAGACTTGAACTCTATCTTCACGTCTTTCACGTCGGCGTCGAGGTTGTTGAAGACGACGAAGCGGAGCCTCTGCCCCTTGCTTTTCGACAGGACGATCTTGTTCGGCGCGACCGCGATCTGGGTGTTCCCGGCCGCGTCCGTCGAGACCGTAATCATCACGGCCTTGTTCTTCGGGTCGCGGGTCGCAGTCCCGGCGTTGACGTTGCTGAGGGGCTGGTTGGTGTTCCCGGCGTTCTGGTTGGCGCCGCGGTTGGCGTTGTTGTCGTTCGCCGCGGGGCTCTGGCAGGCGGGCGCCAGCGCCGCGCAAAGGACGAGCAGGGGCAAGAGAAATCTTTTCATCTCCATATCCTCACTTGGGGCTGAAGTTTCAAGCCGTCGGCGAGAAGGTCGCCGACCTTGATTCGGGATACGCGTTAACGAATGAGGCCGCCGGTGCCGACCAGTGCGCGTCCGGTGCGAGGTTGGCGGCCGCCCTTTCGCGCCGGGCGGGCCGCGTGCGTGATGCAGGCCCGTCGTCTTCGGGCCGGCCGGATGAAGCGACCGGATTCTAGGGGAAGCGGGGGCGCTTGTCTACAGGAAAGATTGCCGCCGCCGGGGGCTTCGCCCGCGCCTTTCTGGCGTCGGCGCCCGGACTCTTTTACAATCTCGCCGCCGCCGTACGTTCAAGCTCTCCGACTTCTCTTCTTCGGCGAAGGATCGACATGAGAACTTTACGCTTCTGGCTCGCCGCCCTCCCGCTGCTCGCGGCGCTCGCGCTCCCCTGCGCGGCGCAGGGCGGAGGCTTCACGCTCGAACAGGTCTTAAGCTCGCCCTTCCCCTCAGACCTCGTCGCGGCGCGGCGCGGCCGGCGCGTCGCGTGGACGTTCGACGCCGAAGGCCGCCGTAACGTCTGGGTCGCCGAAGGGCCGCAGTTTCAGGCGCGGCAGCTCACGCGGTTCGACAGGGACGACGGGCAGGAGTTGGCCGCGCTCTCTTTCAGCGCGGACGGCAACTGGGTCGTCTTCGTCCGCGGCGGCGACAAGAACCGCGCGGGCGAGTACCCGAACCCGACGAGCGACCCCGGAGGCGTGAAGCAGCAGGTCTTGGCCGCCAACTTCGCGACGGGGCAGGTGCGCGTGCTCGGCGAAGGCGGCGAGCCCGTGCCCTCGCCCGCGGGGCCGCAGGTCGTCTTCTCGAAGGGAGACCAGTTATGGATTGCGACGCTCGGCACGGCGTCAGGCACGGGGCCGGGCGAGGCGCGTCAACTCTTCCACGCGCGCGGCTCGAACGACTCGCCGCACTGGTCGCCGGACGGACGCCTCGTCGCCTTCACAAGCTCGCGCGGCGACCACGGCTTCATAGGCGTCTACGACACCGCCGCACGGACGCTCACATACGTCTCGCCCTCGGTTGACCGCGACTCGAACCCGCGCTGGTCTCCAGACGGCCGCCGGCTCGCCTTCGTTCGCCGCCCCACGCTCGGGCAACAGCCCGCGCTCTTCCTCGACGACGCGCCCGACCCCTGGGCCATCATGGTCGCCGACTTCCCCCAGGGCGCGGCGCGCGAAGTCTGGCGCAGCGGGCGCGGCCTCGCCGACTCGATGCCGCCCGCGGGCGAGAACCTGCTCCAGTGGGCCGCGGACGACCGCCTCGTCTTCGCCTCGGAGGCGGACGGCTGGATGCACCTCTACACAGTCCCCGCTTCGGGCGGCCGGCCGGAACTGCTCACGCGCGGCGCGTGTGAGGTCGAGCACATCACCTACACGCCCGACCGCCGCACCGTCGTCTTCTCCTCGAACTGCGGCGACATAGACCGCCGCCACCTCTGGTTCGTGGCCGTCGCGGGCGGGACTCCGCGCGCGCTCACCGAAGGGCAGAAGCTTGAGTGGAGCCCGGCCGTGACGGGCGACGGCGAAACCCTCGTCTACCTCGGCTCCGACGCGCGCAGTCCCGCGATGCCTTACGCGATGCCGCTCGGGGGCGGCCCCGGCCGCATGCTCGCCGCCTCGGCGCTCCCGCGCGACTTCCCTTCCCCGAAGCTCGTCACGCCCGAGCAGGTCATCTTTAAAGCAGAAGACGGTCAGGAGATTCACGGCCAACTCTTCCTCCCGCCGCCCGGCGCGCGCTCGGGCGCGAAACTTCCGGCCGTCATCTTCATGCACGGCGGCCCGAGCCGGCAGATGCTCACGGGCTGGCACTACATGTACTACTATCACAACGCCTACGGCCTCAATCAGTACCTCGCGAGCCGCGGCTACGCCGTGCTCTCGGTCAACTACCGCTCGGGGATAGGCTACGGACAGTCGTTCCGCCGCGCGCCGAAGCGCGGCGCCCGCGGCGCCTCCGAATACCAGGACATCGTCGCCGGGGCGCGCTACCTGCGCGGACGCGACGACATAGACGACAAACGCATCGGCCTCTGGGGCGGCTCCTACGGCGGGTACTTGACGGCCCTGGGGCTGGCGCGCGACTCGGACATCTTCGCCGCGGGCGTTGACCTCCACGGCGTGCACGACTGGTCGCAGCGCATCTCGGGCGCTTCGTGGATCGACTACAACAGCCGCGACGCGCAGAAGGTCGCCTTCGAGGCTTCGCCCGTCAGTTCCGTCCAGAAGTGGCGCTCGCCCGTCCTCCTCATCCACGGCGACGACGACCGCAACGTCTCCTTC
>Ga0268259_10000476_pt1 | contig 10784 bp, 11 predicted proteins | sample AgamicAsMarz_FD_200246 | JGI IMG/M metagenome (GOLD analysis project Ga0268259, IMG submission 200246) | Agave microbial communities from Guanajuato, Mexico - As.Ma.rz (v2) (version 3) | ecosystem: Host-associated > Plants > Phyllosphere > Phylloplane/Leaf | place: Guanajuato, Mexico... | reverse complement strand
GCCCAGCCGGCGATGCGGCCCTACTGCAGCGAGCCCTTCACCACGCCCGACGGCGACTCCGAGGAGGCGCTACGCACCCACATCGCCGCCACCACCTTCCCGATCTACCACCCGGTCGGCACCTGCGCGATCGGCTCCGTCGTCGACGCCGAGTTGCGCGTCCAGGGCCTTGACGGCCTCCGCGTCGTCGACGCCTCGGTGATGCCGACGGTTACGCGCGGCAACACCAATGCCCCGACGATCGCAATCGCCGAGCGCGCCGCCGACCTGATCAAGGGCGCGACCCCGCTCCGCTCAGGCGCCGAGGTCGAGGTCGGCGCCGGCTAGCGAGTCATCCGACCAGAAGCCGGACTTCGACACCGCAGAGCGCGTATGTGCGCCCGGCACGGCCATCGAGGCTGACCAGCTCCGCGCCGGCGTCGCGTGCCGCCAAGCCGATCAGCGCGTCGTAGATCGCCCCGCCCGAGCGGCCATGATCGGAAAGAAGGCCGAGGGCCTCCAGATAAGAGCCTGGCCGAGGCTGGATGGGCGAAGAGCCCTGGAGAAACTGCCCGAGGTAGGCCACGACGGCATCGGCTTTCGCTCGATAGATACCCCCGGGACCGCTCAGGACGGCAAACGTCTCCGCTGTCGTATGGGCGATCAGGCTGCCGCTAGACCGGACCTCCGCGAGAGCGGAGAGAGCCGCCTCGTGGAAACGATGCCCCGGGACGAACCCGGCGACCAGGACGGAGCTGTCCGGCACGATCAACGGCGCGCCCGCTCCAAGGCTTCGCGAACCTCGTCGGGCCCATGGGAGGGCAGATCCAAGTCGGAGACGAGGAGCCCATGAGAGCCCTCACGGAGCCCCACTTCCCGTGGCGCGGGGGCGAGCTCGATTCGCTCGCCCTCAAGGGAGATCTCGACTTCGTCCCCACCGCTCAATCCCAGCTTCGAGCGCAGATCCTTAGGGATTACCACTCGCCCGGCACGATCAATGGTAGTTCTCATGCCATAAATCGTACCTGGATCTAGCAGCGCAGCCATGTCGACGGCGGACATGGGTCTACCGGCCCGCTTGGAAGCGACTGCACTGAACGCGGGGCTGGCTGCGGAGCGTCCCCCCCCAGCCGCATTCTCATGGCGCAGAGTTGTGAAAAGGCCTGGAAATGGGTTAATCATCCATCCAGGCTGGACAAACTCCACAAACTCGCTAAAGTCCACAATCATGAACATCGCACCACGCACCCCACGAAAAAGGACATGCCATGTACGTCGATAAGCGCTTCAACGTCCGCGAGACGGCGCGCAAGCTCGGAGTTCACGAGAACACGGTGCGCAACTGGGAGGAGAAAGGAATCCTCCGAGCGGCGAAGCTCCCCGGTTCCGGCTACCGGCGATTCGACGCTGCGGAAGTTTCCCGACTACACGACGAAATGGTCAAAGGCCTAGCACCGGCGGCCGAGGGACCGGTGATCAGGCCTAAGAGTAAGCCGCGAATCGTGCCCGAGGAGGGGGGCGGGTGAGTTTCGAGCGCCGCCCCGACGCCTACTACGAAGATCGCGTCCCTCTGCTCAGCCAGGGGGATATCTTCGAGGAAATGCCACTGGCCTACCCCAGCCCGGCCGACGAGCTCCTCGTCGAAGAGGGTGAGGAGGACCAGGGACGGCGCTTTCTCAGCGGTCCGCTCCAAGTTGGGCCGGCGATGCTGATCACCCCGACGTGCTCGATGCGCTCACAGGGCGTAGGCAGCGACTATGCCCACCCCGTTCGCACCCTCGTGCCCCTGCGCCCGATAACCGAACTGGAGGAACTCGGGATCCTCGACCAGGCGCGCCTGCGTCTGGCAGAGAAGCGGGACTCCTTGATCAACTACATGTTCCTACCGGGGGCGCCCGAGCTCGGCATAGAGGAGAGCCTCGCCCTCCTCTACATGCCGGTCACCGTCCACCATGAGATGATCGAGGCGAACCGGGTCACTCAGCTAACCGCCGAAGCGGCGGCGCAGCTGCAGAAGAAGCTGACTTGGTTTGCCTCGAGCATCCTCCTCGCCCGCGCGGACTTCGACCCCCCGCTCGATTGATGTCTGAGGCCGCCGCCAATAACCCCTACGACTTCCGCAGCCCCGTCCCGCGCCGCGACCTCCTCGCCGGCCGCGAACCGGAGATTGAGCAGATCGACGAGTTCCTGCGAGAAGCGGCGGCCGGCAAGTCGAGCTACTTCTCGCTTTTCGGAGGTGCCGGCATGGGCAAGTCGAGTCTTCTCAACGCCAGCGCCGAGATCGCCTGCGAGCGCAAGCTACTGCCGGTACTGGTCGAACTCCGTGAGGCGACTGTCGAGTCGACCCTCGCTTTCTACGCCGCCATCTTCGACGCCGCCATAGCCGCCCTGATCGAGAACGGCGCGCTTGCCGATGACGACCCGCTGCTGGGGGCCTGGCGTCGCCACACTCTCGCTGGCGAGATCGGCGACCCGGCCGACGTCGCTCCTCGGCTCGAGATCGGCTTCCTGGTGGCGGCAAAGATGAGCGGAAAGATGGTCGATGAGGTCCCCCTTGCCGTGCTCCAGCGCGACATCGCAACCGTGATCGAGCACTGCGAGCGCTTCGGCCTGCGCGGAGTCGTCCTCTGTCTCGACTCGGCGGAGAGGATCGATGACAATCACGACCTAGCGCCGAGCTTGATGCAGCTCGCCCAATCGACCCCCGGCCTCAGCCTGCTGACTGCCGCAGAAAAGGGCGGCGAGCTGCAAAAGGCCGCGCCCAGAGCATGGTCTCAGGTCGAAGTTGGACCCTTCTCCAGCCCAGCCTTGATCTTCGACGCGATCATGCGGCCTCTGGTCTACGTCGAGGAGTTGGAGCTCGCCCCCGGCCCGGCGACGGCGCAAGACATCCTGATGCTGACCGAGGGCCGACCCTACGAGGTCAATCTCGTCAACCACTTCATCTGGGAAGCGATCACCCAGGGCGAGCAGAGCGAGTTCGTTCTCTCCAAGGCGGTGATCGAGCGCGTCCTCCACGAGCTCGAAGAGCGCGGCCGCCTCGAAGAGAGCGAGGCGATTGCCAGCATCCGCAAGCTCGGTGCCGCCGACCTCGAGGCAGTCTCCCGCCTCGCGCCTTTCGAGGGGCTGACGATCCGCCAGCTGGCGCTCGGCCGGCTGATGTTCGGCAACTTCGATGAGGACGGGTTGAACGAGGCCGAAAGCGAGGTCGCCGAGGACCTGCGTCGTCTTTCCCAGGCCGGCATCATCGAGATCAGCCATGACCGCTTCAATTTGAACGGCGGCCCAGAAGCTCGCCTCTACCTGCGCTACGCGGCCGAGCAGCGGGTAGGCAAGCGGATCGCCTACGGCGACACCTACGCCCGGCAGGCCCTGGCGGTCTGTCGCGAGCGCCTCGGCGAGGAGCTCCTCGGTCCCGACTTCAACTCAAAGCTCTTGCGCGGATTCTGGTCCCGCCGCGAGCTTGGCGAGGTCGTCGGCCGCTGGGTAGAAGAGCTCGGAGACAGCGTCACAGCGCAGAACCTGAGCGCCTTGAACGAGCTGATCCCCGGCTTCGAGGAGGAGGAAGGGCTGGCCGAGTTCGCCGAAAGGGGCGGCCTGATGTTCGGCTTCACCCTGCAGGTCGGGCTGCACAGCGTCGAGTACGCGGACATCGGCATCAACGTCGAAGAGCTGAGCGCGGAGGCAGCGCGGGCGAAGATCGAGGCCTGGATCGAGGCCAATCGCGAGCAGCTAGCGAAATACGAGATTTCCTTCGAGATGACCCGCTGCGAGCAGCTCTCCCCCGCCCTGGCGAAGGCCGCCGCCGCCTACTCGGAACTCCACCGCTACTGCTGGCTCGTCGTCCACATGCACCGCGCCGGCTTCGTCCGCGACGCGATCACCGAATTGATCCATTGCATCAACAAGTGCGAGGCGCTAATCGGCAGCGAACCAACCGATCCGCTGCTGCGGGCGGAGCTCGCCGACGCCCTCAACCGCGCCGGCTTCATGCAGGCCACTGAGAAACTTTGGGAGGACTCCGAGACGAACCTGCGTCGAAGCCTCGAGCTCTCGCTCGCGGAGGAGTGGCTGACCGTTTTCAACCTCAGTTACATCAAGGCTAACCGGGGCGAGTTCGGCGATGCCCTCAAGCTCTGCAAAAAGGCCAGAGAGGCCGCCTCTCCCGGCGACACGCACCTGATCCTTCACGCCTGGTTCCCGACCCCGGAGGGCTGGCAGGTCGAGACGGCGCGCTCAAACGTCGTCTCGATGCGTGGCGCCTGGGCCGAGCGCTTCATGGAGCTGCAGGCTGCCGTCTACGCCGCTTGCGAGGATCCCGACGCTTGCGACCAGCTTAAGGTCCTCCTCGACGCCCTCAGCCAGTCTTGTCCCCCAGCCCTGTTGCGACTCGCCGCCTGGGCGGAGCTGGTCGTCCTTGAGCGAGGCGACCGGGCAATTGAGCTCTTCGAGCGTGCTTTGAATGCGACCGGGCTGGAAGAGATGGGGGCGGTCGCCGAGGAGCTCGCCTACGCCCGCAGCCCGGAGACCCAAACCGCGGTTGCCGACTGAATTCACACCCCCAGTTGAGCCGAACCTTCCTCCCTAAGTACCTGCTGCGTCCAACCTCGGGAGCTTTGGCTAGGTCGAGCTCAAAGCCTCGTCGATGAAGGGGCCGAGCAGCTCGCCGGCGCGAGCCGCGGTGGTCTCCGGGGCCTCGCTCGGCGCCGTGATGTAGCTGATCGCGAGGCGGACCAGGGACTCGGCGAGCAGGCGGACCTTCGCGGGCGGCGCCTGGGGCCAGCCGGCTTCGATCGTCTCCGTCAGCCGCGCCGTCGCCCAGTAGACGACGGGCATCCCCTGGGTGGTGACGAAGGGGAGCATGCCGCCGGTGCCGTCGTCGCTGAGCAGGATGCGGACGAGCGGATCGTCGCCGGCGCTGCGCAGGAAGACACCGAGGGCCGCGCCGACGGCCGCCCTCGGGTCGTCGAGGTGCTCGCGCACCGCCGCGTCGACGGCGTCGAGGAAGCGTTCGCCCTCGTGGATGACGAAGGCCTGGGCAAACTCGTCGCGGCTGCCGAACTCCTTGTAGAGGGTCTGGCGGCTGACGCCGGCGGCGCCGGCGACGTCGCTCATCGTTATCTCGGACCAGGAGCGGTGTTCGAGCTGGTCGCGGGCGGCGCCGAACAGGGTCTCGCGCAGCAGCTCCCGCGCGGCCTGCGGGTAGGGGGTTCGGGCGGCGGCCACACCGCCCATCGTCGCAGCGGTGGCGGTCACCCGCCGGCCTCGTCGGGCTCGAAGTCGACCTTGTCGCGCACGCCGCAGTCGGGGCAGGCCCAATCGTCGGGGACCTCGGACCAGGACGTGCCGGGCGGAAAGCCCTCGCGCGGGTGGCCCTGCTGCTCGTCGTAGACGTAGCCACAGCCCGGGCAGCGAAAGCGGCTCACGCCGACGCCTCCGCACCCGCCCCGTAGCGGGCGAGGATGCGCTTGCGAGCGCGCGGCTGGATGTTGGCCCGGGTCAGGTCGCCTTTGTAGTGCTCGAGCAGGCGTGGGTCCATCACCCGCCGCCAGAGCGGCGGGAACCAGGCGAGCACGATCATCCCCGCGTATCCGGTAGGCAGCTGCGGCGCCTCTTCGACGTGGCGCAGCGCCTGGTAGCGGCGGGTCGGGTTGGCGTGGTGGTCGCTGTGGCGTTGCAGGTGGTACAGCAGGACGTTGGAGGCGACGTTGTTGCTGTTCCAGCTGTGCTCGGGGAGGCAGCGCTCGTAGCGGCCGTCCTCCTTCTTCTGGCGCAGCAGGCCGTAGTGCTCGAGGTAGTTGACGACCTCGAGCAGGGTGAAGCCGAGCGCCTGGATCAACAGGTAGGGCAGGACGACCCAGCCGAAGACCGCGGTCAGGCCCCCGAAGAGGAGGATCGTCATCGCCCAGGCCTGGAGGATGTCGTTGCGCCAGCTCCAGGCCGAGTGGCCGCCGCGGCCGAGCCGCTCCCGCTCGATCCCCCAGGCGGAGCGCAGGCTGCCGATCACGGTCCGCGGCAGGAAGGCCCAGAAGCTCTCCCCCAGCCGCGAGCTCGCGGGGTCCTCGGGGGTCGCGACGCGGACGTGATGGCCGCGGTTGTGCTCGATGAAGAAGTGGCCGTAGGCGGTCTGCGCCAGGGCGACCTTGCTCAGCCAGCGCTCCATGCTGGCTCGCTTGTGGCCGAGCTCGTGGGCGGTGTTGATCGCGATGCCGCCGACCACCCCCATCGTCACCGCCAGGCCGAGGCTCTCGAAGACCGAGAGGTCGCCGCTCGACCAGAGCCAGCAGGCGAAGACGAGCCCGCCGAGCTGGACCGGGATGAAGAGGTAGGTGCACCAGCGGTAGTAGCGATCCTGCTCGAGCCACTTGAGCACGCTGTCGGGCGGGTTGGAAGCGTCCATCCCCACCACGATGTCGAGCAGCGGGAAGGCGACGAAGACGAGCAGCGGCCCGAACCACCAGAAGAAGTCGAAGCCGGTCAGCTCGACGCTGGCCCAGGCGATGAAGGGCGCCAGCGGCACCACGATCCCGAGCAGCCAGGCGTAGCGCTTGCCGTCGGTCCAGCCGGCGGGATTGAGCTCGATCTCCTCATGCGCGTGCGAGTGGGCGTGCGCCTCCATGCCTCTCCTCCTTGTCAAACCGGTCGCTACAGTCCGTGTAGTTTACACTTTAGCCCGATTTGTCAACTGTGTCAACGCTGGATTTAGATTTGTCTCAAGGTCGCGACAGAGCCGAATGCGCGGTGAGACGGCTACACTCCCCAGCAATGGAGACCTTCCTCGGCTTCATCCAGGTGATCATCTCCGCCGTCCTGATCTTCTTGATCCTGCTCCACTCGGGCAAAGACGCGGGGCTCTCCGGCGCCTTCGGGATCGGCGGCGGCGGCAGCTCGTTCGGCGGTGGCTCGATGGTCGAGCGCAACCTGGACCGGGCGACGGTCTTCTTCGCGATCCTCTTCGCGGTCAACACCCTGGTCCTGCTGAAGATCTAGGAACGGGAGACCGGCTTCTCCGCCGGCTTGCCGTTGCCGCGGTCGAGGATCTCGACCGCCTCGCGCCGCAGCTCGGCGTCGAGCAGGGCGTAGTCCTCGTCGGAGAGCTTGCCGGCGGCGTGATCCAGCTCGGCGTCGCGGATCTCGCGGTACTTGGCTTCCTTCAGCGCCTCGAGCTCGGTGTCGGCGGCGGGCGCCCGGCGCGAGCGGCGGGCGGGCCATATCGCGATCACGGCGCCGGTGAGGGCGATCAGGGCGCCGATCCAGATCCAGGTGACGAGCGGGTCGACGATGACGCGGAAGGTGGCGGGCGCGCCGTCGGTCAGGTAGCTGCGCGCGAGCCGCTCGGCGGTGATCGCGTGCAGCTGGCTGATCTGGGCGCTCGCCACCGGGATCAGCCTGGGATCGGCGGCCGCCGCCCGCATCAGGCGCGCGATCGCCTCGCACTGAGGCGGCGTGCCGGGGGCGCCGCCGACGCAGGCTTTGAAGCCGCGGTCCGCCGCCCGCACCCGGCGTTTCACCGCCGCCAGGTCCGGTTCCACCGCCGTCCAGAGATCGCTGCGAGCGCCGGCTTTGAGCCCGACCTCGCTGGTCGCCTCGCCGCTGAAGAAGCTGCCGATCGTCCCGCCCTGGACCCCGGTCGGGCGGAAGTAGCGACGGTTCGGGTGCAGCTCGTAGCGCTCGCCGCCCTGCTCGACCCCGAGCACGGCGCCGAAGGTGAGGGCCCGCTCGTCGACCGCGACGGTGGGCCTCTCGTAGGTGATCGTGCGACCCTCGACGACGGCGCTCTCCCCGGGGCGCAGCTCCAGGTCGCGTTTGGTCTGGAAGCTGGAGGAGGCGGCGATGCCGACCAGCAGCACGACGATGCCGGCGTGGACGATGTAGCCGCCGTAGCGCCGGCGGTTGCGGCTGACGATCGCCGCCAGCGCCACCGGCATCGACTCGCCCCTGAGCCGCCGCCGCGCCGCCGCGCCGCGCCAGAACTCCTGCGCCAGCCCGGTCAGGGCGAAGGCGGCGAAGACGAAGAGGGCGAGCGCCCAGGGGGAGCCGGCGACGTCGCCGAGGAGCAGCAGCGCGACCCCGACCGCGGCGGCGACCGCGGCGGGCACGAGGAAGACGCGCCTGGCCGAGGCCCAGCTGACCCGGCGCCAGGCGAGCAGCGGCCCGACCCCGGCGAAGAGCACGAGCAGGACAGCCAGCGGCGTCGTGTACTGGTCGAACCAGGGCGCCGCCAGCGAGGCTTTCTCGCCGGTGAAGAGCTCGGAGATGAGCGGGAAGAACGTGCCCCAGAAGATCGTCGCGGTGAGCGCCACGAGGAGCAGGTTGTTGACCAGGAAGACCGCCTCGCGCGAGGCGAGCGAGTCGATCCGCCGCTCCGAGCGCAGGTCGTCGAGGCGGGAGACGATCAGCGCCGCCGAGCCGATCAGGACGACTGCAATCAGGCCGAGGATGTAGGGCCCGACGGTGCTGTCGCCGAAGGCGTGGATCGACTGCAGCACTCCGGAGCGGACGAGGAAGGTGCCGAGCAGGGCCAGCGAGAAGGTGGCGACGATCAGGCTGGCGTTCCAGACCTTCAGCATGCCGCGCTTCTCCTGGACCATGATCGAGTGCAGGAAGGCGGTCCCAGTCAGCCAGGGCATCAGCGCCGCGTTCTCGACCGGGTCCCAGGCCCAGTAGCCGCCCCAGCCGAGCTCGGTGTAGGACCAACGCGCCCCGAGCAGCAGGCCGAAGCCGAGGAAGGCCCAGGCGATCAGCGCGAAGCGGCGGGTGGCGCGGATCCAGGCCGCGTCGAGGCGGCGAGCGGCGAGGGCGCCGACGGCGAAGGCGAAGGGGATCGTGAAGGCGACATACCCCGTGTAGAGCATCGGCGGGTGGATCATCATGCTCGGGTGCTGCAGCAGCGGCGTCAGCCCGATCCCGTCGACCGGCGCCGGGCTCAGCGTCGCGAAGGGATCGACGCCCTCGCCGAAGAGCAGCAGGCCGGTGAAGAAGCTCGCCACCCCGGCCAGCACCGCGGTCGCGTAGGGGACGATCTCGTGCAGCTTGTCCCGGGTCGCGAAGAGCGCCGCCGAGGAGGCGATCGATAGGACCCAGGCCCAGAGCAGCAACGAGCCCTCCTGACTCGACCACATCGCCGCCAGCTTGTAGAAGGTCGGCGTCTCGATCGAGGAGTGCTCCTGGACGACGCTGAGCGAGAAGTCGTCGCCGAGGAAGGCGACCTCGATCAGGACGACGCAGACGGTGAGCAGCGCGCAGAGCGCGTAGACGGCGCGGCGGGAGACGTCGACCCAGCGGCGCTCGCCGCGGGCGCCGACCAGCGCCGTGCCCACCGCGCAGAGGGCGGCGAGGAAGGCAAGCGCCAGGGCGGCGCTGCCGAGGCTAGCCGTCATTTCCCAGAGTTCTCAGTGGTGAACTTCGAGGGGCACTTGGTGATCAAGGTGTCAGGCTCGCCAACGAAAGTTCCGTTCTCGACTACGCCGGTGAGGATGATCTCGCGCCCACCGCGGAAGGGGTCGGGAACGGTTCCCGTGTAGGCGACCGGCAGGCGCTGGCCACCGCCGTCGCGATCGGCAACCTGGAAGCGCAGGCCGTCGCCCTCGCGGCGAACCGAGCCGCGCACCACCCGTCCGGTCATTTCGTAGCTGGTGCCGGGGGCGGCGTTGAGGAGCTGCGAGGGCTCCTTGGCCTCGGTCGAGGCGCTGAACGAGGTGTAGACGAGCCCGACGGCGAGCAGCACCGCGACGCTGAGCGCGACGACGAGCCGGATCGTCCTCTTGCGGGCGGGGTCCACGGACAAGGGATTATCGCAACCCCGGCTCCCCGCGGTGACTTCGCCTTTTCCAGTCCAGGAGCACGCCTAAAGACAAACTCAGCGTGAGAGAATCGGGTCGATGACGGCTGAGCAGGCGACTGACCCCGTTCTGTTGATCACCGGCGCCTCGAGCGGGATCGGTGCGGCGACAGCGCGGGCGGCGGCCGGCAGGTACCGCCTGGTGCTTGCGGCGCGCCGCCTGGAGCAGCTGGAAGAGCTGGTCGCCGAGCTCGGCGGCGAGGAGCGGGCGCTGGCGGTGCGCTGCGACGTCACCGAGTGGGAGGAGGTCGAGGCGATGGTCGGCGCCGCGCTGGAGCGCTTCGGCCGCATCGACGCCGTCTTCGCCAACGCCGGCTTCGGCGCCACCCGGGGCTTCCTCGAGGAGTCGGTCGAGCACTGGCGCTCGATGGTCCTCACCAACGTCTACGGCGTGGCGCTGACGATCCGCGCCACCCTCCCCCACCTGCTAGAGCGCGGCGACGGCCACTTCCTGGTGACCAGCTCGGTCGCCGGCCGCCGGGCGCTGCCCGGGTCGCTCTACTCGGCGACCAAGTGGGCGGCGACCGCGATCGGCGAGGCGCTGCGCGCCGAGCTGCGCCAGATGCACGAGAACCACGCGATCCGGGTGACGCTGGTCGAGCCGGGGATGACGGACACCCCCTTCTTCGACAACCGCCCTGGCGAGTGGGCGCTGCAGGACGACGACATCGCCAAGGCGGTGCTCTTCGCACTCGAACAGCGCGACGGGGTCGACGTCAACGAGATCCTGATCCGGCCGACCAGCCAGCCGACCTAGCGCCTACCGGCCGCGCCGTTTGCCCGCTTTCCCCTTCTTCTTGCCGCAGGGGGTGCGCAGCTTCGGGCGCATGTTGCGCTTCTTCCCGTTCTGAGCTTTGAACCTGGCGATCGCGCGGATCTTGGGAGCGCCTTTGCCTTTGCCTTTCTGCGCCTTGCAGAGGTTGCGCGAGTTGACCAGGAGACCCTTTTTGCCACCCCTGACGGT
>Ga0268259_10000474_pt1 | contig 10826 bp, 7 predicted proteins | sample AgamicAsMarz_FD_200246 | JGI IMG/M metagenome (GOLD analysis project Ga0268259, IMG submission 200246) | Agave microbial communities from Guanajuato, Mexico - As.Ma.rz (v2) (version 3) | ecosystem: Host-associated > Plants > Phyllosphere > Phylloplane/Leaf | place: Guanajuato, Mexico | collected... | reverse complement strand
CGAACTTCACCTTCTCGAAGCCGAAGGTGCGGAAGACCTCGGTGACGAAGTCGAGGCAGTCGTCGATCTCCTTCGGCACCTGCTCGGGCGTGCAGAAGAGGTGCGCGTCGTCCACGGTGAAGCCGCGCACGCGCATCAGCCCGTGCAGCGTGCCGGAAAGCTCCGCGCGGTAGACGGTGCCCATCTCGGCGTAGCGCTGCGGCAGGTCGCGGTACGAGCGCTGCTGCGACTTGAAGATGCCGATGTGGAACGGGCAGTTCATCGGCTTCAGGCGGAACTCCACGTCTTCGAGCTTCACCGGCGAGAACATCGAGTCGCCGTAGCTCTGGTCGTGGCCGCTCGTGACCCACAGGTCGCGCTTGGCGATGTGCGGCGTGTAGACGAAGGTGTAGCCGCGCCGGCTCAACTCCTCGTAGAGGTAGTCCTCCATCGCCTTGCGTATGACCGCGCCCTTCGGGTGCCAGAAGACGAGGCCGGCGCCGTAGGCGTCCTGGATGGAGAAGAGGTCGAGTTCCTTACCGATGCGGCGGTGGTCGCGCCGCTCCGCCTCCTCGCGCTGCTTCACCCAGGCGTCGAGTTCTTCCTGCGTGGCGAAGGCGGTGCCGTAGATGCGCTGCATCTGCTCGCGCTCGGCGTCGCCCATCCAGTAGGCGCCCGAGAGCGAGAGCAGCTTGAACGCCTTCAGCCGGTTCGTGTTCGGCACGTGCGGGCCGAGGCAGAAGTCTATGAAGGGCGAGCCGTCGATGTAGTAGACGCTGACCTGCTCGCCGCCCTTGTCGGCGACGAGTTCGCACTTCAGCGGCTCCTCGCGCTCCCGGAAGATGCGCAGCGCGTCCTCCTTCGAAATCTCCTCGCGGCGGTACGGCAGGTTGCGCTTGGCGAGTTCGCGCATCCTCTTCTCGATGACCGGCAGGTCTTCCTCGGTCAACTGCCGCGGCGCGATCACGTCGTAGAAGAAGCCGTAGCGCGGGTCTTCCAGGAGCGCCGGCCCCACCCCGAGCTTGGTGCCGGGGAAGAGGTCGAGCACGGCCGCGGCCAGAAGGTGCGCGGTCGAGTGGCGGATAACGTCCAGTCCTTCGAGCGTGCCGGGCAGAACGGGCTCGACGCGCACGGCCCCGCCGTTCGTCGCCGCGTCGTCCAGGCGGTAGGCCAGATCGACCTCGCGCCCGTTGACCTTGGCGGCGAGCGCCTGCTTGGCCGCGTCGCGGTCGGCGGCCTTCAGGGCCTCGGCCACGGTCGCGCCCGCCGGCACCTGCGCCGAACGTCCTCCCTCAAGCTGTACGTTTATCTCGCTCATCACTCGTGAACCCCTTTCCGCCCCGGCCGCGAGCCTTAAAACTCATGCGGCTCGCGCCGGAAGCCTCTATCGCGCCGGGCACGAAGGCCCTTGCGCGGCGCCGGCCACGCGGAGAAGGGTCTAAAACTAACGTGTCCTACCCGTCAGGGATTAACTAGCTCGGATCGGATTCGACAGAAGCGCCCTCGCCGCGCGGCCTAATGCCCGTTTGGCAGGCCGGCCAGCGTCAACTAAAATCGAAACGTAGTTCGCGTTCGCGTCAACATCGTTTCTTCGGGCAAGGGACTTACGGGGCTCCCTGTCGAAAGTTTGAATGGCAGGCACGCGCGGATTTGAACCGCGGCCCCCTACCGTGTCAAGGTACTCCGGTGCGCCACCCCTGGCGCGCAGACGTTCCTGAACGCGTAAACATTACCCAAAGCGGCTAGAGAAGTCAATTTCCCGCGGCGGGAGACGTATAAAGCGCAGGCGCGGGCTACCACAGGTGCAGGCCGCCCGTCGATAGCGTCGTCCGCCGTGCGCGGGTGGTCTATGAGTCAATGTTCAGCGACGCGGAGTGCGCTGCGCCAGACCCGATGGCGGCCACTTACTCGCAGCGGCACGGGGCCGGAAGTCTTATTGATTGACAGCCAATTCAGATACGGCATACCATGAGCGCGCTTAGTCGTGCTTTTAATGCCACCCGCTTTTGCTGATCCCCAGCGCTCACGACGACTGCTCCCGCCGCCCCTTATGGTCCGTTCCACGGGAGCACCTAAGAAGGGAAACACCCATGGCAGGATTTTCGACAACCGCGGTGCACGCGGGCGTGGAGCCCGACCCGGCGACGGGGGCCGTCATGACGCCCGTCTATCTGACCTCGACCTACGCGCAGGAGGCCCCGAACGTCCACAAAGGGTTCGACTATTCGAGGACTATTAACCCGACCCGCCTCGCCCTCGAACGCAACCTGGCGGCGTTAGAAGGCGGGCGCTTCGGCTACGCTTTCGCCTCCGGGATGGCGGCCATCGACGCCGCGTTCCGCCTGGTCAAAGCGGGCGAACACGTCATCGTCTCGGACAGCACCTACGGCGGGACGTACCGCCTCTGTAGCCGGATTCTTTCCGACTACGGCATCGAGTTCAGTTTCGTGGACATGTCAGATGCCGCGAAGGTGAAGGCCGCGCTGCGCCCCAACACGCGGATGGTGTTCGTCGAAACCCCGACCAACCCGATACTGGTCATCATCGACCTCAGGGCCGTCTCGGACGCCGCGCACGACGCCGGGGCGCGGGTCGTGTGTGACAACACGTTCGCGTCGCCGTACTTGCAGCGCCCCTTCGAGTTCGGCGTGGACATCGTCGTCCACTCGACGACCAAATACCTCAACGGCCATTCGGACGGGCTCGGCGGCGCCGTCATCCTCAACGACGAGAAGGACGCCGAGCGCATCGCCTTCGTGCAGAACAGCGCGGGGGCCATCCTCTCGCCCTTCGACTCCTGGCTCGTCCTGCGCGGCACGAAGACCCTCGCGCTGCGCATGCGGCAGCACGACGAAGGGGGGCGCGCCGTCGCGGCCTTCCTGGCGGAGCACCCCCAGGTCGAGAAGGTGCATTACCCCGGCTTGCCCTCGCACCCGCAGCACGAGTTGGCGAAGCGCCAGCAGAAAGGTTTCGGCGGCATCGTCACCTTCGACGTGGGGGCACTGGAGAAGGCGCGTACAGTACTGAAGGCGCTTAAAGTCTGCGCGCTGGCGGAGAGCCTGGGGGGAGTCGAGACGCTCATCTCCCACCCGGGGACGATGACCCACGCCTCCGTCCCGCCAGAGATGCGAGCGCGCCTCGGGATCACCGAGGGATTAATCCGCATCTCGGTGGGCGTCGAAGACCCGGAAGACATCATCGCAGACCTCGACCAGGCGTTGCGGCGGGCGGCCTAGGGGCGGCCGCCGCCGTTCCCCCGCGTCGAACGTATGACGACTGTGAAGCCGGCGTGGAGACTACGGCGTATACTATTCCTCGCCCGGCGACGCGCTGAAGGGTGACGCGGTAAAGAATCATGATACCTCTTACTAGCGATACCGAAACCAAGCCCACGCAGCGGATGCGCCACTTTATGGCCGCCGCCGAAGTCGGGGACGAGCAGAAGGGCGAAGACCCGACGGTCAACCTTCTGTTGGAGCGCGTCGCCGACCTGCTCGGGAAGGAGGCCGCCCTCTTCCTCCCGGGCGGCACCATGTGCAATTTCGTTGCCATCAAAGTCCATACGCGCCCGGCCGACGCCATCTTTGCCGACCACATGGCTCATATCGTCCGCGCCGAATCCGCGGGCGTGGCATTCAGTTCGGGAGTCCTAATCGAGCCGATTCCCAGCGAAAGAGGAATCTTCTCGGCGCAAGACTTGGACCAAGCCATCTCGAAGGTGACGACGGCACCTTCACCGTATTCTCCGCCCCCGCGGCTGCTCTGCGTTGAGCAGACGCATAATTTCGGCGGCGGGTCGGTTTGGAAGCTGGATGAGTTGCGGGCGGTCTGCGAACGCGCGCGGCTCTCAAGCCTGAGCGTCCACATGGACGGCGCCAGACTCTTGAACGCGGTGGTCGCCACGGGGTCGCCGGCCAGAGAATTCGCCGCGCTGGTCGATTCGGTGTGGATTGATTTCACCAAAGGACTCGGCGCCCCCGTGGGCGCGGTGCTGGCCGGCTCAAGAGACTTCATCAAGGAGGCCCGCCGGCACAAACATATCTTCGGCGGCGCCCTGAGACAGGCGGGCATCGTGGCCGCCGGCTGCCTTTACGCGCTCGACCATCACGTGGAGAGGCTCCGAGAAGACCATGACAACGCGCGGCACCTCGCCAAGGGGCTGAGTGAGATTAGCGGCATCCGCGTGCGCTCGCTTGAGCCGGAGACTAACATGGTCTTCTTCGACGTGTCGGGCCTCGGGCTGGAGTTCGCGGCGTTTCTGGCGGCACTGAAAGAAAGGGGCGTGCTTATGGGGGCCGCGGGGGGCTATATCCGCGCGGTCACTCATCTGGATGTCACGCGCGAGGGCGTGGAGACGACGATCAGCGCCGTCGCCGACATCGCACGGGAGGCCCTGGGTCGGAGGACGCACCGGACGACCGCTAGAGCGTAGATGGGGCTCTGGCGCAAGCGCCGGTGTGGGGGCCCTGCGATGGACTTAGAGACCAGAGTCAAGCTCAACATCTACACCACGATTGCCGAGACCACGCGGCCGCCGACGAGCGCGGAAGTGGCCCGGGCTTTAGGCGAGTCGAGAGCCGAAGTCGAGGGGGCTTTTCGGAGCCTGGCGCGCAAGCGCCTCCTGGTGCTCGACGACGCGAACGCGCGCATTCGGATGGCCCCGCCGTTCTCCGGCGTCGCCACAGGCTTTCAGGTCACGCTCGACGGCCGAACCTATTTTGCCAACTGCGTGTGGGACGCACTGGGCGTGGCGGCGGCGTTGCACCGTGACGCGGACATCAAGACGACCTGCGGCGATTGCGGCGAGCCGATGCGGCTTCGAGTGCGCGACGCCGCGCCCGTGCCGCAGGCGTGCGTCATTCACTTCGCCGTGCCGGCGGCCCTCTGGTGGGAAGACGTAGTCTACACCTGAGAGACCATGCTCCTCTTCCGGTCGGAAGAGCACGTCAATCGCTGGTGCTCGGAGCGCGGCCTGCCGCGCCGCCCGCTCATCTCCCTGCCGCAACTCTGGTACTTGGCCGTCGCCTGGTACGAGAACCGCCTCACGGCCGAGTCCCGAAGGCCGGCCGCGGACGAGATGCGGGGCGTATTCGCCGGCGTCGGACTCGAAGGGCCGTTCTGGGACCCGGCCGCCGACCAGTGGTGAACTGAGGCTTGTACATACTACCCTCTCTGGTTCGTCGTGGCCTCGGCCCTGCCCTACGGTTCGCCGTCGAGCCGCGCCCGCGCCTCGTCCACCGAGAGGTTATCTAGCTCGGCCAGCACTTGGAGGAGGTATTCGTCGTCGGTCTCTTCGGCCCGGCTGCATAAGATCGTCACCGCCAGCTCGGCGATGGTCGGCGACTCGAACAGGCTCCGGAGCGGCAACTCCATCTGAATGGCGGCTCGCACGCGCGAGACGACCTGCGTGGCGAGCAGCGAATGACCGCCCAGCTCGAAGAAATTGTCGTAGACGCCGACGCGCTCGACGCCGAGCACCTCCGACCAAATCTTGGCCAGCGCCTGTTCGGTCGGAGTGCGCGGGGGAGTGAACGCCCGCTCCAGTTCCGGGCGCTGCTGGTCGGGGCCGGGCAGCGCGCGGCGGTCGACCTTGCCGTTGGCCGAGAGCGGCAGCGCGTCTAGTTGGACGAAGACGGCCGGGATCATGTACTCGGGCAGTTGACTCTTCAGGAAGCGATACAACTCGGTAGTCAAGGGCGCCGGCCCGTCCGCGACGAAGTAAGCGACCAGACGCTTGTCGCCCGCGGGCGGTTGCTGGAGGACGACGACCGCTTCCTTGACGGCCGGGTGCTGCGCGAGGGCGGCCTCCACCTCGCCGAGTTCGATGCGAAAGCCGCGCAGCTTCACCTGATAATCGAGACGGCCCAGGAACTCGATGTCCCCGCCGGGCAGGAAGCGCGCCGAGTCGCCCGTCCGGTAGAGACGGCCGCCGGGTTCGTCGCCGAAGGGGTCGGGCACGAAACGTTCGGCCGTCAACCCGGGGCGCCCGACGTAGCCGCGCGCCAGGGGTGCGCCGCCGATGTAGAGTTCGCCCGGAATGCCGACGGGGACGGGTTGCAGATGCGGGTCGAGCAGGTAGACGCGGGTGTTGGCGATGGGGCGGCCGATGGGAGGCAACGCCGGCCACTCTTCGGGGTCGCCCCTGAGCACGAACTCCGTCACCACATGGCTCTCCGAAGGGCCGTAGTGGTTACGCACGGCGCAGCCTTCGAGACGTTTGAGGAGGCCGACGACGGGCCCCGTGAGATGTAGCTGTTCGCCGGCCGTGATGATCTCGCGGACGCAGACGGGCGGGGCCGCGTCGCGTGCCGCCTCGGCTAGTTGCTGGAGGACTATCTGGGGCAGAAACAGTCTTTCGACATCGTACCTCGTCACCTCCTGAAGCAGCCTCCTCGCGTCACGCCGGGTCTCTTCGGAAGTCAGAACCAGCGTGCCGCCCGCGACCCACGTGCTGAGGATTTCCTGAATCGAAACGTCGAAACTCTGGGAGGCGAACTGCAACACCCTTGAGCCTTCGGCGAGCGGCAGATTTCGTTGGTGCCACTGGAGGAGGTTGACCAGCGCCCGGTGGGTCATGCCGACGCCCTTCGGCCTTCCGGTCGAGCCCGACGTGTAGATGACGTAAGCCAGATTGTCCGGCGCCACGACGTGCGGCGGGTTGTGGACGCTCTGGCGCGCCAGGGCCTCGGCGTCGGCGTCGAGGCAGCAGAGCCGGGCATCCCCTATCACCAGACCCGCGGCCATCCGCCGCTCGGTAATGACCACGCCGGCCCGCACGTCGGAGACGATGAAGGTGATCCTCTCTTGAGGGTAGTTCGGGTCGAGCGGCACGTAGGCCGCGCCGGCTTTGAGCACGCCGAGCATCCCGACCAGCATTTCGAGCGAGCGTTCGAGATAGAGGCAGACACGCGCCTCCGGGCCTACGCCCATGCCGCGCAGGTAGTGCGCCACCTGATTGGCCCGCCGGTTCACCTCCTCGTACGTCCACGAACGCCCTTCCATCACGACGGCCGCCGCGCCGGGCGTCCGCTCGACCTGTGCCTCGACCGACTGCGGCACGCACAGGTGCGGCGGAAGCTCGCTCGCCGTGTCGTTCAGTTCGCGGAGAAGCTGTCGGCGTTCCGGGCCCGTCAGCAGGGGCAGTTCGGAGATGCGCGCGCCGGGATTGGCGATGACGGCCGCGAGCAGAGTTTGGAAGTGGCCCACCATCCGGTCAATCGTCGCCGCCTCGAAGAGGTCGGTGTTGTACTCGAAGCCCGCCAGAACTCCCTCCGCCGTCTCCTGGGTGAAGAGCGCCAGGTCGAATCTCGACGTACCGAGTTGGGGGCTGTTCTTCAACGCTTCGAGAGTCGGCTGCGACAAGCCGGGGGCGTCGTACGTAGGCGTGTTCTGAAGGGTGAACATCACCTGAAACAGAGGGTTATGACTGAGGCTGCGGTGAGGCTGGAGTTCCTCGACCAGCCGCTCGAACGGCACCTCCTGGTGCTCGTACGCTCCCAACGTCACCTCCCGCACACGCCCCACCAACTCCCGGTAACTCGGCCCACCCGATAAGTCCGTCCGCAAAACCAGCGTGTTGACGAAGAACCCGATCAAGCCCTCCACCTCCGCACGCGTCCGCCCCGCGATCGGGCTGCCCACGACCACGTCCTCCTCCCCGCTCCACCGCCACAGCAGCACCTTGAAGGCCGCCAACAGCGTCATGAACAGCGTCACCCCCTCGCGCTGCGACAGCGCCTTCAGACCCGCCGCCACCTCCGCCCCCAGCCCGAAGACCCGCGTCGCCCCGCGGAAGCCCTGCACCTTCGGCCGCGGCCTGTCGGTCGGCAACCCCAGCACCGGCGGCGCCCCCTCCAGCCGCCGCCGCCAGTAGCCCAACAGCCCCTCCAGGTACGCCCCACGCAGCCTCAGCCGCTGCCACTGCGCGAAGTCGGCGTACTGCACCGCCAACTCCGGCAGCCGCGCCGGCCGCCCCCCCCGCCCCGCCTCGTAGAGTTGCCCCAACTCGCGGAAGAGGATCCCCATCGACCACCCGTCCGAGATGATGTGGTGCATCGTCAAGAGCAGCACCGCCCCCGGCTCGCCCCCCAGCCGCAGCAGCCGCGCCCGCAAGAGCGGCCCGCGCCGCAGGTCGAAGGGGCGCTGCGCCTCCTCGGTGGCGAGGCGGGCGGCGGCCGCGCGCCGCTCCCCCTCGGGCAGCGTCCGCAGGTCGGTGACGCTCAACTCCGGGCGCAGCGCCGGGTGGACGACCTGCGCGGGGCGCTGGTCGAGGGTGGCGAAGGTGGTGCGCAGGCTCTCGTGGCGCTCCGAGATGAGGTCGAGGGCGCGGCGCAGCGCCGCCAAGTCGAGGCGGCCTGAGAGGGGCAGCGCGGCCGGGATGTTGTAGAAGGGGCTGGCCGGCTCGAACTGGTCGAGGAACCACAACCGCTCCTGCGCGAACGAGACGGGGAAGACGAAGACCTCTTCCCCCGCCCCGGCCGGCGCGCCCGGCCGCGCGTTGGAAGCTTCACCTGGAGAAGACAAAGTCACGACGCAATCCTCCCTTGCCGCGTCATAGCGGCCGACGTTGGCACCTCCGGGCAGAGAGCGACTGCCCTGCCGGGCTCGCCGGGCGAGGGTCACCCGCGGTCAGGTTTTTGCGGGGACGAACTGTAACCTCAGCGGCCCGCTCGCACGTCCGCCTGGTCGCCGCGCAGGAGCACGTCCACGCCGTCCCAGTAGGCTTCGACCAGCCCCAAAAACTCCCCCATCCCCTCCTCGAACAGCCCCTTCGTCTCCCCCTCCTTGATGTACGGGAAGATGGCGTTGAAGACCGAGTTGCTGTGGCCGACCTCCACCTGCGTGTGCAACTCCCAGAAGTACCTCACCACCCCGTCGTAGCCCTGGTTAATCAGCCCCGCGTTGAGCTTCGCCGTCATCACCGCCGACATCGTCTCGTCGGCGTAGAGCGCCCCCAGCGCCTTCGCGATCGGCGCCTCCGTGTAGAGCCGCCTGATCCCCTCGTTGAGCCCCGCCGTCGTCGCCAGGCACCCGTAGGACTCGATCCGCTCGTCCGTGATCCCGATCCGGTGCAGGAACTCGCGGTAGAGCGCCGAGTGCGTCACCTCGCCGCACACCTCGTCGTAGACGTTGAGGATGATCTCGCGCAGCACGGCGTCGCTGCGCGTGTTGAGCGCCATCCCCGCGATGTAGTAGGGCAGGTAGCGGAAGAAGTAGAAGCATTCGAGGAAGAGGCGGTGCTCCTGCTCTTTGGTCAGGCGGTTGCGGGCGTACCAGTCCAGGAACGGGTGCTCGACCGCCCGGTGCGAGAGGATGCCTTCGAGGTGGCCGTCCAGGTACTGCTTGGTCTCGGCCTCGTCGAAGCTCATCCGCTTGCGCACTTCCGGGTGGTCGAACTCCTCGAAATGTCGAACGACTTCGCTGCTCATCTCTCTATCTCCTTTCAATGGTGCGGCGCGCGGGCCGGGGCCGGCGGCCGCGGCGCGCGCCGGCCGCGAGCCGTGAGTTCTGAGGGCGGCGCGGGCGCGCGGTTCAGTCTCCGGACTCCGACCCGGCGACGACCGCCTCAGGCTGGACGACGGCGGCGGGCGCCGGCGGCATGCCCGCCCCGACACCCGGCGGCGCGGCCGCTCCCTCGGGCGCCTCCCGCACGGCCGCCCGCGCGTCCGTGTGCTCCCACCACCGGTCGTCCTCCACCACCGCCCGCGCCAGGTCCTTGCCGCTCGCCCACGTCATGTTGAGCATGATCCGCGTCGCGTCGCGGTTCAGCGGCACCGTCCGGTGCAGCGTCGTGTCCGTCCGCAGGAAGTAGATGTCGCCCGAAACGAACCCGTAGGTCGTGATCTGATTCCGGCACAGGTACTCGTGGATCCGCGGGTCCGTCTTGTCCCAGTCCGTGTGCGGCACGCACTGCAGCATCCCGCCGTACTCTATCGGCGGCGTCTCCAGGATCCAGATCAGCGCGAAGCTGAAGTCGCCCCAGTGCCAGCCGTGCGTGTCGCCCCGCCGCTCGTGCCGCGAGATGAGGAACTCCTCGTCCTTCGACGGGCAGGCGTAGAGCGGCTCGCGCGTGACGGCCGTCAGGAATTCGAGCACCGCCCCCGACCGGTAGAGGGCGTTGATGAGCGGGCTGCTCTCGGCGATGACCTCGCTGCGCACGACGCTCATCTTGCGCGGCGTGTAGTCGGTGGTCGCCAGCTTGAGGTCGCGCCGCTCGGCCGCCCCGTCGAGCAGCCGCAGCGCCTCCCGCCTCGCCTCGGCGCGCAACTCGGGCGGGACGATCTCGGGCACCTTGATGAAGCCGTGGCTGCGGAAGCGCTGGCACAGCGCCAGCACGTCGGGCGGGGAATAACACTTCCGCTGGTGCGCCCGGATCCGCCCGTCGAGTTCTGAGTGATTGATCTCGTCCATACTTCCTCCTTCAACAGAGACTGCCTCCTCCGACAGAGAAGTGGGTCTGTGTACGTGGGGGCGGGGTCTGGCGACGGCGCCCCGTCAAGCGCGAGGTCAGAGCGGGGTCGGCCGGGGGGCTTTGCGGCCGCGGCCGACCCGAAGGTTGAGGCGGGAGCGTGCGGAGGTCGCGGGGGCGCTCGCGCCGGCAAGTCACACGGCTCCACCGCGGCGTTCGGGATTCCAGCAGTGAAGGGTCGAGGCGATGTGCCTCGCGGTAGACCGCCACGACGGGCATCTCCTGCGACGGCGAGTCGTAGCCCCTAATGCCGGAATCATCTCCACTGGCAAATCCACGCCTAGCTCAAGTGGAATTCCTTCTCGCGGTAGAGCCGCTCCGCCTCGATCTCCCTCCCCCGGCACGCCTCCACCAGCCGGTCCGACTCCACCATCGGCAG
>Ga0268259_10000473_pt1 | contig 10832 bp, 11 predicted proteins | sample AgamicAsMarz_FD_200246 | JGI IMG/M metagenome (GOLD analysis project Ga0268259, IMG submission 200246) | Agave microbial communities from Guanajuato, Mexico - As.Ma.rz (v2) (version 3) | ecosystem: Host-associated > Plants > Phyllosphere > Phylloplane/Leaf | place: Guanajuato, Mexico... | reverse complement strand
AAATAAGATTAAAAGTTACCCCTACCGGTTAAGGTATTACGACCTAACACTTGTACGATGGTAGATACTTTCAAAGGGTGAACTTGCAAATAGGCTCTATATTGAATGTAAACTAGTTAAAAATCTGCTAATTATTTATGAAAAGATCGAAAATAACAACTTAAAATGAAAAGGGCTAATAAAATACCTCCCACTAGCACTAATGCATTCTATATTATTTATTATGACAATCAAAAATAGGGCTCTCACGTGTCAGTTAATCTGACCTATGAGATAGCCCTTTTCTTTATTTATAATCATTCAATTTCTTAATCTGGCCAATGAATATGTTTTTCTATTTTACAAACAATATACGACAGGAGGTGGAATATTATTGGAAACGGAACAAACAATTACAATTTCAAAGGACATTACTAGTAATTTAGAAAAACTAAAAGATGAGTTTTCTAATGTTTTTGATTTTAAAACTAGAAAGATTACTTTCAATAATAGACCACTTTGTATTGCTTTTATTGATACAATCTCGAATAAAGATATTATTAATGAAAAAATCATTAAAGTACTTTTAAATATTAAACTAGGTAATATCATGACAGATCTACCTGTTTCAACTATTTCGTCAACTAATTGTTTGAACGAAATACAAGAGGCTCTTACGAATGGAAATACAGTATTGTTAGTTGATGGTTCAAATGAAGCTTTTATCATAGAGACTGCCTTATTCGAAGTGAGATCGACAAGTGAGCCTACAAATGAAAAAGTTGTTTCAGGTTCTCATGATGGTTTTGTTGAGAGTCTTAATAAAAATATTAATTTTCTAAGAAGTAGAATTAGAAGCACTGATTTTAAAATAGAAGTTTTACCAATTGGAGATCCTGGTACCAATGTTGGAATTTTATATTTAGATAATATCGTAAATAAAGATATTTTAGAAACTGTTAAAGTCCGTATTAACTCTATTCAACTTGAAAATAACTTAACAACCGGTAAGTTAGAAGAATTTATAGAGGATAGTTCACTTTCACCATTTCCACAAATTCTAGAAACGGAGCGTCCTGACCGAGTTATTTCTAATTTATTTGACGGGAAAATTTGCGTAATCGTTGAAGGAAGTCCAACGGTTTCAATTATGCCAGCTTCTTTTTTTACGTTTTTCCAAACTCCCGATGACTATAATGGTAGAGCTTTAATAGGGACTTTTTTAAGGATTATTAGGCTATTTAGTTTTTTTCTATGTATAACTTTACCTGCAGTATACATATCTATTGTTTCATTTAGCTATGAAATTCTCCCATATGAATTAGTTACTACTATTCAAAACAGTATCGAATTTGTACCATTTTCTCCGTTTGTCGAAGCAATCATTATGCAATTGATATTGGAATTATTAAGAGAAGCATCTATTCGACTTCCAAGTCCAATTGCACAAACAATCGGGATTGTTGGAGGACTCGTGATTGGAACAGCTATAGTAGAGGCAAATTTAGTATCAAATACAATGATAGTCGTTCTAGCTATAACAGCAGTTGCATCATTTGTTGTTCCTGTTCATGAAATGAGTTTTTCACTTCGATTATTAAGCTTTCCAATGATTATTTTGGCATCTATTTATGGATTTGTAGGTATTATATTCGGTTTAATGCTTATTTTTATACATATGGTTAAACTCGAGTCCTTTGGTTCTCCATATTTTTCACCTCTTGCACCGATTCGATTAAAAGATTTAAAGGATGCTTTAATTAGAGTACCTAATTGGAAAATGAAGACTCGACCGACAAATGCACGTCCTATTGATACCATTCAATCAAATGATACGAAAGGGTGGAAAAAATGATAATTAAGCAAAATGAGACTATTTCATCCTTTCAATTATTTTTTTATTTGGTAATCTCCCAATTAAACGTTGCAATATTAACGTTACCAATGCATTTATATCAAGAAAGTGCTTATGATGGATGGATTTCTTTATTACTTTCTTGCCTATATTCGATCTGTACTGTAATTCTATATTCATTTTTACTTAAGCGGTTTCCAAATTTAACAATTTTTGAAATTTGTTCGTATTTTTTTGGAAAATGGCTTGGTGGAATATTGAAAATTAGTTATATTTTATATTTTATTTTTATAGCTTATTTAATTAATCAATTCTATCTATTTATATTTAGTAAATGGGTTTTTCCAAACTCACCATCTTGGAGTATTTTACTTCTTTTATTTATAATTGGAATCTATCTAGGGAAAGAAAATATTCGAACTACGACTCGATTTTTCCAGTTATCTTTTTGGACATTTTTAATCATTTTTATTTTTAGTGTAGAAGCATTTCAACAAGTGGAATGGAAATTTTTACTCCCGGTTACTCAAGCTAATTTTGCCCAAATAGTAAAAGGAAGCTATAAGTCTTATGTTTTCTTACATGGTTTTGAGTGCCTTTTAGTTCTCTACCCATTTGTAAATAGCGCTCATAGGAAAACAATAAAAAGTACTATTTTATCTACAATATTTATTACAATGATCAATCTATTTACTGTCGTTTTATGCTTCATATTCTTTAGTAAAAAGGAAATGCGTTTAATTCCAGAACCGACAATTTATTTATTTAAAACCCTAACTTTTTTTAAAGAACTAGAGCGACTAGATTTACTATTTCTTTCAGTTTGGTTTTTCATAATTGCCTCTTCCTATGTATCTTATTTAAATTTGGCTAATATCGGAATCTCGAATTTAATAAGAAAAAATAGAATCTATTCTACTCTTACAATTTGCTTTCTTATCTTTTTAGTAGGTAATTTAGTACCAACTTCAAAAGGATTAATAGATATATTATTAAAAATTTTATCTATTTCTAGCTTTATTTTTATCGTTTTAATTCCATTGTTGATTTTATGTATTTCCCTTCTCTTTAAGCTTAAAAGTAAGGAAGTTAACGTATCATGAAAAAATATCATTACATTACTTTTTTATTAATCTTCTTTTTAACGGGTTGCTGGGATCAGCACTCTTTGAAGGACTCTGCACTTGTACTAAGTATTGCATTTGACCAACTTACTAAAGACAGTATTAAGGCAACTGCAAGCGTAAGAACAAATATTTCAAAAGGTGACCAAACCGAAGCCACTAATTATATTATTAATGATCAAGGTGCTTCTGTAAGAGATGTACGAAACAATATTGATTACCAAATTCCTGGTAGTTTTTCTGCCAACAAATTACTAGTGATGCTTTTAGGGGAAAACATAGCAAAAAATAATTTGTATCCTTATTTTGATAACTTTTTCCGATTTATTAGAAGTCCTCTAACTTCACGAGTAGCAATCGTAAAAGGACAGGCCTCTAGTATTATTGAAATGAAAACTTACAAAGATATTTTTATTAGTGAGTCCCTTTCAGAAATGCTAGAGGCTGGTGAAAATATATCTGTTATTCCAAAAGAAACACAAGAGACCATTTACAAAAAAATGGATGATCCAGGTACTGATTTAGTCCTCCCTTATTTAGAAAAAACTGATGATGAAACAATAAAAATTAAAGGTGTAGCACTTTTAGAAAACAATCAATTTACCGGAAAAATATTAAATAATAAACAATCAAAATTATTGTTATTAATGCAAGACAAAAAAAGTCATACAATGAGTTTGTCTGAACAATTGGGTAGTAATAATGAGGTTATCTCTTTTAAAGTAAAAAGTATAAAAAGAAACCTACAAATCAAAAATGAAAAGCAACCTAAAGTAACGATCGACTTAAAAATAAAGATTGATTTAACCGAATTTACTGGCGAAGATTTAGCTAGTGATATTAAAAAAAAGGAAATAGAAAACAAAATTGCTGAAAATATCGAAAAGGAGTTAAAAGAAGTAGTTAGCATTCTTCAAGACGCTAATTGTGATGCATTAGGGATTGGCAGATATTTAATGGCCTATCATCCTGATACATGGAAGAAGATAAATTGGGAAAAGGACTATTCAAAAGTTCCCTTTGAGGTCAATACAAAAGTAATTATGTATACAAGTGGGATTATTTTATGAACTTCAATTCTCTATTTTCATTACAAACCCAAAAAGCCCTCTATCGGGCTTTTTGGGTTTTGCTTGTTTCTATTCGTGCTTTATTTTAGCTTTCCTATTGATAGGTTCACACGATAATTCCCGTACTCTAATAGTCTTTCTAGAAATGTATCCAATTCTTCATTCGAAGCAAAATGCGTTTTTAATAAATAGCATCCTTCACCACTTGTACGATGTACCTCAGAAACTGCTGCTTCTTCTTGAAAGAAATTCTTAAAAGCTTGATGATTAGCTGTTTTTACGAACACAGTAACAAATGCAGTGATTATTTGTCCTAATTTGATTCGGTTTATTGCAATTGTATATTGTTCAATAATCCCCAAATCCTCTAGTCTTCGAATTCGATTTCCAACAGCCTGCCCTGTCATATGTATTTTTTGACCAAGCTCTTTCCATTGAATTCTTGAGTGTTCTCCTAATAATTTAAGTATCTCAAAATCTGTTTGATCAATGATATAAATCAATCCTTTCATCATGAAAGTAGAAAGTCAGATAGTGTTTCGTCAACTTATTCTGCTTATCGATACAATTCACTATACTTAGTTTATCCTCTTACATCACATTACTAAATACCTAGAGGACACAACAAAGATTTTAAAGGTGGTTATAAACTATATGTTATTACAAGAAATTTTAGCGTACAATGAACAATTTGTACAAAACAAGGAATACCTACCTTATGAAGCAACAAAAATACCTCAAAAACGTATGGTTGTTGTCTCTTGCATGGATGCTCGTTTAATTGAGCTACTTCCAAAAGCTTTAGATTTACACAATGGTGATGCAAAAATTATCAAAAATGCAGGCGGTACGATTACAGATGCCTTCGGTAGTATCATGCGAAGTGTTGTAACAGCTGTATATGAATTAAATGCAGAAGAAATTTATATTATTGGACACCATGCATGTGGAATGAGCCAAAGTAATCCAAAAGGAACCCTTCAAAAAATATTGGACCGAGGAGTATCTTCACCAGAAATTTTATCAGCGATCGAATATGCGGGAATTGACCTTGAAAAATGGTTATTTGGATTTGATCATGTCAACGATTCAATACAAGCTAATATTGATTTAGTAAGAAATCATCCATTTATACCTAAAGATATTCCTGTACATGGTTTAGCTATTGATCCTCACACAGGTAAATTAGATTTATTAGTTGATGGTTATAAAACATTAAATGACGTAAAAAATTAATTATTATTATTTAAATGGAAGGAAGTTAATCGATATGAATAGAAAAGAAGCTACGCAAAAAATTATGGAAGCAAAAATTGCAAAAGGTTTAACATGGGAAGAAATTTCAAAAGTAAGTGAGAACTCTGAGTCTTGGGTTGTAACAGCATTATTAGGACAAGCTACAATGACTCGTCCAGAAGCAGAAAAAATGGCTGAACTTTTAGAGTTAGATGAAGAAGTAGTTCAAGCATTAACGATTATTCCACATAGAGGTGCTGCAATGCAAATGCCACCTACTGACCCAATCTTATATCGTTTATATGAAATGTTATTAGTGTACGGACCAACTATTAAGGAATTAATTCAAGAAAAAGTTGGTGAAGGCATCATGAGTGCAATTGATTTCGAACTAGGTGTGGAGAAAAAAGAAGATCCAAATGGTGACCGTGTAATCCTAACGCTTAATGGTAAATTCTTACCTTATCGTAAATGGTAAATAAAAAAATATATCTATTAAAATAAAAAACTTACATTCTATAAACCTTATAAATCCATCTTTTTAATCTACCACTATAGAGAAGATGGATTTTTTCTATAAGGTTCTTTTTTTAGCAAGGGAGATTACTATGAATAAAAAATATGTTGATACTAGCTTTAGTATCTTACAGTGGTTTGTGTTTCTATTAGCAAATGCAATTGCATTACCAATCATTATTGGAGGCATATTCCATTTATCAATTGATGACATTTCAGCTTTAATGCAGCGTACTTTTTTAGTTGTGGGAGTCAGTTCATTTTTACAAGCATGGTTAGGGCATCGCTATCCCATTGCCGATGGTCCTGCCGGTTCATGGGTAAGTATATTTGTCATATTAGGTCAAGTAGCTATACATCAGGGTCAAAGTGCAAAAGATGTACTCCAACTTTTAGAAGGTGGATTAATTATTGCAGGTCTATTACTTTTCGTACTTGGGATAACAGGTCTTGTACATCGAATTCTACGTTTATTTACCCCTTTGGTAACAGGAACATTTCTTTTAATCTTAGCTCTTCAGCTTAGTGGTGTGTTACTAAAAGGAATGATGGGATTACAAGGAACAGTAACTCATCCTAATTATGCATTAGCTACTATTTCACTCCTTGTTTTTGCCCTTATTACTTTTTTATCAATTAAAGGAAAAGGGTGGATGAAAAGTTACGCTGTGTTACTTGGAATTTCAACTGGTTGGCTTTTGTATGCTTTATTTGGAAAATCGTCTCATCTTCCTTCCCATACACCTTTCGTTAAGCTTCCAAAGATATTTGCTTGGGGCATGCCTAAGTTAGATATAGGGATCACTCTAACTGTCACTTTATTTACATTCCTTTTAGTTGCAAACACAATTGCCGCTATTTCAGCTGTAAAACAAGTGGCTCCGTTATCTAATGAAAATGAAAGACAAACATTGAACCGCGGTATATGGGTTGGAGGTATATCACATGTTTTCACGTCGTTGTTCTCTACAATTGGAGTTGTACCATTACCTGCATCAGCAGGATTTATTCAACTAACAGAACAAAAAAAAGTAAAGCCATTCCTTATAGCAAATCTCATATTAGCTGGAATTTCTTTTATTCCCTCTTTTGTAAGCTTTATATCCTTACTACCAGGTCCTATTGCAAATGCCGCTCTCTTAGCAACTTTTGTCCAAATGATCGGAATTTCATTTCAATCGATTTTACGTGAAGAATTAAATCAACGTCGATTCACGATAGTGGGAATTTCATTATTAATTAGTTTAGGAATAATGTTTCTTCCAGAAAGTGCATTTAGCGGAATACCATCTACCTTCAAATATGTTTTAAGTAATGGATTACTCGTAGGTACCATGATTGTTATTCTACTGGAACAATTTTGGAAGGAATGATTCTTGATAAAAAACAGAAAAACCCTATAAAGGGCTTTTCTGTTTATCACATGATTAGTTCTATAACATTCCAATTTGCCAAGAAAAATAAGGATAAAAAAAAGCATACTTCCCGAATTATCGTTAGTATGCATACTTTATTGTAAAATTATATTTATTAGTGCTTTAACATATATCCCCAAAGTAATAATGGTGTAATAAGAAAAGTGTAAAGTACTATTTGTAAAACAATTATTGGTTTTATTTCTTTAAAATCACTTAGCCAAAACTTAGAAACAATTGCATATAATACTAATTCTATTACTGGTCCAAATACAATTAACCATTTCATTTTAAAAATTTTGCCCCTTTTAGAAATTCTAAGATGCATATATTACAATCTCACCATAAAATTATAACACAAAAAAGAAGAAATTATTTTACAAAAACAAAAAATCTGAAGTTTTAAATAAATGTTCATTTAATGTCCGTTTTCCCTATTGACCATTTTTTATTTCAATTTTTTGAACCATGAATTATATAACAGTCCAATAGCCTCTTCAATCTGTGCCTCTGATAAAATAGCAAATCCAAGTAAAACTGTATTTTTTGGATGATTCCCTTCGCTGTAATACATTGAGACTGGATATACTTTAATACTATTTTCAGCCGCTCTTTTAATTAACTCTTCTTCTACCATTCCATTGTGAACTTTTAATAAAATATGTAAGCCAGAATCTTCTCCTATCACTTCCACTTTATTAGAAAAGTACCTTTCTATCGCCGAAACAAGTACATCTCTCTTTTTTCTGTATACAACCCGCATTTTATGAATATGTTTTTCCCAATGTCCTTCGTTTAAAAATCTTCTAATGATTTCTTGATCAATTCTCGAAACACTTTGTGTATAGAATAGATATTGTGAATGATATAATTTAATTAGCTGTTTTGGCAACACCATATAACTCATTCGTAATGATGGGAGTAAAGCTTTTGAAAATGTTCCCATGTAAATTACGTTACCCTCTATGTCAAGCCCCTGCAATGCTGGAATCGGTTTTCCAGAATAACGAAATTCACTGTCATAATCATCTTCAATAATATAACGTCCATACTCCTCTTGTGCCCATTGTAATAGTTGTCCTCTTCTTTTAATTGGCATAATCATTCCACAAGGAAATTGGTGAGACGGTGTAACGAAAATAACTTCCGCATTGCTAGCTTCTAAAGCTGCAATAGAGATCCCATCCTCATCAAGTGGGATCATTTGAACATTTTCTTCTCCCTTCTCAAAAACAACCAATTTTCGATGATATCCAGGATTTTCAACTGCAAAATGCTTTCCCCTTAATAATTGAAACAAGATTCTTATTAAAAATTGGGTTCCAGCTCCTATTACAATTTGACTCGCTGAACATCTAACACCTCTTGATTCATATAAATATTTCGCAATCTCTTCACGCAAGTTGGATTCACCTTGAGGATGACCAAGAAATAGAAGGTCCTTATTTTCTTGTTGCCATACTTCATTTGAAATTCTCCTATAAACAGCGAATGGAAATGTCTTTGGATCTACACCCGTTTGTGTAAAATCAAATTTATATATCTGTTCCCCGTATAATACTTCCTTAACGAATTCTCTTTTTTTCTCTGTAAGCATCATTTGCTCAATTTCACATACAAAATACCCCTTACGTGAAACGGATTCAATATATCCTTCTGCCAGAAGTTGTTCATATGCCGATTCAACTGTATTTTTACTCACTTCTAAATACATTGCTAACTTTCTTTTTGCTGGAAGCTTCGACATAGGAGGGATTTTTCCACTTCTTATTTCTTCTTTTATATACCCATATAACTGTACATACAACGGCATTTTTGACTCAATATTTAGATTTGGTGTTAGCTCTAACATGATATCTGACCCCTTCATAATACGAACTATTGATACTTTTTATAGTACCAGAGGTTTTATATAATTCTTTTTATCATGTTAATCGAATAAAATCAATTTTTGAAAGGAGCATCATGATCATGCAAAACAACAGACGTCTTGGACTATTTATGATTCTTACAGGAGCTACTTTATGGGGATTATCAGGTCCATTAATTCAGTGGTTTTTTCAACGCACGACAATGTCATCTATCGACTATTTAGTAATTCGCCTCTTACTTGCTGGAGTCTTTATTTTATGTTTCTTACTTACAAAAAAACAAAATATATTTCGTATTTGGCAACAACCAGTTCATCTATTACAACTTATCATTTTCTCTATTCTAGGGATGCTTGGCGCACAATATGCTTTTATTGAAACTGTGCATATTAGCAACGCTGTGACCGCTACTCTATTCCAATTTTTAGGGCCAGTTCTCATTACCATTTATGTTGCAATACAGAATAAAAAACTACCTTCTACTATGCAGGTGCTAGCAATTTTCTCTGCACTGATCGGCACATACTTTATTATTACAAATGGATCATCCCATAATATTGTCATGTCTAAGGAAACTATTTTATTCGGAGTGTTAACAGCTATTGGTTTTACCTTCTATACACTTCACCCTACTTCCCTTATTCAACAATGGGGGACGACTCTTATTATCGGCTGGGGTATGCTAATTGGAGGTATTGTATTATTTATTTACAATCATTCTTTTGAATGGAAACAATTTTCACAAACCTTTACGATGTCAACATTCTCTATGCTGATTTTAATTATTTTAATCGGTACACTTTCTTTTCTTCTCTATATCGGTAGCCTAAAATATTTATCAGCAACAGAGACTAGTATTTTATCTAGTATTGAACCACTTGTAGCAACTATTGTTTCTATTACTTGGCTAAAGGAATCTTTCGGAGTATACCAATTACTAGGTGGTATATGTATCGTCATCGCAGTTATTTTCTTAACAATGCCAGAAAAAGAAGCAAAGTCCACATTCACAACTGAACAAATATGATGCCAAATGTAAAAAGAGGTCTATTTTTACTATTACGACTTTCCATCTATATTAAATTAGAACCCTGTCTTCGCTATTGATTAAACACTAATTCTTTAAGACAAAAACAGAAAAACCCTAAATAGGGATTTTCTGTTTTTCACTTACTATACTATTCGTACTTCATTTTATTCTATTGTCCAGAGATTATTTCGCTACCTTTTCATGCTCTTGTTTAAAGAAGCTCTTCATTGAATGGAATACATCTGATTTTTGCTTTAGGATATAATAGAGAATTTTTTCGTCATTTATGTTTTTATATGCGGACATTAGAGTAGAGTGTCGATTGTATTGGTTTACTTGTTTAGGATACACCCTTTGATATGACTGAGTTTTTTCGTATTTAATTTTTAAATATCCCTTTAAGATGTTTAGGATATACCCTTATTTTAATTTTCACATCCTTTAGTTCTTTATAAAAGAGAAATTTCATAATACACCCTTTTTCCTTATCCGCATGCATCAGCTTTATAAATGGAGTGTTGCAGTTCCTATTTTAAATGTATTTACAATATTGATCTTGGCGTTGCTTTCCACTTAGTTTCACATAAATTCGTGTTGTTTCACTCTTTTCGTGACCTAATAAACTCTGGATTACTTCAATTGGAGCCCCGTTATCCATTAAATGGGTTGCGTAACTATGCCTTAGTTGGTGGGGTGAAATCTTGTTATTGAACTCTGCCTGTAAAGAAACCTCAAT
>Ga0268259_10000471_pt1 | contig 10855 bp, 9 predicted proteins | sample AgamicAsMarz_FD_200246 | JGI IMG/M metagenome (GOLD analysis project Ga0268259, IMG submission 200246) | Agave microbial communities from Guanajuato, Mexico - As.Ma.rz (v2) (version 3) | ecosystem: Host-associated > Plants > Phyllosphere > Phylloplane/Leaf | place: Guanajuato, Mexico | collected... | reverse complement strand
GCACCAGAATATACCCCTCGTTTTGAACTCTCTAATTCATTAATGATTTCCATTGCTCTAATCTTAGGTGCACCAGATACGGTTCCAGCTGGTAAGCAAGCAATAAGAGCATCAAGTGAAGTATGTGTTTTTTTTAATTGCCCACTAACTTCGGAAACAATATGCATTACATATTTGTATCTCTCAACGTTCATATATTTTTCTAATTGGATTGATCCAAACTCGCAAACTTTGCCTAAATCATTTCTTCCTAAATCAACAAGCATTTTATGTTCAGCAAGTTCCTTCTCATCCTGTAATAAATCTCTTTCGATCATTAAGTCTTGTTCATTGGTTTTCCCTCTTCGTTTCGTACCGGCTATTGGATTCGTTATGACCTGATTATCTTTAACTTTTATTAAGCTTTCAGGGGAAGTACCAGCGACAACGCTATCACCAAAATCGATATAATACATATATGGTGACGCGTTTTGGATTCGTAATTTCCGATAATAGTCAAATGGATTTCCTTCAAATTTTGCTCCCATTCGATGTGATAGAACGACTTGAAAAATATCTCCTTTTTGAATAAATGACTTTGCCTTTTCTACTTTGGACATGTAGTCAGCTTTACTAACTTCAGACTCGAAAGTAGAAAATACAACAGGTTTTACTTCCTCCTCTTGATTTGAGTTAGCGAGAATTACTTGCTTATACTTCTGAATTTCACTCTTCAAATCTTCTAATGTTGTTTCGTCAGAAAGCTTTGTTCCAACCAAATGAATTTTCTGTTCCAAATGATCAAATACAATAATGACTTCAAAAAACATTAAATGGAGATCTGGCATTCCGATAACGTCTTCCAACTCAACTCCGATTTCTTCAAACTGACGGATCATATCATATCCTACATATCCAATTCCCCCACCAATGAAAGGGATATCCTGAACTTCTAAGCAATCATGCATTGGTATTAACTCTTTCAGTTTTAAAAGTGGATTTCCAACAAATTCTTCTTTTTGACCATTTTTATAGATGATTTGACCACTTTGATTTGTCCCAATCAATTCAAAAGCTGGTTTTGAACCAACAAATGAATAACGCCCAGAATCTTTATGCTTAAATGAACTTTCAAATAAAAACTTTTTGCTAGTGGTCAATTTCTTAAATAATGAAATCGGTGTAAACAAATCCCCCATTATCGTTTCAATGATTATTTCTGCTTTGTTTTGTACTGACAATTTGTTCGACCTCCAAAAATTTAATGATGAATATAAAAAAAGTCCCCTATACGCACAAAGATTGTGCATATAGAGGACGATTAGTTGCTACCGCGGTACCACCTCAGATTGGATCAGATTGATCTGATCCCACTTTTCGGATACGGGAATAAGTTACTTAAATAATTCCGATACCCTATCCTTTTAACGGTGGAAATCCGTGCATCCCTACTTTACTGTTCAAGATGCCTCTCGTAAGCCCATTCGATAAAGGTTCCTGTATTAGACTCCCACCATTGTCTAACTCTCTGTGACATTCACCAATATTTACTCTTCTTACTCAGCGATTTATTATTATTTAATTTTAAATAAATACAAAAAGGGCCCCCCGTCTTTAAAAAAGGACGAGAGACCCGTGGTGCCACCTTCATTAGCTGATTAACAGCTCGCTTTGTCGGTATCCAATCAACTTTCCATTGAATACCCGTCTTTTGTAACGAGAAGACTACTCGCCAAAGCCTACTACTTATTTAAGGTTCGGTTTGAATGCTCGGAAGTCCATTCGCGATTACTTTCACACTGATTCGCACCAACCATCAGCTCTCTTTAGTTTCCGTAATCGTTACTACTCTTCGTCAACGCAAAGTTATTATGGATGTTTATTTAAATTAATTGTCCTTATATTATTATGCAAAAAATAAAAAGTCAACAAGTTTATTTCTACAAGATTCGATTTTTCTACTTTTTAGAAAACTAATATTATACGTTATTGTTAATCTAAAAAACGGAATCTTAAATGATTTTTCATATGAGTCTTCATTGCATACACAACCTAATTTTGGAAAGAATAAACCTAATTAGACCTTCCATCAAAGAGGTATCAATATGAGAACCAATACAACAACAATTAAGTCAAATAAAGAAGAAGTCTTATCGAATAATCTTAAAAATAATATAGAAATGATTCAAGATTATTTAAGTCATACAGAAGATTTGGTTGTTAAGATTATCCATAAAAATGTCCAGATTTTTGCTATTTTGTTTCTTGAGTCAATGATAAAAATTGAGGCACTTCAATCATTTATTATTGAGCCTATTTTAAGAGAAACAAAGGATGAGACAGGCAATATCGTCAAATCATATGAGATTAAAAACTCTACAAACATCTCAGAATTAGGAGATAGTTTATTAGACGGATTTTGTCTAATTTTAGAAGAAAATTGTTCAAATGGAATTCTAGCAGCAGCTTCAGATGATAAGGAACGTGCAATTCAAGAACCTGCTAATGAACAAAACATTAATGGTCCCCGTGATGGTTTTGTTGAAAGTATAAATACAAATATACAATTACTAAGAAAACGAATACGGACACCAGAACTAAAGGTTAAGTATTTTACGATCGGTAAGATTACGAATACTAGGGTTGCTATGGTTTATATCGATTCTATTGTAAATCGAAAACTTGTCGAAGTCATAGAAGAAAGAATTTCAGGTCTTGAATTAGACAGTCTTCGTTCAACGGGACAACTAGAAGAATTAATTGAGGATAGTACGTTTTCACCATTTCCACAAGTATTAAATACAGAAAGACCAGACCGAGCTGCTTCTTATCTTTTAGATGGAAAAATAAATTTACTTGTAGATGGAAATCCAACAGTTTCTATTGTACCAATTACCTTTTTCGCTTTTTATCAAGCTCCCGATGATTATAATCATCGATGGTTAATTGGTTCGTTTTTTCGAATTATTAGGGTATTTAGCTTTATTGTTGCAATTAGCTTACCTGCCATATACATTGCAATCGTATCTTTCCACTCTGAAATACTACCCTTAGGTCTTCTTTATTCAATTAGGGTTTCTTTAGAGTTTGTACCATTTCTCCCTCTCGTCGAAGCTTTTGCAATGCAAATCATATTAGAGCTACTAAAGGAAGCCGCTATTCGACTACCTTCTCCTATCGCTCAAACAATTGGTATAGTTGGTGGGCTAGTTATTGGTACAGCAGTAGTTGAAGCACATTTAGTATCAAATACGATGATCGTTGTAATTGGCTTTACAGCAATAGCTTCATTCGTAGCACCAGTTAGTGAGATGGGGACTAGTATGAGACTATTGGGCTTTCCAACGATGATTATGGCTTCAATTCTAGGTTTCTTTGGGATCACACTAACTTTAATGTTAATTTTTATGCATATGTGTAAATTAAAATCTTTTGGCATGCCGTACTTTTCTCCGATGGCACCTTTTCGAAAGGAAGATATAAAGGATACTTTCTTTAGACTGACATCATGGAAACAAAATACAAGACCAACTGATGCACGTCCTCAAAAGATTACACAGCAAAGAATATCTAGGGTGTGGAAGAAAAAATGATAACCAATAGTAATTCGATTTCTAAATTACAGCTCTATTTTTTTATTATCCAGAGTCAAATTGGTATTGGACTACTCGCATTACCAAATGCGGTTCAAAGTACGGCAAAAGGTGATGGGTGGATCTCTACCTTAATTGCAGGAGTAGCAGTCCAAATTACATTATTCATTTACTGGCTTTTACTAAGAAGATACCCATATGCTACTTATACAGATATTACCAAAAAAATTTTAGGTAAATATGTAGGAAAGTTTTGTAACTTATTTATCTATATCTATTTTATTATGATTGGAAGTCTGGCTTGTGCACTTTTTATCAGAACCGTAACTCTTTGGTTATTACCGTTAACTCCAGTATGGATACTCTCATTAATTATTATTTTATCAAGCATTTATTTAACAATTAGTGACTTAAGAATCATATCTAGATTTTTTGTATTAGCATCGGTTCTAATCATCCTTCTATTTTTACTATCGTTCTTTACCTTTTATTTACCAAAAGATTTTCACTATATTCTACCGATTGGGCATTCAGGAGTAAAAAATATAATTATAGGAAGTCATAGATCATTACTCTCGATATTAGGATTTGAAAGTCTTTTACTAATTTTTCCTTTTGTGCTTGATACTAAAAAAGGGATATTAAAAACTGTGAGTCTTGCCAATTTCTCTGTGACCTTATTCTATACATATTTTACCTTTATTTGCTTAGTAAGCTTTAGTCCAACACAACTTTTGCAAATTAGGGAGCCTGTTTTATATTTATTTAAAGCCCTTTCGTTTGAAATGATCGACCGCTTAGATTTGATTTTCATATCGGTCTGGATTGTACCAATGACAACTTCGGTAATACTTTACTTATTTTTATCAGCTAAAAGTATCAGTAATGAAAAAACATTTAAGAAAAATGTATGTATTAGTGGAATCTTAATTTTTTTCATAACAATCATACCATTTGATGAAGATCAACTAGCTATCTTTGATAAATACGTAACTTATTTAAGCTATGTGGTTGTATTTGGACTTCCCTTCATTCTGTTTTGTCTATCCTTCATTATTTCAAAAACTGAAAGGAGTGAACAATTATAAGAAAATCATTTTTGATAACCTTATGTTTGTTTACCTTTTTTTTAGCAAGCTGTTGGGATCAAAATTTATTAGTAAATAAAAAAATGGTTAATGGCATTAGCTTCGATTTAGATCAAGATGATAATATTTTAGCTACAGTTAGAGCATTAAATATTGAAAATAAAGGTGGAGGACAGTTTGAAGTTAAGGACGAACTTGTTAAAGTAAAGCGACCTAGTGTTTCTGGAATGGGAATTGACATTAATAATAAACTACCTGGCCTAATTGATGTAAGTAAATCGCATATTATCTTAATTGGAAGAGATCTTGCTAGAAAAGGAATTTACCCTTATTTAGAACTTTTTTATCGCCCGAGACAGGCCTATATTTCTACTAGAATTGTAATAGCAGAAGATAAGGCTTCAGACATTATTTCCCTCAACCCAGGAACTAGTCCTATTGCATTTGTCGTATTAAAAGGTTTAGAGGCTGCTGAGGATACAACAAAGATTCCGAAAGAAACTGCTTTTACAGCATGGTCACAAATTACAGATACAGGTCGAGATATCATTTTACCTTTTGTGACAAAAGACGAAAATGATAAAATTACAATCGGTGGAGTAGACCTATTTAATGGGGATAAGTTTTCAGGAATTAGCTTACCTAATGGAAAAGGAAGTCTATTATTGTTACTAATGGATCGATTAAATAAATATGCTGAAATGGCTGTAGAATTAGGAAGCCATCGTTCAATTTCTTTTGTAGTAAAAACAATGAAAAGAGATTTAGATTTGAAAGTAGATAAAAAAACTAAAAAAATAACTTGTAGAATTAATATAACTCTTCATTTAACAATTACTAGTTATACAGGTAAGGTAGGCGAAAAGCTTAACAAAGACAAATTAAATAAAGATGTTTCAAAAATTCTTACTAAACAGTCTGATGAAATCACTAAATCATTATTGGAAGCAAATTGTGACGCATTAGGAATTGGAGGAATCTTATCTAGCTCTTATCCAGATTTATGGAAAAAAATAAATTGGGACAAAGAATATAAGAATGTTAAGTTCAAAACTTCCGTAAAAGCGAAAATTGATCGAACTGGGCCTGTTTTTTAAGAATCATATTTATAATATTTCATACTCTTGAGCAACATAATGTAATAATTAGAATCAATCTGTTTTTTTAGGAGGAACCACATTGAAACTCGGTAAAAAAAATGATACATTCTTTGAAATGCTCTTAAATATTGCTAATAATGTAAATGAATGTTCGATTTATTTTGATGACTTTAAAATAAAAAATGCTACTGATTTAAAAACATTCTCTGCAGAAATGAAGGCTTATGAAACAAAAGGTGATACATTTATTCATCAAATTATCGTTGAATTAAATAAAACATTTATTACACCAATTGAACGTGAAGATATACTAGAACTTGCTAATAAAATGGACGATGTACTAGACGGAATGGAGCAATGTTCAGCAACATTTGAAATGTACTCCATCGTTCAAATAGATGAATTCATGGTGAAATTTGTTAAAAATATTCGTAGTGCCGCGAATGAAATATTAAAAGCAATTCAGTTACTTTCGCGGAAGAAATTATTAGAAATGCGCGTACATGCGATCCAAGTAAAGGATTATGAGTCACAGTGTGATGCGTTATTACGTACTTCCATTAAAGAACTATTTAAAAATGAAAAAGATCCAATCAAAATCATTCAGTTCAAAGAGATTTATGAAATGTTAGAAGCAGTTTCTGATAGTGCACAAGATGTAGCAAATACACTTGAACAGATTATTATGGGTAATGCGTAATTAAATGTTTTAAAAAAATACAGCCTAATTAGACTGTATTTTTTATTTCTCTTCTAATAGTTTTTTTGCTAGTTTTCTAACGATTGAACGTGGGATGAATCGAACAGATTGTGCTAAAATTTTATTCTTAATGCCTGTTATAACAATGATTTTCTTCTTATTAACTGCCTCATAAGTCAACTTCGCAACTTTTTTTGGGGTCATAATTTTGCCTTTAAAAAGCTTTGATTTATTTCCACCGGACGAATTTATAATTCCTGTTCTAGTCGGTCCTGGACAAACTGCTGTTACGCTAACTCCTGTATGTCTTAATTCCTCTGAAAGAGCTTCACTAAATGATAGTACATAAGCCTTTGAAGCTGCATAGACAGACATTAAAGGTCCTGGTTGAAAAGCTGAGGTTGAAGCAATATTAATAATTTGTCCTGATTTTTTTTGAATCATATTTGGTAGGAAGTATTTTACTAGCTCTGTTAAAGTAATGATATTTAGCTGAATCATCTTTAACTCTTTTTTTAAATCAGTCTGACCAAAGCCTCCGTATAAGGCAACCCCAGCGTTATTTACTAGAATATCAATCTCCATTTGAGATTTTGAAACTAGATCAAAAATGGACTGGGCAGAATTTACTTTAGAAAGGTCTTCTGAAATAACCAATACTTTTATATTGAATTGCTTCATCAATGAACTAGCCATTTCTTCTAATTTAATTTTATTTCTTGCAACTAATACTAGGTTGAAATGATCTTTTGCATATAACTTTGTTAACTCATAGCCGATCCCTTCCGTTGGTCCTGTAATTAATGCTGTTTTATTCTTTTGTTTTCTTAAATTCATCATGATTATCCTTTTATCGTTTTATCGTTAGAACACTTTTCGTTTTACTATATGTTCAATTAAATAAAAAAAGGATTCCTACTTTATTTCTCGTAATATTTCTTAACTAACTCAATAAATATTTCCATCGATTTCGTTTGAAGTTCGATTTTATCTGTGATAATTGAAAAATTCCGTTGAATAGGTGTCCCCTCTACTTTTAGGTAATCAATGGTATTTAATTGCTTTTCTTTTTTTATTGCTAGCTCAGATAGATAGGTAATTCCCATGCCAGCTTCTACAGCTTCTTTAATTAATTGTGTACTACCAAATTCAATTATATTTTTAGGACGAATCTTTATTAATTCAAATAATCGTTCAGTCGCTTCCCTTGTTCCAGATCCTTCTTCCCTAACAATCCAAGTTTCATTTTCAATTTGATTCAATGTCAAAGCTTCAATAACATATATTTCGCTCTTAGTTCCAGCAATAATATACATTTCGTCATTCGCAAAAGGCTGTATATTTAAATTTGTATGAGTCGCTTCGCCTTCAACTATACCAATATCAATTTGATAGCTTAGTGCAGCCTGAACAATTTCTCGAGTATTCCCTATTTGCACAGATGGAATGACATTCGGGTAAAGTCTCTTCATTTCCGCTAAAATTTGCGGTAATACATATTCACCAAATGTATAACTAGCACCTATTTTAAGATGACCACTAGCCTCATTCATTAGATCATTCACAAGTGTCGACATCCGCTTGTATAAACTAGTTATTTCCTTAGCATGCAAATAAACAATTTCTCCAGCCTTCGTTAACTGAACATATTTATTTGTTCTAATTAAAAGCTTTGCACCGATATGCTTCTCAAGTAATTGAATTTGCTGACTAACGGATGGTTGAGTCATATGTAACTCCTCAGCCGCTCTTGAAAAGTTTCTTTTTTCAGCGACCGCCATAAAAACTAAAAGAATTTGATCCATACTCTATCTCCTAGTATTAGATTTACTTATTATCAATATTATCATCATTTATTTTTCTTATAATAAAAGATTTGATAGAACAGGTAAATAGAAAAGACTGTTGAAAAATGAGTTTGTCAAATAATCGCCAATTAGTTGAGTTCCACTAAAGGCTGTTATGTGTAAGTCACTTTCGTATTTTTGCTATTTTAATTACTCTTGAACCTGTTATGTGTAAGTTACTTTCGTATTTTTGCTGATTTACTTACTCATGAACCTGCTATGAGTAAGTTACTTTCATGTTTTTGCTGATTTACTTACTCATGAACCTGCTATGAGTAAGTTACTTTCGTATTTTTGCTGATTTACTTACTCATGAACTTGCTATGAGTAAGTTACTTTCAAATTTTTGCTGATTTACTAACTCATGAACCTGTTATGAGTTAGTTACTATCAAATTTTTGCTATTTTACTTACTCTTGAACCAGTTATGTGTAAGTTATTTCCATATGTTTTCTTAATTACATACTTAGACTTCCGTTTTTCAATATTGACTATGTTTTATTTCAACACACTGAAAAGACTGATTCAAAATGAATCAGTCTTCTTTGAGGACTTAACTTTTCGTATTACATTAATTGCCAAGTATGCTAAAACCATAAAGACAAGATAGATTGATGCATAAAACCAGTACTCTTTATTGGTAAGTTTATTACTTAGGAGACTTAAAATGAAGAATGTTGTCAATGAACCTAATAATAGCCCTATTAATGTTTTTAACCTCATTACACTGCACTCCCATTAAAGTAATTTTAAGTATTTGAAAGAAACCCTTTTACAGTCTATATAGTTCATTATTGGTAAGAATATTCCAATCTAACCTTTCTAAAGTGCAAAATTAAGCTCTTTCTATACACTGCTTCCTATAAAAAAGACTGATTTAATCGGTCAACAATCTGATACTCCTTTACGATATTGAACTCCGACATCAATTAGTTCATTTATAAACTCTTTACTATTTCCTACTAGGACACCACCATGTCCGGTACACAATACACTACTATCAAACTGATTTATTTTTTTTAGTCCACCTAGAAAATGATCTAAGTGTTCTGTTGAGATTCCACCATCTCTCAAATACTTAACTCACTCATTTCTTAGGTCATTTTAGATACTAGTCCATCTTTTGATAAAGGATCACCAAAGAAACATAAGAAATCACCTGTAAAAACTACTTTTGATGGGCGATGGTAAAATACGACCGAACCTGGAGTATGGTATCCAACTAAATCATATCCAAACTCCTTTATTACTTCAAAATCTTTAAGGTCATTACTAAACTGAGTTAATTCATGTGAAACAATCAAATCATTATCATTTTTAAAAATACTAGAGCCTTCAATATGATCTTTATGTCCATGTGTAGCTAAAAAGAGATGGACGTCTTCTGGTGTTTTCCCCAATTCAACTAGAGCTTTCCTAAGATACTTAGAGTGGATCCCTTTTCCTGAATCAATGAGAGTAACTCCATTATCTTGAATTATAAAGTAGCAATTATTATATGACTTCCATTCGGTATCCCATATCGCTAAAGCGTAAATGTTATCTACCACACGTTCAAAAGAAACTTCCACGTCTTCAACTCCAGAATAGATAGATAGCATTCCATAAAAAATCAGTCTGAAATACCTATATTATAGTGTTCTATTTTTACGACTAATAACCTTTTATCAATAAGTTATCTAGTCAAAACGAATAAATATTATGAAAGATTTATCAAAATTAATAGGTCTTATCCACTACATCACAAATACATAAAACATAAATTTAACTTTTCAGAAAAAAATAGATTAGAAAATTAATATGCTATAATATTTCTAATTTTATAAATATAGTCCTGGAAGGAGCGTATAACGTGGAAAAAGAAGTAAATTTAAAGAAAAATATTGGCTTTTTCGTATCAACGTCTTTAGTAATCGGAACAGTAATCGGTTCTGGTATCTTTATGAAACCTGGGATCGTATTGTCTTCAACTGCTAACTCCACTATGGCTCTTTTAGCGTGGATTATCGGTGGCGTTATTACACTAGCAAGTGGATTAACGATTGCTGAAGTAAGTGTAAAAATCCCGAGAACTGGTGGATTATATGCTTACATAGAAGAGGTATATGGTGAGAAGTGGGGATTTTTATGCGGTTGGGTACAAACCCTCGTCTATGGACCAGCTGTTATGGGTGCGCTTAGTCTTTACTTTGGCTCTTTGTTCGCAGATTTTTTCGGTTTTCAGGGAAGTAGCAAAGTTATTGGCATTATCACGATTATATTACTTGGTGGTTTAAACCTACTAGGCACTCAACTTGGTGGATTTATTCAAACAATCTCTACTGCAGGTAAACTAGTTCCTATTATTTTAATTGCTGTTTTTGGTATTCTTCAAGGGGACGTTTCAGTTTTTAATGCAGAGAGTGGTAGTTCTACTCAAGCACTTAATATGGGCGCAGCAGTATTAGCGACTTTATGGGCATATGACGGTTGGATGAATGTAGGTTTTATGGCAGGAGAAATGAAGAATCCTTCAAAGACTCTTCCTAGAGCAATTATTTCTGGTATT
>Ga0268259_10000470_pt1 | contig 10878 bp, 9 predicted proteins | sample AgamicAsMarz_FD_200246 | JGI IMG/M metagenome (GOLD analysis project Ga0268259, IMG submission 200246) | Agave microbial communities from Guanajuato, Mexico - As.Ma.rz (v2) (version 3) | ecosystem: Host-associated > Plants > Phyllosphere > Phylloplane/Leaf | place: Guanajuato, Mexico | collected... | reverse complement strand
CGCGCCTGGCGGCGCGGCTGACCGGCTGGCGCGTCGACATCAAGTCCGAGTCCGAGTTCTCCCAGGAAGAAGCGGATATCGAGTACGAGGGCGAGGAGCAGTTCGATGGCCGCTGCATGGCGGTGCTCTCCACCGGTCGCCGCTGCCCCAATGCTGCAATCGACGGCGCCACCTACTGCGGGCTGCCGGCGCATCAGGCGCTGAGCCGCTTCGAGACCAACCAGATGGCGGTGCTGGAGCCGCTCTCCGAGGCCGAGGTAGCGATCCTCGCCGACCCCGGCGCCGACGAGGGCCAGGTCACCGAGCTGGTCGAGCGCGCGGCGGGTCAGTTCGTCGAGGAGGAGCCCGTCGAGGAGGATGAGGTCGAGGAGGAGCAGGCTGAAGAGGCAGTTGCCGAGGAGGCAGAGCAGGCCTAGTGGCTAAGAAGCGGGTTCATGAGATCGCCAAAGCTCAGGGGCTGAGCAGCAAAGAGCTGCTCGCCGCTCTGAAGGCGGCCGGGGTGGAGGCGAAGGCCGCTGCCTCCAGCGTCGACGAGGACGCTGCGCTGAAGGCGATCGCCGCTGCCAAGGGCGATGGCGCCAAGCCAGCGGGTCCTGTCGCTGCAGGGGACCCACCGCCCCCTCCGGTAGCTAAAGCTTCCTCGGGGGCGGTTCCCCCTACAGCGCCACCCGCGGGAGGGGCGGACGCAAAAACAGCAGCGAAACCCGTTGCGGCTGCCAAAGCGGCCGGCTCGTCCGTAGGGGGCAAACCGGCTTCGAAGAAACGACGGCGAGTGGTGATCGACTCGCAAGCCGCGCGCCGCGACCAGATGGGCGGCCCGCCGCCGCAGCGACCGCCGCGCCGCCGTGGCGGCCGCCGCCGCCGGCCGATGCTGGAGGAGCCGCCGCCCAAAGTCGAGGCGGCCGCGCCGGAGGCGACCAAGGTCCCGGCGGGCGCGACCGTGCGCGAGGTCGCCGAGCTGCTTGGCCTGGGCAGCGCCGAGGTGATCAAGAAGCTGATGACGATGGGGGAGATGGCGACGCTCACCCAGACCTTGACCGACGACTCGATCAAGGCGATCGCCGACGAGTACGACCGCGAGATCGAGATCGTCACCGCCGCCGAGGAGGAGCCGGAGGCGCCTGAGTTCGAGGATGCCGAGGACAGCCTCGTCGACCGCCCGCCGGTGGTGACGATCATGGGGCACGTCGATCACGGCAAGACCTCGCTGCTCGACGCGATCCGCGAGACCGAGGTGGCCGCAGGCGAGGCCGGCGGCATCACCCAGCACATCGGCGCCTACCAGGTCCACCACGAGGCGAAGACGATCACCTTCCTCGACACCCCCGGCCACGCCGCCTTCACCGCGATGCGGGCCCGCGGCGCCAAGGTGACCGACGTCGCCGTGATCGTCGTCGCCGCCGACGACGGCGTCATGCCCCAGACCAAGGAGGCGATCGACCACGCCCGCGCCGCCGACGTCCCGATCCTGATCGCGGTCAACAAGATCGACAAGGAGGGCGCGCAGCCCGACCGAGTCCGCAACGAGCTCGCGGCCGACGGCCTCACCCCGGAGGACTGGGGAGGGGACACCGTCTACTGCGATGTCTCGGCGAAGACGAGAGACGGGCTGGACAACCTGCTCGACATGATCTTGCTCGTCTCCGAGCTCGAGGAGCTGGGGGCCAACCCCGAGGCGGAGGCCTCGGGCACCGTGATCGAGTCTCAGCTCGACCCGGGCCGCGGCCCGGTGGTCAGCATCCTCGTCCAGCGTGGCACGCTGAAGGTCGGCGACGCGCTGGTCGCCGGCCCCCGGTGGGGCCGGGTGCGGGCGATGCACGACTTCACCGGCGAACGCGTCGAGAGCGCCGTGCCCGGGATGCCGGTCGAGGTGCTCGGCTTCGACGGGGTCTGCGAGGCCGGCGAGTTTGCCCAGGTCGTCGAGAACGACCGCCGCGCCCGCCAGCTCGCCCAGGAGCGCGCCAACCGGCTCAAGACCGAGGCCCTGGCCCGGCGCCAGGCGCGCAAGGTCAGCCTCGAGGAGGTCTTCTCGCGGGTTCAGGAGGGCGAGATCAAGGAGCTCAACATCGTCCTCAAGGCAGACGTTGCGGGCTCGCTGGAGGCGCTCCAGGACGAGATCGCCAAGGTGCCGCAGGAGCAGGTTGGGATCAACGTGATCCACTCCCAGACCGGCGGCATCAACGAGTCCGACGTGATGCTGGCCACCGCCTCCGACGCGATCATCATCGGCTTCAACGTGCGCCCGCTCGCCGACGCGCGCCGCGCCGCCGAGCGCGAGGGCATCGACATCCGCACCTACTCGGTGATCTACAAAATCACCGAAGACCTGCGCAACGCGATGGAGGGCTTGCTGGAGGCGGTCGAGGTCGAGGAGACCCTCGGCGAGGTCGAGATCAAGCAGACCTTCAAGGCCTCCAAGGTCGGCCGGATCGCCGGCTGCGTGGTCACCGAGGGCAAGGTCGTCCGCGATGCCAGCGTCCGCCTGATTCGCGACGGCACGGTGATCTGGGACGGCAGGCTCGGCTCCCTGCGCCGCTTCAAAGACGACGTCCAGGAAGTCGAGGAGGGCCAGGAGTGCGGCATCGTGCTCGACGGCTACGCCGACGTCAAGGAGGGCGACGTGCTGGAGCTGTTCAGGACCAAGCAGGTCGAGCAGACCCTGGAGTAGTCGTCGCAGCGATGGGTCTATAGTCGCCCGGCGTGGCCACTGCGCGAATGCGCCGCATCAACGAGGTGTTGCGAGAGGTGATCGGCGCGGCTATCGGTGAGCTGGGCGACCCTCGCATTGGCTTCGTAACCGTGACTTCCGTCGAGACAAGCCCCGATCTCCGCGCCGCCAAGGTGTTCGTCAGCGTGCTCGGCAGCGAGGAGGAGCGCGAGGAGACGATGGAGGGCCTGCGCTCCTCGCATGGCGTGCTGCAGGCGGCGATCGCCGCCGAGACGCGGATGAAGCGCACGCCGACGCTCAGCTTCCGCTACGACCCGACGATCGAGCAGGGCATGAGGATTTCCCGGCTGCTCGACGAGGAAGAGGGCGAGGAGCGATGAGCGGCGCGGCGACGACCTCCGGGATCGAGCAGGTGGCCGCCGAGCTGCGCTCGCGCGAACGCTTCCTGCTCACCGCCCACGAGGGCCCGGACGGCGACGCGCTCGGCTCTCTGCTCGGCCTCCACCATCTGCTCACCCAGCTCGGCAAGGACTCGGTGATGTTCATGGCGGCGAAGGAGTTTCCGCTGCCGATCGAGTACCGCTTCCTGCCCCTGGAGGAGGTCTTCCACGAGCCGCCGGCCGACATGTCGGACCGCACCGTCGTCTTCCTCGACTGCGGCAACATCGACCGCATGCCGGTCGACTTCCTGGCCGAGGACGGCAACCTCGTGATCAACATCGACCACCATCACGACAACACCCTCTTCGGCGACGTCAACCTGGTCGACGTCGCCGCCTCCAGCACGGCCGAGATCGTCTTCCAGCTGGCCGCCGCGCTCGGCGCCGAGATCACCCCCGAGATCGCCTCCGCGCTCTACGTCGGGATGGTCACCGACACCGGCAAGTTCATGTATGAGAACACGAAGGCGCGCACGCACAGGATCGTCGCGGACCTGATCGACGCCGGGGTCGAGGTCGACGAGACCTACCGCCGCCTCTACGAGCACGTACCGATCGAGAAGCTGCGGCTCGTCTCCCGCGCCCTGGACGGCATCCAGTTCCACTGCGACGGCCTGCTCGTCCTCTCCTACGTCACCGCCGCCGACTACAAGGCGACGGGAGCCGGCGAGGAGATGACCGAGGGCCTGATCGACTTCCTGCGCTCGGTCGAGGGCGGCAAGGTCGCGGCGCTGGTCCGCGACCTCGGTGACCGCGGGCGGTCGGCCCGCAAGGTCAGCCTGCGCTCCAGCGACGGCGAGGTCGACGTCTCGGCCATCGCCCGCAAACACGGCGGTGGCGGACACAAACGCGCCGCCGGCTTCTCCACGGATCTAGAGCTGGACCAGCTCGTCTCCTTCCTCTGCGGCGAGGTCGGGACCCAGCTCGGGCAGTGAGCGCGGAGCGAGCAAGCGTGCATATCTGGCTCTTCGCGCCGCGAGCGAAGCGGGAACAGGTGTGGTGAGCTCGGCTGGCGCCGACGGGGCCGTGCTGCTCTGCGACAAGCCGGCCGGGATAACCTCGCATGACATGGTTGCGGCCATACGGCGAGAGCGCGGCTGCAAGACCGGGCACGCGGGCACCCTGGATCCCTTTGCGACCGGGCTGCTCTTGGTCCTGCTCGGCCGCGCCACCCGCCTGCAGCGCTTCCTCGTCGCGCTGCCGAAGACCTATGTCGCCAAGGCCAGGCTCGGCTGGCGATCGAGCACCGGCGACCCCGAAGGCGAGCTGACCGAGACCGGGCGCAGGCCGGGCTCGCTGGCTCTGCCGACCGGCCGGGTGCGACAGCGGGTGCCGATGACCTCGGCCGTGCGGGTGGGGGGAGAGCGGCTCTACCGCAAGGCGCACCGCGGCGAGACGGTCGAGACGCCGGAGCGCGACGTCGAGGTCTACCGCGCCGAGCTGCTCGCGAGCGACGCGGACATCGCCAGTTACGAGATCGAGTGCTCGACCGGCACCTACGTACGCACGCTGGTCGAGACGCTCGGGGACGCCTACTGCGCCGAGCTGCGCCGGACCGCGATCGGGCCGTTCGCGATCGAGCAGGCCGGAGCCGAGCTGGAGCCGAGCCAGGTCGCCGAGCTGGTGCCAGCCGTCGCCGAAGGGCTGCGCTGATGGGAGCGCAGGAGCCGATGAACATCCAGGTCACCTCGCTGCCAGACGCTCAGAAACGACCCCGCCACGTCGCGATCGGCACCTTCGACGGCGTCCACCGCGGTCACCAGGAGGTGATCTCCGGCGCCGACACCGTGCTCACCTTCGATCCACACCCGCTCGAGGTCCTGCACCCGGCGGCGCTGCCGAAGCTGATCATGCCGTTCGGCGTCAAGCGCGACGTGATCGAGGGTCTCGGCGTCGAGGAGCTCGTCGTAATCCCCTTCGACCGCGAGTTCGCGGCGCTCAGCGCCGAGGGCTTCATCGATCAGGTGCTGGTCGATCGGCTCGGCGCCGCGCAGGTCTCCGTCGGCGAGAACTTCCGCTTCGGCGCCAAAGCCAAGGGCGACCCGGAGATGCTCGCCCGCCACCCGGAGTTCGAGACCCGGGTCGTGCCCCTGATCGAGGTCGACGGCGAGGCCGTCTCCTCGACCCGGATCCGGGCCCTCGTCGCCGCCGGCGAGATGGAGGCGGCCCGCCGCTGTCTCGGCGCCCCCTTCATGGTCGAGGGCACCGTGGTCGAGGGCGACCAGCGCGGGCGCACGCTCGGCTTCCCGACCGCCAACATCGTCCCCGACGACCGCCTCGCGATCCCCGGGCACGGTGTCTACGCGGCTTTCGCCAACGGCGTCCCGGCGGCGGTCAACGTCGGCGTGCGGCCGACCTTCGAGAGCGGCCGCGGGGTGCTGATCGAGACCTACCTGATCGATCGCGAAGAGGACCTCTACGGGACCGAGCTGCGCGTCGCCTTCGTCTCCCGCCTGCGCGGCGAGAAGCGCTTCGCCGGGGTGGAGGAGCTGATCGCCCAGATGAAGATCGACGTCGAGGACGCGAAGCGGGTCTGTGCTAGCTTCACCCACGCATGACGCTGACCAAGGAGAAAAAGTCCGAGCTGATCGGCAAGTACGGCCGCGGCGACGGCGACACCGGCTCGGCCGAGGTCCAGGTCGCGCTGCTCACCGAGCGCATCAACGAGCTCACCGAGCACCTGCGCACCCACGCCAAGGACCATCACTCGCGGCGCGGCCTGCTAATGCTGGTCGGCAAGCGCCGCCGCATGCTGCGCTACCTCGAGCGCAAGAACCTCGAGCGCTACCGCTCGCTGGTGGCAGAGCTCGGCCTGCGCAGATAGCGCCCTGTAGTCTCCCTGGCGAAAGAGAACGAGAGTTCTGAAAGCAAATGGCTGCCATCCGGGCAGCCGGAGGTAGGACAACTAAATGAGCATGTTTGACGTAACCCGCGTTTCGGCGGATGTCGGCGACAGCCAGATTTCCTTCGAGACGGGAAAGCTCGCGAAGCAGGCGGGTGGCGCGGTCGTGGTCCAGGCCGGCGACACGATGGTGCTCTGCACCGCAACCGTCGGGAACCTTCGCGACGTGGACTTCCTTCCCCTCACCGTCGACGTCGAGGAGCGGATGTACGCCGCGGGCAAGATCCCGGGCTCGTTCTTCCGTCGCGAGGGACGCTCGGGCGAGAAGGCGACCCTGACCGCGCGCATGATCGATCGCCCGATCCGGCCGCTCTTCCCCAAGGGCTGGCACTACGAGACCCAGCTCGTCGCGATCCCGATGTCGGTGGACCAGGTCCACCCCTACGACATCCTGGCGATGAACGGCGCCTCGGCGGCTCTGGCGATCTCGCCGGTTCCGGTGGCCGCCCACGTCGGCGCCGTGCGGATCGGCAAGCTCGACGGCGACTTCGTGGTCAACCCGAACGAGGAGGATCTCGCGGAGCTCGACCTCGACCTGATCGTCGCCGGCACCGATGAGGCGATCCTGATGGTCGAGGCCGGCGCCAACGGCGTCACCGAGCAGGAGATCCTCGACGCCCTGGACATCGCCCACAGCGAGATCAAGAAGCTGACCGCGGCAATGGAGGAACTGCAGAAGAAGGCCGGCAAGGAGAAGATCGAGGTCGAGGCCCCCAAGATCGACGAGGGTCTGATCGGCGACATCCGCTCCTCTCATGGCCAGGCCCTGATCGACGCGATCGCCACCGAAGGCAAGCTCGAGCGCTATGAGGCGATCGACAAGGTCAAGGATGAGGTCGTCGCCAAGTACGCGCCCGAGGCAGGCGACGGAGAGACCGACGAGAAGCGGGTGGCCGAGGTCAAGGCCGCTTTCGGCTCGATCGAGAAGGACACCATCCGCAAGGCGATCGCCGTCGACAAGAAGCGCCCCGACGGCCGCGCCCAGGACGAGATCCGGCCGATCGAGTGCGAGGTCGACATCTCCCCGCGCGTGCACGGCTCGGCGCTCTTCACCCGCGGCGAGACGCAGATCCTCTCCAACGCCGCGCTGGGCACGACGCGCATGGACATGCGCATCGACACGCTCGGCCTGGAGACCTCGAAGAAGTTCTGGCACCACTACAACTTCCCGCCCTTCTCGGTCGGGGAGGCCGGCTTCATGCGCGGCCCCAAGCGCCGTGACATCGGCCACGGCGCGCTCGCCGAGCGGGCGCTGGTGGCGACCATCCCGAGCGAAGAGGACTTCCCCTACGTGATCCGGGTCGTCTCGGAGACGTTGGAGTCGAACGGGTCGAGCTCGATGGGCTCGGTCTGCGCCTCCTCGATGGCGCTGCAGGCCGCGGGCGTCCCCGTCTCGGCGCCGGTCGCCGGCGTCGCGATGGGCCTGATCAAGGAGGGCGACGACTACATCGTCCTCACCGACATCGCCGGCGTCGAGGACCACCTCGGCGACATGGACTTCAAGGTCGCCGGCACCGCGGAGGGCATCACCGCCCTGCAGATGGACATCAAGATCACCGGCGTCACCTTCGAGATCCTCACCGACGCGCTGGAGCAGGCCAACAAAGGCCGCCAGTTCATCCTCGGCAAGATGGCGGAGGCGATCGACGGTCCGCGTGAGCAGCTCTCCAAGCACGCGCCGCGGATCGAATCGATCAAGATCGATCAGGAGAAGATCGGCGCCGTGATCGGCAAGGGCGGCGAAACGATCCGCGCCCTCTGCGAGGAGTTCGAAGCCGAAATCGACGTCGAGGACGACGGCACGATCCGGATCTACGCCCCGACCGGGGAACTGGTCGAAGCCTGTGTGGCGCGGATCCAGTCGATGACCAAGGAGGCCGAAGTCGGCGATCGCTATGAGGCCGCCAAGGTGGTCAAGACGACCACCTTCGGCGCCTTCGTCGAGCTGGTCAAGGGCACCGACGGGCTGCTCCACATCTCCAACGTGAAGCCGGGAGAGCGGGTCGACTCCGTCGACGACGTGCTGACCTCCGGCGAGGAGATCGACGTCACCGTGGTCGAGGTCGACCGCGAGCGCGGGCGCATCGGCCTGCGTCTCAGCGACGATCCCTCGGTCGCGGGCAAGAGCCCCGAGGAGCTGGCTGCGGTTGGCTCCGGCGACGGCGGCCGGCGCAACGGCGGCGACCGCGACCGCGGTGGCCGTGGCGGTCGCGACGGGCGCCGGCGCCGCGAGGGCGGCGACCGCGAGCGGCGCCACTAGAGAAGTTGACGGAGCCACAGACAACCGAGCTTGGCTCGGGCGTCCGGGTCGTCACCGAGGAGGTTCCCTCGGTGCGCTCGGTCGCCCTCGGGCTCTGGGTTCGGACCGGCTCCCGTGACGAGACCCCGGCGCAGGCCGGGGTCTCGCACTTCCTCGAGCACCTGCTGTTCAAGGGGACGTCCCGCTTCTCTGCGATCGAAATCTCCGAGCGCTTCGACGGCCTCGGCGCCGCCGTCAACGCCGCCACCGGCAAGGAGACGACCCACCTGCACGCCCGCTTCCTCGACGAGCACTCCGAGGAGGTCTTCGACCTGCTGGCCGAGATGCTGCTGGCGCCGACCTACCCCGAGGTCGACTCCGAGCGCGAGGTGGTGCTGGAGGAGATCGCGATGTACGAGGACGAGCCCCAGGACCGCGTCCACGACATCCTCGCCGGGGCCGTCTTCGGCGAACACCCGCTCGGCCGCCGCGTGCTGGGCGAGGCCGAGGTGATCGCCGCGATCCCCGTTCCCGAGATCGCGGCCTATCACGGCGACCGCTACACCGGAGCCAACATCGTCGTCGGCGCCGCCGGCCACGTCGACCACGAGCGCATCGTCACGCTGGCGGAGCGGCTGGTCTCACCGGATCCGGGGGGAAGCGCCGACGGCAACGCCGGGCGTGCTGAGGAGGCCGCGCGTCTGCGCTTCTACGGCAAGGACACCGAGCAGTACCACATCTGCTTCGGCGCGCCGGGGCTGACCCGCGACGACGAGCGCCGCTACGCGCTCGCCGTTCTCGACTCGATTCTCGGCGGCACCAGCTCGTCGCGGCTCTTCCGCGAGGTGCGCGAGAAGCGCGGCCTCGCCTACGCGGTCGGCTCCTACAACGAGCAGTACACCGACTCGGGGATGGTCGCCGCCTACGTCGGCACGCGCGAGGAGAACGTCGAGCAGGTCTGCTCGATCATCGGCACGGAGCTGCGGCGGCTGGGCGAGGAGCCGGTCTCGGCCGAGGAGCTGAAGCGGGCGAAGGAGAGCGTCAAGGGCCGGCTCGTGCTCTCATCCGAGTCGACCGCGGCGCGGATGTCGCGGATCTCCCGCGCGACGCTGTTCGGCCTGCCGATCGACAGCCTCGACGAGATGCTGGCCAAGGTGGACGCGGTCACGGTCGAGGATCTGACCGCGCTCGCCACCGAGCTCTACGGCCCCGAGCGGCTCTCCGCCGCCTGTGTCGGGCGCGATGAAGAGCGCTTTCGCAGCGCGCTTGGACCGGTCAACGAGGAGCTTCTCGCGGCGTGATCCGGGTCGCGGTATCCGGAGCCGCCGGGCGCATGGGCCAGGCCGTCTGCGAGGCGGTCGAGGAGGCTCCCGACGCCGAGCTCGCGGGCAGGGCCGACCCTTCCCTGGGCGTGGAGCTGGGCGATGTGCTCGGCGACGCCGACGTCGTCGTCGACTTCACCACCCCTGACACGGCTCTGGCCAATGCCACCACCTGCCTGGGCGCCGGCGTCCACGTCGTCGTCGGCACCACCGGCTTCGACCTCGACGCCCTGCGCGCGGCCGCCGAGAGCGCCGCCGGCGCCGCCAACTGCTTCGTCGCGCCGAACTTCGCGATCGGCGCCGTGCTGCTGATGGAGGTCTCGCAGGAGATCGCCCGCCACATGCCCGAGTGCGAGATCGTCGAGCTGCACCACGACCGCAAGCTCGACGCCCCCTCGGGGACGGCGAAGCGAACGGCTGAGCTGATCCGCGGGGCCGGCGGCAACGTGCACGAGCCGATCCACTCGGTACGCCTGCCCGGCCTGGTCGCCCACCAGGAAGTCGTCTTCGGCGGCGAGGGCCAAACGCTCTCGCTGCGCCACGACTCGATCGACCGCCGTTCCTTCATGCCCGGCGTGCTGCTCGCCGTGCGCCGGGTCGGCGAGCTGTCTGACCGTTTCACGGTCGGCCTAGAGAAGCTGCTCTGAGTTCGCCGCGATACCCTGGCCAGATGCAGCAGATTCGAGGCGTAATAACTGCGATGGTGACACCCTTCGACGCGAGCGGCGCTGTCGACCACGACACGGCGCGCAGGCTCGCCGCGCACCTGGTCGCGAACGGCTCGCACGGGCTCGTCCTCTGCGGTTCCACCGGCGAGTCGGCCACCGTCACCGACCCCGAGGGCTGGGAGCTGCTGAAGGCTGTCCGCGACGAGGTCGGCGACGAGGTCTTGCTCGTCTTCGGCACCGGCACCAACGACACCCGCCACTCGGTCGAACTGACCAGGACCGCGGCCGAGATGGGCGCCGATGCGGCTCTCGTCGTCACGCCGTACTACAACAAGCCGAATCCGGCCGGCATCGTCGCTCATTTCGAAACCGTCGCCGCAGCGGCGCCCGACCTGCCGCTGATCGCCTACAACATCCCCTCACGGGTGGTGGTCAACGTGCCGCCCTCGCTGCTCGCCAGGCTGGCCGAGATCGACAACGTGGTCGCGGTCAAGCAGGCCAACAACGACGACCTGCAGCAGATCGAGGGCCTCGAGCTGCTGGCCGGCAACGACGACGTCTTCCTCAGGACGCTGGAGCTGGGTGGGGCGGGGGGGATCCTCGTCGCCTCCCACCTGATCGGCCCGCAGATGCGGCAGA
>Ga0268259_10000469_pt1 | contig 10886 bp, 6 predicted proteins | sample AgamicAsMarz_FD_200246 | JGI IMG/M metagenome (GOLD analysis project Ga0268259, IMG submission 200246) | Agave microbial communities from Guanajuato, Mexico - As.Ma.rz (v2) (version 3) | ecosystem: Host-associated > Plants > Phyllosphere > Phylloplane/Leaf | place: Guanajuato, Mexico | collected... | reverse complement strand
CGGCCTGACGCTGCCCGTCCATGAGTACGACCACTCGGCCGGCGACTGCTCGATAACGGGCGGCTACGTCTACCGCGGCGGCGGCTCGCCGCGCATGCAGGGGCTCTACTTCTACGGCGACCTGTGCAGCGGGCGCATCTGGGGGCTGCGCAAGGTCGGGACGGCGTGGGAGAACTCGCTCCTGCTCGACTCGGACTTGAGCATCACCTCCTTCGGCGAGGACGAGGCCGGCAACCTCTACGTCACGAGCTTCGGCACGGGGCAAATCTTCTCGCTCGCGGACACCACGCCCGCGCCGACCGCCTCCGTGAGCGACGCGTCCGTGACAGAAGGGAATGCGGGCCAGACGGCCGCCACCTTCACCGTCACGCTCTCGCGCTCGCCCGACTCCGCCGTGACCGTGAACTACCACACGTCTGACGGGACGGCCGCCGCGCCCGGCGACTACCAGGCGGCGGCGAGCGGGTCTGTCACCATCAACCCCGGCCAGACCGCGGCCAGCATCGTCGTGCAGGTCAACGGGGACACGGCCGTCGAGCCGGACGAGACCTTCTTCGTCAACCTCGACAGCGTCGGCGGCCCGGCGACGCTCGGCGACACGCAGGGCGCCGGCACCATCCTCAACGACGACACGGCCGCGACCCCTACGCCCACGGCGACGGCGACACCTTCGCCTACCGCGACGCCCAGCCCGTCGCCGACGCCGGAAATCGCGTTCGGCTCGGCGAGCTTCCCGCTCGCCGAGGCGGACGGCGCCGGAGTCCCGATACCCGTCGTGCGCAGGGGCGACACGAGCGTCGAGTTGTCCGTCGATTACGCCACGTCGGACGGCACCGCGTCTTCGCGCAGCGACTACACGGCCGCGCGGGGCACGCTACACTTCGCGCCCGGCGACACGCAGAAGACCTTCCTCCTGCACCTCACGAACGACGACACGCACGAGGGCGAGGAGAATCTGTTCGTCTCGCTCAGCAACCTGGTCGGCAGTCGCGGCGTGCTGGAGGGCAGCCCCAGACGGATAGTGACGATTCTGGACGACGACGAGACGACGAGCCCGAACAACCCCGTAGACCGCTCCGACTTCTTCGTCCGCCAGCACTACCTCGACTTCCTCAACCGCGAGCCGGACGCCGAGGGGCTCGGCTTCTGGGTCAACGGCATCGAGTCGTGCGGCGCGGACGCGCAATGCCGCGAGGTCAAGCGCATAGACACGTCGGCCGCCTTCTTCCTCTCGATTGAGTTTCAGGAGACGGGCTTCCTCGCCTACCGCATGCACAAGACGGCGTTCGGCGACCTCGCGGACAAGCCCGTGCCGATACGCTTCGACGACTTCATCAGGGACGCGCACGAGATAGGCTTGGACGTAGTCGTCAACCAGGGTGACTGGCAGGGGCAACTCGAGCGCAACAAGCGTGCTTACGCCGACGCGTTCGTCCAGCGCGCGGCGTTCCAGGCGCGCTACCCGGCCGGTCAGTCGCCCGCCGACTACGTCGCCGCGCTCAACGCGAACGCCGGGGGGGCGCTCACGCCGGCCGAGGCCGCAGACCTCGCCGCGCGCATCGGCGACGGCCGCGAGACGCGTGCCAGCGCGCTCCTGAAGATTGCGGAGGACGCAGACCTGCGCCGCGCGGAGACCAACCGCGCCTTCGTCCTGATGGAGTATTTCGGCTACCTGCGCCGCAACCCCGACGACGCGCCGCAGGCGGGGCTCGACTTCTCGGGCTACAGCTTCTGGCTGGGCAAGCTCAACCAGTTCGGCGGCGACTTCCGCGCGGCCGAGATGGTCAAGGCGTTCATCTCGTCCATCGAGTACCGCCAGCGCTTCGCGCCGTGACGGGAACGATGAAGCATGAACGCTGAACGATGAACTGAAAGGCAAGCCGCGTGTTCTTCAGTTCAGCGTTCACCGTTCCGAGTTCATCGTTCCGACGCCCGTTCAATGGCCCTTCTGAATTCCGCGGCGGTGAGGCGGTGCTTGAAGGCGTGCGTGCCGTCGATGAGGACGACGGGGATGTCCCAGCCGTAGCGGCGCCTTAGTTCGTCGTCCGAAAGAATGTCGATCTCCTCGTAGGTGAAGCGCCCCGCGCAGCCCGCGGCGTCGATCTCGCGCCGGGCCTCCTCGCAGAGGTGGCAGCCGGGTTTGGTGTAGAGACGGACGTGCGGGACGTGTGGCATGAAGGGGTTCGGCTCCGTTGTTTTGTCCGCGCCTCGGGGCGGGAGTCTAGCACGTTTTTATAAGAGAGTTTGCCGAGTTCGTAGTAAAAAATAAATCTTGCCACGCGGGGGGCGGAAGGGGTATAAAAGGCGTCGAAGCCAAGCCTTTAATATCGGTTATTGTGGCTCGGCGCTCTTCATGTCACGCATAAGCATTTGAATCCACGCGCTGAACTGTTGAGCCCAAGAGCTCTTCCGCGGTGAACTGTACCGTGCGGCGCGCGGGCCTGCTCCTGAAGCCCCGGCTTGTTGACGGACTCTTAAGTCAAAAGTCAAAGCTGATTACCGAAGGGAGGTCGCGGCGTGGATCCGAAGGACAATCCTACTCCGCCCGCCGAGGGCGCGTCCGGCGCTCGAAGCGAAGAACAAGGGGATAAGACCGGGGACGGGACTGAGGCCGGGGGCGCGCGCCCTTCGGTCTCGGAACTGCTCGCCGCCGCGCGCGGCGACGCGGTCAGGCACGAGCCGCCCGCGCGCGCCGGGCGAACGGTCGTCCCGCCTTCCGCCCGCGCCGCCTCGTCGGGCACCGTGGCCGAAGCCGCGCCGCCGGGCGACGTGCCCGGCAAGTCCGCACCCGCCGCGACTCCGACGGCGGCGCGCGTCGCGCCCGCCTCCGGCGCTTCGAAGACGACTTCCACGCCCACCGCTTCGGTCAACGCGGGCGTCACGAAGGCCGCCGCCGACAAGCCCGCGCAGAGGCCGCCCGCCGGCCCGCTCGTCCAGAGCGTGCCCGACCCTTCCGTCAACCAGCTGAGACGTTGGATCGTCTGGGGGAGCGTCGCGGGCTTCTTCGGCGCGCTCTCTCTGATGCTGGCGCGCTTCTTCCTGCCGCGTGCCATCTTCGAGCCTTCGAGCATCTTCCGCATCGGCTTCCCCGGCGACTACGCGCTCGGCGTGGACACGAAGTGGCAGCAGCAGTACCGCATCTGGGTCGTGAAGAACTCGGAACGCCTCTTCGTCATCTACGCGCGCTGCACGCACTTGGGGTGTACGCCCGACTGGAAGGCGAGCGAGAACAAGTTCAAGTGCCCGTGCCACGGTTCGGGGTACGACAGCGAGGGCGTCAACTTCGAGGGCCCCGCGCCGCGCCCGATGGACAGGGCCGAGGTCAAGCTCGACGCCGAGGGGCAGGTCGTCGTCAACATCGGCAAGCTCTACGACTGGCCGAAGGGCGGCACCAACCGCTTCAACGACGACGGCGCCTTCATACGCGTCTGAGGAATTTTTGATTTTAGATTTTTGAGTTGCGATTTAACTCGGCGGCGTTGAATGCGCTTCGCGGCCGCCCGCAAATCAAAAATCAAAAATCAAAAGTCTAAAATTCTGGGAGGTCGTAATGGAGCCTGAACGACCCGAGGGGAACGGCGACGGTCAAGGCGACGGGCAGTTGGCCCGCAGGGGTCGCGGCGCGGGAATCGTGGCGCGCGCGCGGGCGCAGGGCGTGGCGCTCAGGGAGCGCGCCGAGGCCGAGGCCAAGACCTACAAAGACCCGCAGCAGACGCAACTCTGGAAGTCCATCTTCCGCGTCTCGCACGACCGCTCCGACCCGCGCAACCGCTCGCTCGCAATCCTCTCGAACGTCTTCCTGCACCTGCACCCGGCGAAGGTCAACCGCGACGCCACGCGCTACTCTTTCACGTGGGGCATGGGCGGCATCACCTTCTACCTCTTCATCGTGCTCACCTTCACGGGCATCCTCCTGATGTTCTACTACCACCCGACGAAGGTGCAGGCGTTCCGCGACATCCTCTACCTCGAACACGACGTGCCGTTCGGCAAGCTCCTGCGCAACATGCACCGCTGGGCGGCGCACCTGATGATTATCACGACGTGGCTGCACATGTTCCGCGTCGTGCTGACGGGCTCCTACAAGCGGCCTCGGGAGTTCAACTGGTGCGTCGGCGTCGTGCTGCTCGTGCTGACGCTGCTGCTCTCGTTCACCGGCTACCTGCTGCCGGACGACCAACTCGGCTTCTGGGCGGTGACGGTGGGGACGAACATGGCGCGCGCGACGCCGATGCTCGGCAGCGAAGGCCCGTTCGGGCCGCAGTTGGGGATGACGCCCTTTAACGATGTGCGCTTCGGACTGCTCGGCGGCTCCATCGTGGACGCCAACGCGCTGCTGCGCTCTTACATCTGGCACTGCATCGGCATCCCCGTCGTCGCCTCGATCTTCATGGCCGTCCACTTCTGGCGCATACGCAAGGACGGGGGCATCTCGGGCCCGGCGCCCGTCGTGCTCGAATCCGAGATGAAGGCCGTGAAGAAGTGACGCGTTAGTCGGCGCGACCTTTTCTCTTTCTGTTAGAGGGGGAGACTGGCAATGGCAATGGCAATCGAGCGGCCGCGCGGCAACCGCTGGCTGCTGTGGTTGGTCGTCGGCTTGGCGGTGCTCGGCGTCCTCGCCTTTATGGTCGAGGACTGGGGGCAGCTCTGGAAGATCAGCTCCGCGCCGGACAACGTGCCCATCGTGATGATGATTCCGCTCGTCGCCTTCTTCACCTGGCTGGGCTTGCGGCAGTCGCGCGACAACGACGAACTCATCGAGCGGCTTGAGCAAGACCCGGCGCTCGCCAAGACGCACCACCGCAAGACGCTGCCGTGGCGCCCCGGTTGGGCGCGCGAGCTTCACGTCTGGCCCTACCTCGTCCGCATCGAGTTCCTCGCCGCCGTCATCGTCACCGTCATCCTCTTCGTCTGGTCGATCCTGATTAACGCGCCGCTCGAAGAGCCGGCCAACCCGAACCTGACGATGAACCCGTCGAAGGCGCCGTGGTACTTCCTCGGGTTGCAGGAGATGCTCGTCTACTTCGACCCGTGGATCGCGGGCGTGGTGATGCCGGGCCTCCTCATCGTCGGGCTGATGGTCTTCCCGTACGTGGACTCGAACCCTCTGGGCAACGGCTACTACACCTGGCGCCAGCGGCGCTTCGCCACCTCGATGTTTTTGTGGGGGTTCTTCATGTGGATCATCCTCATCATCATCGGGACGTTCATCAGGGGGCCGGGCTGGATCTGGTTCTGGCCGGGGCAGACGTGGGATCACAACGCCGTCGTCTTCGACCGCAACCGCGACCTGCACGAGATAGTCGCCGGCTGGGGGATGCCGTTCCTCAACGCGTACCCGTGGAAGGCCATCTTCGGCATGATGGTCGTCGGCACGATCTTCCTCGTCGGCGGGCTCTTCTTCCACTGGCTGATGCTGCGCCGCCCCTTCCGCGCCGAGTACCTGCGCTCTCCGCGGCTGCTGCGCGAGTGGGCGACCACGTCCGACGGCTTCGAGGAGAAGATTCTCTCGCGGACGAGCCTGCTGCAATACCTGACGTTCCAGTTCTTCGCCATCTCCGTGCTGTGGCTCTTCCCCGTGAAGCTTCTGCTGCGGCTGCTGTTCACAATCAAGTACATCTGGGTCACACCCTGGTTCAACGTGTGAAGCGACGGAAGCTTCCCCCGGAGGATTCAACCCGTGGCTGAGACTCCTGACACCGACAAGCTGGTCAAGCGCGAACCCGAACCGCCGGCCGCAGACCCCATCGTCAACCGCTCGACGAGCGCCATCCTGCTCGTCTCGGCGCTGCTGATGACGGGCGTCCTCGTCTGGTCGCTTTACGACGAGGTCTACGGCACCCGGCCGTGGAAGAGCATGCAGCAGTCCTTCGTCAAGCGCTACGACCGCTACCTCAAGCGCTTGCAGAAGCGGGGCTTCAAGTCCGAGGAAGAGGTCAGGAAGAGCCCCGAGTTCCAGCGCCTCGACGCCGAGGCGAAGGCGGCGCGCGCGCAGGCCGGGCCGAAGCAGGGCGAGATAGACCGGCAGGTCAAACTCATCGACGCCAAGCTCGACGCCATCTCCGAGCAGTTTCAGGACAGGCGCGGCCGCATCACCGTCGCCAGCTACAACGTCGAGCAGGCTTCGGGGCGCAGCAAGGAGCGGCTGCGCCACGACCTCGAACAGATGAAGGCGCAGAAGACCGTCCTCCAAATCCCCACCGACCCCGAGGGCGCGCACCGCGAGCGGCGGGAGATGAACTTCGGCGAGCTTGAGACGCAGTACGTCTCGCTCAAGGACGAGAAGGGGCGGCTGCTCGCCGAGAAGGGCGAACTGCTAAAGCCTGCGAGCGAGCTTGAGAAGCAGCGCGACGACTACCTGAAGAACAACGTCACCGAAGTCACGGAGCAGCAGGTCAAGCTCCTGCGCACGTCTTTGGAGAACTTCGACTTCGGGATGAAGCAGATCAACGTCAACGGCGAGATGGTCGTTGACCGCTGCGAGTCGTGCCACTTAGGCATCCGCGCGCCCATCACCATCCGACCCGCAGACATGATGGCCACGGGGCGGGGCCGGCGCCCCGACCGACTCGCGCGCGCCTTCGTCAGCCACCCGTCGGGCGAGCTTCTGAAGATTCACGACCCCGAAAAGTTCGGCTGCTCCTCCTGCCACTGGGGCAACGGCCGCGCGACGACTTCGGCCGAGAAGGGGCACGGCGAGAACCGCTTCTGGCTCCACCCGCTCTTCAAGAAGGAGAACGCGGAGGCCGGCTGCAACCAGTGCCACTCGAACGACCGCGTGCTCGCGGGCGCCGCGACCCTGAACGAGGGCAAAGACCTCTTCTACCAGCGCGGCTGCGTCGGCTGCCACCGCTACGAGGGGTTCGACCGCGAGACGGACGCGCTGACGAACGCGCGCCAGTTGACCAAGCAACTCGAAGACGAGGTGACGGCCAACGAGCACGAGGCGAAGGTGGCGCGCGCCGAATCCTCCGCGCCCGGCGTCTCGGACGAGCGCGCGCAACAGTTACTCGCACGCGCCGAGGGCCTCGTCGTCACCAACAGCCAGATCGAGGCGCGCATCGACCAACTCAACACGCAGGCGCGCTTCCTGATGCAGGATCAGAAGAAGGTCGGGCCGAACCTGAAGGACGCGCGGTTGAAGCTGCGCAAGGAGTGGATACCCGTCTGGCTCAGCGACCCGCAGGCGTTCCGACCGGGGACGAAGATGCCGACCTACTGGTACCTGACGGGCGACAAGGAGCGCGGCGGCATCGTCCCCGTCAGCCAGCAGGAGGACGAGCGCAAGGCCATCGCCGCCTACATCTGGCAGTCGGCCTTCGAGGGGCAACTCCCGCCCCAGCAGCCCGGCGACAAGGCTAAGGGCGAGGAGTTGTTCAGGACGCGCGGCTGCCTCGCCTGCCACTCCATCGGCGAGGGCGACCAGAGGGTCGGCGGCGAGTTCGCCGCCAACCTGACGCGCGTGGGCGAGAAGGAGAACTACGAGTACGTCGTCCGCTGGGTGCACAACCCGCGCGAGCGCTGGGCGCCCTACTGCCCGAAGGAGAAGCGCGACCTGACGCCCGAGGACTACAGGAAGCACGGACAGGACTTCGTCTTCGACACCACCAAGCACACGCGCTGCCCCAACGACGGCGCCGAGCTACAGGTGCAGAACATGACCGTCATGCCCAACTTCCGCCTCTCCGACCAGGACGCGCGCGACATCGCCACCTACCTCGTCTCGCTCTCGCCGCCGAAGGACTACCCGGCCGCGCCCTACATGGACGACCCGGCCTTAGCCTCCAAAGGAAAGACCCTCATCAAGCAGTACGGCTGCGCCGGCTGCCACGAGATACGCGGCTTCGAGGACGAGCAGCGCATCGGCAAGGAGTTGACGGCCGAGGGCTCCACGCCGCTCGAACGGCTCGACTTCGCGCGCATGACGCACCTGGCCGAAGACGGCGAAGACCCGCTCGCGGCCGAGGGCGGCAGCGGCGGCGGCGAGGGCAACGGCGTCAGGGAGGGGAAGAAGGGCAAGCCCTGGTACAACCACAAGGGCTTCTTCGAGCACAAGATTTCCGAGCCCGGCATCTACGACCGCGGCAAGGAGAAAGACCCGCGCGAACACCTCCGCATGCCGAAGCCCTTCCTCAAAGAGGAGTGGAAGACGGCGCTGACGACGCTGCTGCTGGGGAGCGTCGGCACCGAAGGCGCGAACGTGCCCGCCTCGCTCTTCTACAACCCGACCGACCAGCAGAAGGACGTGCAGGACGGCTGGTGGGTCGTCAAGAAGTACAACTGCATGGGCTGCCACTCGGTGATGGCCGGGCAGAGGTCGGTGCTCTACGGCCTGCCGCAGTACCAGCCGGGCGGCACGCTCGGCGACATACAACTCGGCCCCGAACAACTCCCGCCGGGGCTGATGACCGAGGGCGCGCGCGTAGACCCCAACTGGCTCCTGCGCTTCCTCTGCGACCCGTCGCTCAGCAACGGCAACAAGGAGTGCGTGAGCCTCGGCGGGAGCCCGATGGGCGCGACAGGCTCAGGCGGCTCGCAAGAGCACGGCGTGATGGATTCGGGGCAGGGGCGCGGCAGCGAAGCGAACCGGCAGTCGGGCCCCGGCGGCGGCGCGCAAGCCGCGCAGGGCGCGCAGGCGCAGTCGGGACAGGCCGGCGCGAACCAGTCGCAGTCGGGCTCGCTCGTCATGGGCAACCTCAAGCCGCAGCCGGGCGAGAACCGCAACGGCGTACGCACCTACCTGCGCGTGCGGATGCCGACCTTCAACTTCTCGCCGAACGAACTGCGGACGCTCGCGCGCTTCTTCCTCGCCGTCTCGGCGCAGCAGGAGCCGTACATCAAGCAGGACCTTGAGCCGCTGTCGGCCGGCGAGCGCGACCTGGCGCGCGCTCTCTTCACCTCGCAGGCCGCGCCGTGCCTCAAGTGCCACATGACGGGCGACGCCGGCCACGACCAGACGGCCACCGCGCCCAACTTCCTGCAAGCCGGGCAGCGACTCAAGCAGGACTGGACGTTCCGCTGGCTCCTAGACCCGCAGCGCATCATGCCGGGCACGGCGATGCCCTCGGAGTTGTTCAAACGCGACGGCGAGCGCTGGGTCTTCAACGGCCCGCTTCCGCCCACGGCGGCCGACTACCAGGGCGACCACGCGCGTCTGCTGGTGCGCTACCTTCTGTCGCTGACGCCCGAGGAGCAGGCGCGCGCGCGCTCGACCGTCCCGGCGAGCGTCCCCGCGCCGAGCGGGACGACGCAGGCCGCCCCCGTCGCCTCTCATCAGCCCGGCGCCGCGCCGCCCGCGAAACAGGCCGGGCCGCGCCAGAGCGTGAGCCGCGCCGTAGTCCGCCGCCAGCGCCGGACTCAGGTTTCGTCGCGCGCGCGTCCGCGTCAGGCCCCCGCGCGCCGCGAACGCTGGCGGCAGTCCGCCTCGGCGAGGGGCTGGCGGCGCCCCGAACGCGCGCGCTACGGCGCGGCCGATTTCTCGCGTTGAGGGATTCCGAGTTATCATACGGACAAGTCCCCTTTGAGGAGGTTTCGTCAGATGCACTCAAACCGCGCGCGGTTTCTGGTCGCGCTGTTCGCCGCACTCTGCCTGCTGGCATTCGCCGTCGCGTGCTCGAAGGGCGTTGACGACGAGGAGGACGCCGAGGGCGGCGGCGGAGACTCGGCCGAGGTCGCGAACCTGACCCCCTACAAGCCTTCGGGGCAGGAGGGTTCTATCACGGGCACGATTAACTTCACCGGCGCGGCGCCCGCCCCGAAGGGCATCAGCATGGACGCAGACCCCGTCTGCGCCTCCGCCAGCCCCGACGCCCACGCCGAGGACATCGTCGTCAACGGCGACAAGCTACAGAACGTGCTCGTCTACATCAAGGAAGGCCAACTCGGCGGCAAGAGCATCAAGGGCTTCAAGTTCGACCCGCCCGCGCAGCCGGCCACGCTCGACCAGCACGGCTGCCACTACGTCCCGCACGTGCAGGGCGTGCAGGTCAACCAGGCTTTCAACGTCGTCAACTCCGACCAGACCTCGCACAACGTCAACGTTGACGCCAAGCTCAACGACAAGTTCAACCAGGGCCAGCCGCCCGGCGCCGCGCCCATCAGCAAGCAGTTCAAGCGCGAGGAGACGGTCATCCCGGTCAAGTGCAACCAGCACCCCTGGATGCGCGCCTACGTCGGCGTGCTCTCGCACCCGTTCTTCGCCGTCACGGACAAGGACGGCCGCTTCGAGATTAAGAACGTGCCGCCCGGCACCTACACCGTCGTCGCCTGGCACGAGAAGTACCCGCAAGGGCTGACGCAGTCCGTCACCGTCGGCGCGAGCGAGAAGAAGGAGACGAACTTCAGCTTCTCCGACCAGCAGCTCAAGGCCGAATCGCTCGAAGGCGGCGCGCTCCGCGCCCTGCCCGCGCTCGAACTGCCGATGCTCGGCGCGCACCGCTGAGGATTTTCTTCAAGCGTTTCTTTTATCAAGAGGGAAGCAGCACCCATCCATGAAGGAGTTCGTGTTAGAAGCGACAACCGACGTGCCGGTCGCGCCGGACGTGATCGCGCCACTGGCCGCGCGCGAACGTCTCGCGGCCTTCGCCGAGTTAACCAAGCCCCGCATCACCTTTCTCATCGTGCTCACGTCGGCCGCGGGCTTCTGCCTCGGCTCGAAGGGCGCGTTCGACTACCTCGCGCTCTTCAACGCGCTCTTCGGCATCGCGCTGCTCTCGTCGGGGATAGCGACGCTCAACCAGTACATGGAGCGGGGCCTCGACGCGCGCATGCGCCGCACGCTCGCCCGCCCGCTCCCGACGGGGAGACTCTCCGCCGGCCACGCGCTCGCCTTCGGGCTGGCGCTCACGCTCGCGGCCGAGGTCTACCTGGCCCTCTTCGTCAACCTC
>Ga0268259_10000465_pt1 | contig 10955 bp, 10 predicted proteins | sample AgamicAsMarz_FD_200246 | JGI IMG/M metagenome (GOLD analysis project Ga0268259, IMG submission 200246) | Agave microbial communities from Guanajuato, Mexico - As.Ma.rz (v2) (version 3) | ecosystem: Host-associated > Plants > Phyllosphere > Phylloplane/Leaf | place: Guanajuato, Mexico... | reverse complement strand
CCAACAGTGGATAACCCTGCCGTTACATATTTCGAAACATGTTTTTTACTTTTTAAAATTAGCGTTAATGGTCCTGGCCAAAAAGCATCCATTAGTTTTTTTGCATCTAATGGAATTTCTTCAACTAGATTATCTAACTGTTCTTTGTTGGCAATATGTACAATAAGGGGATTATCACTTGGTCTACCTTTTGCTTGGAAGATTCGTTGAACCGCTTCATCTGAAAGAGCATTTGCCCCCAACCCATAAACAGTTTCTGTCGGGAAAGCGACAACTTGTCCTAACTGTAAATTTTTTGCTGCATCCACAATCTGTGGGTAAACTTCTTCTTTATTCACAGGATTATCCACATACCATATTTTCGTTTCCATACGTAGCACCTCTCTCTAGAGTGAATAATAGTGTATATTTTACAAATTTAGACATTATCCAAAGAATGAAAAACAAGTTTTATCCACAAATTGTGGACAAAACTTGCTAATTTGTGGATAACTTTGTGTATAGTTCTTTTTGATAAACTAATACTTCTTCATTCGTAATAGTAGTTTGGTAATGCTTCATTTCTTTAATACTGTTCGAAACATTTTCCTGTTCGACTTGCTCAAAACCCAGTAAAAGGAATAAGTCTTGAACTACATGCTGTCTTGTTAATAAATATACTTTACTAATCATTTCTTCTTTTAGTTTTTCAAGAACACTTTGTAAAAAGAGTACCATATGATGTGAGTAAATGGTAGGTGCAACTACTAGTGATCTTAATAGCGCTTCTTCTCCATCTTGTTCATATCCTATAACAGCCTGTGCTTTCCCGAACTCATCTTCCATTATGAAAAATGATTCTTGTTGCTCCTCAAGTCCGTTTGTAGATAATCCTGCTTGTCCCAAAAACGAAAAAATTGTTTCAAAATCTTCCTGAATCGCTGAACGTATTTTCATAAAAAAACCTCCCTAGTATGCTTGTAATACTTTATGCACATAGGGAGATTGCTAGAACTAAAATAATTGCTTTAACATTTGTACAAAGAAGCTCTCTACCTTAATCTCATCTTTTGGTTCATCACCAGGTAGAGTAGAAGCCACAACCGCATCTTCACTGCTCTTATCCCCAGTATTATCCTGTAAAGAGGATTCATCGTTTTGCTTTGTTGCAATATTAGAATCATCATTGCTTAAACGTAATGCTTCTTGTTTTTTAAACTCTCTTTTTGGTTCATTTTCGATTTTTGTTTCATGATCTACCTTTTGTTGCGATTGTAGTGACTCTTTACTTAAAGTTGCATCACCGTTTGAAAAGTCTAGGAAACATAATGGTGGGAACAATACGCACCACCAGTTTGCTCCTTGACCTGCACCAAGTTTAATTAAAACCGCTTCGTAATCACCAGCAGGATATAAGAAACTACCATATAATTTTGTAGGGAATTTAACTTTTTTAGAGTAAGTAATAGTAAATGATTGATTTGAGCCTTCTTCTTTAATAACACGTGCAACCGTTTTTTGTAAGTCAGGAATATGACTTTTAATAACCTTTTGTCCTTCTTCAAAAGTTGTTAAATCTTTTACCCAAGTATTAATTTGAGCATTAACTTCATCTCTAACTTTACGTTTAAGTGCTTGATCTTCACTAGAATCGCTATTTGCTAGAATTCGTAGTCTGACAGCTTTCTTAGGAATTACGACCATTTCATTACCTTTTGCATTTGTATCTCTAAGTGGCAGTAACACTGATGAACTAATCAATAATATGATAAATAAAGAAATAATTTTATATGTTATTTTTGTTTTATTTTTAGTTTTCATTCTCTCCACCATCCCTCTAGGAACAGTGTAGACAATTTGATTATTTCTTAAACACTAGTATTCTATTTTTTTTAATAGATTCTTTATTAGATTAGATAGTAAACGATGATTTCCAGTTTAATGTACTCATTTTCTAAAAAGCTTTATTAATCCCAAGATTTTTTTCAAATCTTTTTTCTCTAGTAATTTATCTGCTTTTTAATATAATCCATATACAACGAAACAATATCTATATCTGATACTGTATATAATGTTCTACTTCCTACTACGTCCTCAATTTCATTTAGGATCAGTTGGTTGTTTGCATCGAACATGAAGTCAATTCCTACGAAGTCAAAGTCAAAGTGATCAACTATTTTTTGAATAAGTTCTTTTTCACTTTTGGAAAGCTCGTAAAGCATTGCGCCTCCGCCTAGAGAAAAATTCGCTCGAAAGTCTTTTTCTGAATATCTTAAAACAGCTGCAACAATTTCTTTACCGATAATGAAGACTCTTAAGTCCTTACCTAGCTGCTCTGCAACGTTTTGAATTAATAGTTCATCAAAATTTGAGTTCTGAACAATTTCCAGTAACTCATCTTGATTATTTATAAAATATACTTCACTTCCACCTCTTCCTGTGCAATTCTTAAGCACACAAGGGAATTGAACTGTATTTAAGGATTTTGTAATTGTACTTTTTTTATAATAAAATGTGTCTAGCATTGGTATACCTAGACTAGAAAGCTTCTGGTGCGTTAGAAATTTGTGATTGGCCATTGTTGAAATCGTCTGATTATTAAATGTTCTGATTCCCATTTCTTCAAAGTGGGAAGATAATATTTGTGATATGGACCTCATGATTACAAAGGCCGGTTTGCTTAATTCTTTACCTTGATTGTAAAGTATATTAACACCGTTTCGCACACCTATTACAATATCTTCTGTATATAGTAACTTTAACTCAAATCCATTTTCCAATGCTCCGCTTACTAGCCAGTCGATATACGTTCTATTTCTTTTTGCATCTGCTTCGGAATAGATTAGCCAACCAATCATACGTTTTTCTCCAAGTCCCAGATAATATAATCAATAATATATTTCGTTGTATCCACGTCTGTACATAGATAAATATTTTTGAAATGTGCGTTTGAGTTAACCTCACATATATATGTTTTTCCATCTTCTCCAAACAATAAGTCAATCCCTGCAAAATCCGCTCCTAATATTTCAGAGCATTTAAGTGCTAAATTAATTTGGTCTTCTGTCGGCTCATACTTATACATTTTTCCACCGTTTGTAACATTTGCACGAAAATCTGATTCTGATTTTCTTAACACTGCTGTTACTACTTGCTTACCAACTACTTGGATGCGAATATCCGTCCCTCTACTTGATTCTATAAACTCTTGATAAATATGTGGTTTGTGCTTTAGTTCGTCTACCTTCTTAAAAAAATCTTCTCTATTCTCAACTAAATAAACTTGTCTACCGAATGAACCGAATGACTCTTTTATAATTAAGGGAAAACCTAATTCCTGTATGACTTCATCGTAAAAATCATAGTTTGTTAAATCACAATTAGGGAACAATAGCGGAGCCGTTATTGTTTTTGGCATAGGTATATCGAAGTTCGATAATGCCTGAAAAGTTAATGCCTTATCATCACAAACTTCAATCGTTCTTGCAGAATTATATAATTTTAGCCCCATATTTTCTAAATGCCTTGCTAAATGAACATCCTTGTCCCAAAAAATTACAAAATCAGGTTTCTCATTTGCGAATTTCCCTTTTAAAATCGCTTGACCCTTTTCAATTACTGGGATTAGTTCATAATGTTTAACTAAAGAAATATCTATTCCTTTTGCGATTGCTGTATCTTGTAACCATTCGAAAAGTTCAGTAAATTTTGTAGCTGTAATATGACCATTAAATACAATCCAACCTTTAAACTTTTTCATTCTAACTATCTTCTTTCTTAATGTTTTTTCTTGATTGAAATTTTCCTCATCTTTTACAACTTTAACACAAAAAAAAGAATCGTAATACATGGACTTTTTCTAGTCAATATCATTACGATTCACTATTTAAATTAGCCATTTACCATATAAACCATACGGTCTTTGCCATTAATATCGAAAACAACTTCGACATTTGAATTCGGATAAGCTTTCCCTAAAATTTCAGCAACCTGTTCACCTTGATTAACACCTATTTCAAATGCAACCAGTGATTTTTCTTTTAATACTTTGGGTAAGTCATTTGCAAAACGACGATAAAAATCTAGACCATCTTCGCCACCTACTAAAGCACGATATGGTTCGTGATCCTTAACTACTTCATCTAAACCCAACCAATCTTCATGCGGAATATACGGCGGATTTGATACAACAATATCAACTTTCTTGTTTTCTTCAATAAAGTAATTCAGTAAATCATTGTGTATAAAGTGGACATTTGCCAGTAACTCTTGTGCATTTTGTTTAGCAACTTGGATAGATTCTTCTGCAATATCAACTGTATGAACTATTAGTTGTTTATTTTCAAGCGCAAGGGAAATTGCAATCGCCCCACTGCCTGTCCCAACATCTACTAGTTCAAGTTGCTCTTTATTATTCCAATGCTTTTGAATACGATGCAGTACGCCTTCCACTAACTCCTCTGTTTCTGGTCTTGGAATTAGTACTTCTTCATTAACGATGAACTTTCGGCCATAAAAGTATTCATATCCTATTAAATATTGGATTGGTTGACCATCTATGTGCTTATGAACCAATTCTTTAAACTTCATCCAATGATTCTCTTCTAAATCTTCTCTCATATTTAGCAATAATTCTGTTCGATTGTAGTCCAAAATATGTTTTAATACAATTTCACCCACATTTTCATCACGACCGTGTTCTTGTAAAAAAGAAGAAGCCCATTTTAGGGCTTCATATATCTTTGTTGTCATTATTGACTTTGTTCCATGCGTTTTGCTTGATCATCCATTATTAACGCATTAATAATTTCGTCGATTTTACCTTCAACGATTTGATCAAGCTTTTGAATTGTTAATCCAATTCGGTGGTCAGTTACACGGTTTTGTGGGTAGTTATAAGTACGGATACGTTCAGAACGGTCACCTGTACCTACAGCTTGTTTACGATTTTGATCGTATTCTGCTTGTACTTCTCTTTGGAATTTATCATAAACCCTAGCGCGAAGAACCTTCATCGCTTTTTCTTTATTCTTAATTTGTGATTTTTCATCCTGACATGATACAACAGTATTTGTGGGAATATGAGTTAAACGCACTGCAGACATTGTTGTATTTACTGATTGACCACCAGGACCACTTGAAGCAAATGTATCTACACGAATATCTTTTTCATGAATTTCAATTTCAACTTCTTCAGCTTCTGGTAAAACCGCTACAGTTGCAGTTGAAGTATGAATTCGTCCACCTGATTCTGTTTCAGGAACACGTTGAACACGGTGTGCACCATTTTCAAATTTTAGTTTTGAATATGCACCTTTACCATTGATCATAAAGATAACCTCTTTAAATCCACCTAGCTCTGTATAGTTACCTTCAATGATTTCTGTTTTCCATCCGTTAACCTCAGCAAAACGGCTGTACATACGATATAACGTAGCAGCAAATAATGCAGCTTCGTCTCCGCCAGCAGCACCACGAATCTCAACGATAACGTTTTTATCATCGTTAGGATCTTTTGGAATTAAAAGGATTTTTAAACGTTCTTCTAGATCCTTTGATTCGTTTTCCAAATCATTTAATTCTTCTTTAACCATTTCGCGCATATCAGCATCAAGTTTCTCTTCAAGCATAGCTTTTGCATCTTTAATTTGCTCTTTAACTGATTTGTATTGACGGTATACATCAACTGTTTCTTGTATGTCTGATTGTTCTTTTGAGTATTCACGTAACTTTTTTGAATCGTTTATAATTTCCGGGTCACTAAGTAAATCGTTTAATCTATCATAGCGATCCTCTACAGCTTGTAATCGATCAAACATAATTTTCACCTCGACATTTTCGTCTTAAATATATATCGAAAGAAGCGATTCTAAATCGCTTCTTTCATTCTAAATTCTAAGATAAAAGCGCATAAAACACTTTATCCACAATTATTATTGTTCAGTTTTAGAAAGCTAGCTCTTCGATAATTTTCCATTCAGAGCTGGGCGAGCTTTCTCCACATTTCTTAGTATATGGTCTTAATAGCTAATTTTCAACCTACTGTAAAATTAATCGTTCTGACTTTGAAGTGCTGGTTGAATTGTTTTCGTTGGTACTTCGTGACAGTGACGACATCTTGGTTCGTACGATTCAGATGCACCTACTAAAATAATAGGGTCCTCAAATAAAGCTGGTTTACCATTTATTAATCTTTGAGTTCTACTTGCAGGTGATCCGCATGAAGCACAAACTGCGTTTAATTTCGTTACATGTTCTGCAATTGATAATATTTCAGGTACTTTACCAAATGGTAAGCCTCTAAAATCCTGGTCTAAACCTGCACAAATCACACGTTTCCCAGAGTTAGCAAGTTGTTGAACTACCATAACTATTTCATCGTCAAAGAATTGAATCTCGTCAATTGCAACTACTTCAACTTCTTCTGTAACGTATTTAAGAATATGTGATGAGTGTGTTACTGCATAAGCAGGTACTTTCATTCCTGTGTGAGACACCACTTCTACTTCACTGTATCGATTATCAATAGATGGCTTGAATGTAACACAGCTTTGCTTAGCAAACTGCGTACGACGAACACGGCGAATTAGTTCCTCTGATTTTCCAGAAAACATACTTCCGCAAATCATTTCAATCCAACCATTTTTTTTCATCATAAAGAACATTATGTGTCTCACCTTTCTATATCAGTACAAAGACTATTTTATTATTTATTTTAAACGCCGGTTAATTCAGCAGTATTTATAATTCGTGTAAGTATCTTTTAGTATTTATATATAAATTCACTAAATTGAATTAGACTTATATGTTATTTGACTATAAATGCGTAAAAAAAGCAGGCAAAGTAGCAATAACTCGCCTGCTTTTCATCAATATTACTTAAGGCCGTATTTTTTGTTGAAACGTTCAACACGTCCTGCAGCGTTAGCAAATTTCTGACGTCCAGTGTAGAATGGGTGAGAATCAGAAGAAACCTCAACTTTGATTAGAGGGTAAGTTTCGCCATCTTCCCATTCGATTGTTTCGTTAGAATATTTTGTTGATCCGCTTAAGAATTTGAAACCAGTGTTAATATCCATAAACACTACTTTCTTGTAATTAGGATGAATATTCGCTTTCATGTCTTTCATCTCCTTCCGCCCTGAAATCCTTGAAATCAGAGTTATAAGAAACCATGTGTATACCACATAATTTACATTTCACATACAAATGAAATTATAGCAACTAACCCGGGAGAATGCAACCCACTATTTCTCTTTCAGGTTGCTTATATCTTCCAACTATTTATTAGAGACTGGCGTTTTTCTACTTTCTTCAGTCATCGTATTGAAGAAATCTTCATTTGTTTTCGTTTGACGAAGCATTCTGAAATAACGTTCAACAAAGTCTGGAATATCTGACATTGTTTTTCGCATTAACCATAGCTTGTCCAGATGATCTTTTGGTATTAATAGATCTTCCTTACGTGTTCCAGAACGACGAATGTCAATTGCTGGGAAGATACGGCGTTCAGCTAATGAGCGATCTAAGTGAAGCTCCATATTACCTGTACCTTTAAACTCCTCATAAATTACATCATCCATACGTGAGCCAGTGTCGATTAGAGCTGTTGCTAAAATCGTTAAACTTCCACCTTCTTCGATATTACGTGCAGCACCGAAGAATCGTTTTGGTCTATGGAATGCAGCAGGATCAATACCACCTGATAACGTACGACCACTTGGTGGAATAACTAGATTATACGCACGAGCTAGCCTAGTAATACTATCCATTAAAATAATTACATCTTTCTTGTGCTCTACTAGTCTCATAGCGCGTTCTAATACTAATTCAGCAACCTTTATATGACTATCAGGAGTTTCGTCGAAAGTTGAACTTACTACATCTCCTTTTACAGAACGTTCAATGTCCGTTACCTCTTCTGGTCGCTCATCAATTAGTAATACAATTAGTTCAGCTTCTGGGTGATTTGTTGTGATGCTATTTGCAACTTCTTTTAATAACTCTGTCTTACCGGCTTTTGGAGGGGCAACAATTAAACCACGTTGACCAAATCCTACTGGGGCGATCATATCAATAATTCTTGTAGAAAACTTAGCAGGAGATGTTTCAAGCTTCATTTGTCTATTAGGATATAATGCAGTTAATCCCGGGAAGTGAACACGTTCTTTAGCATTCTCAGGATTATCTCCATTGACTGCTTCTACTTGAAGTAGACCAAAGTATCTTTCATTTTCCTTCGGTGGACGTACTTTTCCAGAAACCTTATCACCATTTCGCATATCAAAACGACGAATTTGAGATGCAGAAATATAAATATCTTCTGAACTAGGTGAATAATTAATTGGACGTAAGAATCCATATCCTTCTGAAGGGATAATTTCTAGTACACCTTCCATGAACATTAATCCATCTTTTTCCGCTTGCGCTTTAAGGATTGCAAAAATAAGTTCTTTTTTCGTTAACTTGCTGTAATACGAAATTTTCATTACCTTTGCGTGTTCATACAAATCTTTTAATTTCATGTTTTCTAATGCAGAGATTGTTAAACTCATATAACACCACTCTTTACTTTTATTCGTTCAAATTAGGGTTTTCTTAATTCGGAAGGTTATTTAGAAGGCTTTTTGAAGGAAACTTACATAAAGTATTACTCTTTAGTGTAACCTTTTCCCCTAAAAATATTCTAAGTAATTAGAATTAATAGGATTACTATCTATTGAGATTATAATTCGAAAGAGTTTTTTATGCCAACTATTTTTCGACTAAACTATTTAATGACTCTTCCCCTTGGTAAATAAAGGAAAGAGTCATTATTCTACTAAATTAATATCTTGATTCCGATATTGTTAACAAAGAATTTTGATTCATTATTAACCCTCATCAAAACAAAGCTTTTTAGCGGTTTGATTATTTAATAACTAGGTTTGGTTTTTTGTTTAGGCTGTGACGTCCATCTACAAAACGAACAGTTCCTGATTTAGCACGCATAACTAATGATTGCGTAGAACCTACATTCCCTTTGTATTGTACACCTTTTAGTAATTCTCCATCAGTTACACCAGTAGCAGCAAAAATTGCGTCGTCACCCTTAACTAAATCGTCCATATATAATATACGGTTTGGATCTTCTATACCCATGCGTTTACAACGTTCGATCTCTTCTTCATTTTGAGGTAATAACTTCCCTTGAAGTTCTCCACCTAAGCATTTTAAAGCAACTGCAGCGATAACTCCTTCTGGCGCTCCACCGCTTCCAAATAAAATATCAACACCTGTGTGATCAAAAGCTGTGTTAATTGCACCCGCAACATCACCATCGTTAATTAGTTTAATTCGAGCACCTGCTGAGCGAATTTCTTCAATTAACTTCGCATGACGTTCTCTATTTAATACTGTTGCAACGACTTCATTAATGTTTTTTCCTTTTGCTTTTGCTACAGCTGTTAAGTTCTCAAGAACAGATGCATTGATATCAACTTTACCAACCGCTTCAGGTCCTACTGCAAGTTTCTCCATGTACATATCAGGAGCATGTAATAAATTGCCATGGTCAGCAATTGCAATAACCGCTAAAGCATTCCATCCACCAGATGCCACGATATTTGTACCTTCAAGTGGGTCAACTGCTACGTCTACTCTTGGACCATATCCATTACCAAGTTTCTCACCGATATAAAGCATTGGAGCCTCGTCCATTTCGCCTTCACCAATTACAACTGTTCCCTTCATAGGAATTGTATCAAATACGTCACGCATCGCTGTTGTAGCAGCATCATCTGCTTCATCCTTTTTACCTAAACCCATCCATTTTGCAGATGCTAGTGCTGCTGCCTCAGTAACACGTACTAACTCCATTGATAAACTTCTTTCCATTCAAAACTCCCCCTTTGATGTAAATGAAAACTATCTAAATTATGTTATGAGTATGAAAATACCCAATCTTACGCATTTTTTAATTGCTCAACTTCTTGCTTTGTTAGCTGAACACGCCAAACATTAGCTCCTAATCCTAAAAGCTTTTCAACTAAATCCTCATATCCTCTGTCAACATGCTCTAATCCAGTTAATTCTGTTTTACCTTCTGCAATCAAGCCTGCTATAACTAAAGCTGCTCCAGCACGTAAATCACTTGCTTTCACACGACCACCTTGTAACTGTGAAGGACCGGAAATAATAGCTGTACTACCTTCGACTTTAATCGTTGCACTCATTCTTCCAAGCTCATCAATATGCTTAAATCTTGCACCATAAATTGTATCAGTAATAACGGCTGTCCCATTCGCCTTCGTTAACAGCACTGAAAACGGCTGCTGTAAGTCAGTCGGAAACCCTGGATAAACTAAAGTTTTGATATCTACTGATTTTAATTCTTTATTTGATCCTGAAACGATAATTTGATCGTCATTCGTATCAATATCTATATTCATTTCTCTCATTTTCGCTATAAGTGATTCCAAATGGTGTGGTATAACATTATCAACAATAACCTTGTCCCCTTCTTGCACAGTTGCAGCAGCTAATATTGCATAAGTTCCTGCTTCAATTCGATCAGGGATAATTGTATGTGTGCAGCCAGATAGTGATTCTACTCCATCAATTCGAATTACATCAGTACCCGCACCTTTAATTTTAGCACCCATACTTGTTAATAAAGTAGCTACATCGACAATCTCAGGCTCTTTTGCAGCGTTTTCAATAACAGTTCTACCATTCGCTAAAACCGCTGCTAACATGATATTAATCGTTGCACCAACACTCACTACATCTAAGTATATACGTGCACCTTTTAGTTCTTCTGCCCTTAAATAGATTGCACCTTGCTCATTTGTTACTTTTGCACCTAATGCTTCAAAACCTTTTATATGTTGATCAATAGGTCTTGGTCCAAGATAACATCCCCCTGGTAAGCCTATAACCGCTTGCTTAAATCTACCTAACATTGCACCCATTAAATAATAAGACGCTCGCAATTT
>Ga0268259_10000463_pt1 | contig 11068 bp, 12 predicted proteins | sample AgamicAsMarz_FD_200246 | JGI IMG/M metagenome (GOLD analysis project Ga0268259, IMG submission 200246) | Agave microbial communities from Guanajuato, Mexico - As.Ma.rz (v2) (version 3) | ecosystem: Host-associated > Plants > Phyllosphere > Phylloplane/Leaf | place: Guanajuato, Mexico... | reverse complement strand
GAATAAACATTTACTGGAATTTGTTGATAACTATAAAACTGCTCAAACATATTAACAATAAATATTATTAGATCATCAAATAAGAATTATATTATCTATCAAGTTAACTTAATACACGTTTGACTATTTTATATTTCAACAAAATAGCGAGCTCTAAACTCCTCGCCGTAAGTCAATCAACTTCAACTGTAATACTGTATGTACAAGTAAATGTTTCATTTGGATTTAGCATTTGAATACCAAGTCTATTTTTCATTTCTTTTACTGGGCCGATTTCATCTGCAATTCCATACCACGGTTCAATACATAGAAAAGGAGCTGTTTGTGTAGTCCATATTCCAACGTATGGAAACCCTTCAAAATGAACTTTGATTTTATTGCTATGATTTTTCGAACGAATTGTCAGCTCGTTTTTATTAAGTTTTTCAAAAATTAATGCATCATCCTTAAATAGTTCACGAGTTAATGATAAGTTTTTAATATTTTGACCGATTAGTTCTCTTTTACCACTTCGATATGGTCCTTCTAATTTAATTGTTTCTAATGTTTCTTCCTCTTCAAACTGTAAGTAATAATCCTCAAAAGTTTCATCTTCCTTCAAAGGTATGTTGAACGCCGGATGAGCCCCTATTGAAAAGGGCATTGATTTCTGATCATTATTCGTTACAACATATTTAATAAAAACAGTATTGTTCTTAATCTTATAATTAATATTTAATGAAAATTGAAATGGATATTTTAAAAGCGTTTGTTCACTACTGATTAACTCATAGTTGATATAGTCTTCTTTCATTTCAGTTAATTGAAAATCCATATCTCTAGCAAAACCATGTTGAGAAAGCTCATAGACTTTATTATCTACTTTATATTGATTATCAATTAATTTACCTACATTCGGGAATAAAACTGGTGCATGTCTCCCCCAATAAGCTGGGTCAGCATTCCATAAATAATTTAAATTATCTTTCTTTGTATAGATACCCGTCAACTCTGCTCCCTGTGATTTAGTTGTAATTTTAATAAATTTATTTTCAATATATGACATGAACAGGTCTCTCCTTTAATTTATTCTCTTTATTATACAAAGTTAATCTTAAATATTAAACCAGCGAAGAACATGTAGAACAAATAGAAAAGAGGTAGGTTTTACCCTACCCCTTAATCCATAATTATTTAAATTTATTATCGAGAAAATCCACCAAGGCTTTGTTCAGCCATTTGTACTAAACGTTTTGTGATTTCACCACCAACAGAACCATTAGCACGTGAAGTTGAATCTGGACCAAGGTTTACACCAAATTCTGTAGCGATTTCATACTTCATTTGGTTTAAAGCATTCTCAGCACCATCAACTAATAATTGATTGCTACCTGAATTATTTCTATTTGACATGTGTTGTCACCTCCTTGTGAGTATAGAGTGTGATAAAACACATATCTTCATTCATATTTTTACTGGTAATTTTTAGTAATTTTATAAAAGTGCGTCGATATCGATTTCTTCTTCTTTTTTTGACGATTGATTTCGAATCATTTCGTTCTCAAAAATGATTGATTCTCTATTAACTACAGCTTCATTTATTAATTCTGTAAAGTCAAAACGACTCTCGTAACGAGCCACTTTATCACGTTTTGGTTTTGTAGTTGGATTAGCTGGAGTAAAAATTGTACAGCAATCCTCATAAGGTCTAATACTGATATCATACGTATCAATTTTTTTAGCAATATCCATGATCTCTAATTTATCCATAGCTAATAGTGGTCTTAAAACTGGATAATTAGTTACTTCATTGATTGTATGCATACTTTCCAATGTTTGGCTTGCCACTTGACCTAAACTTTCACCAGTTGCTAAAGCAAGTGCTTTTCGATCAACAGAAACTTGCTCAGCAATTCTAAGCATAACGCGTCTCATGATTGTCATTGTGTAGCTTGCAGGCATTTCTTTATGAATTGCTTTTTGAATTTCAGTAAATGGTATAACATGTAAAGTCACTCGTCTACAATATCTAGTTAGTTTACTTGCTAAATCAATTACTTTTTGTTTTGCACGATCACTTGTAAAAGGAGGACTTTCAAAATGAATTGCTTCTATTGACACGCCTCGTTTTAACAACATATACGCTGCTACTGGACTATCGATTCCTCCAGATAGTAATAACATAACTTTCCCGCCAACTCCAACTGGATAGCCACCTGCACCATATTCTTCTCCACAAGTAATATAAGTAGCATCATCACGCACTTCTACTCGAACAGCTACATCTGGTTGATGAACATCTACAGTTAAGTGTTCTGTATTTTGAAGTATATACCCACCTAGCTCGCGATTTAACTGCGGCGTGTTTAATGGGAATTGTTTATAACTACGTTGTACATTCACTTTAAACGTTTTAACGCTATCACCTAGCTCGTTAATAGCTTCAAGAGCACCCTCTTTAATTGCTTCTAATTCAGTATCAACTTTTCTAGCATAACTAAACGTATGAATTCCGAAAACCTCTTTTAGGTTGGCAGCAACCTTCTCATGGTCTTCACCATTTAATTTTATATACATACGATCACGCGTTGCAGTGATTTTAATTTTTTCATAAGCTTTTAATCGATTTCGAACATTTTCTCTTAATATACTTGTAAATCGACCACGATTTTTTCCTTTTGTAGTCATTTCTCCATAACGAATTAAAATATATTCTACATTCATGCTGTTACCCCATTACTTTATATAAATTTTTAATTACTTCTTTAATTATTTTATTAAATTGCTCTACTTCACTCATTGTATTTTCATACGAAAGACTTATTCTGACAGCACTACTTGCTACTTTTTCGCTCTTACCCATACTTTGTAATACGCGGCTTATCTCAAAAGTTTTAGAAGAACATGCTGATTTTGTAGAAATAAAAACATTTTCTTCAGATAGAGCATGGACAATTACCTCAGGCTTTAATCCTACAAATGAAATATTTATTATATGAGGTGCAAAATCTGATTGTGGTGAGTTCAATACAGTGTAATCAATCATCTCTAAATGTTGAATGAGTTCGTTTCTCATGTTATATAGTTGATCAGTCATTGTTTTTTGTTTTTCTAGCGTGATTCTTAGCGCTTTTGCCATCGCAACAATTCCTGCTAGATTTTCCGTACCTGAACGAATCTCTCTTTCCTGTGAACCACCTGTCATTAAAGATGATAATGTTACACCTTCTCTAATATATAAAATTCCAGTTCCTTTTACACTATGAAATTTATGACCAGAAATAGATAATAAATCGATCGCAGCTTGCTTAATATTTAATGGTACTTTCCCTACCCCTTGTACAGCGTCAACATGGAAAAATACTTTTGGATAATCCATTAATAATCGCCCAATTTCGGCTATCGGTTGAATTGCTCCTGTTTCATTATTTACATGAATGACAGAAACTAATATCGTATCATCTCTTAACGCATTTTTTAATTGGTCAACAGAAATAAACCCATCTTCGTTTGGGGATAAGTAGGTTACTTCAAATCCTAGATCCTCTAATTGTTTATACGCTTCATAAATTGACGGATGTTCAATTTCAGTCGTAATTAAATGCTTCCCTCTTGAACGATGCATCATGGCAGTTCCTTTTATTGCTAAATTATTCCCCTCTGTTCCACCTGATGTGAAAATAACCTCTGATGGTTGAACTGATAAAAGCTCTGCAATTTGGTATCTAGCTTTTGAGAGTAATTGCTCTGAGCGTCCACCTAGCTTATGAATCGAAGAGGGATTTCCAAAAAACTGGTCCGAAACAGTAATATATGTGTCTAATACCTCTTTATAAGGTTTAGTAGTCGCGCTATTATCAAAATAAATCATATTTTTTTAGTACCTCCATATTGCTTGAATCCATTTTTCATTATATCTAAAAACAGACGAAACCCCTAAGATTTTCATCTATAGGGGTAGTGTGTACTTTTGTTCATTTAGTATTTCTTGTAATTTATCGATTGCACCAGGTTCAATTTTCTCAATTGAAACGGCAGCTTCTTCTAGAGCTTCATTATATTGAAATTCTCTAAATAATTGTTCTGCCTTGTCCATTGACGTTGCCATTTGTACATTTTTACTTCTATAGCGATTTCCATATTGTATCACTTTTTCAACGAAATATCCTTGTTCAATCATATATTTCGTATCATTATAGCAAACATGTACAGCAGTTGCTGCTTTTTCTAGTAAAAATGATACATGCGTCATTTTTAATGGCTTTTTCTCTAATTCCAAATAAACAATTTGCATACTTTCTTGAGCATCTTGTATTTGTTTCATAGATGAAACTGGCATACCAGGTAAATTAGAAATTTGAACAAGACGTTTGACCTCTAACATTAATCGTTTCATTTCAATTAATTGATCACGAGCTTGTAATTCATCTTTTCGAAGTGCTTTTAGCATTTCAACATACATCAAATGAGATTCTTTAACATCTTCCATTTGCTTTTTTAGTAAATCTAATTCTTCTCTTATTACAGAAAATGCAAGATCTTGTTCTGCTACACGAATCTGCAATAATTCAAAGCGTTTTGTAATGATACTTACTTGCTTTTCAACCATTTTTTGGGCTTGAGTATCTTCATCACTTAATTCATAAATTTGCTGAACTAATTGAGTCTCTTCTTTTGTTTTTAAATTATCTTCTCGAATACTTTGAATTTCTTCCTGGGAAGTCCATATTTCTTTTTCAACTACAAATTTACTCTCTACTTCTTTTTCTAATAAATCATAGATTGAATCGACTTTTGCTTTCACAAATTCAAGCTTGTCATTCGCTTCTGTGATTTCTAGTTTTTTAATTAATTCGACACAGTCGATACATATTTTAGAACAATCGATTGTTTCATTTTCTAATGCTTCAAAATCAAGCGCATAACCTTCTGCTTTCATTTGCTTTAAACCATCAGTTAAATTATGTATTTGAGAGGGCATTGTAGTAGAAGATTCAATATATAAATCCGGAATGATTTGCATATTTGTTTTCAGTATATGTACTTGATCAGCAATTTCTTTCACTAAGCCTCTTGCTTCTAAATAGTTTCCTTTTTCAGTTGTGTCATTAAATAATTGGATTTGCTGTTTGATATCATCCATTTTTTGTTCCAACTGAGTTTCAGAAATTGAATATAAATGACGATGAGTTAATAAAAGCTTTCGTTGCTCAAGATACTCTTGGTTTAGCATTTCAATATCCGAATTATTTTGTTCTTCACTACCTACTAGGTCGCTTACCTCATTTAGTATTTTATCGATGCTTGATTCAGCTTCAGTTAGGCTTCCCTCAATTTCACTAATCCCTGCTTTTGCTTTCATGAAATGATATTTATTAATTGCCTCATCTATTTCTGAGATGGAATCAGTTACTTTCGGTAAAAAAGTTGTAACGAGTTCATCCCAATCAGTTCTCCATTTATCAAAAAGCTCTTCCGTTTGGCCAGTCATATTTAAGGCCTTTAGCTTTGAAAGTTCATCCGTAACTGGCTTACTCATTAACTGCATTCTCCACGCTTCAAGTTCATCGAGTTTTTTGTATAAACGTTGTCGAATTGTTAAGGCTACAATCATTAATGCGATAACAATAGCTATTACGACTAAAATTACATAGAATGTCATTGTCATTTTCTCTGATGTACCTCCTTTACTGCCATCTGAATCTATTTATTTGTACGTTATTTTTTGAATTAATAAATCGCTCTTTATTTAGGTCATAGTTAATAATAACATGTTAAAGTTGATTTTTGGCTTAATTTTTTCAATTTTTTCATATTTTTATCAAACTATAATAAATACTGTAAAAGCTTGTAGAAATTTCAGATTTTCAAACAACGAAAAACGCCTTTTCATTGTGATTTTTCACAATGAAAAAGGCGAACTTTTAGGATGAAAGTTCTACTCGGCTTACTAGTCGCTCATTCATATCGAATAGAGATTCGATCCACTTCTCTACATACTCTTTATATCTCTCAAAAAAATACAGATCATTTTGCTGTATAAACAATACTTCATTTAAATAGCCTGGAAATAAGTACGGTGTTGAAAGGAAGGATTTTAACTGAACGAAAAAGACTGAAAATGGCATTGTTAGTTTCGCATTAGACATACGAATAGCATCATAAATTTGAGTAAAAGTATAACGCTCCCTTGCTAAATAGGTCATCATAATTTCACGAATGAAGACCGAGTCGATTGTCAACTCTCTGTAAAAAATCGAAGCATATTCCTTTTTTAAAAAGTAATAATTAAGTACTTCACCAACAAGGTTCATTAAAATTAAATTTGCGTTTTTATCATACAATGACAAACAATGTTTATCTAAAATTTCAACGTATCCTTCTAAAAAATCTACTATGATATGTTCAAGTAAACCTTGTTTACCTTTAAAATAATATGAAATCGTCGCAATATTTACATTTGCTTTTTTAGAAATATCCCTTACCGAAGTACCATGGTATCCATTAATTTTAAATAACGTAAGCGCTGTCTCGATGACTTTCTTCTTTGTTGCAAGTTTAGCTTGCTCCATACTCGTCACCCTCTTTTACAACATCAATTCCTTTATTAATTAGCGAAATACTGATAATTCCCTCTACAAATCGGTCGACAAAATTACCAGTATTCTTCCGAAATATGCTATGATATTTCACATGAAATAGGGAAAGGGGTCTACAAATGTTTCAAAAAGTCGAATATTCAGGTACGAAAGAACAACAATATAATACTCTAACAGCTCAAGTTAAAGCTTTAATAGATGGTGAACATAACCTAATTGCTAATTTAGCAAATACATCTTCCTTATTAAATCAGTTTTTACACCAAATAAATTGGGTTGGATTTTATTTAAAAGATGGCGATCGCAATGAATTAGTTTTAGGCCCATTTGTTGGTCTTCCTGCGTGTGTGCGTATACCATACGGCAAGGGAGTTTGCGGTACATCTGCCCAAACAAAAACAGTTCAAAGAATCGATAATGTCCACGAATTCCCTGGGCACATCGCTTGTGACGCTGCATCAAACTCTGAGATCGTTATTCCTTTAATGCATAATGGAGAAGTAATTGGAGTATTAGATATCGATAGTCCGGAATTCAATCGTTTTGATGAAATAGATCAAAACTATCTTCAAGCAATCGTAAATTTAATTGAAGAAACAATTAGATAAGAAAATTTGATTTTCAAAAGGAATCCTTTATTGGATTTCTTTTTACTTTTTATAAAAAGCTAAAAACAAAACTGCCCTTGACTATTTTATACTATCTGGTTATAATATTTTTTGTGTAAAATAACGCAGCGTTGTATGCACAGGCTTGATATTTATTTTGTTCCTCTACTGTTTAAGAGGTGTCATCGCGTAACTCTGGCTGCTGGAGCGAGGATACATGAAAGCAAAATAAACAAACTGGGGCTACACGAACGTTTTTATTTTACTCCAAAATAAAAACTAAGGAGGAGACAATCAATGTCTCGTTATACAGGATCTACTTGGAAATTATCTCGCCGTTTAGGCATTTCATTAAGCGGAACAGGTAAAGAATTAGAAAAACGCCCTTACGCACCAGGTCAACACGGACCTAACCAACGCAAAAAATTATCAGAATACGGTTTACAATTACAAGAAAAGCAAAAACTTCGTCACATGTTCGGTGTTAATGAGCGTCAATTCCGTCGCACTTTTGATATCGCTGGTAAATTAACTGGTAAACATGGTGAAAACTTCATGATCTTATTAGAAACTCGTTTAGACAACGTAGTTTACCGTATGGGTCTTGCTCGTACTCGTCGTGCTGCTCGTCAATTAGTTAACCACGGTCACATCTTAGTAGATGGCAAACGTGTAGATATCCCTTCTTTCCGCGTGAAAATTGGCCAAACTATCAGCTTACGTGAAAAATCACAAAACTTAGCTGTAGTTAAAGAAGCTGTTGAAGTTAACAACTTTGTACCTGAGTACATCACTTTCAACGCTGACAAATTAGAAGGTACTTTCAACCGCTTACCAGAGCGTTCTGAATTACCAGCTGAAATCAACGAAGCTCTTATCGTTGAATTCTACAACCGTTAATCAAAATGCTATGTAAATAGCATTTATAAAATCCCTAGAAACGTTGATATATCAACACTTCTAGGGATTTTTATTTTATCTCTGCTTTGTAGAATAAGTTATTCTCCCCCAATTAACTGGGGGATGTTTTGGGGGAACTTTTAATTTAATAAAGTGGACAGGCGTTAATGAAAAATTAACTAAAGACTTCATACCTTGTTCAACTAACTCATGCGTTAGCCACCCATGAACCCTCAGATTCACAACAGTGAATGGAAGTTTTCATTGTACTCCCATGGTAGTTGAACAAGATTTTACCAATATGTAAGTCTTATCGTTCAGACTTCTTTTTAGAAACAAAGAAAATCAAAAAATAAATGACTAAATATATTAATGCTTGACCAAATGTATTTTCGCTAAGAAAATTATGAATGCCATTGGAACGAATAACAACGGAAATAATTGCAGAAATAATTGCAGAAATCAATACTCTTTTGCCCATAAAATTTTACTCCATTTTTTCTTTTACTTTAATAAAAAACTGCGATTTAGCAGTTTGTGATCTTCAACTAATGCAATGCTTTAGTTACATAAGAAAGTTTAAGCTTCGACTAAAAACTGCCCCATTCTTTGAAGAATTTAAAAAGACCTGGCAAGACGGAATCCAAGGTCGTCTATGCAAAATGATGGATGGCTACGACGGCGACATGAAGCCCCACAACTTCTGGCTACCTCTGCCCAACTACCTCCCCGAAAAATTCGGTAGGATCCATAGACTTGTTCATCATATAAATCCCAACACCACTCCCAAACATTTCCTAACATATCATACAGACTCCATGCATTCGGTTCCTTTCTACCTACTTCATGGATTTTATCTCCAGAATTTTCATTATACCAAGCAATTTTATCAAGTTCACCGTATCTATAACCAGTGGTCCCTGCTTTACACGCATATTGCCACTCTGCTTCTGTAGGAAGTCTATAGCCATCTGATTCCCAATTACAAATTATGCTTTCACCATCATAACTTAGAGAATAACACTCTTTCAGTCCAGCTTTTTGTGAAAGTAGATTACAAAAAGAAATTGCATCATTCCAAGAAATATTCACAACTGGTTTTAGATCTCCGTCAAAAGTATTAAGTGATTTATTTGTTATAGTATTGTATATACCCTTAGTTACAGGATACTGGGCAAGAAGAAATGGTCTTATTTCAGTTTTCCATTTACTCTTTATTCGATCGTCTCTTAATTCTATTTCTCCTCCTGGGATTTTTACCATTTGATAGTCAATGTAACTCTTAATTTCATTAGACACTCTTTCTTCCTCCTAATGATCATGATTTATTAAAAATCACCTAGTTAAGAAGCATAAAAACAATTCAAAAATTACGTTGGTTTTTTGTAGATAAAAATCCGTTAGTAAAATAAAAAAGACTGCAAAGCAGCATATTCGTTATACAACAAACGCATGCGTTAGCCACCCATGAACCCTCAGATTCACAACAGTGAATGGAGCTTATATCGTACTCCCATGGTAGTTTAATTAGATTTTGTCCTTTTTAAGGAACCATTTAAAAAGAGACCGACCTCACTTATCAATAATCCTATACCCATATATTTAAATAGATAGAAATTATCAGAATCAAGAGATATTTTCTGATTAAGCATTATGGCTCAAAATCTGTCACTTTGCCTAAAAAACGTATTAATAAAGAAAAAAAAAGTGCTTCTACCGAAGTAGACAACACTTGATATTATCGCATATTCACGTGTTATTGTACGTCCTATATAACGTAAAGAAGTACCGGTGGTCTATGTTTAAGCACCTAACAACTATCTGTTTTATATGTTAGTGTATGGATAGTGTATTACTCAACAAGCTGATCCTCAATAAAATGCATCCGCTTCAGGATCTTTCCTTCTTTACTTTTATCATAAACATTGTACTCTTTTTGTGGTTCAGCATCTGACCAAATAATTGATGCAATGAGATCATGTTTATGATGTTCAATCCGATCCGTATTCATGTAACTTTCATCAGGCTCCCAGTCTCTTGGCAAATCGTCACTTTCCCTATAGAAGGACATATAAAAATTCCTATTTTTTCCTTCTATTCCTTTCATTTCACCTTCAACTGGATGATTCTTCATGTATTTTTCCACTAATTCTTTCATATCTTTTAAATCTTTTGGTGGACTCAAAATCATGTAATGCTTTCTAAGAGTCACCACTTCTTCATCCTTTTTACCAACGATCTGTTCTGTATTGGCAATTTCTAAAATTTTTGTTTCCCCACTTGATTCCTCATTCTTTGTACATCCAATTATGTAGAATGGAATGAAGAATGTACCAATAATCAAAACTAGAATTTTTAAATTCATTTTAATTGCTCAATTCCCCCTCGAATGGTATATCCATTTCCATTATACTAACAAAAGGTTTATATTCTCCATCAAAATCTTCATAATGCTGTAAGACAAACCAAGCACGAAATCCTGCTAAGTTAACATACATTTTCTCCACATCTGGCTGATCCAACCCAAAATGATCATATAAACGAACATGCATGACACCTTTAAAATGATTGTTCTCCACTGAAAAATCTTTTACAGATATCGTATTCCCCCACGTATCATTTACTGTAATTGTAAGTCCGCCTATTCTATCATTCCAACTGCTAAAGGTTGGGTAAGAAGCATTATCCTGTATATTTTGATAAAATGAATTAGTGGCTTTTGTACTTTTATCAAACCGAAGTGCTCCCAAATTTCCTCCATTTTTCTTTAGCTCACCAACTAAAGCGTTTTTGACAAAGTCAACATAGGCTTTAGTTGTCTCATGCTCACTAGCTTTTTTCGTTAAAGTCTGATTACTATACTCTTTACCATTTCCCTCCTCAAAATGATCAATCATATCTAAAACAACATCTTCCATTTCTCCCGTAGAAAATAAGTCTGTTGACATCATCTCGAACTCCTCAAATAGTATACCTGGGAAA
>Ga0268259_10000461_pt1 | contig 11149 bp, 13 predicted proteins | sample AgamicAsMarz_FD_200246 | JGI IMG/M metagenome (GOLD analysis project Ga0268259, IMG submission 200246) | Agave microbial communities from Guanajuato, Mexico - As.Ma.rz (v2) (version 3) | ecosystem: Host-associated > Plants > Phyllosphere > Phylloplane/Leaf | place: Guanajuato, Mexico... | reverse complement strand
AAAGAAAAAAATTATATTTTAGACTATAATACTGCAGGATTATATAAAGAGTATTGTGGCGAAACATATCCACCAAACCATGTCATTGAAATTGCGAATTCCTTAAAGATAGAGTTAATGTATGGTTCTGATTCCCATAGTGTAAAAGATGTTGGAAGAGGATATGAAGTTTATTTTTCAAATAGTAAAAGGGGAATCTGAACTGTTAGGCCATTTATGAGTAAGTAATTTACATCAAATTGCTAATTAACTAACTCATGAAACTGTTATGAGTTAGTAATTTGCACCAAATTGCTACATTACTAACTCATGAACCCTTTATGGGTAAGTATTTACACCAAATTACTAATTAACTAACTCATGAGCCTTCTATGAGTAAGTAATTTTCATATTTTTATTATTTTACTAACTCATGAACCCCTTATGAGTAACCAATTTTCATGTTTTGGCTTTTTTACGTACTCATGAAGCTCTCATGAGTAAGGAGTCACGAACCTTTTTATGAATATGTTTTATTTCAACACACACTTACGATAAATTGATAATTTATCGTTTTTTTTTTTGCGAAAATTTTCATAAAATGGTGAAATTCCCCAAAATTACAAATATCAAACGTTAATGTATAATTAAGAAAAAATAGAATTTTTTAAATAAATATCGTTTACATAAAGGGAGAATTTGAATGTCAAATATTTTTTGGATCATATTAGGGGCTTTACTAATGAGTACTATTGATTATTTGATGTTTTATTTTGGACTTGTTAATACCGAGAATCATGGAACTGGTTTGAAAAACGAACAAGGTTTCAAAAAATTAGTATACTTTCTGGTGTGTTTTTAGTTATGTTTGTACTTAATATTGTAAGTAATAGTTAATGGTACTAAAAGAGTCATGGTTGTGACCCTTTTTTCTTTTTATAGATGTATTTTTGGCTAATTTCTAGAAGGTTGATCCCAAAGATACAAATGTTATAAGAAAGTTAAAAAATAAAAGGTAAAAATAGCCATTTGTTGAATAGATAAACAGTGGTGACCTCTTTATGAATCAATTGTTATCATTTAGTTCAAGTTTAGTCCTACTTTTTTAATGAAGTTTAATGGTTATGAGGAGACTTTACAGAAGTAATTTCTAAAATTATTAGAGTTTAAAAAAGGGAGGGAATTTTTTTGAATCGAAAAGAAATGTTTTTAAACGTATTAGACAAAACATATGATAAGGAAAGTTGGTTTGCTCCTCTAAAAGATTCAATTGAAGGAATTACAGCTGAACAAGCTAGTTGGAGACCATCAGGGGAAGCAACTAAATCGATTTGGGAAAACGTTAATCATCTTCTTTATTACAAAGAGAGGATTGTAGCAAATCTAGAAGGTAGAGAGTGGACACAAAACTTAGACGGTGACCAAACATTCTTTTTTACTGAACCATCGAATGATGTAAATGAATGGAAGAAGGTAGTTGAACGTTTGGAAAATACCAGTTGTAGTTTAAGACAGCTATTGAGTAATTTGTCAGATGAGGAATTAATGAGAAATTCTTTTGAAGTAAAATTAATGGATTTATTATTACATGACGCTTACCATACCGGACAAATTATTCAAATAAGAAAAATGCAAGGATCGTGGCCATCACATCGTTGACATAACCGATTAAGGCAGCTTAAAGCTGTCTTTTTTGTTTAAAACAATAGGGGGTTAAATACGTAGAATTAATCGAGTATATTATTATTTCAATCGTAATAATGGAGGTGGAAAATGAGAAAAAGATTACGGAAAAAAAGATCAAATGAATGGGAATGGTTTTCAGTAAAAGTATTTTTTGAGTGTAAAATATCAGGAAATCCTTCACCAGAAAAAATCGATGAAGATTACGGTAGTGACGGACATAAGACATTTGAGGAAAGCATTTTACTTATAAAAGCACCTTCAGAGGAAGAAGCTTATTTAATTGGTGAAAAAGAAGCAATAAAAAATGAAGTTGAATACTTAAATCAATTTGATCAAACAGTAGAATGGAAGTTCATAAGAGTAATCGATTGCTTTAATTTATCTGATAAAAAACTTCAAACAGGTACTGAACTTTATTCTCGCTTTATAAGAGTTCCTGATGATTTGCCGACAGAAAAGCTTAGTTCATTTAATGACCGAGATTTTATTGATAAAGAAGTCAACAATTAGGTTGAAAAAACCAAATTTGAGTGATGATCATGTTTAGTTATAAAATTGAAGAAAACTTACAATTAAAGTTATTAACTCTACAAGATGCAGATGAGTTATACAAAATAACAATCAATTCAATGGAACACTTAAAAGAGTGGTTACCATTAATAGCATATAATCAATAACTTGAGGATACAAAAGAATTTCATTAAATCAACAATGAAACAATTTGCTTAAAAACAATGGTTTTCAAGCTGGTATCTGGTCAAATTCAAAACTTGTTGGAGTTATCGGGTTCCATAAAATCGATTGGCCAAATAAGTGGACAAGTATCGGTTATTGGGTAGGAAAGGGGTTTGAAGGTACAGGCATAATGACAAAAGCTTGTCATGCATTTGTTAATTATGCATTATCAGATCTATTGCTAAATCGGGTCGAGATTCGTGCTGCTGTTGAAAATACAAAAAGCCGTGCTATTCCCAAGAGGCTAGGATTTTTTCAAGAAGGTCGGATCAGGAAAGTCGAATGGTTGTATGATCATTATGTAGATCACATCGTTAATGGAATGTTAGCGGAAGATTGGGTTTCCTTAAGGAAATAATGTTAATTTCAAATAAATGAACTTTTTTTCTTGCATGAAAAGTATTAATACTTCAAATACTTCAATTGAAAGGACTTATTAATTATTTTTGTATAGATATTTACTAATGAGTAATAATGAATTGTCTAGTATGATGCTATAAACTGCATGTAAGAAAAGGAGAATATCAATGCATTGGTATGAAAAACTAAATCAGTATTTTCCAGTTGAAGAAATGAAATCAAGGGAACATATGGAAACTTTATTGAAAGAGCGATCAGATATTTACCATAAAGATGAAGGTCCACATTATGTTTTAATGTATGCGGAACTAGATGATTTTGTATTTATCGATTACTTGTTCGTTTCGAAAGATGCCCGTGGGCAGGGTCTTGGGTATAAATTGCTTGAAAAGTTAAAGAAGAAGGGTAAACCGATTATTTTAGAGGTTGAACCAGTTAATTATGAAGATACTGATACAGAAAAAAGGCTTCGCTTTTATAAAAGAGAAGGTTTTGAGCATGCTCATTCGATTGGATATAACAGACGTTCACTAGCTACTCAAGAAATAAACCCTATGGAGATTTTGTACTGGCCTCCAAATAATGAGAGTGAAGAAATGATTTTTAAAGCAATGAAAAAAACATATAATATGATTCATACATATAGGGATACACATTTTTACGGTGAATCTTATCAGCCAGTAGAGGAAGTTTTAACCTTTGGAGAAAATAATAGCAATCAAAATCTATTAGAAGACATATAAAAATGCGAAATCAAAAACGACTGATTGCCTCAGTCGTTTTTTCTAATTACACACCCATACGTTTGCGCTGATTGTTTGGCTTTTTAGAAATTTGATTCTTTTTCGTCATATCTTTAACAGTATTTACTCCAGTGTTTTGATTAGAGTTTTGTTGTTTTTTGCTAGCCAACTTTTGTTTCATTAATTCCTGAAGACTAACTTTTTTTGGTTCATTGTTATTTTCGCTCATAAATTTAGTTTCCTCCAATTTAATCATACTTTTATAATGACTTGTTGAAGGAAAATTAGCAAGTACATTTAAAAGAATTAAAAGTTCAATTAGCTGTCTTTTTCTGTATTTTTCTTATGAAACTCTTCCATTTTTTTACTCTTCGAATAAGCAGATTCCTCTGAATGTCCAAATTGATCTACAGAACTTTTCTGTGGACCTTTGTTTGTATGTCCTTTTGCCATGTTTAACCCTCCTTTTTTATTATTATGTGCTTAAATTCCTTGAATAATCTTTAATTTAAAATGGGAATCTATTTATGATAAATGTATTAGGAGGAAGCAAAATGACAAGTAAAAATGGCAGCAAAGGAAGTAAAAATCAAAACGCACCTGAACTTCATGGACAAGCACCTACTAGTGGTGACAACACAAAAGGAAATGTCTATCGCTCTAAAAAAGGTAGTAAATCTCAAACTGAATTACACTAAAATAACCAATTGAAAAAGAGCTTGGATTACTCCAAGCTCTATATTTTTCACTAACTAGGATTAGTCTTTAACATTAAATCCTTCTTCATCTAAATATTCACAAGCTTCACCGTAGCTATTGAATGTACCATCCAGATTTTCTCCTGCGTAAACATTCCACATGTCCATTTCTGAAACAAGTTTAAGGATTTGTCCGTTCGCATTAACCCAAATTTCTTCTACTTCTTCATCTTCTTCAAAAATTGGTTCAAATGATAGGCTTTCAATGGATTTAGTAAGTATTGTACGAAGTTCGTCTTCAGTAAATTCTCTTATATTAACCATACCTTTTTCGTTAGTTTTGTACCCTTTAATCCCTTCAGCATATACAAAGCCGTTTCCATTAGGATGTAAATGATACACTACATTCTTTTTTTCTTTTAAACTTTCTTCGTATTGAAAATTTGTACGTCCAAGTGAGACTGGCTTTTTTGTTAATTCTGGAAATGATTCAATAATTGTTAGTTTTTCTTCGTAAGTTAGCATAATGCCTCCAAATAAATATTCTTTTACCTATGTTTTGTATGTAACGTAACAAATATAACAAAAATCTTTTGAAAATGACATAGAATTGTCACAATTTCAGCTACTCTAATTTGGTAGAATAATAATGCTGCATAAATTTAACATATTCCTTTTGGCATATTTTTGGACTTAATTTGATTTTAATATACATAGTAGGTGATAACATGACAGTTAAAGTAAAAGTGAAAGAACAATTTATTAAAAAACAATTTTATAAATCGTATTTAAATGAAAATGAAAACAATAACCATCCTATTGCAGTTTTAGCTGACCTTTACAATGAACAAAATGATGATATGGATCTTTCATCTATCCGATTTGCACAAGGTGAAGTTTATTTTGAAAATAAAGATTTTGAATCTGCAGTTTTCAAATGGGAAAAAGTCGGAAACCAGTTAAGCGATTGGGCAAAGAAAAATATTGCTGATTCTTATTATGAAATTGGTGCATATGAAACAGCAGAAAAGCTATATAAAGAAGTTAAAACAGATAGTAGTACTTTGACGTCTGAAATATTCTTAAATTTATTCTCACTTTATATTGATGTTTCGAAATACGAGGAAGCAGATCGTATTATTAAAGAAGCAGTAAAATATAATCCTGATTATCCAAACGTAACGAGAATTGCACGTAATTTTTATGAAAAACATCACGATTGGACTAGTGCTGTAGCTCTAGCTTCAGATGAATCAATCCGAACAGAAGATTTAAAATGGTTTATTGTATTAAGAGAATACATTATAAATGGTGTAACAAAAGAAATGGCTCCAAGTTACTTTGTGCAACCGTTACTATCATTGGCTAAAGTCGATCTTGAGCACTTTGAATTAATTGTAGAAGCACTTTGGAATAGTTACAGAGAACAATCAGTTTATGTAAATTGGTTACAAACATTTAATGATATGTTATTCCAAATCAACGTTGAGACAGGTGTGAAGTGGAATCGTTTGCCATCAATCTATTCAATGACATACGAAGAATTAGTTGAAGGTGATTATTTTGTAGCTCAGCTTGAGGAAATGATGCCAAGCTTCTTAACAAATTGGTTGCGTATTACCGATATAAAAGGTGCGGTTTTAGCAACGACTGCAACACTTGCATGGGATCGATTATTCCCAGGTCGTATTGATTATCAAATCGTTGCTGACGCAGAAATGGCATTTGAACAATTATTAAAAACGCCTGATTGCTTTGAAATTGGAAAAGAATTATTTGAAAACATCCTACAATGGTCTGCTTTAAATGAAATAGAAGTTGGCGACCGTTTTGAGTGGTGGACAAGTAAATTAACTCAATTTGAAAATACAACAATGCTTGTCGCAGGTACATCAGGCAACGGTAAATCTTCATTTGTTAACTCACTTTTAGGTGAGAAAATGATGGGTTCTTCTACGACAATGCCTGTATTATTTGAACAAGATAGTGATTCAAATATTAGCGTATTTTCGAAGGAAGGAAATACACAGCTTGCTGAATTTGCAGATTTTTACGATTTAACAACAGTTGAAAATAACCTGTTAAAAGGTGATGAATTAGTATACTATAAATTACCAAATTCATTTTTAGAAAAGCATCGCCTATCAATCATTGACACACCTGGAATTGATGGAAACCAGGTTAATACAAAAGCATTATTTCAGTCTGTAAAACTTGCAGATCGTCTTGTTTATGTTTTAAATGCTACTGCACCTTATACAGAAAACGAACGATCTTTACTAGTTAAAATTCATAAAGAATTACCAACTCTACCGATTCACTTTATTTTAAATAAGATGGATTCTATTTATAGTAAAGAAGAAATTGATCGAGTTCGCGCTGAAATTCAAGCGAAAGTTAATCTAGATTTCCCTAGCGCTAAAGTATTACCTTATTCTTCAATTTATAGTAATCAAGATCAATTTAAAGATTTAGAATTATTTATAGAGGATAACGTTCTTTCAACGGAAGCAAATTCTAAACAAACAGAGAAATTATTATTAGCTATCCGCAAATTAATTAATTTCCTATTAGAAAAACGAGTTGAGAAAGAAAACGAACTACGTGCTAATGTTGAATGGAATGAAGTTCTAGATGACAAATTAAATGGTCTATTACATTCTTTAAAAGATAAAGAAATGGAACATTTAAATACAATTAAAAGCTCGTATCGTGAATTAAAAGACGAATTAAAATATGACCTGAAGCTAAGTATCCCTGGTCTTCTAAAAGAATGTAAAGAATTAATCAAAGAAGATAGTGATTTCGGTACAATACTTGAAACGCTAAACGAAGAGATGAATCTTCGAATTGGTGAGTATGTAAGAGAGAATACTTTACCAAAACTAAATGAAGCTCTTCAAAACTGGATTAAAGAATCAGGTGTTTTATTAGAAGGTACTCAAGGATACTTAACTGATATGAGTGATTCGTTAAATGAGTACATTGGAAATGAATATTTAAATCTTGAGTGTGATTTTAAAGTATTAGATGACTGGCGCCGTGATGCTGATCGAATGACTTCTATGACTCAGCTAGATGACATGAATATTTTATTAAATTCATCACCATCTCAATTTATCTTAAAGAGCTCAGGTATTTTATTAGGTTTATTGCCTCAAAATAAATCAAAGCTTGTTGCTCAATATCAAAAGTATGTTGATAATGTCAATTATGATGATGTAACATCAGAATTATCAATGAAGTTTTTCCTACAATTTGAAATGTTTGAAAAAACTTTACCAAGAGATTTATCAATGTTCCTACATGCTCCATTTGAGCAAATCCATGAACTAGTTGATGAAACAAGAGTAGCTATTGCTAACTATAATCAAACTTTAGAAGATATGAAATCGAATCCAAGTATTTACTTCGATCCGATTACATTTTTCACAGTAAGATTAAGACAATTAGAGTTTTTAACATTACGTAAATAATAAGGAAAGAGTGTGCTAAATGGCACACTCTTTTTTTTATTGAACTATGCATTTATTTATAAAGCCAGTATTGCATTCTACTATTCCTCTGTATCTTGTTCATACGGAATATGTACAACGATTGTTTGGTAGCCTTCTTTAATTTTTACATAACCACCCCAAGGGGTTTGCAGTATTAAAAAGGCTCCTTTTGTATCAATTGAAAAATGTGCAATTTTTTCATGTTCTTCATCGAGTAAAAGCATTTCCCGCTCATTCCCAACTGTTCTAATACCAGGATGGCAATGAATTTGTATTTTCCAGTTGCCAAGTCTACTTAATAAGAAATGACTCATAAAATAGATCACCTTCTATCATTATAGTTTCTTCAAAACGAACTAATGAAACATAATGGGAAAGCAGTTAGCTAAAATGACACGAAAAATCAGGTGAGGGCATCTTTAAATTAATTCTATTCTAAAGAATGGTAACTTAAAACTATTTAGGAATATTCGAAATATATTTCTTACACATAAAGGATTCATGAGTGAAAAAAAAGGGGTTTTGATAAGAAAAAGTTTAAAAGAGTTGCTAAAAATAACTCTTTTTTTATTTGTTCTACAACGATCTGAGAGTTTAGTTACTTTAAGATTCTTTAAGATTCTTTATAATTCCATTAAAAAAAATGGATTTTGCAGGAGATTCTAATTTTTACGTCAAACTCAAATCATAAACATTTACATAACAAACATATATGCTAAATGGAAAATTGTATGATTGAAAGAAGGTGATACATAACCCGAAGCCGATCGCCAAAAGGAGTGACTGGGAATTTTAATTTCATGGTATTCGGGTAACCTCAAATCGTCTTTTCGTCTTTTGATTTCTAGATTGTTGGTAAAATCTTATTTAGGAACTAAGGAGAGGTGTAAGGATGAAAAAAAGAAACCGAAAATTAGTATTACCGACTGTTGCTTCATTGTTAACATTATCGATGTATTTCCCAGGAGGCTCAACTTTTGCCGCAGCTTCCAAACATGTACAACTTATTCAGGCAGCTCCAACCGCTGCAAATCATGGCACTTCCATTGGTCATACAAACCGCAACTCCAAAGCTTCTATAACGATTGCCCTTCAGCTAAGAAACAGCGATAAACTGGATAATTATATTGCCAGCTTAAAGAACCCTAACTCCATCAACTACAAGAAATACTTAACTCCCGACGAATTTAAAAATCAATATGGACCAACTGATACAACTGTTGCCAATGTTAAAAGCTATTTGACAAGCCAAGGCTTTAAAGTCGAAAATGTTTCTTCCAATAATGCCTTTATTACCGTCAGTGGCACTATTGGTCAAATGGAGGATACTTTTGGTGTAACCATAAATAACTATAAAGATTCAAATGGTGAAACCTATTATGCCAATGATCAAGCTCCGTCCATTCCCGCTGAATTTTCTGGGGTGATTACGAATGTTGAAGGTCTGAATAATGAACCACATTATACTCATTCAAAAATTAGTAGTTCATCAATGCAAGTCTCAGGGCAGAATAAAGCGGTGACACCGAAAGTGGGCAGTGGTCCAGCTGGCGGTTATACACCGGCTGAATTAAAAGGTGCTTACGATATCAACCCACTGGCAACTGCCGGATATACTGGGTCTGGCCAAACTGTAGCAGTCATGGAGTTGGACGGATATAAAGCAACAAACATTAGTACCTATAACAACTACTATGGCCTAGGAAGCCCTGCACCAACAAATGTATATATTGATGGTTATAGTGGAGCTGCAGGTCAAGGTGCAATCGAAGTTGAACTTGATATTGAGGTAATCAATGCAATTGCGCCAAAAGCACAAGTGGTTGTATACGAAGGGCCAAATAGCGCCCAAGGCTTAATTGATACTTATCAAAAAATTGCCTCTGATAATACGGCAAAATCAATTTCTGTTAGCTGGGGAATCGGTGAGCAGCATGAAGCAAGTGCGACGATGAATAGCTTACATACCATATTCCAACAATTTGCAGCCCAAGGACAAAGTATTTTTGCTGCGTCTGGAGACAATGGTGCATACGATTCCGGAGGTAGAACTTTAGAGGTCGATAGTCCCGCAAATGACCCATATGTGACTGGCGTTGGTGGAACTCACCTGAATTTAAGCGGTACTTCATACAGTTCAGAATCCGTTTGGAGTAACAAAACAACCAAATCAGGTGACGGTGGAGGATTATCTAAAGTTTATGCTATGCCGTCATACCAGTCAGGTCCAGGTGTCCAAAACAGTTATTCGAATGGTAAAAGGGAGGTTCCAGATGTATCGGCAGCTGCCGACCCTAACACCGGATATTCAATCTATACTGGAGGTGCCTGGCATGTAGTCGGTGGAACATCAGCTGCCGCACCATTATGGGCTGGAATCGCTGCACTCAATAATCAATTTGCACAAGCAAATGGCAAGGGCAACCTTGGTCAAGCAAATCCAACTCTTTATCAAGTCTTTAATACAACTCAAAAATATGCAGCATATCATGATATTACGTCTGGAACAAACTTGTACTATCCGGCTACATCTGGCTATGATATGGCTTCAGGTATTGGGACACCAGATGCGTATAATTTAATTCGCGATATAAATGGGTTTTAAAGTAGAAAATGGCAGTCTCCAGATATGGAGGCTGTCGTTTTTGTTTTAAACCACCTTTAGATCATTTATTTAGAACGATATTAGGAAAAAAGAATATAGAAGTCCCGAAATGCCTATACGTTCTTCCTGTTGTCTTAAACGATGAGTTAGAGTCATTAGATAGGTACAAGTTTTCTCTTGAGAGATTATTAGTTCGTGCTGTATTAAAACATTAATACTTTTAGAGACTTAGGAGGTCTCTTTTTGTGCGACGGGCAGTCGCATAGGATGCTGACCCAGTCAGCACCCTTCATTCTATTATCTGGACAGAGACGGCATTGCGGTGTAACGACTGGATGAAGGATAAAAGACTGAATTCCAGATGGTGAAAATCCATACTCGAGGAGACTGACCTAGCTCGAGAAGTCTAATCTAGGGCATTATCGTGAGGTAGTGTCTGAAGGAGATGCGGTAAATCGAGAGACCCTAATGCTAGAAGTGTGAAGCACGGCGGCGGGATAAGTTGGCGACTTTTCGATGAGTGAGGAAGCCCCCTAAAATACGGCATTTTCTTTAGAAGTCAGAGCGAGAAAATGTGGCTTATAACGTGATGGTGCAGGGTATGTCTTGAAGGAAAATGCGATGACCCCGTGAGATCTCCACCTTACCGAACAGGCAGGGTTCTAATCTATAAGGGTAATCCGAAGTGATGAAGAACGGGTGGAGAAGTCAGACGTTCTCATAGTACGGGAGTAGTTTGATGACCATAACATCGAATGAACGGAAGGGGAACGACCTAGTCTATTGGTATCATTTTCCATAAAACAACTAGATTTACCATTTTTTCCCTGTTAAATTAGAAATTGT
>Ga0268259_10000460_pt1 | contig 11174 bp, 10 predicted proteins | sample AgamicAsMarz_FD_200246 | JGI IMG/M metagenome (GOLD analysis project Ga0268259, IMG submission 200246) | Agave microbial communities from Guanajuato, Mexico - As.Ma.rz (v2) (version 3) | ecosystem: Host-associated > Plants > Phyllosphere > Phylloplane/Leaf | place: Guanajuato, Mexico... | reverse complement strand
TGACGTTTACTTCATGTTTTGTTTAGTTTTCAAAGTTCACTTTATCGCTTCAGAAGCGACTTTTAAATCATATCATTTAAAGCTTGTTTTAGTCAACAACTTTTTAAATGTTTTTTGATTTTTATTTCGTTTGTTTTCCCTCGTTTGGGACAACATAGAATAATATATCAGCTATTCGAGTTAATTACAATACTAAAATAAAAATACTACTATTCAGAATCATTAGGATGAAGTAGTCTACATCCACATTACTTCTATATATTATGATAAAAATAAAACCAGCCTCCTATTTTGGGAGGCTGGTTTTTAACGTTCTATTTTACCTATTCTCTAAAAAATGCTAGGAATAATAGGAATACTACAAACAATACATACATTACTGGATGAATTTTTTTCGTTTTTCCAGCTGCAATCATTGAAATCGGATAGAAAATGAAACCAACTGCAATACCAGTTGCAATACTATAAGTTAAAGGCATTGCAATAATTGTAAAGAATGCTGGAACAGCAATTTCGAACTTTTTCCAATCAATTTGACCAATTGATGAAACCATTAAAACTCCGACTACGATTAAAGCAGGTGAAGTTACCGCTGCTGTTACTACTCCTAAAAGTGGTGCGAAGAATAATGCTAATAAGAATAGAATACCTGTTACTACTGCTGAGAATCCAGTACGTCCACCAGCAGCTACACCAGCAGTTGACTCTATATAAGAAGTAGTAGTACTTGTACCTAAAGTTGAACCAACTACTACAGCAGTTGCATCAACCATTAATGCTTTACCAGCTCTTTCAAGTTTGTTTTCTTTTAATAATCCAGCTTGGTTAGCTACAGCTACTAATGTTCCAGTTGCATCAAAGAAATCTACAATAAAGAAAGTTAGTACTACAGCAAACATTTTACCTGAAGAGAAAACATCTGGAATATGTTTAATTGCTTGACCGAATGTTGGAGCAATACTTGGTACTGGACCAACAACAGAAGATGGTAAGTCGATAATTCCAAAAATCATACCTGCGATAGCAGTAATGATCATACCTAAAAATACACCGGCTTTTATTTTTCTAGCCATTAAAACTACAGTAATAACTAAACCGAAAATCGTTAATAAAACAGCAGGTTCATTTAATTTACCAAGTGATACGAATGTCGCAGGGTTACTTACGATAATACCTGAGTTTTTTAAACCAACAAATGTAATAAAGAATCCAATACCGCTACCAATTGCTAATTTTAATTCAATTGGAATTGCATTTATAATTTGTTCACGAAGACCAGTTAATGAAAGAATGATAAAAATGATACCTGATACGAATACGCCAGCTAATGCTGTTTGCCATGGAATACCCATTCCAAGAACTACGTTAAAAGCAAAGAATGCATTTAATCCCATACCTGGTGCTAAAGCAATTGGATATTTCGCATAAATACCCATTAAAATCGATCCATATGCTGCAGCTAAAGAAGTAGCTACAAAGATTGCCTCTTTATTCATTCTTAAAGCTTCTGGGAAATCCTTTATATCTGATAATGATAAAATCGATGGATTTACAAATAAAATATAAGCCATTGCTAAGAATGTAGTTAAACCAGCAATTGTTTCTTGACGATATGATGTGCCTAACTTATTGAACTCAAAATAATTACTGATACGTTCTTTCATGTGATCCTCCTATGTTTTAGTCTTAAAAGTCGGTCTCTATTGTTTAAAATAGAAAAGGCACTTTTACACAATGGTAAAAGCGCCTATCACGAGCAGTTTCATTCCGAACTTATTAACCCAAGAATAGTAGAATAATAGCAAAATAGTAGGTTAATAACTTTCAGAAATCATTACTTCGTAGTCCGCCTTTTTCGGTGGCGGGTAGAGACGCTAGTCCATATTTACTAGCCTATACGACATGTTATGACAAATAATTTATTTAATTTACCTCTTTATATTACAATCAGTTTTGTTACGTGTCAACAAAAAACGAACGTTTTTTATAAAATATTCGTTTTCGTTCGTTTTTACCGTATTTTAGTTGTTCAATTAGACTTCATCATTTGGAAAAACACATTTTAGTCAAATAAAACGTTCAATTAACAGTAAATTCTAATAACTATTGTACTATAAACTGTTCAATAAATGACAAATTTCAACAAAAAAGCTACAATCATTTACTTAAGAAGAGATTTAGCTATATTTACTATTTTTAATACTTATTTTGATTTCTTTTCGTCTTTTAATAAACATACAATAACGATGCAATTACAAAACTAAAAATTATTACGATTATCTTTAGTAAATTTATATTATAAAATAATTGAATTACTCTCCTATCTCCTACTTCCTAATAATCCCCAATACACTACAAATATAAGTATAATACTTGATAAAAAAATTTGTTTTACTAACCTGGGGATAAGAATCCACATTTCTAAAATGTTTATGCAATTTCTGACCCTCCCAAATAAAAAATACCGATTATAAACCAAAATTATCACAGAATACCCTCACAAGTTCCGGCAATTTGTTACAAACTGGGGTCAAATCTCAAGAAAAAATAAAAAAGCCATGAACCCAATAAGGGTTTATGGCTTTTATTATTATTCCCACTCAATTGTTGCAGGTGGCTTACTAGTTACATCATAAACTATACGGTTTACGTGTTTAACTTCGTTTACAATACGAGTTGAGATTTTTTGTAGTACATCCCAATCAATACGTGCCCAGTCAGCCGTCATTCCATCGATAGACGTAACTGCACGAATACCAACAGTGTAATCATACGTACGTTCGTCACCCATTACACCAACACTACGGATGTCAGGTAATACTGTGAAATATTGCCAAATTTCTTTATCTAAACCAGCTAAAGCAATTTCTTCACGTAAAATTGCATCTGATTCACGAACGATTTCAAGTTTTTGATCAGTAATTTCACCTAATACGCGAATTCCTAGACCTGGTCCTGGGAATGGTTGTCTCCAAACGATTGCATCTGGAATTCCTAGTTCAGTTCCAACTGCACGTACTTCGTCTTTAAATAATGTATTTAAAGGCTCGATTAACGTGAATTGCATGTCTTCAGGTAATCCACCAACATTATGATGTGATTTGATTGTTTGAGCTGTAGCCGTACCGCTCTCGATAATATCTGTATAAAGAGTTCCTTGAGCTAAGAAATCCATACCTTCTAATTTAGCTGCCTCATCATCAAACACATAGATGAATTCATTACCGATAATTTTACGTTTTTCTTCTGGATCAGAAACGCCAGCAAGTTTGCTTAAGAAGCGCTCTCTAGCATCTACTTTAATTACGTTCATGTGGAAGCCTTCGCTAAACGTCTTCATAACGCCTTCAGCTTCATCTTTACGTAATAAACCATGGTCAACGAAGATACATGTTAATTGATCACCAATTGCTTTGTGAATTAATACTGCAACTACTGAAGAATCAACACCACCACTAAGTGCGCAAAGTACTTTTTTGTCGCCAACAATATTACGAATATTTTCAAGTTCAACTTCAATGTAGTTTTTCATTGACCAGTTAGCTTCACATTCGCAAATATTGAATACGAAGTTCTTTAATAAATCATTACCATATTCAGAGTGACGAACTTCTGGATGGAATTGTACACCATACATTTTTTTAGCTTCGTTACTCATTGCAGCGATTGGGCAAGAAGCACTAGTCGCATCTACAACGAATCCTTCTGGTTGTTGAATTACTTTATCACCGTGGCTCATCCAAACTACGTGGTCTGAAGGTAGGTCTTTTAATAAAGCAGACGGATTTTGAATATTTAATTCAGCTTTACCGTATTCACGTTGGTCAGCTCTAGCTACCGTTCCACCAAAATGTTGGGTCAATAACTGCATTCCGTAACAAATACCTAAGATTGGAATTTCTAAATCAAAAATTGCTTCATCACAGAAAAAAGCATTTTCACCATATACGCTATTTGGTCCGCCAGAGAAAACGATCCCTTTAGCGCCCATTTGCTTAATTTCCTCTGCAGTGATTGTATGAGGACGTAATTCACTATAAACGCCAAACTCACGGATACGGCGTGCTATAAGTTGGTTATATTGACTTCCAAAATCTAGTACTACAATTGTGTCATGTTGTTGCAAAACGGTCACCCCATCTATATATATTGAATTAACGTATCAGTTAAACTGATACTATTTTTCCCAAAAAAAATAAAAAAAGCCGATTTTCTCCTCTTTTTACATACGAAAAATACGCATAAGAAGGCAGAAAATCAGACTTAAATTAAACAAAGTCAGACTGCCTTCATAGTCAGGGCATGTTACGGCGCCCCGGTAGAGACTCTCGACCCGTATTGTCGAGGATATATGAAGAATAATGACGAATATTGTATTATTGTCTCATTCTAACAATGTATATTTTTTCGGTCAAGGTATTTCAATACATAAAAAAAATAAATTTTTGTGGAAACGTTACAACTTGTCATGAATAAGATTATAGTGTATCTTTTAACTAACGAACGGTAGGTAGTTTGTCAAAAAGAAATCATTTATTTATTCTGCTATAAGGGGGAGATTTTTTATGAGTTGGATTTACTTAGTTATAGCGGGGGTTTCCGAAATCGCTTGGGCATTTGGCCTAAAATACTCAGAAGGATTTACAAATTTGTTGCCAACAATTTTTACAATAGCTGGTATCTTGTTCAGCTTTTATTTATTTTCAAAAGCAATAAGAGATATTCCAATAGGTACTGCCTACGCAGTTTTTACAGGAATCGGTGCCGCTGGGACAGTTATTATAGGAATGTTATTTTTAAATGAAACAGCTTCTATATTAAAAGTTATTCTAGTAATTACATTATTATCAGGAATTATTGGCTTAAAATTAACTTCAGGTGATAAAAAAGCAGAGAAAGGAGATACAGCATAAAATGGCTTGGTTATTTTTATTTATTGCAGGTTTGGGTGAAGTTGGCTTTGTCATTTTTATGAAGCTATCTAATAATTTTAAAAAACTTAACTACTCCATTTTGTGTATTCTATCTGGATGGATTAGTTTTTACTTATTATCAAAAGCCTTAAAGGTTATACCCGTCGGAACAGGTTATACAATCTGGACTGGTATAGGTGCCGCTGGTTCTGTTTTGATTGGCATGTTGTTCTTTAATGAATCACGTGAATGGAAGAGACTGTTATTTATCACCTTAGTAATTGGATCTGTTATCGGTTTAAAAATCATCTCACCTCATTAAAAAAGTCCCTATTTGAAAAAGAAATAGGGATTTTTTCTTTAAGAATTCGTGATCTTGTCTTTTAAAACAGCTTGCCCCAAGTATTCTTTCCAATAATTCCATCGACAACTAGTCCATTACTTGCTTGAAATTTTTTAACTGCATTTTCAGTAACTGGTCCAAAAATTCCATCTGCCGTTATTTTAAGTTTTTGTTGAACTTTTTTGACAGATTCACCTCTTGACCCTTCTTTTAAAATACCAGGGTATGGAACTGAATCTGTTTGGGTTATCGGGGGATTTAAGATCGCATTCACTTGTGCTTTAAACTCGTTAAATCGATCGGGGTTGTCTATGAAGGTTTTCGGACATGGCTTATGTGTTATGTCATAATGTCTTACAATGTCATTTGCATTTAATTTAAACATCTTACACAATTCAGCAATTACTCTAATCGTACGTGTTAATGTATATTGTGAAATCGTACCATCCTTTTCGACACACATTTCAACACCGATTGAAAGCTTATTTGCGTTCGGAGCGAGTTCATCCACCCCTCTATATACACCACCATTACTATTTCTTTCATAATGATCATTTGCATGATAAGCTACTTCATCAAGCGGAATAATACAAATTGCCTCTTTCGAATCAACAAAAATATGAGCAGATGCATATGTTTTATTTTTTATCGCTATACCGTTAAAATACCTTTGGTGACTTTGTGCACTTGCCCCCGGATTGGCTGTCCAATGCAGCACAATTTTTCTAACTTCTTTCAATTTTATTGACGGCCTCGTATACTTGTTCATCGAAATAAAATCATTTCTCCAAGTTGCCAAAATTAGCACTCCTTTTCAATATTGGCATGTCCGAATACTTGGACATGTATACTAATACATTATTCTGAAAGATAAAATTCGTTACATCTAAAAAAGAGAGTATTAGATACTCTCCAGAAAGTTCCTTTTACCTAAACTAATTACTTTTTTAGCGGTTTAACATAAATTGCTTGTGATGAATTAACAGATATACATCCATCCAAATCCTTCTCTTTTAACAATCCCAAATTAATAGCAGACTTGATTTTATCTCCATCTGGTTTTCTTACTATTTGTATTAAATCAGTCAAGTTTAGTTCTTCTAATTTATGAATTGTCTTCTCCTCATTAAATTTTTCTTTTTTTCTTATGATTCGTTCAAGTTTTAAATTATTAATAATTAGTTCACCTTTTTCATTCATTCCAACTTGATGATCAAAGTATCCATGAAAAATCTTTTGTAATTCCTCTAACTGATTTTCAATATCTTTCTTTTTTTGACTCAAATCATAGTACTCGTTCAACATCGGTTCCGTAATTTTGAAATTATTTTTCCTCCCCATTTCATAACACCACTTTTCATAAGAAGATAATTAATCTTATTGTGAAATTAGACGAGTTATGACTTGAAATACATTTGAAATAAAAGTACATTAACTAGTGGAAGACTAAAAATAGAGTGAATTATTGCTATATAAGAAAACAAAAATTTTATGTTATTTATATATATCAAATGAAAAAGAAAGGAATCTTGATTATGTTGAAAAGCAACAATCATGATAGCGAAATGAAAAATGTTTATTGAGCCAATGCTATTACAAAATGCTGATAAACCATTTGACTCTGATCAACATTATTTTGAATTGAAATCAAATGGTGTTCGAATGATGCTTGAAAGGCAAAATGGGAAGAATAAACTTTTTAATCGAAATGGTACCGAGATTACGGAGAGAATCCCTGAACTCGAAAATATCGACTTAGATGATTGTTACTTAGACGGTGTTTTAGTTTGTTATAATAACGCCAGAGAGGATTTTGAAGCGGCAACCAATCGAGTAAGTTTTATTCAAGAATACAAAATAATACAAGGAAGCAAACAATTTCCATTAACATATATCGTTTTTGATATTTTACGTCTTAAAAATAAAAACTTAATGAAAGAACCTTTATCTTATCGAAAAAAAATCCTTTCAGAAACCCTAGTTGATCAAGAAGCAATTAAAAAAAGTTTTTATATCGAGTCAGAAGGTGAGACGTTTTTTGAGCAAATTAAAACTCTTGGACTTGAAGGTATAGTAGCTAAATCAAAAGATTCCACTTATATACCTGCACATCGATCACTAAATTGGTTAAAGATCATTAACTGGAGATTTAATAATTACTATATAACAGGCTATAAAAAACAAGGAATGGGATTATTAATCTCGGAATTAAAAAATGATGAGTATGTAAATGTAGGGATAGTAGAGTTTGGAATGAATACTGGGCAAAAAACAGCTTTCTTTAGTCTAACTAAGCATATAAAAACTGGAGAAGACAAAAATTATATTTATGTAGAACCGCTAGTACGATGTGTAATAAAAAATAGAGGTCAATTAAATAGCGGAGAATTAATTGAACCAATATTCCATGACTTTATCGTTTAAAAAATAACTTTTTAGATTAATGATCTACGCCTCTTTTATGTAGAAAGTTAGTAGCTTTTTACTTATGTGAAGGGGTTTTTTTATTTTCTATCTAAATATAAGCCATAATAAGACCAACCAAAATGGTATAGAAAATAAAAGACCAAAAAGGCATCCTCTGTATAAACCGAAATTCATCTAAATCATCCTTAAAAAGTTATTTGATATAACCGTAATATCGCATCAAAGGTTTTCTGCTTTTATCAAATTTACTATACATATTTAAACGATATATAGTCAATAAAGCCTAAGTCTTATTTAATTCAATTTCTTCAATCTAATACCAGTTAGTTATTCTCATTATCGATTACTCCAAAAGTAAATAACCGAAACATAAAAATAAAAAACCTATAAAAGTCCCAGGTTTTTTCACCTTTTAGAATGATTCTTATAACTGCCATAATAATTGCTCCAATAATTAAACGTACAGTCCAACTAGTATAACTTTCAATTCTCTCAATTTTTTGTTCAACCTTTATAATAGTGCTCTCTGCTACTGCCAAACGTTCTTTAATTTCTGCTATTTTTTCCTGTAATTCTTTTATTTCGTCTATCCATATCCCCTCATTTCTTTATAGCTTGTCCTTCTCTTAATATATTCAGAAATTATTAAATTTGTTAATGGAAAATAGTATGAAGGTAATAAAAGTTTTTTTATGTTAAAACGAAGTTGATTTCTTTGGTGAAAAATAACAACCACTATATTAAGCTCTAGCAATTATATGTGAAAAAAAAAACCCTTGATTGCTCAAGGGTTTTTACTTTATTACATCATGCCGCCCATGCCCATGCCGCCCATGTCAGGCATTGCTGGAGCATTTTTCTCAGGGATATCTGCTACTACAGCCTCAGTTGTTAAGAACATAGCAGAAACAGATGCTGCGTTTTGAAGTGCAGATCGTGTAACTTTAGTTGGGTCAACGATACCTTCTTCGATCATGTTTACCCATTGTCCGTTAGCAGCATTGAAACCAACGCCAACTTCCGCACTTTTTAATTTCTCAATAATTACTGATCCTTCTAGACCAGCATTTGTAGCGATTTGACGAACTGGAGCTTCAAGTGCACGTAATACGATGTTGATACCTGTTGCTACGTCACCTTCTGCTTCGATTGCAGCTACTTTATTATATACGCTCATTAATGCAGTACCACCACCAGCTACAATACCTTCTTCAACTGCAGCACGTGTAGAGTTTAATGCATCTTCAATACGTAATTTACGCTCTTTTAATTCAGTTTCAGTTGCAGCACCAACTTTGATTACTGCTACACCACCAGCTAATTTAGCTAAACGCTCTTGTAATTTTTCGCGATCAAATTCAGAAGTAGTTTCTTCTAATTGAGCACGGATTACGCCGATACGTCTTTGGATTGCTTCAGTTTCACCAGCACCCTCAACGATTGTCGTGTTTTCTTTTGTTACTACAACTTTTGAAGCACGACCTAATTGAGTGATGTTAGTTGTTTTAAGATCTAATCCTAATTCTTCTGTAATCACTTCACCGCCAGTTAAGATCGCGATATCTTCTAACATTGCTTTACGACGGTCACCGAAGCCAGGAGCTTTAACAGTAACAGCATTGAACGTACCACGTAATTTATTTACGATGATCGTTGCTTGTGCTTCACCTTCAACATCCTCAGCAATGATTAATAGTGGCTTACCTTGTTGAACAACTTGCTCAAGTACTGGTAAGATTTCTTGAATGTTTGTTACTTTTTTATCTGTGATTAAAATATATGGATTTTCTAATTCAGCAACCATTTTCTCTGAATTTGTAACCATGTAAGGAGAAGAGTATCCACGGTCAAATTGCATACCTTCTACTACTTCTAACTCAGTTGTGAAACCTTTTGATTCTTCAAGAGTAATAACTCCATCGTTACCAACGCGCTCCATTGCTTCAGCAATTAATTGTCCAACTTCTGGATCCGCTGAAGAAATTGCAGCAACTTGTGCGATTGACTCTTTACCTTCAATTGGTTTTGAGATTGTTTTTAATTCTTCGATTGCTACAGCAACTGCTTTTTCGATACCTTTACGGATACCCATTGGATTTGCACCAGCAGTTACGTTTTTAAGACCCTCACGAATCATAGCTTGCGCTAAAACTGTAGCAGTTGTTGTACCGTCCCCAGCAACATCATTTGTTTTACTAGCAACTTCTGCAACTAATTTTGCACCCATATTTTCAAATGCATCTTCTAATTCGATTTCTTTAGCGATAGTAACACCATCATTTGTAATTAATGGAGAACCGAATTTTTTCTCAAGAACTACGTTACGTCCTTTTGGTCCTAAAGTTACTTTTACAGCATCAGCTAAAGCGTCTACACCACGTAACATTGCGCGACGTGCTTCTTCACCAAATCTAATGTCCTTTGCCATGAAAATGACCTCCTTATAATATAAAAAATATATTTTTTAATTTAAGTATTTTTATTTTATTAACCTATGATTGCAAGTATATCGTTTTCGCGAAGTACTAAGTATTCAGTACCACCGTACTTAACTTCTGTTCCTGAATATTTAGAGAAGATAATGCGATCACCTACAGATACTTCTAAAGCTACGCGCTCACCATTTTCAAGTACTCGACCTGTGCCTACTGCAACAACTTTGCCTTCTTGTGGCTTTTCTTGTGCACTACCTGGTAACACGATACCACTAGCAGTTTTTTCTTCAGACTCAACAAGCTCAATTACAACACGATCACCTAATGGCTTTAACATGTGTAAATACCTCCTCAATAATCAAATCATTATTTTTTAGCACTCATGTATATTGAGTGCTAACACAATTATTAGTTTAAATAATATCAAAAAATTTTGCAAGCCCGAAGCAGGCACTTTTCTTGTCGAAATTTAATAAGTTTTTTTCTTTACAATCAAAAGTAAAATAAAAAGTGAAAATTTCTTTTAAGAAACTAAAGAAACGAGTAAAATAATGTACGTGTTGTTATAAACCTTTGGGTTCTGAAAAATATCAACACAAAGGAGCTATCGTATTGAAAACTAGAGATTTATGGATTTTATTAACGTATGTCGTTCTTCAATATTCAGCGGTATTTGGGGTGCCCTATTTATTAAATAGTAACTTATACGTTGGAGTGGATCAGAAAACAGCTTCTCTTGAAGCGGTGGCATTATGGGGTTGTATTAGTTTCGTAACTGGATTAATTATTATACTTATCTTATTACATAAGCCCCTTTATGAAGGAATTAAGAATCTGAAAACTAATTATCGTACAATAATAAATTGGGTTATTTTAGGTTACTTCATAACAATGCTAACTCAAATTGTTTGTAATTTAATTTTAATTTATGTATTTGATTTACATAAGGGCTCAGAAAATACTCAAAATATCATAAACATCGCTAAGCTTAACCCGGCTTTTATTATCATTCCAAGTTTAGTTGCACCAATTTTAGAGGAAATTATTTTTCGTCGT
>Ga0268259_10000459_pt1 | contig 11176 bp, 9 predicted proteins | sample AgamicAsMarz_FD_200246 | JGI IMG/M metagenome (GOLD analysis project Ga0268259, IMG submission 200246) | Agave microbial communities from Guanajuato, Mexico - As.Ma.rz (v2) (version 3) | ecosystem: Host-associated > Plants > Phyllosphere > Phylloplane/Leaf | place: Guanajuato, Mexico | collected... | reverse complement strand
GATCCAGTAACAGCCGCCTCAGCTCCAACCCGTTCAAATGATTTAATCTGCTGAACTAATCCATTTATTTGAGGTGGTAATTCACCTACTGATATCGGAATTGGCCCTTGCTTTGTAACTAAACAATTTACCTCTACAGCTGATTCATTTGGAATCCCTTGTATGGAACCATTATTTTGAACGTTTAATACTTGGATATCCTTTTTATCGTTATAAATAGATGTAATTAAGCTACAAGCGGCATCACTGTAATAAGCTCCACCTCGTTTTTCAAGCTGAGGCGGTTTAATTGCTAAATTCTCATCTTTATATAATTCAAATAAATCATCTTCCAGTTTCTTAACGACCTCTGCTCGAGTAGTGCCTGTTTTAAAAGATTCTAATTCTTCATCTAATATATGTTTCATTTTGTAATAGTAACGATGGTATGGACAAGGAAGTACACCTAATGACATAAGAAATTCTTTTTGCCATGGTAATGGTGCGATATTTTTCATTGTCATTTGTATTTCCGGATTCGCTAATAACGCTAATACATGTTCAGTCACTTCTTTTCCTTCAACATAAACATGAAGTCCATAAACCATATGATTTAATCCAGCAAAATCAATATGTACACGACTTAGATCCACTTCTAATAATTTAGCAATCGTCATTGTCATATTAATTGGTACATTACAAACTCCAATCACCTTTTTATGTTTACTATATCGAAGTAATGCTTCTGTAACCATTCCAGCAGGATTTGTAAAGTTAATTAACCATGCATCAGGACAAAGTTGTTGCATTTCTTCAGCAATTTCAAGTAATACAGGTATGGTTCTTAGACCTTTAAATAGACCACCTGCACCATTCGTTTCTTGACCAATCATACCGAATTGTAAAGGGATACGTTCATCTTTTATTCGTGCCTCTAGTAAGCCTACCCGCATTTGAGTCGTTACAAAATCAGCATCCTTTAGCGCTAATTTTCGGTCTAAAGTTAAATGAATTTCCATTGGAACTCCAGCTTCTTTTACCATTCGTTTAGCTAAATTACCAACAATCTCTAACTTTTCCTTCCCTGCTTCTATATCAACTAACCATAAATCACTTACAGGTAGCTCGTCATATCTTTTAATAAAGCCCTCCACTAATTCTGGAGTATAACTAGAGCCACCGCCTATTGTTACGATTTTAATTCCTCTTTTTTTATTCATCTAAAACACACCTTCATTTCATATTTTTTCTTATGAATTGAATACAACAAGATAACTAGTCACTGTGCAGAAAATTAATAATGTAATAAATAAAATTAAAGCTTGTTTCTTATTCTTAAACTTACCTTCAATAAATACAATCACGCCTGTAAGTCCTACACTCAAACCAATACTATTTGTAATAAATACAGCAAGATCTCTAGTCATTCCAAAAAGGAGTAGAACAGGATTAAAGATAAGATTAAACGCAAGAATAAATACAAAAAATGCAAATGCACCTTTATAACTAAAAAAATGGAGATTCTTTGTAGTGTTCATGTTAATCTTCCTTTCTTGATTACTTGATAATAAATAAAGGAAGCTGGGATTAATAATCCCAAACTCCCTTTACTATGAATTTATAAAGATACTTTTACACCATTATCAATTTCAACTGTAGATTCTTGAGCTAACAATTTTTTATCATACATTTTGAAGAATGGTAAATAAATAACAACAGATATTGCTAGATTGATTACTACTAGGATAATAGCTCTCCAATCTCCACCAGTTGATAAATATGCACCTATTGGAGCAGGTAAAGTCCACGGAACCATTACATATGTTGGATTAACTAATCCTCCTGCTGTTGCAAGGTAAGAAATTGTTGCACCAATTATTGGAACGATCATAAATGGAATAATTAATACAGGGTTTAATACAATCGGCATACCGAAAATTACCGGCTCATTAATGTTAAAAATACTTGGGATAATTGCTGTTCTTCCAAGAGCCTTTGAATAACTTGATTTTCCGGCAATTAACATTGCAATTACTAAACCTAATGTTGCTCCCGAACCACCAATCCAAATAAACCACTGGAAGAAAGTTTCAGGAGCAATATGTGGTAACTGGCTTCCAACTTTACCAGCTGCAACAGCTGCAGAGTTATTAGCTAAATACACTTCCCAAACAGGTCGTGCAACTGCACCAACTACTGATACCCCATGGATACCAAATGCCCAGAAAAATGTGATTAAGAATACAGGTACTAATACACCTGGTAATGAATCACCCGCGCTAATTAGTGGAGCTACAGCTTTGTCTACAAGTGAATGTGTATCAATCTTAAATACAACTGTAATTAAAGTCATTACTGTTAAAACAACCGTTACAGGAATAAGTGCTTCAAAAGAACGTGCGACAGAACTTGGCACTGAATCAGGCATTTTAATCGTAATATTTTTCGTTTTACATAAACGTAATACTTCAACTGCAAAAATAGAAGTAATCATACCTACGAAAAGACCATGGCCACCCATGTTTGCCATCGGTAATACAAATCCCACTTTATCAATCATTTGAACCCCAGTTGTAAATAAAAACGCGGAGCCCGATAATAATGCGCCAGAAAGCGGATCTAGTTTATAGCTTTGAGACAAGCTATATCCAATCCCAAAAGTAATATACAGGGTCATTATGTACATTGTAAGACGGTACGGAATTAAAATATCCGCAGCGTGTTTTGCTGCCCACACTCCTACCGCAGAATCTGCAGGCACTGGAGGAAAGGCAATAATTAAGAACAAGCTTCCAAATATGATAAAAGGTAAAGCTGAAACTACACCATCACGAATAGCGCGTAAATGTTTTTGTTCAGATAGTTTTGCCATTGGTGTTGATAAATTGTTTTCCAAAAATGAAATAAACTTATCCATTTGTTCTTCTCCTTTGATTATTAAATTATTAAACTACTTAACTAGTTCTTGAACTAATTTTAATAACGTTGGCCCTCCAAGTGGACTATAAGCTTGAGGTGGAATGACAGCACAAGGTACATTCGCTTCATCAGATGAAGCTTTAAAACCATCAAATCGATGTCTTACTTGTGGTGCAACCATTGCTACATCCCACCCATTCTTAACTTCTTCAGCAAACTCTTGAGTCCCTACTGCTAAAACATCTAGACTTAATCCGTTCTTTTCTCCCTCTTTTTTCAGAGCGTTTACTACAATCGCACTTGACATACCGCCTGCACATACAAATAATACCTTCATACTCTTATCCTCCTAGTTTGAGTTTGATAATATAAAAGATTCAAAAAACTGGAAACGTTTTCTATGAGGCAATTATATTCTTAATAAAATAAAATTTCAATTATTTTTACAAAAAAATGAAACAAAATTTTAAAAAGATGTAAAAAAAATTTCACATCTTCTTAAATAATGTTTATTTAGTTTTCCTTAAACTGAAACTTACTCCAAGGATTTAAGAAATCGAGTAGGAAGATTTCTTCCTCTGCAATGCGTCCAACCACATTCGTTTTCCCTGAATTCTCCATATCCTGTAGTGCTATTTGCAATTCCCCTTTATATTGACCATATAATTCATTTTCTATTAAAATATCGCCTCTACGAATATGTGGAGTATAAGTTGGTTTAAACTCTTCATCTCTATATTTCACGCGAGACTGAGTGGAACGAATTAAGTAATCTGATACGTCGCCTCGGTAAAAATGAAACTCATCTAAAACAATCTTTTTCTCTAAATCTGTAATTGAATCATGTAAATCAATATTTAGTGTAAATAAGTCTTTACCATTCTGATTTAGCTCCGCAAGTTGTTTGAACTCTTCTTCAGATGCATAAGCATTTGCGATAATCACATCATCAATTAAGTCTGAATAAAATAAATGTTTCGCTTGGGTTACGACTGATAAATTACGGTGCATCTCTAAAGTGCAAAGACCTTCTGATACAGGCCAAGGTCCATATGATGCAGCTTGTGAATTAATAAATGCTGCTGTACGAATACCATGCCTTTTAAACTCTTCACTGCATTTAACGAAATGCGAATAGCTTAAACCTGCATAACGATGAGGATAAAAATTATGGGATCCGATTAAATTAGAATGATTTGGCTTATAGGCTAATATATTTTCTAGATATTTCGTAGCATTACTCATGTTAATTTCAATTTTTAACCCATATGGATTATAAGTCATAATGGACTCTTCATTCCCAGTAAATCCCATATCAAGTCTAATTCCATATGCTCCTAAATCAGCAAAAAATGATAAATCATTATATGAAATATTTAATGTACCAAATACTCGAGGGGCAATATCAACAATGACTTCCATCTCTAAACTATTTGCATAATCAACTATTTCTTTGAACTCTTTTATTATCTGTTCCTTGTCACCATTTACTGATAATAAACATGTAAAGATTCGTTTAAAACCATATTGATGAGCTAATTTAATATAAGCCTTATCTTTTTCAACAGTTGAGTGCTCTGGATAAATTGAAATTCCTAATTTTTTCACGATGAATCCTCCTAGTATGGTATTGGTGTAATATTTCCTAAAACAACTAACCGATTTGCCTTTGTTGCTCCAGGTACATTACTTGGTAAACCATTTAAAGTTTCATTTGCTAAAATCGCAAAGGCAATTGCTTCTTTTGCGTCCGAAGAAAAACCAATATCTTCTTGAACTAATACTTTTGAATCCACACCTAATAATTCTTGAAGCATACGTAGTAGCGTTTTATTATGACTACCTCCGCCACCTACAATTACTTCATCAATCGGATGGTCTGGTAAAATAAACTTTTTATAATTTTCAGCGATCGATTTTGCAGTAAACATCGTCATTGTAGTCACTAAATCAATTGGTGAAATATCACTAAACTCTTCCAATATTTCATCAACAAACTGTGTACCAAATAACTCTCTTCCTGTTGTTTTAGGTATAGGTGCTAAAATATAAGGAATACTCATGCATCTTTCTAGTAATCTCTCATTTACATTACCTTTAGCAGCTAAATCACCATTATCATCATATGGCACGTTAAAATAACGCTTACAAATTTCATCAATAATCATATTACCTGGACCTGTATCAAAGGCTACCAAATCATCGATTGTAGAATTCCTTGGAATGATCGTAACATTACCAATCCCACCAATGTTTTGTAGTAAACGCGTTTTAGTTTTACTTTTATAAAGTAATAACTCAGAATGTGGAACTAAAGGCGCACCATACCCACCAGCTGCCATATCCATCACACGAAAATTGGAAACAACTTTCGTGTTTGTTTCATATGCAATAACCGCTGGCTCTCCTAACTGCAATGTAGATTGAATGAATTTCCCATGAGCTTCAGGCTGGTGATAAATCGTTTGACCATGCGACCCAATAAACTCAAGTTGATCTAGCGAAAATTCATTTTTACTACAAATTTGTTTTACTGCATCTGCAAAAGCATAGCCAAGCTTAAAGTTTAAACTACATAAATGCTGAGCGTTTGAAGAAACTAGTGTAATCGCATCTTGAATTTCTTTTAATAAACCTTCCTCAAGAGGAACTGTCATAAAATCAATTAATCTTACTTCTGTCTCAGGTCCACATCCAGTGATTTCTACTAAAGCTGCATCGATTCCATCTAAAGATGTACCCGACATTAATCCAACTGCATATCCCAATTCATTCACTCCTTCATATTTTTATTAATAATACCTTAAAACAGAATTTCAATTTTGTAAAAGAAAAGAGTGAAAGTTTATTTAGAATTTTTCAAAAAGTAATGGTTAATTTTTTTAAGAAATTAGTGAATAGAAAGAGATTTTTGTGGACTGATTTAGTCGCTGCACATCCCCCATGACTAATTTCATATCTAGAACCCTATAATGAATTATTACTCATTTCACCCTCTCCCACAAAAATAATACTTAATAAAAAACCCAAATAAAATATTTTCTAAAAACACATTCATTACTTTGATAAATAGGCATAATTCTCTTGTACAAATCAGTAACTAGTAAAAAAGTATTGAATGAACAACAGAATAATTATACAATTCTTTACATAATCAAACAAAGACTCTATCTAACAATAAGGAGAATCTAAGATGAAGCATTTAGAAACACAAATAGATGAATTAGCAGATCAATATTTTACGAGACTAATAGAAATCCGTAGACATTTGCATATGTATCCTGAATTAAGTAATCAAGAATTTTTAACAACGAATTTTATCAATCAGGAATTAGAAAAAGCTAATATCAAAAAAATTCAGTTGAATAGTCAAACAGGAACTGCAGCCGAGATCAGTGGTAATTCAGGGCCGATTATTGCACTCCGAGCTGATATTGATGCACTTCCAATTCAAGAAGAATCTGATTTACCGTTTCGTTCAGTTATTGATGGAATCGCCCATATGTGTGGACATGATGTTCATACTACTATTGCACTCGGAGTTGGATTTATTTTACAGGAATTAAAACACCAGATTCCTGGTACAGTTCGATTGATCTTTCAACCCGCTGAGGAATCTGAAGGTGGTGCAGAGCAAATGATCGCTGAAGGATTACTTAACGATGTAAAAGCTATTATCGGACTTCACAATGTGCCAGATCTTCCAGTTGGTACGATTGGAATTAAAGAAGGCTTCCTAATGGCAAGTGTAGATGATTTTGCTATTAAGATTAAAGGGAAAGGCGGTCACGCAGCACTTCCTGAAAAAGCAATTGATCCGATTGTGATTGGCAGTGCTGTTGTTAACCTTATACAAACTCTAGTTAGCAGAACAATTTCTCCAAAAGATTCTGCTGTCATAACTGTTGGATCGTTTCAGGCTGGGAATACAAATAATGTAATCCCTGAATTTGCAGTTTTAAAAGGCACAGTTCGAACTTCAAATGAAACAATTCGAAAGCAAATTCAAGAAAAATTTCAAACACTAGTTCAAAATCTTGTACATTCACTTGGTGGTGAAGTCGAAATAGATTATCAAGTATTACTGCCCGCAGTATTTAACGATTCGAAAGTAACATCAGTAGTACGAGAAGCAGCAATCTCAACAGTCGGATTAGAACATGTTGTGACTGCTGAATCGACAATGGGCGGAGAAGATTTTTCATTCTATCAACAAAAAGTACCTGGTTCTTATATTTGGTTAGGCTCTGGAAATAAAGAAAAAAATATAACCTATGGATGGCATCACCCCAAATTTATGGTCGATGAAGATGCAATAAAAATTGGTGTAAAACTAATGGCCCGATCAGTATTAAAACTATTAACGGATACAACTCTTGGTAAATAATAGACAAAAAAGTGAAATCATTGATTAAACAATGTTTTCACTTTTTTTGTTTTTCATCTATAGGTTTAATTGTATTTAAAATAACTATGAGATAGGTCTAATGGATTAGTCGTTTTTCCTGAAAATAAACATTCCAAACATAAATGCGATAAATGTAATGAAACCAGCAACTATACCGGCAATATAACGATTTTCGTAATGAATATAATTCTCTAATATTGTAATGATAATCGCAGAAAGGACGGAACCAAAAAAAGCTTGAGAAATAGTCATTTTTCCTTTTAAAAAAACTTTCTCCCTCTTAAAATTGCTAGTATATTATTCTATTTAATTGATGGATAAACCTTTTTTATTAAAGCTATACAGCCATTTTGACCAGTTAAATTCAAAGGAATAAACTTAAGATACTCCAATCTACCCACTACCTTTTCTAACACTTCCTGCAATATTTTAGGACATTCATTAATATAATTACCTTGTAGAGTTTATAGGGGGGATTATATGCCGGATTTTGTACAAACTGCCAATTTTGAGCATTCGTTTTGGTTACATGTGTTAAGGGATCATTCTCAATTTATATTGGATGCTTTGCCGTCTAAGCAAGAGGAAGAAATTAAGATTGCACAGTCATTTTACGTAATTTTTAATAATTTATTTACTAGGGTAAATAACAATGAAAATATAAACGAAATTACAATTCAAGCAGAAAAAAGCGCTTTAGCACTACGCGATTTTAAACTTTCACTGCTAACGAAACATATTACTGACGCTAATTTTACGATTTACTTAACACCTACATTTTTAAACCATATGGTTAATGAATTGGAAGAATATTTATTAGTACTATCCTACTTAAAACAAAATCAACCCCCACCTGTCTTCAATGAACTTCATCATCATTTATTATGGGTGCTAGATGCAGCAGGTCATGCAGATGCCATTTATACGAATCTCGATGGTACAGAAAAAATGCTAAGAAAGAAAAGTCATGAATTCACAAAGCATTTTGAACACTTCTATCTAAAAGCAGTAGAACTGACCGGATATTTACGTACAAAGCTAAGCACATTTCCTGCATTAAGAAGAATGAATCAAGACGTAAAATTAGAAATTCAGCTATTTCAAATATTTCTAAAAGAAATTGAAGAATTAGATATCTCAAGCCAAATGTTGAGTAACTTTTCCGCTTTAATGGCAGATCATATGTACAGAGAAGAAATGTATTTCTTAAAAAAATTAGAAGAATCTTCATCCATGAATAATTAATTTTATGAAAAATAAAGCACTCTATTAACACGTAATATGATGTGTTAAATAGAGTGCTCTTTTACTTTAATAAAACTATTGTTTTATTGATATCCAGTTATTTTTAATTACTTTTATGACTGCATTTAAACGATCTGGAACGTCTAATTTCATCAAAATATTGGCGACATGATTTTTGACTGTTTTATTCGAAATAAATAATTCCTTACCAATTTGGATATTCGAAAATCCTTTTACTAAAAGGTGAAGAATTTCGTATTCTCTATTTGTAAGTAGCTCTTTTATATATGAATCATTGGGCGGCATAAAATGGATTGAATTATCCTTAAGAAACTTGTATTCTTTTATCAATTCATTCGTAAAGCGATTGTCTACCATGAATTGTCCACCCTGCACTAGCTTAACAGTATTCACTAAATATGCCTCGTCAACATCTGTTAAACAAATACCTTTTACTCCTACATTCAATAAACGATCTATTTCATAAAAGTCTAAAGAGTTTTTAATGGTAATAATCTTCGAAGAATCATCATGTAACATAATGCTTCTTGCATACTTTACCATTTCTTCTCCCGAAACTTGAGTTATAAGAATTGAATTACTTACTTCCTGGAAAGAAAAACTATCTTCTAAATTAATTTTAATAGCATTTATTCGATTAAATTCTAATATTGTACGAATACCCGCAACGAAAAGCGAATTTTCAACAAAAATAACAGTATTATTATTTCTTGGATGATTTGGAACTAATTTTGCTAACATTACTGCCACCACCTCCAATTTGCAAATTTTTTATAGCAATATTTGTATTGTACATATTTGAATTGATTAAATAAATTTAATATTTCTGAAATTAAAGTTAAGTACTTCTTAAACAAAAAATTATTCTTATTAAAATTTAAACTAAATCCTTAAAATAAAAGATTCAAAAACTTACGGTCTTATATTATGATATCTATGTACAGATATTTTTTATTACTATAATTTTCCCAAGGAAATATTTTACTTTGTAACGTTTCAACTTATTGCTTTTTTAGTAAAAAGAGATTTCTTACAAAATCCAAGAATTATTTTAATAATATAAATTTAACTATGCACAAGATTTTCCAGTAAAAAAGGTGTATCATTAAACTGTTTTTTTATCTTAAGTGTTCCTTCATACTGTATCCACACTATAATTTTATTAGCTCCTCAAAAATTAATGAAATTACTAAAATATAACCAACGATGTCCACTATCTTTTAAATTTTTTTTATGTTCTTAAATTACTACATGTATTAGAATTTTTTATTATTAGGAGATTACTATGAATTTCGAACAATTAGAGTATATTGTTTATGTAGCAAATGAAAAATCAATATCTAAAGCTGCCGAAAAGTTATATATCTCTACATCAGCTATAAGCCAATCAATTTCACAACTAGAAAGAGAATTAAATATAACAATATTTAATCGTTCAAGGATAGGAACTACTCCTACACCTGAAGGAAATATTGTAATAATGAAAGCAATAAATATATTATCGAATATTAAGCAATTAAACGAGGAACTTTTTAACTTAAATATTAAAAAGGAAAAACAATTAAAAATCGTTGCAGCAACAGCATTTTTTGATATTTTTCAAGAAGCAGTAACAAACTTCAACTTAGAAAATCCTCAAATCTCGATTGACGTTGAGGAAATGCTTCAAGAGCAGTTACTAAAAAGTTTTAATCCAGATCGTTATGATGTTGGTTTCCTACCAATAGAGAAAGAAGAATTAGATAAATATCCAAAATTGGGTAAAAAGTTAATCAGTAGAGCTAGAGTAGGTATAGTAGTTGGAAAGAATTCTAAATTATTCAATTATGAATATGTAACACCTGCAGATTTAAATAATGAGAAAATAGTAATATTAAAAAATACAAAAAATGGCATTGTAAAAAAGTTTTCAAAATGTATTACTAATCATGTTATCTTAACGACAAATAATCCTAGACTACTCTTAAACGTTGTAAAGGAAAGTGCTGGTTTTTCTTTTATTCATGAGTTTACAGTAAAAAACTACCCAACATTTCGTAATGATGAACTCAAAGTAATACCGATTACATATACTGATGAAACGAATTACATCTATCAGGATATATGGGCTATTTATTCGCGAGAACATGGACTATCAAGTTCATCCAGTGAGATTATTAAACACATATTATTTCAGTTAAATAAATAATGAAAAGGAATAGGAACAATCTATCTAAAAGGCTTTCTATTCCTTTTTCATTTTATTCATAAGTAACAAATGCAATCTGAACAGATATAATTTATAATAAATAAAAAGTTTTCTTGATTTCTTTAGGAGGTGATCTATTATGACAAGTACTGTTAATTTGTCAGATAAATCAACATCCCATGCAAAGCCTAGATTTAGAAAGGCGATACTTTGCATGGGTAGGTTTTACTAATCGCCCAAGTAAGCAGTTCTGATTCAACGGCTTTGCACCTTATTTACTAAATAAGAATAAGGGGCTCTGCAAAGATGGCATATATAAAAGCAACTGCTGTTTTACCTGAAAAGTTATTATTGGAAATACAAAAATACGTACAGGGAAAAACACTTTATATTCCAAAATCTGAAAAAGTTCACAA
>Ga0268259_10000455_pt1 | contig 11238 bp, 9 predicted proteins | sample AgamicAsMarz_FD_200246 | JGI IMG/M metagenome (GOLD analysis project Ga0268259, IMG submission 200246) | Agave microbial communities from Guanajuato, Mexico - As.Ma.rz (v2) (version 3) | ecosystem: Host-associated > Plants > Phyllosphere > Phylloplane/Leaf | place: Guanajuato, Mexico | collected... | reverse complement strand
GGATCCGCTCCTGCGCCGCGGGGCTCGTGAGCGCGAGCCACAGGCCGCCGTCGGCGGCGAAGCACTTCTGGGGCGCGAAGTAGTAGACGTCGGCGTCCTGGCTGTCGACGGGGAGGCCGCCGGCGCCCGACGTAGCGTCGATCAGCACGAGGCCGTCGCCGACCCGTTGCACGGGGACCATCACGCCGGTGCTCGTCTCGTTGTGCGCCCAGGCGACGACGTCCGCGGAGGGGTCGGCGGTCGGAGCGGGCGCGTCACCCGCGTCGGCCTTCACGTTGATCGAGTCCTGCAGGAACGGCGCGTCGTTGGTCGCCTTGAAGAACTTCGAGCTGAACTCGCCGTAGGTCAGGTGCAGCGCCTTTTCGCGCACCAGGCCGAACGTCGCGGCGTCCCAGAACGCGGTCGTGCCGCCGTTGCCGAGCATGACCTCGTAGCCGTCGGGCAGCTGGAAGAGCTCGCCGAGGCCAGCGCGGACCCGGGCGACGACGTCGCGGACTGGTTGCTGACGATGCGAGGTTCCCATCAGCCGCGACTGCTCGGCCAGCCTCTCGAGCGCCTCGGGACGGACCTTGGAAGGCCCACAGCCGAAGCGGCCGTCGCTGGGCTTGAGCTCGGTCGGGATCTGGGCGGTGGTCGTGGTCGCGTTCATTGCCTAGTGAATAGCACTCGGAGGTGAGCGGGGCGCGACAGGTTATTGACAGGCGCGGGTGGACTCCCGCCGGGACCGGGGATAGGCTGGCCCGGCCGTCGACCAGGCAGGGTTACGAGGAGGGAAGCGATGTATCCAGTTACCTACGAAGCCGATTTCAATCCGGAACCGGATCGCCTCACGACCTTCTTCCGGCTGATCCTCGCGATCCCCTGGATCATCGTCGCCGCCTTCTGGGGAATCCTCTTCATCTTCACCCACCTCTTCGCCTGGGTCGCGGTGACGGTCCTCGGCCGCTACCCGCTGTGGCTCTACGAGTTCAACGCGGGAATCGTCCGCTTCTCGATCCGGCTCTCGGCCTGGCTCTACCTGCAGACAGACGCCTGGCCCCCCTTCACCCTCTCCGAGGACGACTCCTACCCGATCAGGGTCAAGATCGCCCCTGCCGCCGAACGGCAGAGCAGGCTCAAGGCCTTCTTCCGGATCATCCTCGTACTGCCCGCCGCCCTCGTCCTCTCCTACGGCACCAGCTACGTCCAGCTCGCAGCGGGGTTCGTCGCCTGGCTGACGATCGTCTTCCGCGGCTACCTGCCCGAGGGCCTCAACTCGATGATGACCTTCGTCAACAGCTACCACGCGCGGGTCTTCGGCTACCTCGCGATCCTCACCGACTCCTACCCGCCGGTCGGGCTCGAGAAGGCGAAGCCCGCCGAGCAGCAGCAGGAAGTGGGGCAGCCGGCATGAGCGAGACCGCAGCAGAGGGAGTCGTGAAAGGCGACGGCTACGCCGTCGCCAACCTCTCGAACCTCGGCGAGGGACCGGGCTTCCGCAAGATCCGCTCGAACCTCGGGGTGACGGCGTTCGGCGCCAACGCAATCGTCCTGCCCCCCGCCTACGAGACCGGCCGCCACTACCACGACGAGCAGGAGGAGCTCTACTTCCTGCACAGCGGCCGGATCGCGATCGAGTTCGGCGACGGTTCCAGCCACGAGCTCGACCCCGGCGGCCTGGCCTGGGTCGACGCCTCGACCGTGCGCAAGATCCGCAACCTCAGCGATTCCGAGGATGCCGTCTACGTCATCGTCGGCGCCAAGGACGGCTACGTCGGGAGAGACGGACGTCAGCCTGAGGGAGAGACCCACCGCTAGAGATGCAGGTGTGGGGGGCGTCGGTTGGCCCGTGGGCGAATTGCGTTCGCCCGCCTGCGGCGGGCGAACGTATTCCAGGAGAGGGGGTCGGCGTCCCTCCCCCGGCCGACCCTTAGAACTTCTGGTCGATCCAGGGCATCATGTCGCGGAGGTCTTTGCCGACCTCCTCGACCTCGTGCCCCGCAGCCTCGTCGCGCATGCGGTCGAAGCTCTCGCCGCCGGCGCGGTTCTCGGCGATCCACTCCTTGGCGAACTCGCCGGACTGGATCTCGGAGAGGATCTGCTTCATCGCCGCCCGCGACTCCTCGCCGACCACGCGCTTGCCGCGGGTCATGTCGCCGTACTCGGCGGTGTTGGAGATCGAGTAGCGCATCCCCTGGATCCCCTTCTCGTACATCAGGTCGGCGATCAGCTTCAGCTCGTGCAGGCACTCGAAGTAGGCGAGGCGCGGGTCGTAGCCGGCCTCGACCAGGGTCTCGTACCCGGCGCGGACCAGCTCCGAGGCGCCACCGCAGAGGACTGCCTGCTCGCCGAAGAGGTCGGTCTCGCACTCGTCCTTGAAGGTCGTCTCGATCACCGCGGCGCGGCCGCCGCCGATGCCGGAGGCGTAGGCGAGGACGAGATCGTGGGCGTTTCCGCTGGCGTCCTGGTGGACGGCCATCAGGCAGGGCACGCCGTTGCCTTCCTCGTACTGGCGGCGAACGAGGTGACCGGGGCCCTTCGGTGCGACCATGCCGACGTCGACGCCGGGCGGCGGCTGGATCTGGTCGAAGTGGATCGCGAAGCCGTGGGCGAAGAGCAGCAGGTTGCCGGGAGCGATTCCGTCGGCGATCTCGGCCTGCCAGACGTCGGCCTGCTTCTCGTCGGGCAGCAGCACCATCACCACGTCGCCGCGGCTGGCGGCTTCGGCGACGTCGAGCACCTCGAGCCCAGCCTCTTCGGCTTTGGCGCGGCTGGAGGAATCGGGGCGCAGGCCGACGACGACATTGACGCCAGAGTCCTTCAGGTTGAGCGCGTGGGCGTGGCCCTGGGAGCCGTAGCCGAGGATGGCGACAGCCTTGCCCTCGAGCTTGGAGAGGTCGGCGTCTTTGTCGTAGAAGATGTCGTCGGTTCGCATGGTCGCGGAGGCTATCGGAGCGCTCTGCGCATCAGCTTGCCCGAAGGCGTGCGCGGCAGCGCCGCCGCCAGCTCGACCCGCTTTGGCACCTTGAAGCCGGCCAGGGCCTCGGCGCAGTGGCGGCGCAGCTCGTCCGGAGTCACCTCCGAGCCGTCCTCGAGCACGACGATCGCGGTCACGGCCTGCTGCCACTCCGGATCCTCGCGGCCGACCACGGCCGCGTCGGCGACCTCGGGATGCCTCAAGAGCACCTTCTCGACTTCGGCGGGAACGATGTTCTCGCCGCCGCTGACGATCATGTCGTCGATTCGGTCGTCGACGTAGAGGAAGCCGTCCTCGTCGATCCGGCCGAGGTCGCCGGTGTGCAGCCAGCCGTCGGCGTCGGCGTGGCCGGGCGCCACGGTCGGCCCCTGGACGAGGATCTCGCCGTCCTGGATGCGCAGGTGGGTGGTGAGCAGCGGCCGGCCGGCGGAACCGAGCTTGCGCCGCGCCTCGCCGGGGGCGAGGGTCGTGACCTGCGAGCAGGCCTCGGTCAGGCCGTAGGTCTGGACCACGGTGGCGCCGCGGCCGATCGCCTCCTCCAGGGGCTCCTCCGGCACCGGCCCGCCGCCGACGAGGACCGCCCGTGGCCCGGAGAGGTCGGCGCCCGCCTCGAGCAGGCGGGTCAGCATCGTCGCGACGACCGAGATCACGCTGATCCGCTCCTCGGCCAGCGCTGCCGCGACGCGGTCGACGTCGAAGCCATCGTGGATCACCGCCGTGGTGCCGTAGATCGCCGAGCGCATCACGATCCCCAGCCCACCGACATGGCTGAGCGGCATGCAGCAGAGCCAGCGGTCCTCGGGCTGAACGCCGATGTTGAAGCCGGAGCCGACCGCGCTCCAGAGGAAGTTGCCATAGGTCAGCCCGACCGGATGCGGACTTCCGGTGCTGCCGCTGGTCAGCAGGCGGCAGACGATGTCGTCCATGTCGTGCTCGCCGAGCAATGGCAGGTCGGCCTCGGTCTGGGTCAGCTCACCGGGGTCGGTCAAGTCGAGGGCCGGCTCCTCCACCGCGAGGATGGCCGCCCGCTCCTCCGCGGTCACCTTAGGGCCGAGCGGCAGCAGCACCGCCCCCAGCTTCATCAGGGCGTGGACCAGGACGACCTCCTCGCGACCGGGATGCATGGTCAGCGCCACGGTCGAGTCGCGGCGCACCCCCTGGGCGGCGAGGCGGCGGGCGACCCAAGTCGACTCCGCCTCGAGCTCGGCGTAGGTCACCTCGGCGCCGTCCGCCACCAGGGCGACGCGGTCGGGGCAGCTCTGAGATCGCTGCGCGAGCCAGTTGTCGAGTTTCATCGGGATCGAAGCTTTGGCCGGGTGTCGCTGGCTATGGTGCCCATCATGCCGCAACGTCCCAAGGACGCCCCGCCCGAGCAGGAGCTCTACGCGCCGATCGAGTGGGAAGCAGTCGCCACCTACGACGACGTCCGCTACGAGAAGGCCGACGGAATCGCCAAGGTCACGATCGACCGGCCGGAGGTCCGCAACGCCTTCCGCCCCCAGACCCTGGTCGAGGTCTCCGCCGCGCTCGAGCTTGCTCGAGAGGACACCGAGGTCGGCGTCGTGATCCTTACCGGCGAGGGAGAGCACGCGTTCTGCGCGGGGGGAGACCAGAAGGTCCGCGGCGACACCGGCTACATGGCCGAGGGCGCCTCGATCGGCCGCTTCCACGTCACCGACCTGCAGGTTCAGATGCGGCGGCTGCCGAAGCCGGTGGTCGCGATGGTCGCCGGCTACGCGGTGGGCGGCGGCCACGTGCTCCATGTTTGCTGCGACCTGACGATCGCCGCCGACAACGCCCGCTTCGGGCAGACCGGCCCACGGGTCGGCTCCTGGGACGGCGGCTTCGGCGCCTCCCTCCTGCGCGACCTCGTCGGCACCAAGAAGGCGAAGGAGTTCTGGCTCCTCTGCCGCCAGTACGACGCCCAAGAGGCGCTCAAGATGGGGCTGGTCAACGCGGTCGTGCCGCTCACCGACCTCGAGCGGGAGACGGTCGCCTGGTGCCGCGAGATGCTGGCGCTCTCGCCCTTCGCCCTGCGCCTGGTCAAGGCCAGCTTCAACGCCCACGAGGACGGCTATGCCGGAATCCAGCAGCTGGCCCACGACACCAACCTGCTCTTCTACGGCAACGAAGAGGCCCGCGAGGGCCGCGAGGCATTCAAGGAGAAGCGCCAACCCGACTTCTCGCAGTTCCCGCGCCGGCCATGAGCGCGGAGCGAGCAAGCGTGCATATCTGGTTCTTCACGCAGCGAGCGAAGCGCGAAGCGGTGTCATGAGGATCTGGCTGATGGCGGCGCGGGTGCGGACGCTGCCCGCGGCGATCGCACCGGTGCTGGTCGGGACGGCGGCGGCCGTCTACTGGGCCGGTGAGCTGCCCCGGGTCGGCGCCTTTCTCGCCGCCCTGGTCGGCTCGATCTTCATCCAGATCGGCACCAACCTCGCCAACGACTACTCGGACGCGCGGCGCGGCGCCGACACGGCGGACCGCCTGGGGCCGGTGCGGGTGACATCGGCCGGACTGGTGACACCGCAGCGCGTCCTCAACGCAACCTGGATCGCGTTCGCGGTCGCCGTCGCCTGCGGCATCTACCTCGCAGCCGTTGCCGGGATCGTGATCCTCCTCGTCGGCGCCATCTCGATCGCCGCCGGCGTCCTCTACACCGGCGGCCCGCGGCCCTACGGCTACGCCGGCCTCGGCGAGGTCTTCGTCTTCCTCTTCTTCGGCCTGGTCGCGGTCAACGGCTCCTACTACGTGCAGGTCGAGGAGCTCGACGCGCTGCCGCTGGGGCTCTCGATCGCGGTCGGCTTCCTCTCCACCGCGATCCTCGTCGTCAACAACGTCCGCGACCTCGAGACCGACCGGCGGGCGGGCAAGATGACGCTGGCGGTGCGAATGGGGCGCCGCAACGCGGTCGGGCTCTACCGCGGCCTGGTGCTCGGCGCCTACCTGGTGCTGCCGATCGCCCTGCTCGCCGACGGGGCGAGCGCCTGGCCGATGATCGCCTTCATTTCGTTGCCACTCGCCGTCCCGCCCCTGCGCGCGATGTCCAACCGCACCGACGGGCCGTCGCTGAACGCGGCCCTCGCCGCCACCGGCGTGCTGCTCGCCGCCTTCAGCCTGCTCGTCTCGGCAGGGCTGCTGCTCGCTGCGTAGCTGACGCGTCTGCACTTTTACGTCTATGACACGTATAAGTGCAGACGCGTGGTGCGATGCTGTCGAGGTGAAGATCGCCTCGGTCGAGGTCGTCCCCTACGCGCTCCCGTTCCGCGAGCCCTACCTGACCGCCCGCGGCCGGCTGAACCGGCGCGAGATGGTGCTGCTGCGCCTGCGCAACGAGGAGGGCCTGGTTGGACTGGGCGAAGCGGTGCCGCTCTCGCTGCGAGGCGGGACCGGCCTGGCGCAGGTGGTCGAGGAGCTGGAGCGGCTCGGTGAGCGGGAGGAGCTCGACGAGCGATCGCTGCGCGCAGGGTCTGCCCGGCTCTCGCCGCCCGCCCGCTGCGCGGCGCTGACTGCGCTGCTCGACCTCCGCGGCCGCACCGCCGAGCGTTCGCTGCTTGCTGCCCCAAGCGCCACAGACAGCGAACGCGATGAGCCGGTCCGGTGCAACGCAACGCTGGTCGCGGGCGAGCCGGCGGCCGTCGCCGCCGATGCGGAGCGCTGGGCGGCCGAGGGGTTCTCGACCTTCAAGCTGAAGCTCGGCGCCGGCGAGGACGTCGGGCAGGTCCGCGCGGTCCGCGAGGCGGTCGGCCCCGAGGCGCGAATCCGGATCGACGCCAACGCCGCCTGGAGCCTGGAGGAGGCCAAGCGGGTCATGGGAGCCCTGGAGCCGTTCGACATCGAGTTCGCCGAGCAGCCGGTCGCCTCGCTCGAGGAAGCGGCCGAGCTCGCCGTCGCGACGACGATCCCGATCTCCGGCGACGAGAGCGTCGAGAGCCGCGAGGACGCCGAGCGCGCGGTCGCGAGCGGCGCCTGCGCCTTCGCCGGCCTCAAGCTCTCCAAGGTGGGCGGGCCCGAGGCCGCGATCGAGATCGCCGAGGCAATCCCCTCGTATCTCTCCAGCGCCCTCGACGGCCCGGTGGGGATCGCTGCGGCGGCGCAGGTGGCGCAAACGCTGCGGGCGGGCAGCATCGGGGCGGTCGAGCTGGCCCACGGCCTTGCCACGCAGCGCCTCTTTGCCTCGACCGTCGCCGCGGTCGAGTGCGAGCTGCGCGACGGGATGCTGCACCCGCCAGCGGGCCCAGGCCTCGGCGTGGAGATCGATGAGGGCGCGCTCGAGGCGCACCGGCTCTAGGTTCTCCCCGTGGACCCGACCAACGCCAACACCGCGCTCGCCTCTGCCTTCGTCGAGGAGCTAGCGCGCGGCGGTCTGCGGCACGCGGTCCTCTCCCCCGGCTCCCGGTCGACCCCGCTGGCGGTTGCGCTCTGGCGCCAGCCCGAGATCGACGTGACCGTGATCGTCGACGAGCGCTCGGCCGCCTTCTTCGCCCTCGGCGCGGCGCAGGCGAGCGGCGTGCCGGTTGCGATTCTCTGCACCTCGGGCACGGCCGCGGCCAGCTTCCATCCGGCGATCTGCGAGGCGAACGAGTCGGCGGTCCCGCTAGTCGTGCTGACCGCCGACCGGCCGCCGGAGCTGCGCGGCATCGGCGCCGGTCAGACGATCGACCAAATCAAGCTCTACGGCTCCTCGGTGCGCTGGTTCTGCGAGGTCGGCACGCACGAGGCGAACGACGACGGCCTGCTCCACTACAGGGCGACCGCCTGCCGGGCGCTCGCCGCTGCGCGCGGCGAGCCCCGCCCGGGCCCGGTCCACCTCAACCTCCCCTGGCGCGAACCGCTGGCGCCGCTGCCCGTCGAGGGCGCGGTCACCGCCTCCGACCCCCTGGCGCTCGAGGGGCGCAACGAACGCCCGCTGACCGCAGTCACCCGGATCGACCTCGAGCCCTCGGCCTTCCTGCTCGACGAGGTCGCCGGCCATATCGGGGACGCGATCGCCGGGGTCATCGTCGCCGGGCGCCAGCTCGACCCCGAGCTGCGCGAGCCGCTCGCCCACCTCGCCCGTGTCGCCGGCATGCCGATCCTGGCCGAGCCCACCTCGCAGCTGCGCTGCGGACCGCACGGCCGCTCCCACGTCATCACCGCCTACGACCTGCTGCTGCGCGACGAGCACTTCGCCAACTCGACAGTCCCCGACCTGGTCCTGCGCTTCGGCGAGATGCCGACCAGCAAGCCGCTGCGCGCCTGGTTGACGGGTTCGGGCGCCGACGAAATCGTCGTCGATCCCTACTGCGGCTGGAACGAGCCGACCCGGCGCGCGGCGGCGATCCTCCGCGCCGACCCGACGGAGCTGGCCTCTGGCTGGGCGGCGCGGCTGGAGCGAGGCGAGTCGCGAGCGGCGCCGGAGCGCTGGATCGAGGCGGAGGAAAAGGCCTGCGGCGCGCTGGATCGAATACTGGCCGAGAGCGGCGAGATCACGGAGCCCGGCCTGCACAGGGCGCTCGGAGGCGCCCATGGCGACGGCGAGCTCGTCTACACAGCGTCGAGCATGCCGATCCGCGACCAGGAGGCTTTCCTGCCCAGCAGCGCGACCGACGCGCTCTTCCTCAGCAACCGCGGCGCCAACGGGATCGACGGCCTCGTCTCCTCGGGCATCGGCGCCGCGCACGCCAGCGGCCGCCCGACGACGATCGTCACCGGCGACCTCGGCCTGCTGCACGACGTCGGCGGGCTGGCGGCCCTGCGCGAGATCGAGACCCCAGTGCGAATCGTCGTCATCGACAACGACGGCGGCGGCATCTTCGGCTTCCTCCCCCAACAGGAAGCGCTGCCGGGCGACGAGTTCGAAGCGCTGCTCGGTACCCCCCGCGGCGTCAGCGCCGAGAAGGCCGCCTCCCTCTTCGATATGCCCCACCGTCGCCTCGAATCCCTCGACGACCTCCCCGAGGCTCTAGCCGCCGGTACCGGCTTGATCGAGGTGAAGACGGACCGCGAGGCCAACGTAGAGCTTCATCGCCGCCTCGCCGAGGCGGTCAGCCAGGCGATCAGCAACTGATCCGCCCGGCCTCGCGGCCAGGGCCGGGTTGCCAGGCTGCAGCGAAGTAGGGAGTCTCGGGGTCGAAGATCAGCCGCTGGCGGCAGGTTCCGTCAGCGTTGATCTCGATCACCGAGGTACCGAGCCCGAAAAGGGACGCGAGCGACAGCTTCGCGGGTACCCGGACATAGAGCAAACGTTCGCCTGAGGCGTCCCAGCTGAGGGAAAACTTGAGGGCATTCGGTTCACGAGTCAGTTGCCTGCGTTCAGTTCCATCGGCCCGAAGCACGAACAAGTCGCTTCCAGGGAGCAGGCTTCTCCGGCGCCGGGGGGCATCGCGCCGAGGTTGTACTCGCATCGCGGCCAGCTGGGTGCCGTCGGGGGAAAAGACCGCTGCCTGCAGCCCTTTGGCGATCAGGTATATCGAGCGATCCGCGAGGCGCAGGCCCATGACTGCTCGGCTCTTGGGCCCGCGCGACAACGCCAGGATCGTGCCGTCGGGAGAGAAGGACGTAGGCACAAGCCTCAGACCGTGGCGCCACGGGGTCACCCGCTGCGGCCGCCCGCCATCGGCCTCGACGAGCCACACCGAGCTGCCTGCGAAACGCACTCGTTTGCCCTTGCCCAGTAGGAGCCGCTCGCGTGCGAAGGCGAGAGTCTCTCCATCCGGTGAGAAGACGGGCAGGGACCCACCCCTGGTGCCGATGACGAACCGGGGTCGACCTTCCTCGGAAGAGACCGTGTAGACGCCTTCCCGGCCACGGCCCAGAATCGAGGCGCTCCCAAACGCAAGCGTGGATCCATCGGCAGAGAAGCTCAGGCCATTCAGGATGGAAAAGCTCTTGCCCGATGTCGTAAACAGCTTCCTCGGCGCATTCCCGCGCAGGCCGATGGTGCCAACTTCCATCCTGAGGATGCTTGCGCCACTGCGGATGAACGCCACCCGCGGCCCTTCCGGCGATTGCGCGATTGCGGTCGCTGAAAACCCGGCGAGCAGCAGCACCGCCCCGAATATCCCCACTCCACGCCGGATCACGCGGCACATCCTTACCTATCGAGCGGTTTTGAGCTGACTCACTATGCCAGCAGCGGCAGCAGGGCTTCGAGCTTGACCTCGGTCTCGGCCAGCTCGGCCGCGGGGTCGGAGCCGGCGACTATGCCGCCGCCGGCGTAGAGGTGGGCCTCGCGGTCGCGGAGTAGGGCGCTGCGCAGGGCGACGCAGAATTCGCCGTCCTCGGTCGCGTCCATCCAGCCGACCGGACCGGCGTACCAGCCGCGGTCCATCCCCTCCAGGTCGGCGATCGCCGCCGCGGCTGCGGGCCAGGGTTCGCCGCCGACGGCCGGGGTCGGGTGCAGCAGGCCGGCCAGCTCGACGGCCGAGCGCGGCTCGGCCAGCTGGGCGAGGATCGGCGTCGCCAGGTGCTGGATGTTGGCGACCTTGACGATCCCGGGCTCGGGCGCCGGCTCGACCCAGACCGCGTGCGGGCGCAGGGCGCGGACGATCCGCTCGGCGACGATCCGGTGCTCGCGCCGATCCTTGTCGCTGCGCAGCAGCTGCTCGCCCAGGTGGTCGTCGATCGAGGGGTCGGAGCTGCGCCGGGTCGAGCCGGCGAGAGCGACCGTCGAGAGGCTCGCCCCCGACCGGCGCACCAGCAGCTCGGGGCTGGCCCCGATGAAGGCCGCCTCGGGCGTGCCGCAGCAGAAGCAGAAGCAGGAGGGGAACTGCTCGCGCAGGGCGCCGAAGACGGCGGCCGGGTCGTGGGCGGCGCCGGCGGTGACGACCACCTCCCTGGCGAGCACGATCTTCTCCAGCTCTCCCGCCTCGATCCGCTCGGTCGCCGCGCTCACCGCCTGCTCGAACTCGCTCGGCGGCCGGGCGCTGCGGATCTCCGTTCGCGAGGTCGGGTGAGGATCGATCAGCGGCAGGGGGTCGTCGCGCAGGGCGCCGAGGCGCGCGAAGAGCGCCTTCGTCGCCGTCTCCGCGTCCTCGCCCGGGTGCACGACCGCGTTGACCGTCATGTAGCTCTGCCCCTCGCTGCGACAGATCGAGAGCTCCGGCAACGCCATCGAGGCCGGCGCCAGCGAGGACCACTCCGAGGCCTCGCCCCCCTGGGGGGCGAAGGCAAAGCCACCAACCCATACCGCGCCGGCGCCGGCGGGCAGGCCCACCGGCTCGTCGACGATCATTTCCCCGCCGCGACCCAGGCACTCGCGGGCGACGTCCTCGAAGCGTCCGGGTCCCCTCGAGGTCGCC
>Ga0268259_10000454_pt1 | contig 11303 bp, 8 predicted proteins | sample AgamicAsMarz_FD_200246 | JGI IMG/M metagenome (GOLD analysis project Ga0268259, IMG submission 200246) | Agave microbial communities from Guanajuato, Mexico - As.Ma.rz (v2) (version 3) | ecosystem: Host-associated > Plants > Phyllosphere > Phylloplane/Leaf | place: Guanajuato, Mexico | collected... | reverse complement strand
CCGCACGACCTTCGACGGCGGACTCGTCCGCGGCGGGCAGGAAGCCGCCCGCCGCGAGCGTCGCGCGGACGCTCTCGCGCACGGCGTCGGCCACGGCCGAGGCGCGGCGGAAGCGAACCTCCGTCTTGGCCGGGTGGACGTTCACGTCCACCTCTTCGGGCGGGACTTCGAGGAAGAGCAGGGCGGAAGGGTACGAGCCCTGCGGGAGCACGGAGCGGTAGCCCTCGGAGAGTGCGCGCGCGACGAGGCGGTCGCGGACGAAGCGGCCGTTGACGAAGAGGTACTGCGCGTCGCGCGTCGTGCGCCGCGTCCGCGGGGCCGAGACGTAGCCCGCGACGCGCGCCGCGGCTTCGTAGCCCGCGGCGCGCCCGACGCCTTCGTAGCCGCCGCCGACTTCCAACAGGCTTTCTAAAAACTCCGAGCCGAAAATCTGGTACGCGCGCTCGCGCAGATTCTCGGCCGGGCCGGCGCGCAGAACCTCGCGGCCGTTGCTCGTGAGCGAGAAGCCGATCTCGGGGTGCGCGAGCGCGTAGTGCGTGACGAGGTTCGCGAGGTGGAAGCTCTCGGTCGCCTCGGAGCGCAGGAATTTGCGGCGCGCGGGGACGTTGAAGAAGAGGTCGCGCACGGTGATGGTCGTCCCCCTGGGTCGCGCGGCGGGCGCCACGTCGCGCATGCGCCCGCCCTCGATAGCCACGCGCGTGCCTTCCGTCTCGCCCTCCCTCTGCGTCAAAAGCTCGACGCGCGCGACCGAGGCGATGGAGGCCAGCGCCTCGCCGCGGAAACCGAGCGTGGTGACGCGCTCCAGGTCTTCGGCCGTGGTTATCTTCGAGGTCGCGTGGCGCTCGAAGGCGAGCACGGCGTCGTCGCGCGTCATCCCCTCGCCGTCGTCCGAGACGCGCAGGAGGCGGCGTCCGCCGCCTTCGGCGTCCACCTCCACGCGGCGCGCGCCCGCGTCGATGGAGTTCTCGACCAACTCCTTCGCGACCGACGCCGGACGCTCTACCACCTCGCCCGCGGCGATCTGGTTGGCGACGTGGTCTGAGAGGACGCGAATCTTTGACATGTGGAAGAAGTGTAACGACTCGGCGGCGGGTTAGGCAAAAGCGGCGTGGGGTGCGTTCAGTCTCGCGCCTTCCTGTCTTTGACTTCGACGCCGAGGAGGTCGGTCGTGCGCTCGGTGACGCTGGGCACGGGCTCGAACGTCTGCTCGCGGAGCAGGCGGGCCGTGGGCGGCGCGGCGGCGTCGGGCACGTGCGGCGCGTGCGCGGGGGCGGCGTCGGACGCCGCGCGCGAGGTCGAGAAGACCGCCGCGAGCGTGGCGACGATGCCGATGAGCGCCGACCAGAGGCCCAACAGCTTGAAGGCGCCGCCCGGCACGAAGGCCATCAGGAAGACGCCGAACAGGACGACGGCGACGCCCGCCAGCAGCCTCCTCGTCATACGCCGCGCCGCGTGCCGTTCGGCCGCGCGCGCCGCCCGCGCAGCCTCCGCGCCGCCGGGCGTGAGGTGCGCGGCCAGCGCGCGCGAGACCGGCTCAAGGTTCATGCCGCAGTTGCGGCAGAACTTGTGCTCGGTCGTCGTCCGCGTTCCGCAGTTCGGGCAGAGCATAAGGCGTGTCTCCTCCGTCGTGTCGAAGCTTTATACGGAGGGCGCGGGGGCGCGGTTCGACCCGTCGGCTTTAGAGGTAGACGACGTGGTGGTCGTTCGAAGAGAGGTCGATGGCGTCGTGAATCCACGCGACGGCGTAGCGGCCGTGGCGCGCGAGCAGGGACGCGACGTTGACGTGCCGCTCCTGCAAGCCCTTCGCGGGGTAGAGCGCGGTGGCGGCGCGCTCAAGCTGCCGCTGGACGGCGCGGTCGCGCCGCATCTGCGCGCGGTGGAAGCGCGCGCGCAAGCCTTCGAGCTGGTGCGCGATCTTGCGGCGCCCGCCCGTGAGCGCGTCCGCGAGCGTCGGGTCGAAGTCGCGCAGGCGCTCGTGCAGGCGTTCGAGAGCGGCGGCGACCGCGGCGTCCGTCTCGTCGAAGGCGCCCGCCAACTCCGTGCCCAAATGCTCCTCGACGACGCGCGCGGCGACCGAGTCGAGCCCGGCGAAGAAGTCTTCGAGCCGCAATCCGTAGCGTTCGAGCGTGCGGCCGGCGCGGCGCTCGACGACGGTGAGGCTCGCGCGGTGGAGGACGGGCGTCACGGGGCGGCCGAGCACGCGGTAGCTCTCGGAGGTCTGCGCGAAGTACGCGACCTCGGCCGCGCCGCCGAAGTAGGCGATGGTCGGGAGCAGGTAGTCCTGCACGACCGCGCGCAGAGTGACGTTGGGGCTGAAGCGCTCGGGCTCGCGAAGCGCGAGCGCCGCAAGCTCTTCGGCCGACCATTCGCGCGCGCTTCCCTTCGCGCGGTAGCGGCTATCTTTCGAGCGCTGGAGCGCGCGCCGGGCGCCGCCTTCGAGGAGGAAGAGCGGGAAAGAGTCGGGCGAGGTGTGAACCTGCGCGTGGTAGCCCGCGCTCTCAAGCTCGCGCGAGCGCGCGTCCGTTGCGGCGGCGATCTCGGCGCCGCGCCGCGCGGCCTCGGAGTAGAGCGGCGCGGCCAGGCGCTTGAGGCGCGCGTCGGTCGGGTCGAGGAGGACGAGGCCGTAAGCGCCGGTGAGCGCGGCGAGCATGCGCGCGAACGCCTCGCCGAAGGCGCGCCCCGGGAGGTAGCAGTCGCGGACGAGGCGTTCGAGGTCGGGCACGAACTCGCTCGAAGGCAGGAGGTCGAAGAGGCGCTTCGTCGCTTCCTCGACGCGCTCGTCCAGACGCACGCCGCCGACCTGCTCGCCCTCTTTGTGCAGTTCTACGGGGACGGAGATGTCTGCGAGGCGGCCGTCGCAGGCGATGACCTGCGCCGTCCGCACCTCCTCCCAGTCGTGATCCTCGGTCGCCATCCAGAAGACGGGCACGGCGTCGGTGCCGCGCGCCGTCAGACACGCGGCCAGCTTCACGGCCGAGAGCGCCTTGTAGAGCGTGTAGAGCGGCCCCGTGAAGAGCCCCGTCTGCTGCCCCGTCACGACCGCGACCGCATCATTCGAGCGCAGGCGCTCGACGTTCTGAAGCGTCTCGGCGGACGCGCCCCAGCCGGCGTTGGCGTCGGCCAGCGCGTCGCAGAGCGCGCCGCGGTCGGTCGGGTAATGTTCGAGCACGCGCGCGCGCCGCTCGTCCACCTGGTAATGGAAGCGCGCGGCCTCGGGGTAGAAGCGGCGGAGCGCGGTCGGGTCTTCGAGGTATTCGAGGAAGAGGCGCGACTGGCCTGGGACTCGTCGGAAGGGCAGGCGCTCGACGCGGAGCGCGGCGCCGCCGGGCGTGCTCTGACATGCGGGTTCGGTCGTGCTCATACGTAAGCGGGCGTCGGACGTTGACAGCCGATACCGTAACCGACGGCCGGGGCGCGCGCAAGCGCGGCGCGACCGCTAAGGCCGTGCGGGCGCGGGCGCGCAGTTAGATATAAACTGCGCGCCCGCGCCCGCACGAACGTTTCGGCGCGAACACCGAGACCCGAAACCCTGAGCCCCCTGAACCCGTAGCCCCTACTGGTCGGCTGTATAGGTGAAGCCCTTGGCGGGGCTTCTGCTGCCGTCGGGGTTCTCGACGACGACCTCCGCGTCGCCCTCCGCGTCGGCGGCGGGCGTGAGCGCAGTGATGGTGTTGGCGTCTACGAAGGTGACGCCCGTGGCGTCGCGGAGGTCGAAGGCCACGGAGGCGCCCTCGACGAAGTTCGCGCCCGTAATCGTCACCTGCTCGCCGCCACTCATTTTGCCTGTCGGGGGGTTGACGGCTTCGATGGTCGGCTGCGGCGCGGCGTCCTCGATGGGCGGCTCGGGCTGCTGCTGTCCTTGCCGGCCCTCTTGCCCTTGCTGCCCTTGCTGCCCCTGCTGACCTTGTTCTCCTTGTTGCCCCTGTTGCTGCCCCGACTGGTCGGGCGGCGGCGGGGCGTCCGTGTACTCAAAGGCTTTCGCGGATGTCTGCGCCTGCTTGTCGGCGTTCGTCACCACGACATCGACCTTCCCGGCGGCGTGCGCGGGCGTCTTAACCTTGATGAGCTTCGCCTCGACGCTCTCGACGGTGGCGGCGACGCCGTCGAAGGTCACGGCGACGCCGGGGCGGAAGTTGTCGCCCGCGATGGAGACATCTTTGCCGCCGGCCGTCGGGCCGAAGTTATCCGTGACCGAACTGATGACGGGCGCGGGCCCGCCCTGCGACGGGGGGACGTGATCCGCACCCGGCTCCTTCTGCGTCAGCACGGTCGAGGCCACTTCCCGCAGCTTGTTGATGGCATTCTCTGTGAACATGCCGATGAGCGCGGAGACGGCGGCGAAGCCGAAGGGGCTCGTGTCCGTGACGCTCGACGTGGGCGAGAAGAAGCCGCCGCGGATGACGAAGTAGAAGACGAGGGCCACGGCGGCGCTCGTGAAGGGGGTCAGGAAGTAGAGCACCGACCAACTCCACTTGAGCCCCCGGTTGCCGATGTACCAGACCAGCGAGCGCAGCGCGAAGGCCAGCCCGCCGAGCGCCCCGGCGAACAGCACGACGAGAAGGAGCCGGTCTTCGTTGTAGACGCAGCGCGGCGTCGTGATGGGGAGCCCGAGGCGGGCGACGAAAGGAATCTTCAAAGGGGTGACGCCCTCGCGCGGGTTGCCGTACACGTCAATGCAGTACCCGTTAAAGATGCGCTGGCGCTCGTCGGGCTCGGCCAGCATGGCCTTCAGGGCGGGGTGCGGCGTGGCCTGCGCGGCGGCCGGAGCAGGGCTCTGCGTCGGAGCCGGGTTCTGTGTCTGATTCGCTCCCTGCGCCGGCGGCGCACCCTGACCGGCCGCGCCGCCCTGCGCCGGCGCGGCCGGCGCCTGGGTGGCCGGGGCGCCGCCCTGATTCTGGGCGGCGGGGGCCGGCGCCGGGGCGGGGGTCGCGGCGCCTTCGAGTGCCGCCTGCGCGGCCGTCTTCCCCTCTGAGCGGATGGGCGGCCAGAGGACGACCAGCGACACGAAGGTGAACACCGTCATCAGGATTACGTAACCGAGGAGGATGGAAATCCCCCACAGCGGGACGGGCGTCCCACCGGGGTACTGCTGTCCGTCAGCCGTGAATGATTCTTGCGCCGACATAAAGTCGTTCTTCCCTCCGTCAGAGTTTAGAAAGGCTTGAACCTCGACAGGATCGAGTCGAAGTTGAGCGTGAAGCCGAAGTTGCCCCGCACCTCCTTCTCCTTGACTAGTTCCGTGCGGTTGGCGAAGGTGAACGAGAGCGGGAGTTGGAGGCCCGTGCCCGGCATCGGCACCTTCAGCCCGAACTGCCCGACGGCGATGTCGCCCTTCGTGCCCGCGACGGTCGCGCCGCCCGGCGCCGAGGCGTCCTCCAACAGTCGCTCGTACCTGCCGCTGAACCAGAGGACGAACTGCCCCACGTCGCCGACCTTGAAGGGCACGTCCAACTGCCCGGCGAACTGGAAGTCGCGCACGCGCCCCGGCGCCGGGTCGGTCGGCTTGGCCGGCGTCGGCCTGCTGTGGAAGAAGGTGAGCGAGCCGTTGGCGGTGAAGTCGAGCGTGCGGCCGCCGGACTGCATGCCCTTCGCGGCGATGAACGTGAAGTTCGACGTGTCGGGCGCGTTGACCTCACGCTTGTTCGTGTAGTCGAGCGTGAAGACGTTGCCCTTGGCGATCTGGTCGAGCAGCGCGTTCTTCCTCTGCGTGTAACGCTGGAAGCTGCGCGCGAAGTCGGCGACGGCGCCCACGGTCTCCTGCGACACGGCGCCCACGGGGAGCAGCTCGAACTGCCTCCGGATGATGGACTCGACCTCGCCCACGCGGAAGCCGGAGGCGTTGATGAGCCGGTTGGTCTGCTCCAGCCAAGCCTGAAGCGCCGGGTCTCTGAAGGGAATGTCGTGGGTGCGATCCCCCCAGCTCTCGGGCAGGACGATCTTCGAAGTCGCCCATATCTGACGGGCCAGCCTGACGCCCTCGTCGGCGACGAACTCCTCCCACATCCTCGCGTACTTCAGGTGGCGCGGGTCGCGGTCGTTGACGAACTCGATTCTCGCCGAGACCTCCGAGAGCTGCTGCCTGTCGCCGGTGAAGACGCCGGGCTGGTCGCCGCGCGTGGTGTCGAAGGTGAAGCCGACCGAGGTTTTTCGCAGGAACTTGAGGAGCGGGTCGCGCTCGCTCTCCCTGAAGCCGGTGATGAACCCCTTGTCGGTCATCAGGCCGAGCAGCCCGGCCGGGTTGACGCGGAACGTGACCGTCGTGTCGCTCTGCGTCCGCGTCGCCGCGCCGTGCTCCACGGCGAAGCCGAAGGCGTAAGGGATGCCGCCCTTGGAGACCAGAGAGGTCGTCCCCTCGCTGGCCGGCGAGGAGCCCATCTGCTGATCCGTCCGGCGCTCCTGCGCCTCCGTCACGAACGCGGCGTAGGAGGCACCGCTCTCGGTCTTGAGCAGCTTGGCGATGAGCAGCGTGAGCAGCGGGCCCTCGTCCTGCGACAGCAGAACCCTCCTCCGATCGCGCGCGAGGTCGCTGGCGAGTCGACAGATGTTCTGCTCAAGCAGCGAGGAGCCGGCCGCGAAGGGGAGCGCGGGCGGTTGAACGTCGAGGCAAGTCGGCGCCGTCGATGTGCCTTCCGCGGCCGCCGGAGAGACGGCCTCGGCGAGCTTGTCCGGCGTGAAGTTGGCCACCGCGCCCTCGAACGCCTCGCGCTCTTGCTTCGTCGGCGGCTGCGGCGTCGGGTCGGGCGTCGGGGGCGGCTGCCCGGGCTTGGGCGCCGGGACGTTGATCGCCGTCACGGGCATGGGAGGCGCGGGCGCCGACGCGGGCGGCGCCCCGGCCAAGTCGCGCTTGAGCCCCTGAATCTCCTCCTCGACGCGCTGCTGTTCTTCCGACAGGCGCCGCACGTAGCCCTGTACCTCGGGCACGTTCGCCCGCGACTGAAGGTTGCGGATGCTCTGCTTGAGCGCGCCGTTCCTCTCCAGCAGCGCGTCGTGCAGTTGCCCGCGGACGCGCTGGAGGGCGCCGACGAAGTCGCCTTCGAGGGACGAGCCGGCGGGCGGCGCGTTCTCGGCCATCGCCCCGACCGCGTCGCGGAGCTGTCGGATTCTAGCCTCGTCCGAGGGCGCGGCCTCCTGCCCGTACGCGCTGACGGCCAGCAGCAGGGCGGCCGCCGCGAAGAAAATTCTGAACGCCACTTTGTGTCTCATCTATACCTCCGGGCGTGCCCGATTCAGTCGACGAAAAACCTGAAGTTCTTGATGGCCAGCGGCGGGCCGAACCAGGTGTGCACGCACTCGTTGTTGGCCTCGTTCGTGACCCGGCCTACGACGACGCGGTAGCTGCCGGCGGGGTCGAAGTCCATCACGAGCTGCAAGCGCATCGGCTCGTCACCCGGTTTTTTCACGAGGACGAAATTTATGCTCTCCCCTTGTTTGAGGTCTCGCGTCTGCCCTTCGAGGGTGTATTCGACCGTCCGCGCCGTGCCTTGCTGCTCCACCGTGACGGTGACTTGTTCGCCCGCGACCCCCTCGTACTTCAGATCGGCGTGGTCAAGGTCTGTCATCTCTCTGTTCTCCTTCGGGGTCTACGCTGTTTTTCGAGCGGCGCCGGGCGGCGGCCCTGTGTCCCGCCCTTGACGCGCCGGCTTTACGCGCCGCCGCTGTAGCTAAATGACTGCGGCGGCAATTTCATTTCAGAGCGTGCGCGCCGCCGGGCCCGCCCGCGCGCGCGGCGGCGCCCGACAGGTTTTCCCGTCCGGCCGGGGTAGGACTAATCCGGCGGACGAAAAACCTTCGCGAGTCGGGGCCTTTGAATCGAGGCCCCTGACTGGGTTTATGTTTATGAGGCGCCCGCGCGGCGGCTCGGGGCAAATTCCCGCGGGCATTTCGGTTAAAGCACGCGCACGATATTCTCGAAAGGCGTCGGTGTCAACAACTTTTCCCGCCCGGGCGCTTGTCGTGTCATTTCTCGATAGCTAACGCACCGTTTTCGCGCCGCGGCTATCATCGCGTCGGCCTCCGTGCGGGCGGAGCGCGGCGGCAGGCGCCGCGGCGAAGTTGATAGCCGGGGCGGACGTGTGCGAGGATTTAGCGCGAAGCTTATGGCGAACAGACCGGGGAGACTCGACCTTTTGATCGTCGGCGCGGGGCCGGCCGGGATATCGGCGGCCGACGTGGCCGCGCGCGAGGGGCTCAACTACCTCGTCGTCGAGAAGGGGCTCATCGCGGACACGGTCTACCACTACCCCGTCGGGCTCACGGTCTTCTCCACGACGAACGAGCTTGAGCTGCGCGAGGGGGCCTTGCGCCCCTGCCGCGAGAAGCCGACGCGCGAGGAACTGCTCTCCTACTACGTCCGCTTCACGCTCGAACACGGCCTGCGCATCAACACGGAGGAGGAGGTGACGCGCTTAGAGCCGCTGTCGCCGGAGGGCTTCCGCGTGCAGACTTCGCGGGGCGAGTACGAGGCGGCGCGTCTGCTGATCTGCATCGGCGGGATGGCGCGGCCGCGCCGGCTCGGCGTCCCCGGCGAAGACCTGCCCAAAGTCCGACACCGCTTCGTCGAGCCGTTCCCCTACGTGCGCAAGGACGCGCTCGTCATCGGCGGCGGGAACTCGGCGGCCGAGGCCGCGCTCTTCCTCTCCGAAGGCGGCGCGCGCGCGACCTTCGCAGTCTGGCCCTCGGACTGGGAGAACCGCGACCCGAAGAAGGGCTGCATCAAGCACTGGGTGCGCGGGCCGCTCGAACGCGAGATAGAAGAAGGGCGCCTGCGCCTCTTCCTCTTCTCCGAGGTCGAGGAGATAACGCCCGCCCACGTCCGCATCAGGGACGAACGCGGCCGCACGCACGAACTCGCCAACGACGCCGTCTTCGTCCTCATCGGCAGCGACGCAGACCTGACGCTCCTGCGCGAGGCGGGCGTGCGCACCGAAGCGTCCGGCGCCGACGAAATCCCTACTTACGACCCCGACACCTTCGAGACCAACGTCGCCGGCCTCTACGTCGCCGGCCACTTCACCAACTCGCGCCACATCAAAGAGGCCATCGCCGTCCCGCGCCGCGTCGTCCCCCTCATCGCGCAATCCCTGCGCAGCGCCCAACCCGCCTGAACTCGCGGGCGAAGCAGAACGCCGGATGCCGCTGCCCGTCGCACATGGCCTGGTAGGTGCTACCGTCGTCGCCGCGGTGCGCCCCCGCGCGGCCACGCGCCGTTACTACCTTGCGCTCTTCGCGGGCGCGGCGCTCGCCAACGCGGCCGACCTCGACTTCATACTCGTCTTCGCGCTCGGCTCGCGCGCGTGGCACCGGGGCTTCACGCACTCTCTGGCCTTCGCCCTCGTCGTCTGCCTCGCGCTCTTCGTCGCGCTCGGCACGCGGCGCGCGCGTGCGGCCGCCGGGTACGGGCTGGCCTACGCCTCGCACGCGCTGCTCGACTTCGCGACCACGAAGGAGGGCGGCGGCCTCGAACTGCTCTGGCCCTTCTCGGCGGACAGGTGGGGACTGCGCTGGCGGGGCCTCTCCGAAATCCCCTCGCGCGTCGCGCCCGCGGAACTCTTCAAGTTCGTCTGCGTAGAGTTCGCGCTCTTCGCGCCGCCGCTTCTCGTCGTGCTGCTGCTCGGGAGGAGGGCGGCCGCGCGCGCACGCGCGGGCGGGGGCGAGGCGTGAGGCCGTGCGCCGACGAAGTTATTTTCCCGCGCGTTGTATAATCGCGCCGGGCGATAAAAGATTTGCACATCCAACGTTCGAGGAGAGATTGATGAGACGAATTGCGAGCGCCGTGGCGCTGCTGCTGTTGGTCGCGCCCTCGTGGGCGCAGGCCCAGACGGCGGCTAAGAAGGAGACCGTCGAGGAACTGGTCAAGGCGCTGTCAGAGGCGTACGCGTCGAAGTCTTTGGGCAGCGTCGCCGCCGCGCGCCCGCGGCAGGCGAGGGTGAGGATAGTCGTCGAGCACTCCATCTCCGGCCGCGTCGAGGCCCGGAACTTCAGGTCGCTCGAAGCGGGCGAGCGCTGGCTCAAGAGCCGCGAGCGTGAGGACGGCCCCGCGCGCCAGGTCATGCCCTTGAAGCGTTGCCGGCGCGGCCTCTGCACGTACGACTTCGACGGCGGCATCCTGCACAACAACCTCTACCTACAGAAGGTCGCCTACGGCTACCGCGGCGGCCTCCCCTACGTCAAGACCATCTACCTGCTCGACGGCGACTGAACCGGCGGCAACGCGGACGCGCCGCGGCCTGTAGTCCGCCTGCTTAGCGTCAGGCGTCGATAAGAGGCGGCCCGAGGTTTATGAGGAAACTGGCTCAGAAAGCTCTCCTGCTGTGCGTCTCGCTGGCCGCCTCCCTGTTCCTCGCCGAACTCGTCGTCTCGGTGGTCAAGCCGCAAGACCTCAGCGGGTCGTGGGGGGAGCAGACCGAGCGCGGACTCATCGTCAACAAGTCCGCGGGAGGCGCGCGGCACCAGTTCGGGGGGCGCGTAGTTTATTACAGCTTTACAGCGCCCCACCTGCGCGCGCCCGCGCCCTCGGCGTCAGTCAAGGTGCTGGTGTTAGGGGATTCTTATACCTTCGGTTATTTGCTGGGCGACAATGACACTCCCGTGAGCCTCTTGCAGGCGCGGCTCGACGAGAAGTTCGGGCCCGGCATCTTCTCTTTACTCAACGCCGCCGTGGGCGGCTGGGGGGCCGGGGATTACGTGGCCTTCGTCGAAGACTTCGGCGAACAGATATCGCCCGACATCATTCTCGTCCTCCTTAACACCGACGACATAGGCAGGGCGCTGCGAAGCCCTCTGTGGGATTACAGCCCCGCCGACGGCAGGCTCACGCGCGTTAATCCGCCGCGCAGGCGATTAAAAGTTTTACTGAACGGTCTGCCGGGCTATCAGTGGCTCCTGGAACATTCTCACCTCGTGCAACTGCTGCGCAACCAGGCGGAGCGCCTTAGAAGAGAGCCTTCCGGAACAGTGCCGAGGCCCGAATCACTCGGCCCCGGTTCCGAGAAGGATTCGGAAGCCGCACGGCGCGGGAAGGCACTCGGCGCGGCGCTCTTCCGAAGGCTCGGCGCGTGGTGCAGGGAGCGAAACGTAAAATTACTCGTAGCCACCACGGGATGGCATAAGCCGCCTTACGCCGACTCGTCGGAGCCGACGAAGGCGTTCATGTCCGGCGCGGAATCACTCTTCTCGGGACTCTCCGTCCCCTTCTCCGACCCGTCGGCTGACTTGAGGCGGCGAATGGGGGGCGATTCGGATAAGTATATTATTCACGGCGACGGCCATCCCAACGAGGCCGGCGCCGCGCTCATCGCCGACTA
>Ga0268259_10000452_pt1 | contig 11348 bp, 11 predicted proteins | sample AgamicAsMarz_FD_200246 | JGI IMG/M metagenome (GOLD analysis project Ga0268259, IMG submission 200246) | Agave microbial communities from Guanajuato, Mexico - As.Ma.rz (v2) (version 3) | ecosystem: Host-associated > Plants > Phyllosphere > Phylloplane/Leaf | place: Guanajuato, Mexico... | reverse complement strand
GTTCCTCATGAGTGGTTCATGAGGAAGTAAAACAGCAAAAAGACGCAAAAAGGTTCCTCATGAGAGGTTCATGAGGAAGTAAAACAGCAAAAAGAAGCAAAAAGGTTCCTCATGAGAGGTTCATGAGGAAGTAAAACAGCAAAAAAGAAGCAAAAGGTTCCTCATGAGAGGTTCATGAGGAAGTAAAAAGGCAAAAAGAAGAAAATAGGTTCCTTATGAGGGGTTCATGAGAAAGTAAAACAGCAAGATGAAGAAAATTAGTTCCTCATGAGGGAGTAAATAAGCAAGAAAATAAATAAGTTCCACATAACAGGCGCCAGTAACAACCGATTAATGGGATATGTAATGGAAGTAGTTAAGAAATATATTTCTACAAAACCAAGTAAATAATAATTTAGAAAAAGAGATATTTTAAAGTATCTCTTTTTCTTTTTTAGGTTCTATTAATAGATTTTATTTTACTTAAATGCTACTTTTTCTCTCTTTTTACCCAATTATTTTAACCACCATAATTCAACTGGATTTAATTCATACTGATTATTTTCGCGATACATATATTGGCACATAATGAGCTCTCGCCTCAAAGTAGCGTAATCTTCATGAAATTCCTTCAAATATTCATTGATTTCTTTTTCTTGATAAACTCTACCAAATTCTAAGCCTTTAATCATATGTTCTAAAACGACAAGCTTTTTCTTTCGCTGAGCAGGATAAACTTTAAGTTTGCCTTCCTTAGTAAAGAAATTATTGATAATGCTTGAACGTTCACTTTCAGTTACTGACATTTCCATATTGGAATCTCCTCCTGTACCTACTGTAAAAATTGCTTTCGCATTCATTTCTAAAATTTTTGAATTTAGAGAGAAATAGATTGTATTTTTATCTCGGCGCTCTTTAATTAGACCAACTTCTCTAAGCTTTGACATATGATGGGTAATTGTTGGGGGTTTAAGACTTAATTTACTGGCAATTTCTTGCCCACTTAAATGACCTTGCTGAAGTAAAGCAATAATGCGTACTCGAGTAAGATCACCTAAAGCTTTATGGAAATCTACAATTTTACTTAATTGCATTTAATATACACCTACTTTTACATTTATCTAATTAGATAATAGTCTAATCAGGTATTTATTTCAATAAGTAGTAATCAAGATACGTAAATTTAGTTATTTTTTACTAAAAATTTATATTTAATGAATTAGATAAGAAATTTTGTTGGGCTGTATGTGAAAGGTCAGGAATCTTACTATTTTACTTCGAAGAAACTAAGGTTAAGAAATGTGGTGAAAATAGTGAGGCTGCTATCATAAATGAACTGTAGCATTACAAAACAATACTCAAACAGTTTTTTAAAACAAGCCAAATTGATTTGCTTTAGGCATTCCAATTTTTCTCATTTATATAGGGAAAAAGTATTAGGTTTGCTTATTGGCATAATCGGAAATAACTGCTATGCTAATTAAGTGAAAAGTTTAAAAAGGGGGAATTTTCATGCAAATAATGGGTTTATTTAGCACTAGTTTAAACGAAGGGGATTTAATAGATAAAGAGAGGTAGAAAGAGCGTGGGGATACTAAAGTTTCACAAAAATATTAAAATTCGATTACTTGAATCGTTCTTGAGTTCGTCAATTGGAAGTATGATTTTTCCATTTATGGCGATTTATTTATCTAAGCATTTTGGGATAAAACAAGCAGGATTACTTTTGCTTGTAAATGTATTTATAGGCATTATTATGAACTTTTTTGGGGGATATTTTTCGGATCAGTTTGGTCGGAAAAAGGCGATTGTGTTTGCCGAAACACTTCGACTACTTGCGTTTATTACGATGATGCTTTGTAATTCACCTTGGTTTTCATCACCTCTTATTACATTCTTTATGATGACTTTGAATAGTATTTGTTGGGGACTAGCAGGGCCAGCTAACCAGGCAATGTTAATAGATGTGAGTAAGCCAGAGGAACGAAAGCTTATGTACTCAATCATGTACTGGTCGAACAATTTATCAATTGCGATTGGTGGCATGCTGGGAGGATTTTTATTTAAATCATATTTATTTGAATTATTATTAGCTCTATCAGTTGCTTCACTAGTTACATGGGTCTTAATTACGTTCTTTGTTGAAGAAAGTTTAGTTACTGAAAAGACGGAAACAAAGACGATTGCTCATCATGCTCAAAAAATGATTTCAAATTATCGTGACGTTTTTCAAGATAAGCTCTTTATTCTTTATGTACTGGCAGGTTTGCTAGTGCTTTCAATGGAATTCCAATTAACAAATTATATAAGTATTCGATTAGCGAATGGTTTTCACACACAACATTTATTGAACTGGACATTTGGTGGAATCGAGATGAATGGTTTTCTGCGTACAGAAAATACGATACTAGTAGTTGTAATGGCACTTTTCGCTTCTAAAATAGTAGGGAAATTGGATGATCGAAAAACGTTAATTTGGAGTTGTATTGCATTTGTTGGTGGATATGCAGTGATTTCATATAGTAACTCTATTTGGCTATTATTTATAGCAATGTTCATCGCAACAGTTGCGGAAGTATTAAGAGTACCAGTTCAACAAAACTATATGGCTAACCTACCAGCTGACGAAACAAGGAGTTCCTATATGGCAGTTGCAGGTTTAACATTTAATTTAGCGATGTTCATCTGCTCGATAACCGTTTCTCTAAGTGCATACTTATCGGATTTCGCGACATCTTTCTTTTTAACAAGTTTAGGTGTAATCGGTATTCTTATATTTGTACGAATTACTCCTGCATTAGAAAGAAGAATTAAGGGAGAAATATTGCAGGAGCAGGGACAGAATGCTGGAATAAATTCTTAAGTTACAGGGAGTTGCCTTTTGCAGCTCTCTTTTTTTGTGGAGAAGCTGCTGAATAGGCAAATCCTTTTGCGTGAGGTTATATTTTCCATATTAGGACAACTTAATGGTAAAGGTGGTGTTTTTATGAACCGACGCTTAATCGTTGTTTTAATCAGTACTTTTACATTTTTTACTTGTTCTTCCGTAAGTGCGCGACAAGCTGAACGAGTGGTTATGAATGGGATCCCAAGTGATGTGTGGCAGGAAAATATCTATTTAATCGCTGACCGAATTGATCGGAAAGAATACCGGAATTTTGACGTTCAAATTGGAAATGAAGGATTTTTATATCACTTCCCAACATGGAAAAGTGGGAAGTATGGGACGAAAATGTTTAGTGAAGATTTAAATAAAGATAAACAAAATGAAGTCATTATCGTATTGGATAATTTCAACGATCCGATTCATTTATTGCAAATTAGCACCAATGATGACCAAAGCGAAGAATATAAGGAAGTTCCAATTGAATCGGTGCCTGAAGCCGTTAAACGTCTTGTAGAAATGGAGAAAAAAGGGGATATAGTAACCATAACAACAAAACAAAAAACTTATAAAGTTAATCTGAAATCGTTAGGGTTTAAAGATACGTCTTCTGATGATAGTGTATATACACACGTACCAGTGGACTATATGGTTGAGAAGAAAAAACTAGTTGCTGATGCTGTCGTAATGATTTCAACCGACGGCGGAGGAGCGATTGGAAATTTGAAGCTTTTATATGATTGGAATGGAAAGAAATATGATGTTCAGACGATTTCTTTTGAGAAGTATAATCGGAAAAGGTAGAAAAGAGCACCTGTGGGGGTGCTTTTATTTTTTTTAAAAGGGGAATCACAAATAAGAATAGAGAATCGCAATTAAAAAAGGGTAATCGCAATTAAAAATAGAGAATCGCAATTAATAAAAGGGATCATAAATAAGAACAGAGAATCGTAATTAAAAATAGGGAATAACAAATAAAAATATGGTTATCGCAATTAATAAAAGGAATCACAAATGAGAACAGAGAATCGCAATCAAAAAATGGTAATCACAAATAAAAAAGGGGAATTGCAATTAAAATTGGCAAAATCGCAATTAATTCATTGAAACGTTCTTAAAAGTAGCTAGTTAAATTATTTTAATTAGGAAGTTACTATTTTTTATATCACTACAAGGAAAACTCAATAAAAATTAAAGGACTTTTCGTCACTTTGAAGGTATATATATTTTTAAAAAGAGTGGTGCGAGGTGGAAGATTTGATAATAAGGAAAGCTACAATGTCAGATGCAAAAGGCATCGCTAAAGTTCATGTTGATAGTTGGAAAACTACTTATCGAAATATAATTCCTAACGAGTTTTTGGAGAAGCTGTCCTATGTACAAAGAGAAAAATTGTGGGAGCATAATCTTTCAAAAGAGGGGGATTATGTGGTTGTTGCTGAAAATGATGACGGGGAAATTATCGGTTTTGCAGATGGTGGAAAAAGAGAGAGGAATCAAGTTGATCACTCTGGTGACTTAACATCTATTTATCTTCTTGAGGAATATCAGGGTAAAGGAATCGGAAAACAGTTAATGAAACAGCTGTTTCTACAGTTTCAAAAATGGGGTTATAATCGGGTATTCGTCGAGGTTTTAGAAGGCAATAAAACATGCTATTTCTATGAATATTATGGTGCTGAGTTATTGAAATCAGATAAGATTTCATTTTCAGGATCTGAATTGAATTTACTTATTTATGAGTGGGTAAGTGTAACGGAGGTATTATCTAAATTGAAAAAGGATCCGGTTTAATTTTGGACAATACCAAAAAAGCTACCGATCATTCAATAAGAAATGTTGGTAGTTTAAAAATTATTTTGTCACAAAAAAACTGTAATAAAGCTATCGCCTTTTACAGTTTTTTAATCATGTTATACCATTTTACTCCACCATGTGTTGAGCTAGAAATACCGTTATTGATGAAACCGTGGTTTTCGTAAAAATGAATTAAGTTTTCTTTACATGTAAGAGTTATTGAATGACGTTTATTTTCTTTTGAAACTTTTTCGATATGAGAAAGCAATTTTGATGCGATCCCTTTATTTTGGTTTTGTGGAGCAACTGCAATGCCTAAGATACTTTGATGGCCACCAGTAGATGGATTTTTTTTAATTTCGCTAAATAAATCATCTGTAATGAAAGTCTCATTTATAACAGGACCATTTACTAAACCAACTAATTTACCATTTTCCTCAGCTACAAAAAAACTATCGGGAATTAATTTAATGCGTTTTTCGAATGCCTGTTTTGTTGCTGCCTCTTCTTTTGAAAAACAAAGATGCTCAATTTCTACCAGTTCAGTTAAATCTTCCAATCTTACATTTCGTATGTTTAGCATGATTTGATTCCCTCCATTTTTCTTAATTATATTATATTAATTTCATAGCATACAAACTATTTAAACTAGCAATTAGTATCGTGGTTGAATAAAATGAAATAAAAAGATGTTGACAGAATTATGAAATAACCCCTATAATACAAAACATATTAAAAAAAGAAACAAGCTACTAATGATAGATTAATATAGTTTTAAGCAATGAAGGGAATTTAAGTAGTACTTATCTCAATGTAATAGAGAGCTGATGGTTGGTGGAAATCAGTACAAAGATAAGGATGAATTTCGGTCCTGGAGCTATTTTTTTCGAAGTAAAGTTTAGTCTTTACTGAGGGGAAAACGGTCAAATTTGATCGTTATCAAATTCTTAAGAGGCAGAATATTTCTGCAACTAGGGTGGTACCGCGAATAATTCGTCCCTACTGATACAATCAGTAGGGACTTTTTTATTAGTTAAAAACTGAATATAGAAAATGCAATGAAGGGAATACAGTAATGTTTGTTTCACTGTTTAAGAGAGCTGGTGGATGGTGTGAATCAGTACATAAACAAGCATGAATTACAATTCTGGAGCATCTTTTTCGAAGTAAAGGTCGACATTTACTTTGAAAAAGACGGTCATCGATCGTTAAACAAAACAAGTGGCAGATTTAATTCTGCAATTAGGGTGGTACCACGGTGAAAATCGTCCCTGTCGTTAGTGGCAGGGGCGATTTTTTTTTATAAAATTACAAGCTAGAAAGAGGAGATAGAAAATGGAATTACAAAAAAATTTACTACCAAGACATATCCGTTTCATGGCACTCGGTGGAGCAATAGGCACTGGTATTTTTAAAGGAACATCAGAAACTGTATCGATTGCAGGACCAGCAGTTATTTTTTCATATTTGTTTGCTGGATTATTACTTCTTGTTGTGATGAGTGCGATTGCGGAAATGGCTATTGCGTTTCCAGGTTTGAATATGAAAGGATTTATTCGTAAAGCATTTGGTACAAGAGTGTCTTTCGTAATTGGTTGGTTGTACTGTTTTATGTGGTTAGTTGTTTGTGTTATTGAAGTAATCGCAGCCGGTAGCTTTCTACAATATTGGTTTCCTTCAATGTCGTTATGGTCTTTAAGTTTTATTAGTGCAATTTTTATTGTGGCTGTTAATTTTATGAATGTGAAACGATATGGTGAAATAGAATTCTGGTTTGCAGGAATTAAAATTACAATGATTGTTTTATTTATTGCGTTAGGCGCTGGAATTTTATTTGGAATTATTCCAAGTGATCATAGTGGTTATGTACAAAATTATGTTCAGCATAGAGGATTTTTCCCACATGGCTGGTCAGGCGTATTTTCTGCTTTATTAATAGTCATTTTTTCTTACGGTGGTTCAGAACTAATTGGATTGACTTTAACAGAAACAAAAGATGCTGAAAAAGTAATACCTAAAGTTATAAAAGGGGTTATTTGGAGAATTGTTTTATTCTACACACTTCCAATTCTGATTATTTGTGGATTAATTCCATGGAATGAAATTGGTAATCAAGAAAGTCCATTTGTTCAAGTTTTATCAACAGTAGGTTTTCAAGGTTCAGCTCATATTATGAACTTTGTATTAATTACGGCGGTATTATCTGCTGCAAATTCAGGTATTTATGGCTGTACTCGTATGATGTATTCGTTAGCAACTGAGGGAGAGGCGCCAAAGGTTTTTGCAAAAATTTCTAAAAATGGTGTACCTGTTTATACGGTTATCGTAAGTGCAATTATTTTAATCGGGGGCACTTTTGTAGCTTATTTTTCTCCAGATCGCGTATTCGGTTATTTAATGGCGATACCTGGATTTACAGTCTCATTAGTATGGATCAGCATTTGTTTAGCACAATTAAAGCTTCGTAAAACTTATACTAAGATGCCACACTATAAAGTATGGGGATTTCCGTACGTAACATCATTTACAGTAATTGCATTAGGTGTGAGTTGTATAGCTTTTGCATTCAGTGAACAAAACAGGTTAAGTATTTTTGTATGTTTAGGAATGTTAGTTGTATTAATTTTATGTTCATTTATTAAAGGAAAAAAGCAAATTCATTAAACAAAAAATTAAGGGCACCTTATTTGGTGCCCAAATTTACTACATTAAATTATTGATTGTTAGCCAATGCTATAAGCTGTTCATTTACATTTTCATTTACAACTCCGCCATGGTAACAAATGATTGTTTCAATATCATATTTTGTTAATTGTTTAATGGATAAAATAGCTGTTTCCATATCAGGTGTGGCATTTGGATTTGGCCCCATAATTACGCCATCAGCCGCGACAACAGCATCACCTGCGATTAAAGTTTTGCTTTGTTGATGATATAAACAAATGTGACCAGGAGTATGTCCAGGTGTAAAAATCACAGTGATTCCACCAGCATATGGTAAAACTTCTTCGTCAGATAAAGTTGTATTAACTTTAGCATTTAGTGGTGTATCATAGATTGCTTTTATTTTTTTTCCTATTTCTTCAGGAACAGATTCAATCATTTTTGCGATTCGCTCTGGATTTACTTTGATTAATGCTTTATCGCCTTCAATATATGGCTTGTCTTCTTTATGTGCTAGCACTTCAATTTCTTGATCAGCAGTTTTTAAAAGCTCAGTAAGGCTCCCGATATGATCAATGTCTTGATGTGTAAGAATGATTTTAGACAGCTTGTTAAATTCCAATCCCGCTTTTTCAATCGCTTCACGAATTTCTCCGGTTTGTCCTGGCATTCCTGTATCTACTAAGATCACTTCTTGTTCATCCCAAAGTAATGTTGGGTGAATAAGATTTACCTGTCCTGTAAAGTTCATTTCTAATTCAATTGTTTCAATACCTTTTGCTATTTTCATTTAAATGGTAAAAGCATTTATTGCCTTTACCACACCTCCCTTTATTTGTGAGCACTAAACTAGACATCTAAGGAAAGTTGCCTAGTTTAGTGTTCACATTTTTTATTGCTACAAACTTATTCTACTTCTGTGGCTTTGAAACAGAAGAAATAAAGTCATCAATCATAACGTCAAAGCTGTCATCTACATTTACTGGATGTTGGAAATATCCAAGGAAATTCATCGAGACAAATCCGTGTAAAATGCTTCTTAGTGCTCGGCCTTGATGAATTAATAAAGTAGGATCTGTAATATAAAACTTTAGAATTTGATGAATAATTCCAGTTGTTTCCCTAGCAAGTCGTTTAACATCATCATTTTCGGTACTCGGGATATTCATAAAAAGTCCATAACCAGTTCTATTATCAAATGCAAAATCACGGTATACATAAGCAATTTCTCTAATCGCTTGTTCACCACTTTTACCGACTAATCTTTGCATTAAAGTCGAATTTAATTTATTTAAAAGTGAAATAGTCATTTTCAATTTTAAATCGTCCATATTCGCAAAATGGTTATATAAAGATGGATATTTAATATCTAGCTTTTCTGCAATTTTTGGAAAAGTAACTTGATTAAGTCCGATTTCATTAGCCAATGAAAAAGCCACTTCAATAATTTTTTCTTTTGTTAAATTTCTTTTTTGAACCATTTTTTTGCTCCCGTCTCATGTTTAGGTAAATTGCTTTTTAAAAGAATATATAGTCTGATTTCCATTGCCAATCAACTTATGTCCTTAAAGATACAATACCTAAATACAAAGTATTTTTAAAGAGAGACTATATTACTGAAAATAGTTTAACACTTCTGATGATAATTAGTAAACTATATAATATAATTTACAAACTATAAAATATAGTTTAGTGTTATATGTATACTAGAAACTTATTGTTATTTTTTATTTGTCTCATTCTCGAGACTTTTTTATATTGATTTTATTTTTATCAAAAAGGAGGGGGAAATGATGTTATTGTGGAAAAGAAATTTGATTGTTTGTTGGTTCGGAATGTTTGTAACAAGTGTTGGGATGAGCCAACTTGGTCCGGTATTACCCCTATATATTGATAAACTTGGTGTTCATAATTCTGCATTAATTAGTCAATTTTCAGGTATTGCTTTTGGGGTAACTTTTATTATTTCAGCTATTTTTTCTCCTATTTGGGGTTTGGCAGCCGATAAGTTTGGGCGAAAACCAATGCTCCTTAGAGCAAGTCTTGGTATGTCAATTATTATTTTTTGTATGGGTTTCGCACATAATGTCTATGTTTTAATTGGTTTAAGACTTTTACAAGGTGTCATTACCGGTTACGGTACAGCTTGTACAACTTTAATCGCAACGCAAACTGATAAAGAGCATGCGGGATCAGCATTAGGTACACTTTCAACTGCAAGTATAGCAGGTTCATTACTTGGTCCTATGATTGGAGGTTATATTGGAGAGACTGTAGGCTTACAAAATGTGTTTTTTTTAACAGGTGGACTCATGATGGTTGCGTTTGTTACAACAGCATTATTTGTAAAAGAATCATTTACTCGCCAAGATAAAAAAGTGCTTAAGTTTAAGGAAATATGGAGTATTATTCCAGATAAAAGCTTAATGATTACTATGTTCATTACTTTTTTTGTTTTAACAATAGCGCTTTATTCGATTGAACCGGTAATTACTGTCTATATTTCTCAGCTATCTGCTCATTCTACACATGTTGCATTGTTAGCGGGTATGGCTTTTTCAGCATCAGGATTGGCAAGCATTATTGCAGCTCCGGGATTAGGTAAGATTTCAGATCGAATTGGTCCACATAAAGTTATTTTCGTTGCACTGATTGTTTCAGGTCTGATGGTTATACCTCAAGCATTTGTAAAAAACGCTTGGGAATTGATGGGACTACGATTTATTTTAGGTTTGGCAACGGCGGGCTTAACTCCGTCTGTTAATACATTAGTTAAACGAATTACACCAGATGCCATTACCGGCCGAGTATTTGGATTTAATATGTCAGCTGGATATTTAGGTGTATTTGTCGGTTCCATTTTAGGTGGGCAAATTGGAGCATATTTAGGTGTAAAATACGTATTTTTTGTTACAAGTGCATTATTGCTACTTAATGCAATTTTGGTTTATGTTAAAGTTAATAAGAAATTGAATGTAAAAGAAGATTTTAAATTATCGATGTAAAAAGTTATAATTTTGGGGAGCTACTTAATGTGGCTCCCTTTAATAATAGTACCCTACAAAACTTAACAAGAAATGTCGGATTGGTTAATTTCGTTCCTGTTATTCTATTGATGAAGGAGGTTATAAAATGGATTTGTTAAAGAATATGAATGATGCTCTAGTATATATTGAAGAAAATCTGACCAGTGAGATTGACTATAAAGAGCTTTCTAGACGGGCTTTTTGTTCTGAGTATCACTTTAAAAGAATGTTTTCGTTTCTTGCTGGAATTTCTCTTTCAGAGTATATCCGTCGCCGCCGTCTTACCGTTGCAGCATTTGAACTTAAAGATCATAACATGAAAATAATTGATATTGCTTTAAAATACGGATACAATTCTCCGGATTCCTTTACGAGAGCCTTTCAAAACTTACATGGAATTACTCCGTCAGAAGCTAGAAATAACGGCAATTCGCTCAAAGCATTTCCACGAATGACCTTCCAATTATCAATTAAAGGGGGAAATGAAATGAACTATCGTATTGAAGAAAAAGAAGCATTTCGAATCGTAGGGATAAAAAAGAGAGTTCCGATTATTTTTAATGGAGTTAATCCGGAAATTGCATCCATGTGGAAAAATTTAACGATGGAAAAAATAACGAAACTAAAAGAACTCTCCAATGTTGAACCGAATGGCATAATCAGTGCATCAACAAATTTTTCTGAAGGTAGAATGGAAGAAAAAGGAGAGCTTGATCATTATATTGGTGTTGCATCTACAAATGACTGTCCAAATGAGTTCATTCAACTTGAAGTTCCTGCATCTACATTTGCAGTATTCGAAGCAATTGGAAAATTTCCAGATGCATTGCAAGAAGTATGGGGACGAATTTATTCAGAATGGTTTCCGTCTTCTAATTACCATCAAGTAGAAGGTCCTGAAATATTGTGGAATGAACAGAAAGATATCACATCACCAACTTTTAAGAGCGAAATATGGATACCAGTCTCTAAAAAATAAAAAAAGAAAGAGACATACG
>Ga0268259_10000436_pt1 | contig 11700 bp, 11 predicted proteins | sample AgamicAsMarz_FD_200246 | JGI IMG/M metagenome (GOLD analysis project Ga0268259, IMG submission 200246) | Agave microbial communities from Guanajuato, Mexico - As.Ma.rz (v2) (version 3) | ecosystem: Host-associated > Plants > Phyllosphere > Phylloplane/Leaf | place: Guanajuato, Mexico... | reverse complement strand
ATAATAAATGAATATGAGGTAATCGTTGAAAAACATATTTTATTTATGTTTTAATCAAATCACAGTGATTAAACAGATACCGCTACTAAAAAACGGAATTGAAGTTATAAACTGCAACATTATAGCGAACTTTATATCCAGAAAAATTAAGGAGTACGAAAAATGAATATCGCGTTTTTCTTTACCCCCAAAAATGAACTTGTTTATATGAATATCAATTCGACAATGCGTCAAGCTCTTGAAAAAATGGAGCATCATCGTTTTACAGCAATTCCTTTAGTTGATGATAACGGCAAATATGTTGGTACGCTAACTGAAGGTGATTTATTATGGAAATTAAAAAATACGGAAAGTTTATCTTTTTCTAATACAGGAAAAATAAATCTAAATGAAATTTCCTTGCATAATGTTTATGCACCAGTCTCAATCAATGCACAAATTGAAGATTTATTTACAAGAGCAATTAATCAGAACTTCATTCCAGTAATTGACGATCATGAAGTTTTTATTGGCATGGTAAAGAGAAGAGAAATTATTGAGTATTGTAGTAAGAAAATATTATCAGAAAGTGAAAGTATTTAAAGCTTTTCATAATACGAAAAGAGCAACTACAGTGTTTTTGTAGTTGCTCTTATTTATTAAAGAAACGAAATAATAAGTCAGCTTATCTGATACGAAGGCCCCACCCTCATTATTTGTAAAAACAAATGATCTTTAAAAGAATGTACGAACGCTTAGGGAACATTACATATATAGTTCTGGACAATGTTAATCTACGTTGTAGGAGGTATCTTATCCGTATTTTTTATTTTTTGATGATTATTTACAGATTTTCATCAAATTTTTATTCGATTTAGTAGGAATAAGAACATTCTAGCTAGTTATTCATTTGTAAGTAACTAGGATTATACAATTTTAAGGTCATAATACCTTAACTGGTATGGGTAATCTTTAATTTTATTTGCGATGCAGCTCTAATTTTAATTGCAGTTTTGCCAATTTTAATTGCGATTTTCAGATTTTATTTGCAGATGTGGCAATCGTTTACATTGATGGATTTGTTGACAAAAAAGTACTTGAGGAAAGTAGAAGAAAGATAAAAGAAATAGATGTAAGTTTAGTAAAGAACTTTTAACACAATCAGATACACTATTACCGTTACCTTTAGAAATTATCTTTTTACAATTTTTTTTTGATTTACTTTCAGAAACATCATTACGTATTCCTAAATCGACGGTTTTATTAGTGTCACTCAAAAACATCTGTTGATGCTAAATTAGTCCGTTCATTAAGCTTAATCGTTGTGGGTATAAACTTTTTAGCAAGTATGTCACTAACAGCAGGAGGACTATGGGGTGTAATGAGTGTTCTTCGATTCGTATTTCTATTTATAGGTTATTATTTCGGATTAACTGGTATGTCTTTAGGATTCCTACTTACTATCGTATACATGGCATCACCTAAAATCAGTTGGAGTACTTATTTAGCTCCCTTTATTCCTTTTCAATACAAGGAATTCAAAGATGTTTTATTTCGTGGAGATTTGCGTAATTTAATCAATAGTAGGCATACATACCCACATAAGGTTAAGAAATAGCTTTCAATCATTAATTTAAAGGTGCACTTTACATGATTAGTGCTCCTTTTTTATTTGCTTATATCCCGTTTCTGTTATCGATCTAACAATTTGTCTAATCGTATTAGGATAATATGCTCCACTCCGTAATATTAATTAATAAAGATGTAAAATTAAGATTTCAATAAGACTAGAATAGTGAAAGTTGGTGACACTTAAATGAAAAATAAAACTCTAAAAAGCACTCAATCTACTTCCCTAACTAAGGAAGAACTTCTCGAATTAGACCAAAAATACGTATGGCATCATATGTCTCCTCATAATCCAAACCCAATGGTTTTAGTTTCGGGAAAAAATAGCACAGTAACTGATATTGACGGTAAAAATTATTTAGACGGTATGTCGGGATTATGGTGCGTAAATGTAGGTTACGGACGTGAAGAAATTGCTAAAGCGGCTTCTGAACAAATTCAAGCAATTCCATATGTACCAATGTCCCAATCTAATGTTCCTTCTATTCTATTAGCGGAGAAGTTAAATGAATGGTTAGATGGAGACTATCGTATTTTTTATTCTAATTCAGGTTCTGATGCTAATGAAGTAGCTTTTAAGATTGCTAGACAATACCACCAGCAAAACGGAGAGCCTTTACGTTATAAATTTATATCAAGATATCGTGCTTATCACGGTAATTCTATGGGCGCATTAAGTGCTACTGGTCAAGCTAACCGAAAAGTTAAATATGAACCTCTTTCTTCAGGTTTTCAGCATGTGGTACCTCCTTATTGTTACAGATGTCCTTTTGGTAAAACGTATGGTGATTGCGGTATTCAATGTGCAACTGCAATAGAAGATGTTATTAATTACGAAGGTGCTGAAACGATTGCAGGGATTATAATGGAGCCGGTTATTACAGGTGGAGGCGTTATAGTACCACCTACAGAATACTTAACGAAGGTTCGAAAAATTTGCGATAAATTTGGGATTTTGTTAATTGTTGATGAAGTAATATGTGGTTTTGGCCGCTCTGGAAAACAATTTGGACATCAAAACTTCGGAATAAAACCTGATATCGTCACAATGGCCAAAGGAATGACGAGTGCCTATTCCCCTCTGTCAGCAACTGCAGTAAGAAGCGATTTATATGAAGTATTTAAACAGCCTGGGGCAGATCATCATTTTCGTCATGTTAACACATTCGGAGGAAATCCAGCTTCATGTGCAGTTGCACTTAAAAACTTAGAAATTATTGAGAGAGAAAATTTAATAGAGCGTGCTGCCTATTTAGGTGAAGAGCTCCGTAAAAAATTAGATAGTTTACTAGCTTATAAAAATGTTGGGGATATCCGCAGTTTTGGTTTTATTGCAGGAATTGAGCTTGTTGAAGATAAAAAAAGTAAAAAACCTGCTAGTCCAGAGTTGGTGTTAAAAATAATTACTGAATGTAAGGCACAAGGATTAATAATCGGTCGAAACGGAGATACGGTTCCGGGCTATAATAATATCCTTACTCTTTCTCCTCCATTTACAACAACTGATGAAGAGCTTGATTTTATTGTAAATACTTTAAACAAAGCATTCTCAAAACTATAATCGTACGGGGTGATATTCTTGTCTACACAAACTAATATAAAGGTATTAAAAAATTTTATAAATGGCGAATGGATTGAAGCATCACCAAATGCCAAAACAATTCCCGTTCCAAATCCTGCTACTGAAGAAATATTAGCATTTGTACCTCTCTCAACTAAATCAGATTTAGAAAACGCTGTAAAAGCAGCTAAAAAAGCTTTTACAACATGGAGTAAAACACCTGTTCCAAAAAGAGCAAGAATACTATTTTCATACCAACAATTGCTTATAAAACATTGGGATGAACTTGCTAATTTAATAACGATTGAGAATGGCAAAAGTTTCACTGAGGCATATGGAGAAGTTCAACGTGGAATTGAATGTGTAGAATTTGCTGCCGGCTCCCCAACATTAATGATGGGTAAACAATTACCTGATATTGCTACAAACATTGAATCGGCGATGTATCGCTATCCTGTTGGTGTAGTCGGAGGCATAACGCCTTTCAATTTCCCAATGATGGTTCCTTGCTGGATGTTCCCATTAGCGATTGCATGTGGAAACACGTTTATCTTGAAGCCTTCTGAACGTACACCACTACTTGCAAATCGTTTAGCAGAGCTCTTTACCGAAGCTGGTCTGCCAAAGGGTGTATTCAATATTGTTCACGGAGCACATGAAATTGTAAACGAATTACTTCAAAATAAAGATGTTCCTGCCATTTCATTTGTAGGCTCTCAGCCAGTGGCGGAATATGTATATAAAACTGCATCTGCAAATGGTAAACGTGTTCAAGCTTTGGCTGGTGCTAAAAATCATAGTATCGTTTTACAGGATGCAAACCTAGATGAATCGGTTAAGCAAATCGTTACAGCTGCATACGGTTCTGCAGGTGAAAGATGCATGGCTTGCTCAGTAGTCGTAGCGGTTGGCGACATTGCCGATCCTTTAATAGAGAGATTAAAAATAGAAGCGGGTAACATCACGATTGGAAATGGATTGGATGAAGATGTATTCCTAGGTCCTGTCATTCGCAAGGAACATCGTGAACGAACGGAACAATATATAGAATGTGGAATAAACGAAGGTGCAACTTTATTACGAGATGGGCGAAATGATTTAATTAGAAAAGAAAAGGGCTATTTTATTGGCCCAACAATCTTTGATAACGTGAATCCATCTATGAAAATTTGGAAAGAAGAAATTTTCGCACCAGTGCTTTCAATCGTTAGAGTCGAAACATTAGAAGAAGCGATTGAGCTAACGAACAAATCAGATTTTGGTAACGGAGCTTGTATCTTTACAGACAGTGCATCGAGTATTCGATACTTTAGGGAAAACATTGAAGTAGGAATGCTCGGAGTAAACATTGGCGTACCGGCACCAATGGCTTTCTTCCCATTCTCTGGTTGGAAAAACTCGTTCTATGGTGACCTACACGCAAATGGCGCAGATGGGGTCGAATTCTATACAAGGAAAAAAATGATTACGAGTAGATTAGAGTAAATAAAATTGGGCTTTTCCATTAGTTTAGGTAATTGACTACTGGGAAAGCCTTATTAAATAGAAAAAATCGCATATCCCGTTAGTACTTACGGATGAGATGCGATTTGAAATTATTGATCGAATTGAGTTTCGTTCTGTCTCGCTCGATTAATTCCTTTGTATATCCTTTAAATAACGTAGCAAAAACAGCTGATGTTAGAGCCATTTTTCTATTTTTGTTAACTTAACCTATTTTCTTAAAAGTTTAACCTTAAGAAACACTCAAATTTTAAGTTTATTTGCGATATGACCATTTTTATTTGCGATTCGGCCATTTTAATTGCAATTCACTAATTCTCACAAATGAATCCCCAACTGCTTAACAATTAACACTCCAAAATATTTCCGTGCGTCAGCATTCATTATATGAAGAGTGATAAACTTCTCCTCTTCATCTTGATTTTCAAAGTCAACATAAGCTCCGTCTAGCGTTTCTCTTACACTCTTAATCTTGTAGCCTTTTTTTACAAGGGAATCGATTTGATTTCTTTCGATTAAAAAGTCCCTGTATGTTGACATTAATTTACTCATTCCTTTCATGACTAATCTCTTCTATTAATCTAGTTTCACCATACTTTTTCCTCTTTAAGTACTGTCCACTACCCGCATTCCCTATGAATTGCTTTTCCCTTATTACAAATTCTCCACGTACTAAGACACTCACTGGCTCGCCAGTCACTTCCATCCCTTCGAATGCGTTATAGTCGACTGCCATATGGTGTGTTTCTGAAGAAATCGTTCGTTTACTATTCGGATCAAAAATAACTAAATCAGCATCTGAACCGACTGCTATTGTTCCTTTCCCGGGATATAAACCAAATAGCTTTGCACTTCTAGTAGAAGAGATATCAACGAATTGATTTAATGATATTCTGCCTTTTTTAACTCCTTCAGAGAATAATATACTTACTCGATCTTCAATCATCGGTCCTCCGTTAGGAATTTTTGAAAAATCGTCTCGACCTAGATCCTTTTGTCCTTTAAAGTCAAATGAACATTGATCAGACCCTAACGTTTGTAGATTTCCATTTTTTAAAGCATTCCATAGCACGTCTTGGTTCCATTTTTCGCGAAGAGGAGGAGACCAAACATATTTTGCACCTTCAAATTCAGGCTTTTCTAACATAGACTGATCAAGCACTAAGTATTGTGGGCATGTTTCTCCCCATACATCGATTCCATTATTTCGGGCTTCCGTTATTTTTTCAACAGCCTCTGCACAAGTAACATGGACAACATATAATTGTGAATTTGCTAAACCAGTTAATGTAGCTGCTCTTCCAGTTGCTTCACCTTCTACTTCTGGAGGCCGTGTTAATGCATGGTAAATAGGCTCAGTTTTCCCTTCAGCTAAAGCTTGATTGATTAAATAATCTACAACATCTCCATTTTCCGCATGCACCATTACTAATGCCCCATATTCTTTTGCTGCTAATAAAGTACGGTACAATGTTGCATCATCCGCTTGAAATACATTTTTATATGCCATAAATACTTTAAATGATGTGATTCCCTCTTTTTCAATCACTCTAGGTAACTCTTGTAATACATCATCGTTTAATTCGCCAATCATAAGATGAAAACTATAATCGATCACTGCTTTATTTTTCGATTTTTCATGCCATGTTTCAATTGCTTTTTGGAGTGGTTCTCCTTTATTCGTTAAACAAAAATCAATAATTGTTGTTGTTCCCCCAAAAGCGGCCGCAATCGTTCCAGATTCAAAGTCATCCTTTGTGACAGTTCCACCAAACGGCATATCTAAATGTGTATGCGGATCTACTCCACCTGGAAAAATATAATGATCTGAAGCATCAATCATTTCAGCATCTGTCCGATCTAAATTTAATCCAATTGAAGTAATTTTATCTTCCTCTATTAAAATATCAGCCTTATAAGTATCCGTTGCAGTGACAATCGTTCCGTTGCGTATGATTTTCTTCATTTTCTTTTCCTTCCCCCCTTTAAAATTGAATATTGATTAGATCTTGCTAATGTCTTTAAAGCATGTTGGCGATCATTCCAAGTCATCGAAGGTTGTTTACTTGGAACTTCTACCATTTTAATTGCATCTTCCACCGGACAAACGATTTTGCATAAGTTACACCCTACGCAGTCTTCTTCCCGAACCTTTAAAAATGACTTTCCATTTTCATCGATTGCCATATCTATACATTGGTGTGATGTATCTTCACAAGCAATATGGCATTTATTACAGTTAATGCACTCCTCAGTATCAATTCTAGCAACTACTTGATAATTTAAATCTAAATTTCCCCAATCCGAATACTTATGAACTGCTTTACCAACTAGTTCAGTTACTGAAGAAAGACCTTTTTCGTCTAAATAATTAGTTAACCCATCAATCATGTCTTCTACAATGCGGAATCCATGATGCATCGCTGCCGTACAAACTTGAACACCAGTCGCTCCCATTAATAAAAACTCTACTGCATTTTGCCAATTCGATATTCCTCCAATACCAGAAATTGGTACTGATATTCGTGGGTTACGTGCACATTCTGCCACCATATTTAATGCAATTGGTTTTACTGCAGGTCCACAATATCCACCATGTGCTCCCTTCCCGGCAACATGTGGAACCGTATTCCAAGAATCTAAATCTACTCCCATTAAACTGTTGATCGTGTTAATCATACTGACTGCGGCAGCTCCACCTCGAACTGCCGCTTCCGCCGTTACAGTAATATCAGTAATGTTCGGAGTTAGTTTTACAATAACAGGTGTCTTTGCAACTTCTTTTACCCAATATGTTTGTTGCTCTACTAATTCAGGAACTTGACCGGATGCAGATCCCATTCCTCTTTCTGCCATTCCGTGTGGGCAGCCAAAGTTCAGTTCTAATCCATCAACACCAACGTCCTCTACCCTTTTTACAATTTCATGCCATTTATATTGTTGCGGCTCAACCATTAACGATGCGATAATCGCTCGGTCTGGAAATCTTTTTTTGGTTTCGTAAATTTCTTTTAAATTTACTTCAAGAGGTCGATCAGATATGAGTTCGATATTGTTAAATCCCGCAACTCTTTGTCCGTTGAAGTTAATCGCAGCAAATCGGGACGAAGTATTAATAATCGGTTCTCCTAATGTTTTCCAAACTGCCCCTCCCCAACCAGCCTCAAATGCACGTTGGACTTGATACCCTGAGTTTGTTGGAGGAGCAGAAGCTAGCCAAAATGGGTTAGGTGACTGTATACCTGCAAGATTTATTCGTAGATCTGCCATGTAAAAAAACCTCCTTTTAATGGTTTAGCTGCTTATGAATCGCATAAGCTACTTCTTTACCTTGCTGTGCTGCAGTCACGACCATCGCTTCCCCTTGCCCTTTTCCAAATATGACATCACCACAAGCAAATACTTTAGGATTTGAAGTCTGAAACGTTTCTTTGTTAATTTTTACAACTCCATCATTATGTTCTAACCCAAATTGTTCGATTAACTCTGTATAGCGTGTTTGACCAATCGCTTTTATGACCCCGTCAACTGGAATCGTAAAATTTGAATCTGGAATAAGCACAGGTCGACGGCGACCGTCTTTACCCACTTCACCTAACTCCAATCGAACACACTCAACTGAGATTACTTTTCCGTTTTCACCAATTATTCTGATTGGTAAAGTTAGCCATCGGAATTCCACACCATCCTGCTTAGCAAAATCATATTCAAATTGATAAGCAGACATTTCTGATTGCGTCCTGCGGTATAAAATTTTCACATTGCCTGCACCTAAACGAACCGAACATGTCGCTGCATCAATTGCCGTATTTCCAGCTCCAATTACAACCATATTTTTACCGATAAAGCGATTTGTAAACTCGCCCGATTTTGTCTCTTTCACTAAATCAATTGCATCATATACTCCGTCCAAGTCCTCTCCTTCTATATCAAGCATCGGTACTTTTCCCATACCTACTGCCAACACTACCATGTCATAGTTTTCTACTAAATAGTCTGATGATATATCCGCTCCAACTCTAGTGTTCGTATGAATTTTCACATCTAATTTTTCTATTTGCTGAACTTCCCAGCTAGATATTTTTTTTGGAAGACGGAACGAAACAATTCCATATCGATTTAATCCTCCTGCATGATTTTCCGCTTCATAAATAGTTACATCATAACCAAGTAGGGCAAGTTCACGAGCAGCAGCTAAACCGGATGGTCCGCTACCCACAATAGCAACTGTTTTTCCATTTTTATTTCCAGCCTTAAATAATACTTGATTATTTTTGATCGCCCAATCTGTTGCATAACGTTGTAAATTTCCAATCATGATTGGTTTTGTCGAATGATTGAGTACACAAGCACCCTCGCACAGTTCTTCTGTAGGACAAACTCGAGCGCAGCTTGCTCCAACGGGATTTGATGACATAATCGTTTTAGCTGATCCCTTTAAATTACTTGAACCAATTTTCTTAATAAACGTAGGAATGTCAATCCCAGTAGGACACGCTTTAATACATGGAGCATCATAGCAATATAGACAGCGATGTGCTTCTTCAAATGCTTCACGTTCCGATAATCCAGGATGTACTTCTTCAAAATTCTTCGATAAATCCTTCGACGAGATTCTACTCACTAACAACACCCTCCTAGTAGCTATAAAGTTACTTTTTAAGAAAGCGGAATATACGATTCATTAAAGCTATTTCTAAAATTGAGGTATTTCAATATATGATTAAATAAATTAATTTAGACATGTTTATGTAAAGGGGTGTCAGTGTTAAAAAAATGATTTTTAAAGCTTTCTATTTAGAAGTATTTAGAAAAAATAAAAGCTCAAACCTTTATATTAGGTTCGAGCTCTTTTACATTTTTCTTAAATTTTATTCTTCACAAAAACATTAAGTCGTTTTCTATAAAAATAGATTAGCAAGACGATAATTAACAGCCCCAAAATGACTTTACCGAATAATGTGAACTCTAACACTTGATTAACAGAATACGATTCAAATAATATGACAGGTAGCTTACCAATCAAACTAGCTAACATAAAACTTGACCATGTGATTTTTCCAAAGGCAGCAAATAAAGTAATCAAACTAGATGGAATAAAAGGAATAAAACGCAGAAATAACACACCGTAAAATGCTTCTTTTCCTTCTAAGCTTAATAACCTATTTAACCCTTTAAATTTAGTTGAATTACTAATAAATCTTTTTTGTAAACCCTTTCTATATAAAATAAAAGATACGAATGTACCAGCTAATTCACCTATGAAAGAGACTAAAAATCCACTAGTAAAACCGAATAATTTAATATTGATTGCTGTCAAAAACCAAGCTGGTATAATACCAACAATACTAATTAGAACATTAATTAAAATACTAAGTATCGCAGCATAGTCTTTATATGTATTTAAAAAATGTTCAATTGCAGAAAGTGTCATAATTTTCCCCCATTTTTTTAACCACTTAATTGTACAACATTTAGTATGATAAAAAAGCTAAGGTTACAAAAATACATAAATCTTCCATAAATTAAAACCTATTTACTATTTTAGACATTGAAATTATAAACATACTAACCAAATTAAATTTAATTTTTCAAATAAAAAAAGATGACTTCGAATGCTACTCGAAATCATCTTTTTGATTAGTTTTTATTCTTCTTCAGTTTGACCTTGGAAGAAGATAAATAAATATTTTACTAATTCTAACACTGAAATTAAAGTTGCCGCTAAATACGTAAGAGCAGCAGCTCCTAATACTTTATTTACACCTTTTCTGTCAGTTTCATGGATTATACCACTTGCTAACATTAATTTCTTTGCCCGTGAACTAGCATTATATTCAACTGGTAAAGTGATTAGTTGAAATGCTACTGCTATGGAAAATAATAAGATCCCTACTCCAATTAGAGAAAATGCTTGAAGTAAAAATCCTGCTAAAAGTAGTAATGGAGCTGCACCTGATGCAATATTAACGATTGGAAAGATTCGGTGACGGAGTGTTAAGAAACCATATGAAGTATCATGTTGTATAGCATGACCTACTTCGTGTGCTGCAACTGATACAGATGCAATTGATCTACCATAGTATACTTCCTCAGATAAGCGAACTGTTCTTGCCATCGGATCGTAATGATCAGATAATCGCCCCGGCACTACTTCCACCGGTACGTTAGGTAAATTATTATTGTTTAATATATGTCTTGCAACTTCAGCTCCGGTTAATCCTCCTGATGCTGACACGTCAGCCCAGTGATTAAAACTAGATTTCACTTTAAATTGAGCCCAAATCGATAATCCGAAGGCAATAATAATCAGGAAATCCATAGGATGAAAAAACATTTACATTCTCTCCTTTTAAAGAATAAATGACAATAACGTCTGAATTAATTCTGATGTTTGTGACGTTAATTGACGGATAATATTTTGTTTTTGTTCTTCAGATAAATTTTCTAGTAAATATTTTAATTGTGATAATTCAGTCTTCAGCTGACTCATATGAATCGTTACTTCTTCAGTTAACGGTACGATACTCTGGTCCTCTACCAAAGTTTTTTTCTTATCTAAAATCTCTTTTATTTCTTGGAGTGGTAAGTGAATCGATTTGCATTGCTCAATAAATTTTAAAGTTTCTAAAGAAGCCTCGTTATAAAAACGATGCCCAGATTCCGAACGTTCTGGTTCAAGTAATCCTAGGTTTGTATAATAATCAATTGTGCGCTTTGACACTCCGACTTCTTTTGCTAATTCTCCAATTTTATAGACAATCCCAATGGTCTCACACTCCTTATACACCTATTATATGGTTTTTAATCAAAAACGTACAGTAAAACGTTATGTTGTTCATAAAGTTGTCAAAATTTAATTCTACTTTTTCTTAGTTTTTTATGTAATACAGCTGCCCGAGTGAGCTGCTGCACTATTACTTCTTTATTTGAATTAGATTTTCCACAACACACTATTCCTCTTGTCTTATCCCCAACTTGTCTTCTATCCGATTAATCCGATCATGCAAAAGCTTCCCTTTGACACT
>Ga0268259_10000418_pt1 | contig 12376 bp, 9 predicted proteins | sample AgamicAsMarz_FD_200246 | JGI IMG/M metagenome (GOLD analysis project Ga0268259, IMG submission 200246) | Agave microbial communities from Guanajuato, Mexico - As.Ma.rz (v2) (version 3) | ecosystem: Host-associated > Plants > Phyllosphere > Phylloplane/Leaf | place: Guanajuato, Mexico | collected... | reverse complement strand
AGGGGCGGTCTGCCGCGCCCGCTCTCAGGCTCAAGTAAAGCTTGAGAGCGGGCGCGGCAGACCGCCCTTTCGCCTTCATTTAGGCAGCTTCCGGGGGGGGCGGGGCGCAACCCGAAGGGGGTCGGAGGCATCTTAATTTTCCCCTCCGGCGAAGCGAAAGAATACAGGAAACGCGGGTCGTTTCGCCTTTTATTTGCATATAGATGCGGGCGAAAGGGTTGATTAATTGGCGGGGGCTGTGCTAACCTCCGGGGCGGTTTACTGAGGGCTCTGCTCTCCGCCAGTGAGGCCCAACGCCGCAGAGCCACTTCCTTCATTGAAGGGTACTTTTCGGAACTTTAGTGGATGCCGCTCGTGCGACCCCTCGCCCTCGGTCGCCATCGTGGATTCGCTTTTATACTCGCAGAGGAGATCGACGATTGAATAACACGAGCCTCCCCCGCCGTCTGGCAAACGCCGCGCTGCTTGCGACGCTGCTGCTCCCCTCCGCTTCGCTCCGGGCGCAAGTCTCCACGCAATCATACCTACGCAACACGCCCAGCGAGATCGAGCGCGAAGACCCGCGCGTGCAGCAGATCGTGGACGAGGCCGAGAAGCACTTCCGCCTCGGCGAACTGAACCTGAAAGACCAGAAGCGCCAGGCCGCCCGCGAGGAGTTCGACAAGGCGGTTGACATCGTCCTTGAGTCCGGCATGGACGTGCGCTCGAACCCGAAGCTTCAGACCTACTACCTCCAGCTGGTCGAGCGCGTCTACCGCTTCGAGGTGCCGCAGGGCGTGCCCGCGCCCGTGAACGGCGCGTCGTTCCAGCAGGTCGCCCAGAACGGCGGGCTGCCGCAGACCGCGCCCGTCGCCGAGGTCGGCTTCGTCGAGCAGAAGTTCGAGCCGTCGCCGCTCGACGACCTGCGCTCGCTCAAGCTCGACGAGAAGGAGACGAACATCTCCGAGACGGACGTGGCCGAGGCCGTGTCCGTCAAGAACACGCTCGACTTCGACTTCAAGATGAACCCGCTCGTCGTCGGCTTCATCAACTACTACCAGGGGCGCGGCCGCGCGACGATGGAGACGGGGCTGCGCCGCTCGGGGCAGTACATGACGATGGCGCGGAAGATTTTCCGCGAGGAGGGCGTGCCCGAAGACATCGTCTGGCTCGGTCAGGTCGAGAGCGCTTGGCGCCCGACGGCCCGCTCGTGGGCGGCGGCTTCCGGCCTCTGGCAGTTCATCCCCGGCACCGGCGCGCGCTTCGGCCTGCGCCAGACCGCCTACATCGACGAGCGCAACTCTTACGAGAAGGCGACGCGCGCCTCGGCACGCTACCTGAAGTTCCTGCACAACCGCTTCGGCAACTGGGAACTGGCGATGGCCGCCTACAACACGGGCGAGGGCAACATCGACCGCGCCATCTCGCGCGCGGGCGTCCGCGACTTCTGGGCCATCTACCCCTACATCGCGCAGGAGACGCGCAACTACGTCCCGAACATCCTCGCGGTCATCCTCGTCGCTAAGAACCCCGAGAAGTACGGCTTCCGCAACGTGCAGCGCATGTCGCCGCTCTCCTACGACACGGTGAGCGTGCCCTCGTCCACGAGCTTAGGGCTAGTCGCCGCGCTCACCGACACGAGCGCCGACTACATACGCAGCCTCAACCCGGAACTGCGCCGCGACGCGACGCCGCCGGGCGAGGCTTACCTGCTGCGCGTCCCGCCGAAGCGCGGGCACCAGTTGGTCGCGCTCCTCAAGCGCATCCCGGCCGACCGCCGCAGCCAGATGGCGCGCGTCGTGCAGGCGCAGCCGGGCGAGAGCCTTGAAACGGTGGCCGCGCGCACGGGCACGAGCGAGGCCGCGCTCCGCCAGTGGAACGCGGGCGTTGATTTGGCTAAGGGCGGCACGCTGGTCGTCCCGGCGGGCGGCAGCTTCGTGAGGACGCTCAAGACCTACGAGCGGCCGAACAGCGCCGCGGCGCCCGCGGGCACGAGCCTCGTCAGCTACACGGCGAAGGGCGGCGAGACGGTCGCGCAGATCGCCGCGCGCTACGGCGCCTCGGTCGAAGAGGTCGCGAAGCTCAACGGCGTCACGGCCGACGCCCCGCTCGCGCGCGGCCACATGATCCGCGTCCCGGCGAAGGCGGGCGCTCCCGCCGCGGCTCAGCCCGCGCGCCGCCGGTAAGAGTTCATTAAGAAGTAGGAACTAGGAACGCTGAGCGACGAACTGTAAGACGACGGGTCTTCAGTTCATCGTTCAGCGTTCCTAGTTCAACGTTTACACGATCAGGCGTCCGCCAGCGCCTCGAACAGCCCCACGCTGGCAGGACGCCTTATGCTCTTCCGCACAAAGTCCGCGGCCGTCTACGGCATCGACGCGGAACTCGTAGACATCGAGGTTGACCTGACGCCGGCCCGGGGCGAGTCCGACTCGCCCTCGTCCGTCACCATCGTCGGCCTGCCCGACCCGGCCGTGCGCGAGTCGCGCGAGCGCATACGCGCCGCCGTCAACAACTCGGCCTACTTCTTCCCCTTCCACAAGACGACCATCAACCTCGCGCCCGCGGACGTGCGCAAGGGCGGCGCGCGCTTCGACCTCCCCATCGCGCTCGGCGTGCTCGGCGCCAACGGCGACTTAGGCTCCGCGGAAGGGTTGACGGACGTGCTCTCGGTCGGCGAACTCTCGCTCGACGGGCGCGTCCGCCCCGTGCGCGGCGCGCTGCCCGTGGCGCTGCGCGCGCGCGACGCCGCAATCCGCAGCCTGATTCTGCCCGAGGAGAACGCGCCCGAGGCGGCGGTCGTGGCGGGCGTGGACGTGTTCGGCGTCGGGACTCTGCGCGCGGCGGTCGAACTGGTCGCGGCCCTGCGCGAAGGCGGCGGGCCTCGCCCCGTCAAGGTCGAAGGGGCGAGGCTGCCCGAGGCCGGCGGCCAATACGACGTTGACTTCCGAGAGGTGCGCGGCCAACTCGCCGTCAAGCGCGCGCTGGAGGTGGCGAGCGCGGGCTCGCACAACATCCTCCTCGTCGGCCCGCCCGGCTCGGGCAAGACGATGCTGGCGAAGCGCCTGCCGACGATTCTGCCGCCGCTCGAATTCGAGGCCGCGCTCGAACTGACGAAGATTCACTCGGTCGCGGGGCTGACGGGCCGCGCGGGTCTCGTCGCCGAACGCCCTTTTCGCTCGCCGCACCACACCATCAGCGACGCGGGACTCGTCGGCGGAGGCGCCGTGCCGCGCCCCGGCGAAGTGAGTTTGGCGCACCACGGCGTCCTCTTCCTCGACGAGTTGCCCGAGTTCGACCGCTCGGTGCTCGAAGTCCTGCGCCAGCCGCTCGAAGACCAGCGCGTCACCATCAGCCGCGCCGCGATGACGACGACCTTCCCCGCCTCCTTCATGCTCGCGGCCGCGATGAACCCGTGCCCACATGGGTTTCGTTATTGCTACCAGCCGTGAGAGCTAAATAAAGTCCCTTAACTTGGTAATCTGCGACCTGGATTTCGGGGATCACGGTTGAAAGTATCCTGTGCTTATCATCCCGCAACAAAAACTTCCACTCTAAGAATGGGGAAAATAGTGCCGACAGTTCCTGCGCACTTAGCACTACTGGCGGGTGGTGCCGCTCTATCATCTCTCGCACTTTCTTTATCTCAAGATTGATTGCGTCAAGTCGTGAGTCCCGCTCGGCCTTATCCATCCGGCCTTCAATATAGGTGTCGATAGCGCGGTTACGCTTCGCGTCGAGCCTCTCCAACTCTGCTTCGAGACGTACTATGCGGGCGGCCCCTTGATTGGCGTCATAGTTGCGAGCCATCTCTTCTGCCAACGAACGCAAGAACGGCTCGTCGGTGAGCCGCTCGGCGAAGAGCGAATCAAGCTTGGGATCAAGCACATCACGCCGCATGTAGCTAGAGCTACATAGCCGAAACTTACGTTTCCCCTTACATATGTAGTAGTCGTCGCGCATGACCCCAGTCTGTACCGGCTCGCCGCAGGCAGCACAGGTCAGGAAGCTGTTGTAGGTGAATCTGTGTTGGTAGTCCGGGCGAGCTTTCCAGTGACGCTGGCGCTTGGTAGCAATAATTTGCTGGACTCGGAAGAATTCCTCCTCGCTAACAAGTGGCTCTTCTATCACGCGGACACGTATGATTTCATCGGGCGCTCGCTTAATCTTCGGCCTGTCTGCCTGACGCCCGTCAACCGTATGCCGCCGGGCCGAAGGGGAGGGGTCACGGCGTTTATCGATCACCCTCCACCCCGTGTAAACGGGGTTCTGCAAGATGACTTTCACGCCAGGTGACGACACCCCCAACAACTCGCTGAGAACAACGTAGCTGGTTTCGCCAGAGGCTAACAGCCTGAAAGCCTCACGGACTCTTTCCGCTTCCGGCTTATAGAACCAGCCCCTGCTTTCGGTGTAGTCAACGCCGTAGGGAAGGCAAATTTTGCTCTGACCGAATTTGCCGGCGCGTCGTTTAGTCTCTTTAGTGTCCCAGATTCTTTCCCGAATTTGGCTTAACTCCCGGCCGGCCCATAATGCTTTGAACGAGCCGATGAGTTTCCCCTCGAAAGTATTAAAGTCAATCGGGCCTTCGGGTAAGTAGAGTGTCGTCTCGGTATCGATGAAAGCCTGAAATAGATAGAAATCCGCAAGGTTCTCCGGCCTGATTAGGCGAGAAAATTCCTTTGCTATGATGCCGTGTATGTTGGGGTCGGCAATCGCACGTAGAAGTTCTTGCATCTCGGGGGTTTGTAGCACTACCGCGCCCGACACGTCAGCCATTTCGATAGTGCGGACGATCTCCAGCCCGTGTGATTGAGCAGTGCGGAGGTTGATGGCTTTTTGTGCCGGGATGCTAAAACGGTCGTCCGCCGCCTGCATCAACGTGGACACTCGTATCAACTCGATTGCTTTCTTGGTCATCGCTCAACCCCACTAATTGTTTGGCTAAGACAAGAGCTTCTTCCTTATCCCCGCGCTCCAACGCGTCTCTGAGTTGCCCAAGAGTTTCGGCCCGTTTGCGGGAGATTTCAAGGGCTGCTTCAACCAGACCCGACAACTGTGGGCTACTCATAAATAGCCCCCTTGGTCAGTTGTCTCCTGCTATGAGACTTTTCGTGCAGTCTAGTGTGGAATGGGTTGGCGCGGCACGGCAAGAGCCCTGACGGCCACCCTACGCGCGAGCGTACGAAGACTGATACATCGGGTGCGGGGGCCTTTTTAGGAACTGCCTTGGGAGGGGAAAATAGCTTGTGTGTACGGCCTTTTGATAGGCTGGTGAGTGTTCTATGTAACATTGGATGCCCGCATCAGCCTCCATAGGCTGACCGCAAAACGTATCCGAACCGTTTTTGCGTCGTCCTGAGTTTCTCGCGATCCTGTGCGGTACAGGGGCGATCTCAAGATCATGCGTACATCCTCTTATGAGAACCTGCGTTCTCTTATGGCAAAATCATATAGCAGCTATCCGGTCATGTAAAGAACGCTATTGATCCCCCAGCTCGATGTGTTCACCGGATCAGTGTCCTTCTCGAACATTCCTCGGCGGCCTCTTTTTCTCATAACTAAGGCGGCTCTCCATAATCGTGCAGTCTGCGCTTCGGTAACGACAATCGGCGCAGCCCGCACAGAAGTCCGTGGGCTTTCTTTCCAAATAAGCCGGCGTCTCCTCCCCCTGGCCCAGAACCTCGACGACGAAGTGATCCTTGATGGGGTAAATCCGTAAGGACTTACCGAAGAGCCACTGCCGGGCACCTTGGCTGTTGCTGTCGATGATGTCATGCGTGCGCAATTGCCTCCCCACCCACGCCGGGTCCTCCCACTTCACGATCTCGTTCGTCATATGGCGGTCGGTGTTTTGATCGATCAGCGTCCGCATCTCCATCACGACGTGCGTGGTAGAGATTTCTTTATAGCCCTCCCTAATCAGGCGCTTCATCGCCTCCTTCATCACTTCGACCGGGTCGTCCGGGTCGGCGACGGAGTTGCTCTTAGTCTCCAGCGCTTGGGCCAGCCCTTGGATCAATTTCTCTTCGCCTGAGATTTCAGAGAAAACGCGCAGGGGGGCGGCGATCTCGGATGCTCTATCGGTTGGTGAAGGGAAAAGGCGCTTGTAGGTTTCGTCGATGAGGGAGACGTTCTCGAACGTCCAGGTGTGCAGTTCGTCCCGTAGGCGGTGAAGCGAGGCGGCGTCGTACTGCTCTAAGACCCCGAAAGCAGACTTCAGTCCCTCCGGGAGCTTTCTGGTCTGAACACGCATCATGCGCGAGCCGAGGATGTTATCGGTGCCAGTCGTGTTGTTGACCATCTTGACGCCGAAGAAGTTGAGCCTCTCGACCTTCATCCCGCGGCTCACGTCGGTCCATATTTTCCAGCTCGTTTCCTTGTTGTATGAGAGCTTCAGGGCCTGCACCAACTCCCCGAACTGGGGCGCGTCCTTGCCGGACCGGCTGCCGAGGGATTCTAGGTCGTCCAGCACGACAAATCCCTTGGTCTCGTGAATGAGGCGGGCGACGCCGGCCGCGGAAATCTGCCCGACCGACGCGGCGTTGGCGCAGACGCGGCACATGGCCCTGCCCAGCGCGCTCTTGCCGCTGCCGGGCGGTCCAACGACCAGAACCATCGGGACCGACTGGAAAACCGCCTGCGCGTAGGTGACAGGCACCAGGAGCGTCAGCAGGTCGTAGTCGTACTCGTACGGGAGCCACACGGACTGCCGCAGGAATTTATTGACTTCCGCGAGTATGGTTTTTAGGGGGCGTGTTTTAGATTTGCCGTCGCGATAAGCCTTAATGGACGACCATGACCATGTGGAGTAAACGGAGGATTTCGGCCTCGACTCTATAAGCGTGCCGTCGGTCAGGCGCAGCACTCGCTCCTCCGTCGGGGTTCCCCTCGGTGCTGGCTCCTCGCGCACCGTGTGAACCGTTCGGTCACTTCTGACCACGATGGTCTCCACCGCGGTTACGGTTCTGGTGACGGTGTTGCCCCTTTCGTCCTTCGCCTCCTCAAGCGCGTTGTTCAAAGTCCTGACGGGGTAGTAGAGGTGCCCGCGGTGAAACGCCGTCGTGATGTCAACGGGCTTGTAGTCGTGCCTGCCAAGCACAGTATCGGGCTCCGTGCTCGGGGCTATCTCCTCGCTCATTACCGCAGCTTCGGCCAGTAGCCCCCGGAACTCGGCCGCGGTGCCGCCGGCCTGCCAGAAATCAGTCCAGTCTTTATCGGCGCGCTTCTTTTTGGGCGGGCGCACGCGGAGCATCTCGTGGCCAGCGGTCCTGGCTATCCGGCGGGCGGTCTCATCCCCGGCGTCATCGGCGTCGTGCCCCAGAAACACTAGGTCGAACCGGTCCCAGAACGAGCCATACTGCCATTCGTCTGGAATGGCGCTACCGTGCGTGGACGAAATCAAGAGCATCTCAAGCTCGGCTTCGTCCCTAAGCGCTTGCCACGTCCGCCAGAGGTCTTTCAGCCCTTCACAAACGAACAACGTCTTATGCTTCGCAACCGCCGCCGAGTAGTACGTCCGCGGCGGGCCTTTCATCCAGCCGTTGTTAGCCGTGGGGTTTAGGGTGAGGCCGGGGATGTTGTAGTAGACGGACTGGCCTAGCGGGTAGCCGTCGGAGTTAATTACAGGGGCGACCAATGCATCACGGTGGGGGGTGTTCTCACGATCAACGTACTCTTCTGATAGCCCCAGTCGGAAGAATCCAGCGGTTTCCAAACTCAAACCACGTTTTCCCAGCCACGCGAGCGCAGCCTGATTATCACTTAGCCGCTTCTGCCTGCGAGCCAGGAATTCTTGATTTGCAATTCTCCCATTGATCTGCTTTGGGGTGGAGTTTCTCCGTGAGTCGGTTAGACTCCCTTTGGTTCCGGGCGTTGCCGTCCCCAGCCAGATACGTGCCCACGCGAGAGCTTCCTTGAAGCTGAGATTCTTTGCCCCCTGAATAAGTGTTAGCACGTCGCCTGAACCCGAACCCGTCGGATTGTGGTCGAACCAAAGTCCCGCTTCTTTACCCGTGCGGCTTATCGCGAGGCTTGACCCTGACTCCCCACGTATTGAGCCGATGCGATATTCACGATGGGTTCGTTTCGCCGAGACGCCGAACAACTCAAGTATCAGTTGATCTATTCTTGACGACAACTCGATTTTAAGCGTTTCGACCTCTCCCTGCTGTTCATGTCCGTTGGGGGAGAAAGTTGTAACATCCGTCATGCCGCAACCCCCCTCCGCCCCTCCGCCTCCACCGCACGCCATGCTTCGCAATAATGCCTGTTGTAAGGCTCGAAAAGTTCACACGTCTTGAGGTGAGCGTATTCTTCTTCCACCGTCTCCAATTTGTCATGCAGAACTTTGGCGGCTAGGAAGAAACCGAATTCCGGTTTCGCCTTTATCACATCTGTCGCCACGACGTGGCGGAACGCATGAGGCCCGAATCCGGGACAATCTGGAATGTAAAGTTGGGTTAATTCTTTAACTAAGGTCTGCAATGAGTGGGAATTCATGGGGGCCGCATTTCTTCCGCTGTGCCTGCCCGCAGCGCTAGGCCGAAATACGTATTTGCAAAGGTCTGCGCCAGCGAGAAGAGGACGAAACTCTGCCTTATACCGGTCGATTATGGGCCAAATGTGTTCTTCAACACGAACACGGTAGTCGGCCTTCAGCGATTTGCGGTTCTTGAACTCACTTTTAAATTGCAGCCACCATGAGCCGTCTGGCTGACGGACAAGGTGGCGATCAAATTCCATGATCGAGAACTGTCGTATTCGTAACGGGTTCGCGGATAGCAGCGCTATGAGCAAAATGTTTCTGAAGTGAATAGCGCGCTCTACCGGCGGAGCATTCTCAGTCAACATGACATAGAACATCGCCTCGATCATCCGCAGAATTACATGAAGGGGACGGGGCAACTCAAGAAGCTGGCTAATCGGCTCTTTAGGATCACGGCCCTCCTCGAAATTATCAACGTCTCCCTCCTCTTCCATGGTGGTTAACATTTCTATTATCTCGCGTAGTCTTTTACGCACAGCGAGACACAACTTATGCCATTTAGACCTACCTGCCGGAGTGTTATGGTGCGATTCGTTCGGATGTTGATACAAGTAGCCAGTTTCCGGGCGTAGGAGACTACAAACGAATGCGAGAAAATTAATCGCACCCCCGTTATATTTACCGCCCGCACGAACCCTTTGAAATTCAACATATCCTTGAACCAGCTCCTTGTTAGCCAAGAGGCTTAGCGATAACTCTTCCGGCTTCATGCCGCGTCCCGTGAGTTGCGGGTCGGTGCTATCTGCCGGAAGGCAACAGAATCCGAAGAACAGCCGGAGTTGGCGCTTAACCTTCTTGGCACTGGCAAGTTGTGGACCCTCACTGCCAACGCTATAAGTCCACACGCCCTTTTTGTGACGTTTAACTCCCTCCGGCAGGATGGGCATCGACTTATACTCAACCAGTTTGGTGAACTCCTGTTCAAGCTCAGGAGTCCAAACGCCGTAGCGTTTCTTCTGGGCATTGACAATTTTCTCCGCGTAGGTCGTTTGGCCCGTTTTATACCTGCCAACTCCCCTCAACTTTTTAGGGAGACGATTGACCAAGGTGTACTCCTCGACTTCGAGTAGCCGCTCTATATCCAGAATGAGCGGTATGTTTTTAGCCGAAGGCTTAAACTTTCCAGAGCACCATTTACTCAGGGTAGGGGAGCTGCATTTGTTTTTAAGGAATTTTTTTTGAAAGGTATGAGTTGTATATCCCCTGTCTCTTAGGAGTTTTGAGAGGGCGCTACTAAAAGCTGAGGGTAACTCTCCGGGAGAGAGTGTTGATTCGTAGAGCTCTTTGACTGCGTTCAGATGGGAGTTGCGAGAGTTATATGTCAACGGCCTAAGCCCCGCCCTCTTTTGCGACTCAATAAAGGCGCTACGCCGCTGCTCAAAATCCTCACCAAAGTCCCACCCTGCTAGGCATGCGTCGGTACGTTGATGAACCGACATGAAGGCATTGATGGTGGTGTTGTAATTAGAAACACTGCTCCGACTACCCTTACTAATAAGGTGTTCTGCGACCTTCTCTTTAAGTTCTTCGTAGGAGAGGGTAAGAGTAGGTAGGGCAGCCCTATCCGAGCTGTTAGTGGTGCTCATGCTTTCCCCTTTCTTTATTGTCGTTGTTGACAAAATGCGGGGACTAGAGCATGATTGCACCGCATCCCGTGGGCAAACATGGCGGTGCAACCAAGTTAGATGGGGCGGGTTGCCAGACCCGCCCCATCTTCTTTTCCCAGCACTTAACCTTTCACGTTGTTCTCATCGATCAGCCCCATTAGCCTTAGCTTTTGCAAAGCTCGGTGCGTTAGGCGAATGTTTCGCTTAGCCGCATCATTGCGTCTGATGTAGCCCTTATTTATGAGCGGTCGCAGGTACGGAGAGACATTCGTTGAGTGAACACTCATTGCCTCTGCGATTTCCCGATGTGTGGGATAGTCACGATGAGTGACAAAAAATCGGAAGATATAGGTCAAACAGTCAGCTTGCTTATTAGTCAAGAGGGGTAGTGGGGTGGCAAAAGTTTGCAGATTAACTTTATGTTGTTCTTCGACCATTTGCCACCGCTACTGAAGGGCTTATAAGTTTTAGATCGATAACGATTGCGGATTATATATGCCGCTAAAATATACGCAAGAAGATTATGCAATCTTACGCAAAATTTATTAGCTACATGCTGACTAAAGCCGGTGAAAATGAGCGATAAAAATCCCCACTGTAAAAAGCTGTATTACTAAATAGTGGTATAGTCACATCTAAACTATGATGTGGGGCTGTTTAGGAGGCTTGTTTTTGAGCCAGAATATATACCGGCTAGTACCGAGATAAAATGCTGGTACTGTTACGCCGGTATGCTGTACTTCCTACTGGTAGGATGTGCTGGTATAAGATATCGGCTGTAATAACTATTCATAATAAGAAATAATTAAAAGCTGGTATAGCAACTGGTTAATAATTAACTGCTATTATTTCTCCTCTTATTATGTAAACAACCAGTTGAAAGCTCCCGTCTTTTATGGTTCTTTATAGTCTGACAAAACCAAGTCTTTTCTCATGCTAAAATAGGAATTTAACAAGCGGATTCTCAGGGTAACAATATGAGATAGCTAAGTTGCAGAGATACAATGGTTTGTAGCTACTTAGGAATCTCTATCGAAGATGGTGGGGGACCCGTTATATACTTCCATTCTTACTCAGTTTGTTAAAAACAGAAAGCTTTACAAAAATAGTACCTAGACCTAATTCCTGTTATCACACAAGCTTAGAGCTATCCTCATATGTGGTATCAATTTCTCAGTAGAAACTGTTAGGTAACAAAAAAATCTTATAAGTAGTTTTGGCTAGAAAATTTTTTATCTAACGACGAACACTGCTGATCACAAAATGGAGAAATACTTGTCATTGGGGCGGTCTGCTCACACGCCTCCCGCGTTTAATTCCTTCATGCTTCTCCACGCTCGGTATCCGGCGTGGCAATTCCAAACTGTCATCTGCGAGTACCTCAAGGTGTACGTTTGCCAACTCGGCATATCGCAGCAGCACTAGAAGGGGTGGCTCCCTTTGACCTGTTTCATACCCGGAGATACTGGCGCTCGTCAGCGTGCCCATCACGCCGAGACGCTCAACCATACCGTCTTGACTCAGGACGAGGGCCTCACGTATCCGTAGCAACTTCTCCCCGAGGCGTGCGGGCTTCAGGCGCGCGGCTCTTCCCATCAGGCAGTCCCTCCTGACGGGTCAATGAACCGCAACTCGGTTTGATTGGCTTTGCTTTCGGCGGGTTTCCCACTATATAGTAGGAACGTGTGAGGGGGCAGATGAGTCGCCGCGAGTCGCATCCTCGGCTCGGCGGCGCTCCACATCATCCACCCAAGGGAGTCGCCTCTCGCATAATCACAAAGAACTTCGAGAGCCGAAAGATAACAAAAACGACAACCTGCCGTCACCCCCGGCCGTTGTTCGGCCGTCGGGCTCTACTCTGATCTTAACGGCGGGCCGGGCGAGAAACAGGGGGAAAGGAACCGTGAACGGGGAGGATAGCAGAGTCACCTGCCAAAGCTGCGGTCGCCCCGTCGTCCCCCGACTGTGGCATTACGGGGGCGGCAGGTTGACGTACATGACGATTCAGCACCTCTGTCCGTTCTGCGGGATCGTTATGTACGAGACAGGCGGCGGCGTGCGGCGCGGATGCTGGATGCTGCTAGCGATTATCGGCCTGCTCTTCGTAGTCCAGCTCGCCTTCATCCTCTTCTTCCGGTTCGCACGCATCCTTCGCTAGCCAAGGAAATACTCAATGCTTTTTACCAGTTACATGCCGCCGGCAGGGTATCGTAAAGTCGCCACACGCCTTGCAGCGCTCGCC
>Ga0268259_10000406_pt1 | contig 12638 bp, 13 predicted proteins | sample AgamicAsMarz_FD_200246 | JGI IMG/M metagenome (GOLD analysis project Ga0268259, IMG submission 200246) | Agave microbial communities from Guanajuato, Mexico - As.Ma.rz (v2) (version 3) | ecosystem: Host-associated > Plants > Phyllosphere > Phylloplane/Leaf | place: Guanajuato, Mexico... | reverse complement strand
TGTATCAAAGAAGTGTAGCGAATCAGCCGGCAGCTGTAGCCACAGCAGGCTGCCGATGGCCGGGCGCTCGATGTGCGGCAGCCGCACCACCATATTGTGGCCGCCCCAGCGCCCGTGCGCCAGGTTGTCCGCGCCCAGCATTTCCAGCGTATCCACCGTCAGCGCCAGCCCGCTTTGCCGATCGGCCAGTTTAATATGCTCTGGGCGGATCCCCAACGTCAATCGGCGTCCGGCCCACTGCGGCCTGGCCTGAGGCAGCGTCACGGCGCTGTCGCCCAGCAGCAGCCGCGTGCCGGTCGGATCGATCTCGCCTTCCAGCAGGTTCATCGCAGGCGCGCCAATAAAGCTGGCAACGAAGCGCGTGGCCGGACGCTCATAAATCTCTACCGGCGTGCCCAGCTGCTCCAGCACGCCTTTGTTCATCACCATCACCCGCTGCGCCAGCGTCATCGCCTCCACCTGATCGTGCGTCACGTACAGGCTGGTAGTCTGCAGGCGACGATGCAGCTGCTGTAGCTCCAGCCGCATCTGCACCCGCAGCCGCGCGTCCAGATTCGATAACGGCTCATCAAACAGGAAAACCGCCGGTTCGCGAACGATAGCGCGACCCATCGCCACCCGCTGCCGCTGACCGCCGGAAAGCTCGCGCGGACGACGGTGCAGCAGCGCTTCCAGCTCCAGGCTTTTCGCCGTTTCCAGCACGCGCTGGCGGATATGCGCTTTGCCCATGCCGCGAATTTTCAGCCCCCATGCCATGTTTTCTTCCACGCTCATATGGGGATAAAGCGCATAGTTCTGGAAAACCATCGCGATGCCGCGATCTTTCGGCTCCCGCTCGGTGACGCGTTCGCTGTCGATATAGATATCGCCGCTGCTGACCCTTTCCAGCCCGGCGACCATGCGCAACAGCGTCGATTTACCGCAGCCGGAAGGGCCAACCATCACCATAAACTCACCGTCGCGAATATCGACGTCAAGCGGCTGAATAATCTGGTTTTTACCGTCGTACGTTTTGGTAACGGCCTGAAATTTTACCCCTGCCATGCTATTTCTCGCTCTCTACCAGCCCGCGAACGAAAGCGCGCTGCATCACTAAAACAATCACTACCGGCGGGATCATGGTCAGCAGCATTGCGGCCATCACCAGATTCCACTGCGTGGGCGTGCCGTCGCCGGTGCCGATCATGCTGCGAATGCCCGCCACGGCGGTGCCCAAATCAACATCATTAATAATCAGCAGCGGCCAGAGATACTGGTTCCAGCCATAGATAAAGGTGATAACAAACAGCGCGGCCAGATTGGTTTTCGACAGCGGCAGCACAATGTCCCAAAAGAAGCGCATTGGCCCGGCGCCGTCGATGCGCGCCGCTTCGACCAGCTCGTCAGGCAGCGTCATAAAAAACTGGCGAAACAGGAAGGTGGCGGTGGCGGAGGCCATCAGCGGCAGCGTCAGCCCGCTATAGCTATCCAGCATCTTCAGGTCTGCAATCACTTCTACCGTCGGGAAAATGCGCACCTCGACCGGCAGCATCAGCGTGATAAAAATCATCCAGAAAAACAGGCCGCGCAGCGGAAAGCGAAACCAGACCAGCGCAAAAGCGGAGAGGATAGAAACCGAAATCTTCCCTGTGGTTATCGCCAGCGCCATCAGCGTGCTGTTAAACAGCATCCTGCCGAAAGGCGCGCTGTTCTGTCCCACGCCGTGCTGCCAGATAAAGCTCACGTTGTGCCACAGCGAACGGCCGGGGATCAGCGACATCGGTACCCGGAACACCTCGCTGTCGTTCAGCGTAGCGGCCACAAAAGCGACATAGAGCGGAAACAGCACGGTAAGCGCGCCCAGACCCAGCATGATCTGACTGAAAAGGGCCAGCCCGCGTCGGTTTTCAATCATTGGTAGCGCACCTTTTTCTCAACAAAACGGAACTGGATCACCGTCAGCCCGATGACCAACACCATCAGCACCACCGACTGTGCGGAAGAAGAAGAGAGATCCAGACCGGCAAAGCCTTCGCGATAGATTTTGTAGATAAGCGTGGTGGTGGACTGCACCGGCCCGCCGCCCGTGGCGGCATCGATCACCGGGAAAGTGTCAAAGAAGGCGTATACCAGATTGACCACCACCAGAAAGAAGCCCACCGGCGTAATCAGCGGCAGCGAGAGGTAAAAAAAACGGCGTACCGGGCCTGCGCCGTCGATAGCCGCCGCTTCGATCAGCGATTTGGGAATGGACTGAAGCGCCGCAAAAAAGAACAGGAAGTTATAGCTCATTTGCTGCCAGACGGAAGCCAGCACGACCAGCGTCATCGCCTGGCCGCTGTTTTGCGCATGGTTCCAGCTATAGCCCAGCTGCGCCAGAAAATGCGTAATCAGGCCCTGCCCCGGACTGAACAGGAACATCCACAGCACCGCCGCTACCGCAGGCGCTACTGCATAAGGCAGCAGAAACAGCGTCTGGTAAAAGCGCTTCAGGCGCAGGACATGATCGGTCAGCGCGGCAAAAAACAGCGAAACGATCAGGCCGATGACCGTAACCAGGCCGCTAAAAATCAGCGTGGTTTTAAAGGAATCGAGATAGTACTCATCGTCCAGCAGCCTGGTGAAATTTTCCATGCCGACAAACGTGCTGGAAAGACCAAAAGGATCGACGCGCTGCACCGAATACCATAAGGCTTCACCAGCGGGCCACAGGAAAAAAATCAGCGTAATCAACAGCTGCGGCAACATTAATAAATAAGGCAGCCAGCGTGAACGAAAAACAGGGCGTGAAGAGGACATATAAAGCTCGATAACGGTGCGGCGCGAGGGTTTTAGCGAGGCGCTGCCGTACGCTGTATAGCACGGCAGCGCTACAGATTATGGCTTAACGGTTTGCTCAAAGCGCCTGAGCAGGAGATTGCCACGCTTCACTGCGTTATCCAGCGCGGCCTGCGGCGTTTTTTTGCCGGTCCAGACGCCTTCCAGCTCCTCATCCACGATAGTGCGGATCTGCGGCATATTGCCCAGCCGCATCCCTTTAGTGAACGGCAGCGGCGGCTTGTTCAGCATCTGACGCGTAGCGATATCGGCGCCCGGATTTTTCTCGTAGAAGCCCTGCTGACGGGTCAGCTCGTAAGCCGCCGTGGTGATCGGCAGATAGCCTGTTTTCTGGTGCCATTCGGCGGCGATTTCCGGCTGTGTCAGGAACTGCATAAACGATGCCACGCCTTTATAGGTCGCTTCATCTTTCCCTTTCATTACCCACAGGCTGGCACCACCGATAATGGCGTTTTGCGGGGCGTTCGGCACCGTCTCGTCGTACGGCATCATGCCGACACCATAGTTAAATTTGGCATAGTGACGGATATCGGCCAGCGAGCCGGAGGACGCCGTGGTGATACCGCAGTCGCCGTTATAGAACTTGGCGGTGGATTCGTCTTTACGGCCAAAATAGGTAAAGTCGCCTTTTTTATTCATCTCTGCGAGCTGCTGAATATGGCGTACCTGGGTCGACTTATTAAATTCCAGCTCTGCATCGGTGCCGTCAAAGCCATTATTTTTTGTAGCGACCGGCAGGCCGTGCCAGGCGCTGAAGTTCTCGATCTGGATCCAGCCCTGCCAGCCGCTGGCATAGCCGCAGCTCATGCCTGCTTTACGCAGCGCTTCGGCATCTTTAGCCAGCGCCTGCCAGGTTTTCGGCGGCTGCTCCGGATCCAGACCCGCTTTTTTAAAGGCGTCCTTGTTGTAATAGAGCACCGGCGTAGAGCTGTTGAAAGGCTGGGAGATCAGGTGGCCGGTTTTGGCATCGCTGTAATAGCCCGCCACCGTCGGCACGAACTGTTTTTCATCGAAGGCAATACCCGCGTTTTTAAAAACCTCGTACACCGGCACAATGGCCCGTGAAGCCATCATCGTGGCGGTGCCGACTTCATAAACCTGAAGAATGGCAGGTGCGCGGTCAGAACGCACGGCGGCAATCCCCGCAGCCAGGCTTTGCTCATAGTTACCTTTATAGGTCGGCACGATTTTGTAATCAGGGTGCGATTGGTTAAAGCGCTGCGCCAGCGAATTGACCTCTACGCCCAGCTCGCCCTCCATCGAGTGCCAGAAAGGGAGCTCGGTGACAGCCAGCGCCTGTGCGCTAAAGGCCAGCCCCAGTGCAATACATATGGTATGTCGGAAGAACAATGGCATGTCGGTTTCCTGTACCCGGTGTTGTTACGCGCAAAGCCGCGCCCTGTAACGCTTCGGCAGGTAAAATGACATGCAAAAATGACGGAAAGATAACAATGGTATGACAGCCGGATGACGGGCTGGTGACGGAGAGAAGACGGAGGTAGCGACGATAACGGCGATAACGGCGATAACGGCGATAACGGCGATAACGGCGATAACGGCGATAACGGCGATAACGGCGATAACGGCGATAACGGCGATAACGGCGATAACAGGTTATCGTTACAAATACAGCTAAGCACAGCATGAAATTCTTCTGCGCGGTTTGATTGAGGAAGTATCAAATATTCATCTCGCCTTCCTCGCTAAAAATTTTGTTAAAACCCTCACGACCATTTTTTTTATAAATGGTTAAAACCCATTTACTCAGGTCTGACTGATTGTTTAATCTTGTCTCTGGGCGATATATTTCATACTTATATTTTCCTCGATAAAAATTATATCCTCTTAGATTATGCCCGAATCCTGTTGTAATAGTCCCCCCAAAGACGCTATACTTTTTCTTTTTCCCCTTATCAACTATTTCAGCTTTAACTTTTTTGCAATCAGTCAAAACCTGGCAGTCACTATCGTTGATATATATATTATAAGCACCTCCGATAAAGTTCACCTGTTCAAACTCAACCTGCGCGTTTACAGTGCAAGGAAAGGTATAAAACAGTGCCAACATAATTATAAAAATCAACTTTATTTTCATTTTCTATTTTCCAATAAATATTTTATCCTTTGCCGATTTTCATCATCTTTTTTTAGTCGGGAGTGCGTTTTTATCAGCCTGACAACATCATTCTTGTCATTATTTGAAAAAAATTTGACCATGTCAGTACGAAGCACGCCCTGGTACTTCATATCAATAAAAACATCTTTAATTCTTTGGTCTAAATCCAACCATGAGATCGAGGCAGGCTTGCAGTACTTATTGTAAAATCTTTTTGCATCAATGATATATTCATCATAGACTGCTTCAAACAGCTTCAGTTGCTGCACTTCTGTTATCTCACCAATTTCATTTTTATGCTGTCTGACGAATTTTTCAGCCTCACAAAATTTAAGCCGGCTACCTGTAGAAATTTTTTCTGTTTTTTTCGCCTCTACCCCGGCCTTTATCAAATAACCATAGGATTCGGCTTTGGTTCTGCTGCCCATATCGAATCCGCGTCCAATCGTCACGCCCGACGCATCCCCCTGACAAGCTGAGGCATTGCCAGGCCAGTGAATAAATCTGGAATAATAACGACTTCCTCTGAAATTATCGCCTTCCGCGCGAAAAGTCAGTAGCCCTTCCTTTGGTTCCGACATAGCCTCTCCTTGTGCTTATTCGTCATTCAAATATGAACAAAAATCATACGCCTGCTTCGTGCATATTCGCAATAAATTTTCGATCAGTTCAGTATTAAGAGTCGTTAGTTATATTCGTCACCATTCCAGAAAAATGATTGATATCACTTGGGTTTTAAGGATTTTACCAGATTTAATATAAGAAATTTGCGTTGTTTGTTATCCATAACTTGCCTGCCTTTGTAGTTAATAAGAGAATAGAAAAGCAGGGTATTACACAAATCTAATTACACCCTATAATAATTATCGACCAATCGTATTCGACAATTTTTTCGTGATGAACCTGACCGTTCACAAACATCCCTGAAATGAAACCTGTGATTTATTGAAAGTCATATTTTTTATAAAAATTTATGCGTTGTTCATAAAATCTTATCATGCACTGACTATAAAGCGTATGCCATGCTGGCGAATCTATTATAACCTGATCGGCCCAGGCCTGACATTCACTTTGCATATATTTATCAAAATAGCCTTTAGCTTTTTTGGTTTTCTGAAGAAACCCATTGTAATTCAAAAAATTACTTTTATTTTTTATTATTTCATTAATAAACGTTTGGTAAGTGCGATTGTAATCCGCATTACGTTTTAACTCCAGCGCCGTAAAACAGCCCGCTATAGCGCTAACAGGGCCTTCATTAAGGCAGAATGCTATGGTACTCTCTTCTACTGTAGACGCCTGAGAAAATAGGGGCAGTGGCACAATACTCATCATAATAACAATCATCAATTTTATTTTTTTATAAAGCATTTTTTAACGCCTCCCTTCTTCTTATATATCTGTCCTTGCCATATAAATCCCCAATCGATTCAATTAATTTTAAAGCACTGCCAATATCGTTACGCTTAAAAGAGGATACATAACCAATTGTCATTGCCCCCTGATAGCGCATATCAATAAATACCTCTTTTAAAACCGGATGTAGCTCCCGCCATGCTACCGCATTAGCGCCTTTATATTTATTATAAAAACGCTTAGCTTTATTGGTATATTCAGGGTAAACAGCTTCAAACAGCATCAGCTGCTGTAATTCGGTTATCTCACCAATTTCATTTTTATGCTGTCTGACGAATTTTTCAGCCTCACAAAATTTAAGCTGGCTACCTGTAGAAATTTTTTCTGCTTTTTTCGCCTCTATCCCGGCCTTTATCAAATAACCATAGGATTCGGCTTTGGTTCTGCTGCCCATATCGAATCCGCGTCCAATCGTCACGCCCGACGCATCCCCCTGACAAGCTGAGGTATTGCCAGGCCAGTGAATTACTCTGGAATAATAACGACTTCCTCTGAAATTATTGCCTTCCGCACGAAAAGTCAGTAGCCCTTCCTTTGGTTCCGACATAGCCTCTCCTTGTGCTTTTTTTCCATTCACTGCCGAACAAAAATCATACTCCTGCTACGTAGCTATCTGCAATGTTTTAAGGCGGCATTTTCTAAGGTTACGCAGCGTTGGCTTGAAAAATAAATACAGAAAACTTCAGAAAGAGAATAAGCGGGAGAACATTTTAATAACGTGGAAAATAAGCAGACTATTAATTAAAAAGTACCGAAAATAATAAAGGGGCCGGTAAACCAGCCCCGTAATCTCAGCCGCCCAGATAGGCGCTGCGTACCGCTTCGTTAGCCAATAGCGCCTCGCCGCTGTCGCTCAGCACCACGTGGCCATTCTCCAGCACGTAACCGCGATCGGCCAGCTTCAGCGCCTGATTGGCGTTCTGCTCGACCAGAAAGATGGTCATGCCCTCCTGACGCAGCTGTTCAATGGTGTCGAAGATCTGCTGAATAATGATCGGCGCCAGGCCCAGCGACGGCTCGTCCAGCAGCAGCAGGCGCGGCTGGCTCATCAGCGCGCGGCCAATCGCCAGCATCTGCTGCTCGCCGCCCGACATGGTGCCCGCGCGCTGCACGCGGCGTTCATAAAGTCGCGGAAAAAGCTCGTAGACGCGCCTGATACGCGACTGATACTGCTGACGATCGGCAAAAAAACCACCCATCGCCAGGTTCTCATCTACCGTCATGCGGGAAAAGACCCGGCGGCCTTCCGGCACTATGGCTATCGCCTCGCGCATAATGCGCGCCGTTTGCCAGTCGGTAATATCCTTGCCGTCAAAAACCACCCGTCCCTGAGTCGCACGCGGTTCTCCGCAGAGCGTACCCAGAATGGTGGTTTTCCCCGCGCCGTTAGCCCCAATCAACGTAACGATTTCGCCCTGATTGATATGCAGACTGACGCTGTGCAACGCCTGGATTTTTCCATAGTGCGCGCTGACGTTTTCCAGAGAAAGCATAGCCATTTTATGCTTCTCCCAGATAAGCGCGGATCACGTCCGGGTTGTTGCGGATCTCTTCCGGCGTGCCGTTTGCCAGCGGCGTGCCCTGATTGACCACATAGATGCGATCGGAAATGCCCATGACCAGTTTCATATCGTGTTCAATCAACAGTACCGACACCTTGTGTTCGTTGCGCAGCTCGGCGATCAGCTCGTCCAGCTCCAGCGTCTCTTTGGGGTTCAGGCCCGCCGCCGGTTCATCCAGCATCAGGATTTGCGGGCGCGTAACCATACAGCGGGCGATTTCCAGGCGACGCTGCTGACCGTAGGCCAGATTGCCCGCCTGACGGTTAGCGAGCGTCAGTAATCCTACGCGATCCAGCCAGCTGGCCGCCTGGTCCAGCGCTTCGCTTTCCGCTTTACGGAAGCCCGGCGTTTTCAGCAGTCCGGCAAACACGCCGCTTTTCAGATGCTGATGCTGCGCTACCAGCAGGTTTTCAATCACCGTCATTTCACGGAACAGGCGAACGTGCTGGAAAGTGCGCACGATACCCATCCGCGCGATCTCCTGCCCCGCCAGGCCCGCCAGCTGGCGCTCGCCCAGCCTGATACTGCCGCCCGTCGGCCGGTAAAAACCGGTCAGGCAGTTAAATACCGTAGTCTTACCCGCGCCGTTGGGGCCAATCAGCGAGACGATCTCCTGCTCTCGCAGCTCCAGCTCGACGTTGTTGACCGCGAGCAGGCCGCCAAAGCGCATCATCAGGCCGTTTACGGCCAATAAAGGCTTCATGGCTGCTCTCCTTTTTTCACGCTTTTTAACTTCAGGTGCGGACGCTGCATCGGCAGCAGGCCCTGCGGTCGCCAGATCATCATCAGCACCATCAGGCCGCCCAGCACCAGCATGCTGTATTCATTCAGATCGCGCATCAGCTCGCGTGAAACCACCAGCAGCACGGCAGCGAGGATCACGGCGAACTGCGACCCCATGCCGCCTAACACCACGATAGCCAGCACAAAGGCCGATTCGGCGAAGGTAAAAGACTCCGGGCTGACAAAGCCCTGCCGCGCAGCGAACAGACTCCCCGCGAAACCAGCAAAAGCGGCGCTGATGGTAAAGGCGGTGAGCTTGATGCGCGTCGGGCTGAGGCCCAGCGAACGACAGGCGATTTCATCCTCGCGCAGCGCTTCCCAGGCGCGACCCAGCGGCATTCTCAGCAGCCGGTTGATCACAAACAGCGTCAGCACAACCAGCAGCAGCGCCACCATATAGAGAAAGATAATGCGGTCACTGGGATCGTATTTCAGGTTAAAGAAATGGTGGAAGGTGTCCCAGCCGCCGTCGCGCACGCTGCGGTTAAACTCCAGACCGAAAAACGACGGTTTCGGGATCTGGCTGATGCCGTTTGGCCCACCGGTGATCTCGGTGTTGTTCAGCAGCAGAATACGGACGATTTCGCCAAAGCCCAGCGTGACTATCGCCAGGTAATCACCGCGCAGGCGCAGTACCGGAAAACCCAGCAGCAGGCCGAACAGCGCGGCCACGATGCCCGCCAGCGGCAAACATTCCCAGAAGCCCAGACCGAAGTAGTGATTAAGCAGCGCAAAGGTGTAGGCGCCGATGGCGTAAAAGCCGCCGTAGCCCAGCACCAGCAGGCCGGAAAGCCCGACCACCACGTTCAGTCCCAGGCCCAGCATTACATAAATCAGGGTCAGCGTGGCGATATCGACCGTGCCGCGAGACACCATAAAAGGCCAGGCCGCAGCGGCGACGATCAGCAGCAGCAAAAAGAGTTTCTGCTTTGGCGTGGAGCCGTCAATGCCCGGCAGCACCAGCGAAGGCGCGGAAATTTTCTTTAGCCCGCGCTGAAAAACCGGCCGCAGCAGCTGAAAGAAAAAGACCACGGCGCAGCCGAGGGCGATCCAGTTCCAGCGCACGCTGCCGGCGTTGTTAACCACCAGATGCGTGCCGTCCAGGCTAAGGCGCATCCCCATAAAGAACGCGGCCAGCACCACCAGCATCAGCGCGGAAACAGAGGCGTTAAGCAGGTTTTTCATACCTTTTCTACCTCCGGACGGCCCAGAATACCGGTTGGCATTACCAGCAGCACAACGATCAGCAGCGCAAAAGAAACCACGTCTTTATATTCAGTGCTGAGGTAGGCGGAGGTCAGCGCTTCGGCAATGCCCAGGATCAGGCCGCCCAGCATCGCGCCGGGAATGCTGCCTATGCCGCCCAGCACGGCCGCGGTGAACGCTTTCATCCCGGCCATAAAGCCGATGTAAGGATTGATGACGCCGTAGAACTGGCCCAGCAGAACGCCCGCTACCGCCGCCATTGCCGCGCCGATCACAAAGGTCAGCGAGATCACGCGATCCGTGTTAATGCCCAGCAGGCTGGCCATTTTCAGATCTTCGGCGCAGGCGCGGCAGGCGCGACCCATGCGCGAGTAGCGGATAAACAGCGTCAGGGCCAGCATAGCGACAAAGGTCACCACCCAAATCACTACCTGCATAGTGGAGATGGTGGCGGCAAAACCGTTACTGACGCCCAGCGTCCACTGCCCGCTGACCAGGCCCGGCAGGGCCAGATCGCGCGAGCCCTGAGTCAGGCTGACGTAGTTTTGCAGAAAAATGGACATACCGATGGCGGATATCAACGCGATCAGCCGCTTGGAGGAACGCACGGGCTTATAGGCCACGCGTTCGATGCTCCAGCCATAGGCGCTGGCGATAACGATAGCCACCAGAAAACCGGCGCCGATCAACAGCCAGCTGGCATCAATGCCCATCATCATCAGCGCGGCAATGACGATAAAAGAGACGTAGCTGCCGATCATATACACTTCGCCGTGAGCGAAGTTGATCATGCCGATGATGCCGTACACCATGGTGTAGCCGATGGCGATCAGCGCATAGGTGCTGCCCAACGTGACGCCGTTGAACATCTGCTGCAGGAAATAGAGAAACTGCTCGGACATAAAGAATACCTTACTGCTATCCGCCCAGGCGGAAAGAGAGATGCTTTAACAACACGGGCGGAAAGCAGTCCGTTATCGGGGCCGATCCGGCACCCCGATATTTCCACCCCTTCAAACCCTGGTAAGCAATGATGCGGGCAGCCCGTGAAGCATCGCGCTACGGACGTCAGCGTATGACGTCCGCTATTATTATTTTACCGCGGTAGAAGAGCCGTCGGCATGCCAGGTGAAGATGCCGAACTCAAAGCCTTTCAGATCGCCTTTGGCGTCCCAGCTTAAGTCACCCATTACCGTTGGCACCGGCGCGCCCTCTTTCAGGTTTTTAGCAATCTCTTCCGGCTCGGCGCTTTTGCTGCGCTCCATGCCGGTGGTTAAAGCCTGTAGCGCGGCATAGGTCGTCCAGACAAACGGGCCGGTTGGATCAAGCTTTTTCGCTTTCAGCGCATCGACAACGGGTTGGTTAGTCGGCACCTGATCGTAACGTTTCGGCAGCGTAACCAGCATGCCTTCGGAAGCCGCGCCGGCGATATTAGAGAGCGAAGCGTTGCCTACGCCTTCTGGCCCCATAAAACGGGTTTGCAGCCCGGCCGCGCGTGACTGGCGCAGGATCTGCCCCATTTCCGGGTAGTAGCCGCCAAAATAGACAAAATCGACGTTCTCTTTTTTCAGGCGCGCCACCAGCGTGGAGAAGTCTTTATCGCCTGCGGTCACGCCTTCAAACATCACCACGTTGCCGCCCGATTTTTTCAGGCTCGCCTGCACGGAGCGCGCCAGCCCTTCGCCGTACTGCTGTTTATCGTGGATCACGGCGATACGCTGCGGTTTGATTTGTTCAAGGATATATTTCGCCGCGGTCGGGCCCTGATCGGAGTCCAGGCCCGTGGTGCGCATAATCATTTTATAGCCACGGGTCGTCAGGTCGGCGTTGGTGGCCGCCGGAGTAATCATCAGTACGCCTTCGTCTTCATAGATATCGGAAGCGGGCTGGGTGGAAGAAGAGCAAAGGTGGCCGATAACGTAGCGAATACCGTCGTTGATAACTTTGTTAGCGACCGCAACCGCCTGTTTGGGATCGCAGGCGTCGTCATACTGCACGCCGACCAGTTTATTGCCGTTGACGCCGCCTTTGGCATTGATATCGGCAATAGCCTGTTTCGCGCCGGTGAACTCCATATCGCCATATTGTGCGACCGGGCCAGACATAGCGCCAACGATGGCTACTTTAATGTCTTCTGCGGCGGCGGCATGACTGAGCGCCAACGCCATGCAGCCTGCTAAAAACGCGCTACCTTTCATTTTCATCCTGACTACCCCATCTTGTGTTTGCTGTTTTTTATACTGCTCCCGTCGATAAACGCCATAAGAAGAACAGGTTAACGCGGGATACAGCCATTTTTATTAATAAGACTATAAATTTCAGGTTATTAAACAGGAATTTTCTTCTGTAAATCAACTGACTTCATGTGATATTACCGCCAGCTTTAGCATAAATGACTGGTACAAATGCGGGCTGTTTGGGCATTCAGCCAGCGGGTTATTCTGCATTCATCGCATTAACTCAGCGTTTATCTTTAACTTTAAACGCCACCCTGACAGATTGCTTTGTTTTTATACAAAAAAAGTTACGCGCCTCTTCACGTCCGTTTTCGCTACAATCTGCCTCTCACGTCGGCACGGTAACTTTTTATGAAACTGACTATTCTCAGGCTGCAACGCTTAAGCGCTCAGGATCTTGTGGATCTGAGCAAAATCTGGCCGCAAGACGATCCGGCAGATCTGGAAAACAGGCTGGACGATCGTCATCGGCTCTATGCGGCAAAGTTCAACGATCGGCTA
>Ga0268259_10000387_pt1 | contig 13533 bp, 12 predicted proteins | sample AgamicAsMarz_FD_200246 | JGI IMG/M metagenome (GOLD analysis project Ga0268259, IMG submission 200246) | Agave microbial communities from Guanajuato, Mexico - As.Ma.rz (v2) (version 3) | ecosystem: Host-associated > Plants > Phyllosphere > Phylloplane/Leaf | place: Guanajuato, Mexico... | reverse complement strand
CAATTTAGCTAATTGATATAAAACAGAAATTGCATTAGCTGTATTAAAGTCATCATCCATTACTTTTGTGAAGACGGTTTTTTCATCTGCTATTTCTTTTAACCACTTATTGTCATCTTCTGTTAAATTAGTACTGCTTTCTAAACGATGCTTACTATTTTGATATGCCGTTTTAATACGTTCAAAACCATTTCTAGCTTCTTGTAAAAGTTCTTCGCTATAGTTAATTGGGTGACGATAATGCACTGATAACATGAAGAAACGTAATAACATAGGATCAACGATTTTAATAATGTCATGTACTAATACAAAGTTACCTAATGATTTAGACATTTTTTCATTGTCTATATTGATGTATCCATTGTGCATCCAATAATTTGAAAAAGTTTTCCCACTTAAAGCTTCTGACTGAGCGATCTCATTCTCATGGTGTGGGAATGATAAGTCTTGACCGCCTGCATGAATATCAATTGTTTCTCCAAGGTATTTCTTTGCCATTGCTGAGCATTCAATATGCCATCCTGGTCTACCTTTCCCCCATGGACTTTCCCAGAATATTTCACCTGGTTTAGCTGCTTTCCATAAAGCAAAATCTAATGGATCTTCTTTCTTTTCGCCAACTTCAATTCTTTCACCAATTCGAAGGTCTTCAATTGATTGGTGTGATAGCTTACCGTAACCATCAAATTCCTTTGTTTTGAAGTAAACATCACCTTCGGATTCATATGCATAACCTTTTTTTACAAGCTCATCGATAAACTCAATAATAATATCCATATTATCCATTACACGAGGATGATTCGTAGCTGTTTTGCAACCTAGCGCTTGAACATCTTCAAAATATGCATTAATAAAACGATCTGCTATAGTTGGAACATCTGAGCCTAATTCATTTGCTGCTTTAATTAACTTATCATCAACATCAGTGAAATTTGAAACATAGTTCACTTCGTATCCACGATATTCAAAATAGCGTCTTACTGTATCAAAAACAATAGCAGGTCTTGCATTACCAATGTGAATATAGTTATATACAGTAGGTCCACATACATACATTTTGACCTTGCCTTCTTCTATCGGCTTAAAATCTTCTTTATTCCTTGTTAATGTATTATAAATTTGAATTGCCATAGTTTTACTTCCTTTCAGATATTCTCATTAAACTTCTTAGGTCTTCTAATTCCGCTTCTAGTTGTAGTAATCGATCTGCTACTGGGTCAGGTAGATCACAGTGATCAAATTGATTATTTACTCTAATTCCATCTTGAACAACTATCTTACCAGGTATACCAACAACCGTAGTATTATTTGGAACATCCTTTAGTACAACTGAATTTGCACCGATTTTTGCATTTTCTCCGATTGTGATGGATCCTAGAACTTTTGCTCCCGTAGCTACTAGTACCCCACTCAATAAAGTTGGATGTCGCTTACCTTTTTCCTTACCGGTTCCACCTAATGTTACTCCTTGATAAATCGTAACATCATCGCCTATTTCACATGTTTCTCCAATTACGACTCCTGCTCCATGATCGATAAAAAATCGCCTACCAATTTTCGCCCCTGGGTGAATCTCGATTCCTGTTAAAAAACGAGCAAACTGTGAAATACTCCTTGCAATAAAGTGCCATTTTTTCCGATAGAAATAATGAGCAAATCGATAAAGCCATAATGCATGTAAACCAGCATACGTAAGAATAACTTCTAAATAGCTAGTAGCGGCTGGATCGCGTTCAAATATCGTCGCTACATCTTCCTTCATGTACTTTAGCATCTTCATTTCCCCTTAAAGAATTTATTAAGAATTTTATTTTTTCTCTATAAAAAATAAAAAGCGTCCCAGTGTACATAAAATACACAGAGACGCTTTATGCGCGGTTCCACTCTGTTTAGATAAAATAAATTTATCTCAACTCATGTAATGTAACGGTTTCCACCGCCCTAGCCTACTAAAACGTATTTTTCGGCTAAGGACTCAAGGGGGCACTTCCATGACTACCGTTAAAATCACTTTCACCAATGTGATTCTCTCTGGGTAACGCGTAACCATTTACTTTTCCCTATCAACATTTTACCTATATGAATATTACTTATATATATTACAAATTAATCAAAATGTTAACCAATTATTTGTTGTAAACGAGCAATAACTTTTTCTTTTCCTAATAAAGTCATCGCTGCTGGTAATTCAGGACCATGGCATTGACCAGTAGTTGCAACACGAATTGGCATAAATAACTTTTTGCCTTTTTGTCCAGTTGACTTTTGTACTGATTTCATTGCAGCTTTAATTGAATCAACTGTAAATTCTTCAGAAGCTTTAAGTTCTTCAACTAATGCTGAAAGTACTTCCTTCACTTGCTCTTCAGAAATAACAGCTTGCTCTTCTTCACCGAATGTTAATACTTCTTTGAAGAATAAGCTTGATAATTCTACAATTTCAGCACCAAAGCTCATTTGGTCTTGATATAAAGCTACTAGATTTGTAACCCACAGATTTTCATCTGCAGTGCGTTCTTCACTTACAAAACCAGCTTTAATTAGATGTGGTAATGAAATTTCTACTACTTTTTCTAATGGTTGCTCTTTAATATATCGGTTGTTAATCCAAGTTAATTTTTGCTTATCAAACATAGCAGGAGCAGAGCTTAAACGGCTAGGATCGAAAATCTTAATAAATTCATCTTTGCTGAAAATTTCTTCTTCACCAACTGGTGACCAACCAAGAAGAGCAATAAAGTTAAATAACGCTTCTGGTAAGTAACCAAGATTTTGATATTGTTCAATAAATTGTAATACAGATTCGTCACGTTTTGAAAGCTTTTTACGGTTTTCGTTCACAATTACTGCCATATGACCAAAATCTGGAGCATCCCAATTTAATGCACGATATACCATTATTTGTTTAGGAGTATTAGAAATATGCTCTTCACCGCGTAGTACGTGACTAATCTTCATTAATGCATCGTCAACTACTACCGCGTAGTTATAAGTAGCGATTCCGTTCTTTTTAACAAGAACCCAGTCACCGATATCTTTTGATTCAAATTTAATATTTCCACGAACGATATCTTCCCACTCATACGTATCATTTGCTGGTACTGCAAAACGAATAGTGTGTTCTGCACCTGCTGCTTCTTTTGCAGCTCTTTCTTCAGCTGATAAATGACGGCATTTTCCACTATAACGTGTAGTTGGATGACCAGCCGCTAATTGTGCTTCACGTTCCGCTGCAAGTTCTTCCTCTGTACAATAGCACTTGTACGCATGACCGTTCTCAATTAATTCATTAGCATATTGTTTGTATAAGTCTAATCTTTCTAGCTGACGATAAGGACCGTACTCCCCACCTTTATCTGGACCCTCATCCCAATCAATACCTAACCAGTGTAAATATTTCGCTTGGCTTTCTTCGCCACCTTCAACATTACGTTCAATATCAGTATCTTCAATACGTAATACCATATCACCGTTAAAATGCTTAGCAAATAAATATACGTATAATGCTGTACGTGCATTTCCAATATGTAAATGACCTGTCGGACTAGGTGCATAACGAACTCTTACTCTATTTGACATTTATAGACACTCTCCACTGAATAATTAATATACTTTATTAGTTTAAGCCTTCTTTTGTAACAATACAACCGCTTGGGATGCAATTCCTTCTTTTCTTCCTGTAAAACCTAATTTTTCAGTTGTTGTTGCTTTAACATTAATACAATCAGATGTCGTTTCAAGCAGTTCTGCAATTCGCTCTCTCATTACTTGGATATATGGTGCCATTTTAGGCGCTTGAGCAATAATCGTACAATCCGCGTTAACTAACTCATAGCCTTTATCCTTAACAATATGAAATACGTGTTGAAGTAGTTTTGCTGAATCAGCATCTTTAAAAGCTGGATCCGTATCCGGGAAATGTCTACCTATATCTCCTTCACCAATAGCCCCTAGTAATGCATCCGATATTGTATGAAGAAGAACATCGGCATCAGAATGACCTAATAAACCTAATTCGTATGGGATTTCAATTCCACCAATAATTAACGGGCGATTTTCCGCAAAAGCGTGAACATCAAACCCTTGTCCAATTCTAAACATGTAAACACCTTCTAACCTCTATATTGTTCATAGATTGTTTCAGCAAAAAACAAATCTTCTTTAGTTGTTACTTTAATATTGTTATAATCTCCATTTACTACAAAAACTTTACTTCCGTTCCATTCAACTAAGCTAGCATCATCAGTTCCTAAATAACCATTTTCGATTGCTTTTTGATGTGCTTCTATTAAGCATTTGTATGTAAAAGCTTGGGGAGTCTGTACTCCCCAAAGTGTAGAACGATCAATTGTTTCAACGACTTCTTGATCAATAACTTTCTTTATTGTATCTTTCATTGGAACAGCACAGATGACTGCCTCATGTTCATTCATCTTTTCAAGAATCCGCTCAATCACTGCATTTGTTACAAAAGGTCTCGCCCCATCGTGTACTAAAATAAAACTTTCAGTATCCTTAATTGAAACTAAACCATTATAAACACTTTCTTGTCTTTCTGCTCCACCTTTTACATAGGTTATTTTATTTTGAATAAAGCTTGGCAAATTTAAAGTTTCAAAGAACTGTTTTTCAGATTCTTTAATCGGTAAGATAATCTCATTGCAACGATGATCTTCGCCAAATACTTTTAAAGTTAATTCAATAATTGGCGAGCTAATTATTTTTAGAAATAATTTATTATAGCCTGCACCCATTCGAGAGCCAGAACCCGCTGCTGGAATGATGACCTTATATTGCATTTTACGTATACCCCTCTAACCTACTTTACTTTTGCAAAAATCATACGACCAGCAGAAGTTTGTAGCACGCTCGTAACGACTGTCTCTACTCGTTTACCAATTGATTCTTTACCGTCTTCTACAACGATCATTGTACCATCGTCTAAATATGCAACACCTTGTAATTTTTCTTTACCTTCTTTTACTACAAAAGCAGTTAATACTTCCCCAGGTAATACTACTGGTTTAATTGCATTTGCTAGATCGTTAATATTCCAAACTTTAATTTGCTGAAGTTCACTTACTTTATTTAAATTAAAGTCATTTGTCACTAAAATACCATTTTTTAATTTAGTAAGCTTTACTAATTTAGCATCTACTTCAGGGACATCTTCAAAATCCCCTTCGTAGATTTCAACTTTCATAGCTAGCTCTTTTTGAATTCTGTTTAGAATATCTAATCCTCTTCGACCTCTATTTCGTTTTAACGTATCTGAGGAATCAGCTATATATTGTAATTCTGCTAATACAAATTGTGGAATCACAATTGTTCCTTCTATGAATCCAGTTTGGCATATATCAGCAATACGACCATCAATGATTACACTAGTATCTAAAATTTTAACTGGAATATCGAATGATGCATCTTGCTCTTCAGCAGCCTTTTTCTTGGCCTTTGAAGATAAAGTAAATAAACTCAATAATTCTTCTCTCTTTTTAATCCCAACTTGAAAACCTAAATATCCTAATAAAATCGTAACAACTATTTGAATAATTGATGAAACATACTGTAATCTAATTGAGTCAATTGGCAATGAAATAAGAAATGCCAGAATAAGTCCAAAAACAAGTCCTAAACTACCAAACAAAATCATTGAAATAGGAGCTTTTAATAATTTCTCCTCAATATACTTGATAAACGTTACTGTTGGATCAACTAACCAAAGCGATAAAATAAAAAAGATCACTGCTCCACTTAAAGCTTGCACATAAGAATTATGCAAAATATTAGGTAACTCTGTTTTTAACAGTTTATCTAATAGTGGAAAAAGTACTAAACCTAAAGTACTTCCGACAAAAATATAAATAACTTGAACGATCCTCTTTATCAATTCGCCACCTCCTTTAAATAAATAATAACTCTATCTTAGACGAAATAACTTAGTTATGTCTATTGATATACAGTTGCTCCTGAATTCGTTTTAATCCTTCTTTGATTTTTTTTGCACGAATTTCACCAATTCCATCAACATCATCTAACTCAGCAAGAGTAGCTTTGTAGATCCCTTTAAGGTGCTTAAATCGCTGTGTTAAATTTTCAATCACTAGCGGCGGAAGTCTAGAGATTTTCATTAACATACGATAGCCTCTAGGCTCTACCATTTCCTCAAGATTTGTGTTATTCGGATAACCTAGCAATTTAATAATGGCATGATCCTCTAACAATTCTTCATTTGCCAATTCTTGGAGTTTTTGCAAAATACTTTTAGGATCTTGTTCCTTACTATAATGATAATCCTTTATTAAAAGTAATGCCTCCTCCTCAAGGTCCGAAATAATCTCAATTAACTGTAATTCAATCAGTCGTCCCTCATCACCAAGCTCAATTACATAGTTATTAATTTCATTTTTAATTCGAAGAACCATTTCAACACTATGTAAAACATTTACAACTTCAAATAATGTAACTAGCTCTTCAAATTCTAAAATACTAAGTGAGGTAATCCCTTGATTCCACACAATTTTATATTTTTCAAGAGTCTGAATCGCCTGATTAGCTTTTGTTAAAATTACGCCAATATCTCGCAGTGTATAGCGCAAATTACCTTTATATAAGGTAATAACATTACGCCTTTGCGAAATAGCAATTACTAAGTTTCCTGTCTGTCTTGATACTCGTTCTGCAGTTCGATGACGCATACCAGTTTCTTTTGTAAAGATTGATTGATCTGGTATTAATTGTGCATTTGCTAACAGGATTTTTGACCCTGTTTCATTTAAAATGAGTGCTCCATCCATTTTTGCTAATTCATATAAGCTAGCTGGAGAGAAAGGGTCATTAATATGAAAACCACCATCGACCATTTCTTTTGTTTCATCATTAAAGCCAAGTACAATTAATCCACCAGTCTGTGCTCTAAGTACATTATCAATGCCATCACGCAATGGTGTACCTGGAGCAATCATTTCTAAAACTGGTAACATTGATTTAGCTTTTTGTTTTTGATCCTCCATCTCTACCCTCCTAACACGTATTTTAATGCTTCATGTACTGTATTAATACCTATTATTTCCATTCCTTCAGGAAAACTCCATCCTCCAATATTTTTTGATGGAATTATTGCTCTTTTAAATCCAAGTTTAGCTGCTTCTTGTACTCTTTGCTCTATTCTTGAGACCCTTCGAACTTCTCCTGTTAAACCGATCTCACCTATTACTACATCTGTTGGATTAGTAGGTTTATCTTGAAAGCTTGATGCTATACTTACCGCAACAGCTAAGTCCACCGCTGGCTCATCTAACTTCAGTCCTCCGGCAACCTTTAAATAAGCATCTTGATTTTGTAATAAAAGGCCCATTCTCTTTTCTAATACAGCCATAATTAACGATACTCTATTATGATCTATACCAGTTGCCATTCGTCTTGCATTTCCAAAGCTCGTTGGAGAGACAAGTGCTTGTAGTTCAACTAATACAGGTCTAGTACCTTCCATAGAAGCAACAACAGTTGAACCTGCTACTCCATAAGGTCTCTCTTCTAAGAATATTTCAGATGGATTCAGCACTTCCACTAATCCTAACTCTTTCATCTCAAAAATACCAGTTTCATTAGTAGATCCAAAACGATTTTTAACTGCCCTTAATATTCGATATGTATGATGTCTTTCACCCTCAAAATATAATACTGCATCTACCATATGTTCCAGTAAACGTGGGCCAGCAATTGATCCCTCTTTTGTCACATGCCCTACTATAAAGATTGGGATACCTTTTGTTTTCGCGATTTTCATTAATTCTGAAGTACACTCTCGTACTTGTGAAACACTACCAGGAGCAGATGTTACTTCTTGTAAATAGATTGTTTGAATCGAATCAATTACAACAAAATCAGGTGACATTTCATCCATATATCGAGCAATATAAGACAAATCTGTCTCGGATAAAACATATAGGTTTTGTGTAGCGACACCTAGTCGTTCTGCTCTTAATTTTATTTGCTTCTGAGATTCTTCACCTGAAACATATAAAACTTTATGGTCCTTTTTAGCCAATTGTGAGGAAACCTGTAAGAGCATTGTCGACTTACCAATTCCCGGGTCACCACCAATTAACACCAACGAACCTAAAACGATACCGCCACCTAAAACCCGGTTAAACTCATCGAATGAGGTTTCGATACGAGTTTCAGTGCCAATTTCCACTTCCATGATTGAAATTGGTTTCGTTCCTTCTACTGTTGCGTTTGTATTAAATGTTAGCCTTCTTGAACTAGCAGGCTGTTCTATAAACTCAACCATTGTATTCCACTCGTTACATGCAGGACACTTTCCAATCCACTTAACTGATTCATATCCACAAGACTGACAAACGAATTTCGTTTTATTTTTTTTAGCCATATGTATAGTACCTCTTTTGTTACTATGATTTTCTATATTAATAGAGTATGTATTCTAAGTCTATCCTAACGCTTTTTTGATATAAGAAAAAGGGCTTCACGCCCTTTTTCACAAATTAGATAACTTTACAATTAATTTGTTCAATTATCCTTCATAAAAGGTATGAACTTTGTAATTGCTTATTGATTTACAGTTTCAGCCGCTGATCTAATCAAATATTCATTATCCTTTACATCAAGAATAACTTTTCGGCCTTTTTCAACATTACCTTTTAATAATTCTTCGGATAAACGATCCTCTACTTGTTTTTGAATTGCTCTTCTTAATGGACGAGCTCCGTATTCAGCATCGAATCCTTCATCTGAAATTTTATCAATTGCTGCATCTGATAATTCTAGTACAATTTCTTGTTCTTTTAAACGCTTCGTTAAGCTATTAACCATTAGGTGAACAATTTCTTTAATATGTTTCTTCTCTAATGAATGGAAGACGATTGTTTCATCGATACGGTTTAGGAATTCAGGACGGAATGCTTTTTTCAGTTCCTCCAATACTTTTCCTTTCATATCTTTGTAATCTTTTTCTCCATCGTTAATATTGAATCCAACATATTTATTTGTTTTTAAAGCACTCGCTCCAACGTTTGATGTCATAATAACAAGTGTATTTCTAAAATCAACTGTGCGGCCTTTTGAATCAGTTAATCGACCGTCTTCTAATACTTGAAGTAGGATATTAAATACGTCTGGATGAGCTTTCTCAATTTCATCTAATAGAATTACTGAATAAGGTTTACGTCTTACTTTCTCAGTCAATTGACCACCTTCATCATAACCTACATATCCTGGAGGTGCTCCTACTAAACGAGATGTTGCGTGTTTTTCCATATACTCCGACATATCAATACGAATCATCGCATCTTCATCGCCGAAAATTGTTTCAGCTAACGCTCGAGCCAACTCTGTTTTACCTACCCCTGTAGGACCTAAGAAAATAAATGAACCAATTGGACGTTTTGGATCTTTTAATCCAGCTCTTGCACGTCTTACAGCTTTAGAAACTGCTACTACTGCTTCTTCTTGACCAATTACTCGTTTATGAAGAACACTTTCCATATTTAACAGTTTATCTGCCTCTGTTTGAGCAAGTTTTGTAACTGGAATATTCGTCCAAGATGATACAACATTCGCTATATCCTCTACAGTTACTTCAGAGTTTTCTTTACCTTGTTTCTCTTTCCATTGACGTTTCGTATCTTCTAATTGTTCACGTAATCTTTGTTCTGAGTCTCTTAATGATGCTGCTTTTTCAAATTCTTGACTTTGAACAGCTGCATCTTTCTCTTTACGAACTTCCTCTAATTTTAATTCTAATTCTTTTAAATTTGGCGGTGTTGTAAAGCTACGTAGTCGTACTTTAGAGCCTGCCTCATCAATAACATCAATTGCTTTATCCGGTAAGAAACGGTCTGTAATATATCGATCAGATAGTTTTACAGCTTCAATAATTGCCTGATCAGAAATTGATACCCTATGATGTGCCTCATAACGGTCACGTAAGCCTTGTAGAATTTGAATTGACTCCTCTACACTCGGCTGATCAACTTGAATTGGTTGGAAACGACGCTCTAACGCAGCATCTTTTTCGATATATTTACGGTATTCATCAATTGTTGTTGCACCGATGCATTGTAGTTCACCACGTGCTAATGATGGCTTTAAGATGTTAGATGCATCGATTGCACCTTCCGCTCCACCTGCACCAATTAATGTATGAAGTTCATCAATGAAAAGAATAATATTACCAGCTTGACGAATTTCGTCCATTACTTTTTTCAGACGATCTTCAAATTCACCACGGTACTTAGTACCAGCTACGACAGTACCCATATCAAGTGTCATTACTCGTTTATCTCTTAAAATTTCTGGTACTTCATTATTAACAATTTGTTGAGCTAATCCTTCTGCAATAGCTGTTTTACCTACACCAGGCTCACCAATTAAAACTGGATTATTCTTAGTGCGTCGGCTTAACACTTCAATTACTCGCTGAATTTCTTTACCACGTCCGATTACTGGATCTAAGCGACCCTCTCTAGCCGATACTGTTAAATCACGAGCTAAGCTGTCTAATGTCGGTGTGTTTGCTTGATTAGCAGATCCATTTTGATGATTAGACGAGCTTTCATTGCTACCTAATAATTGAAGAACTTGTTGACGAGCTTTATTTAAGCTAACACCAAGATTATTTAATACTCTTGCTGCTACGCCTTCTCCTTCTCGAATTAATCCTAAAAGGATGTGTTCTGTTCCTACATATGAATGCCCTAATTTACGAGCCTCATCCATTGATAATTCAATCACTTTTTTAGCTCTAGGAGTGTAGTGTACTGTTTGAGCAACTCCTTGGCCACGTCCTATTAATGTTTCTACTTCTTGTTGTACTTTCTCTGGGCTTAATCCAAGTGCAAGTAATGCCTTAGCAGCAATCCCTTCTCCCTCTCGAACAAGTCCTAGTAAAATATGTTCTGTACCTATATTTGAGTGTCCAATTCGGATTGCCTCTTCTTGAGAAAGAGCTAATACTTTTTGAGCACGTTCTGTAAATCGACCAAACATCATAATTGGTTCCTCCCATATAATTAGTTATTTTTATTAGATAGTCTTTCGCGTATTAGTGATGCTCTTTTAATATCCCTTTCTTCAGGAGTAAGCTGATCACCGACATACTGTTGTAAAATACCTGGTTGAGTTAATATCATTAATTCATGTAAAAAGTTTTTAGATAAACCTTCAATTAAACCTAAATCAATCCCTAATTGTACATCTGATAAACACTTAGCACTTTCCTTTGTTTCTATTATTCTTCCGTATTTCAATGTACCTAAAGAACGAAAGACTCGATCTTCTAAAAGAATTAAAGAAGTTCTGGCAAGTGCGTCTCTTGCTGATTTCTCGTGTTTGATCAGTTGTTGGACAATTGTCGTTAAATCTTCTATTATTTCTTCTTCAGATTTCCCTAAAGTTATTTGATTCGAAATCTGAAAGATATTACCTAATGCTTCGCTACCTTCACCATAAATTCCTCTTACTACTAAACCGAGTTGATTAATAGTAGGAATTAAACGGTTAAATTGTTTCGTGATGACTAGTGCTGGAAGATGCATCATCACTGAGGCCCTTAATCCGGTACCAACATTAGTAGGACAGCTGGTTAAATAACCAATTGTTTCATCAAAAGCATATTCAAGCTGACTCTCTATATAATTATCAATATGATTCGCTTGAGTATGTGCCTCTCTAAGTTGTAAACCTGGAAATAGAGCTTGAATTCTTAAATGGTCTTCTTCATTGATCATAATACTAATTTGTTCATCCTGAGATAATATACATGCACCATGTACCGACTCTTGAACTAAATTAGGACTTATTAAGTGTTTTTCAATTAATACTCTTTTCTCTACTGGTTCTAACTTATTAATTTCAATATATTCAAAAGGTCCGTTTGGTAAAGCTGTACTACCTTCAAAATAATGTTTAACTAAATGACAAATTTCTTTAGCCTTGTCTTGACTAAGTAAAGCTGGATACAAATATGCACTGAAATTTCTAGCTAATCTAATACGACTACTTAAAACGATATCATCATCTGGACCTTCTTGTTTCATCCATGGACTGATGGCCTCATTAATAATTCGATTAATAGACATGTAATTTACTCCACCTCCTTTTGAAGGGTTTGTAAATCTTGCTCAATTTCACGAATTTCATCCCGGATCTTAATTGCTTGCTCAAAATCTTCTTTATCAATAAAATTTTTCATTTGAGATTTCAAGTCTTGTAACTTCCTTTTCAAGGAGATTGCCCCATTAATCTTTTGAGGTATTTTCCCTGTATGCGATACATTACCGCTATGAATTCTTTTAACAATTGGTTTCATCTGATCCCTAAATGTTTCATAACAAGTAGAACAACCTAAACGTCCAATTTTAGTAAACTTTTGAAAAGTCATCTTACATCTAGGACATTCAATTTGGGAATCTTGATGAAATTTATTTTTCTTCATTTCATAAATACCAGTATTACCTTTAAACAATCCAGCTAACAAATCATTTACAGAATAACCACCTATTTCAGAAAAAATATGTTTATTGTTCGATTCATTTGCGCATTTCTCACATAAGTGAATATCTGTTTTCTCACCATTAATAATTTTAGAATAGTGTAATGTTGCCGGACGTTCTTGACATTCTTGACAAATCATTATGGGCAACCTCCATAATCTATTTATACTTTAAGCTTCTTAGCATTGCCTTAAACATTCTTGCCCTTAACTCGTCTCGATAGGGCAAATTAACCATTATTACTGAACGATCTAATACACTTAACATCATTTTTGCTTCTCGCCCTGTAATTACATTTTTTTCTAGTAGTAGACGAATATAGTCCTCTGAGCTAGACTGTGCAATATTGTTAGTAAAACTACTTAATATTTGATCAATCACGCTCGCTTTATCATGAAATTGCACTTTAATAATTCGAATATACCCGCCACCACCGCGTTTACTTTCTACTACATATCCTCTTTCTAATGTAAATCTAGTATTAATTACATAATTTATTTGAGAAGGTACACAATCAAATTTATTTGCTATTTCACTTCTTTTTATCTCGACATAATCTTTATCAGATATGTCAAAGTAGTGCATTAGATATTGTTCAATAATATCTGATATATTCTTCATCTATTTACCACCTTTACTGACTTTGACTATCTTTGACTATTATTATATTCCTTTCATGAGAAATTTCAACTATTATCTCTTTACCATTTTTTCCAAACGATACAGCTCTTAATCTTTTTACCATTAAGAATTGTATAAATTGGTAGCCTAGAAGAAAAATTGACGTATTTTTCAATTTTAGGTATTAAATATAAGTGCTATATCCTCTCTGTCTTTACCTAAAGGCTCGCCAATTGGCGATTTTTCTTTATCAGTATATATATATATATGTTATACAATTCTTTTAAGAAGCTTTTTTTCCTTTTACTTTTATTAAAAAAATTATTAACTTGATCTATTTCGTTTAATCATTTGAGTATTTTTAGATAACAAAAAAAACATCAGCCTAATAGCT
>Ga0268259_10000377_pt1 | contig 14064 bp, 14 predicted proteins | sample AgamicAsMarz_FD_200246 | JGI IMG/M metagenome (GOLD analysis project Ga0268259, IMG submission 200246) | Agave microbial communities from Guanajuato, Mexico - As.Ma.rz (v2) (version 3) | ecosystem: Host-associated > Plants > Phyllosphere > Phylloplane/Leaf | place: Guanajuato, Mexico... | reverse complement strand
GAGGCGGACAGGTGCGGGTGCGGGCCGCGGACCTCTCGGGCCTGGCCGAGGCGCTCGCCGAGGCGGCGGGCTCGGTAGCCCGCGACGGCGACGACGCCATTCTGGTCGGCGGAATCGAGAGCGCCCGGATCGGCGAGATCGCCCTGCGGCGGGGAATCGCGATCCACGAGCTCGCGCCCCAGGCGCAGAGCCTCGAGGAGCGCTTCTTCGAGCTGATGGGCGAGGAGGAGGACAGCGCGTGACCCTGCTGCGCAGCGAGTGGCTGAAGCTCTGGACGGCCCGCACGACCTGGGTGATGCTCGGCATCGCGCTGGCCGGCGAGGCGCTCTTCGCCGGCCTCTACACCGGCCTGGCCTCGATCGCCGACATCGAAGGCCCGCCCGGCGAACCCGAAGGCCTGGAGACGGTCGCTACCGGCGTCGGCCTGATGCTGGTGATGATGCTGGTCCTCGGGGTGCTGATCGCGACCACCGAGTTTCGCTACGGCACCGCCAGCTCCACCTTCCTCGCGACGCCGAAGCGCTGGCCGGCGCTGCTCGCGAAGCTCGGCGTCGCGCTGGCGGTCGGCCTGGTCGCGGGCCTCGCCTACATCGCGGTCAACGCCGGCCTCGCGGCGCCCCTCCTCTCCAGCCGCGGCGGCGACGTGCCGGCCGCCGGCGACCTGGCCGGGATCTATGCCGGGGTCGTCGCCTCGTACGCGATCCTCGCCGCCTTCGGCCTGGGAGTCGGCGCGGTGGTCCGCAACCAGGTCGGCGCGATCATCGCCGCGATCGCGTTCTTCTTCGTCCTCTCGCCGCTGCCGGAACTGCTCCCCGGCTCGATCGGCGACTACTTCCCGGCGCAGGCGATCGGCTCCCTGCACGGCAACCCGGAAGGCGACGCCAACCTCAGTCAGTTCGCCGGCGGCCTCGTCCTCGGCGCCTGGGCCGCGGTGCTCGTCACCCTCGGCACCCTCCTGATCTGCCGCCGGGACGTCAGCGAGTAGCGGGCTCGCCCTCGAGCCGGGCGAAGAGGCGAGGGTCGTTGGAGCAGAGGCCGGTGACGCCGGCCTCGACCAGGCGACGCATGCGGGACAGGTCGTCGACGGTCCAGGCGATCAGCTCGATTCCCGCCGCGCGCGACACCTCGGCCAGGCGCGCGCTGACCAGCTGGTGGTAGACCCACATCGAGTCGACCCCCAGCTGCGGCAGGGTGCGGGCGGCGATGCCCGGCAGGCGGCGGCGCATCGCGACCAGCGCCGCCAGCATCGGCGCCCGGGCCCAGCGCTTCGAGGCCCAGTCGCGGGTCACTTTCGGGTAGGTCCAGCCCCGTCGCAGGCCCGGCTCCAGCTCCCTGATCCGGGCCAGGGTCGAGAGCTCCATGGTCGAGATCATCGCCCGGCCGAGGAGATCGCGCTCGCGCAGCGCCACCACGATCTCCTCCTCGCGGCCGGCGAGCTTGACGTCGAGGTCGATCTCAACCTGGCCGAGCGGCGGCGCCAGGAAGGCGTCGAGCCCCTGCTCCAGGGTCAGCGGCGTGCGCCGCTCCGCGTCGTGCCAGTCGTGGGCGACGACCAGCGGCGTGCGCTCGGCGGCGGCCAGGCCGGGGTGCCCGTCCTGGGTCCAGAGCACGTCGATCTCGATCGTGTCGACCCCGGCCTCGACCGCGGCGCGGAAGCTCTCGACGGTGTTGCCCGGCGCGATCAGGTCGGCGCCCTTGTGGCCGACCAGCCGCAGGCCGTCCGGCATCAGAAGAGCTGGTTCTCGCCGGCGAAGATCTCGGAGACCGAGTCGTCGGTGAAGATGCGGCGGATCGAGTCGGCGAAGGTGCCGGCGGTGGAGAGCACTTTGATGTTGTCGGGGGCGCCTGGGCGCAGCGGGATCGTGTCGCTGACGACGATCTTCTCGATGCCGGATTTCTCGTAGGCGAGGCGCTCGTAGGCGGGGCCGGAGAAGACGCCGTGCGTGGCGCAGGCGATGACCCGTGCGGCGCCCTCGTCGAGCACCGTCTGGGCGGCGGCGCAGAGGGTGCCGGCGGTGTCGATCATGTCGTCGACCAGCACCGCGGTCTTGCCCTTGACGTCGCCGACCACGTAGCCGATCTCCGCCACCTGCTGGGCGGGGCGCTCCTTCTCCATCACCGCCCAGTGGGTGCCGATGCGGCGGGCGAAGTTGCGCGCCGTCTTCACCCGGCCGGCGTCGGGGGAGACGATCACCAGGTCCTCGGCCGGGTACTGGTCGGCGAACCACTGGGTCAACATCGGCATTGCCGTCATGTGGTCGACCGGGACGTGGAAGAAGCCCTGCACCTGACCGGCGTGCAGATCCATGGTCAGCACGCGGTCGACGCCGACGCCCTCCAGGCACTTGGCGACGATGCGGGCCGAGATCGGCTCGCGCGGCGCCGACTTCTTGTCCTGGCGGGCGTAGCCGTACCAGGGCATGACGGCGATGATCCGGTGCGCCGAGGCGCCCTGGGCGGCGTCGATCATCGTCAGCAACTCGATCAACGAGTCATTGGGGGTCATCCCGGTCTGCTCGTTGGCGCAGGTCGACTGCACGAGGAAGACGTCGGCGCCGCGGATCGACTCCTCGTAGCGGCAGTAGACCTCGCCGTTGGCGAAGGTCTTCAGCGTCACCTGTCCGACGTCGAGGTCGAGCTTGCCGGCCACCTTGGCGGCCAGCTCCGTCGAGCTGCGACCACCGAAGACCATCATTCGCTTCGAGTAGTCGTGCGGGATCGCCGTGGGGGCAATCGCCACTTCAGGCCGCTCCTCGATCGTGCTCACGCGTTTTGCTCCTCTTGCATCTCCGCCGCCTTGCGCTCGGCGAATCCCTCGATGTTCCGCTGGTCGTTCTCGCTCACCGCCAGTGCCCCGTCGGGAACGTCTTTCCTGACCACCGCGCCGGCGCCAGTGTAGGCGTTGTCGCCGACTTGTACCGGGGCGATCAGCATCGTGTCAACGCCGATCCGCGCCTTCTCCCCGATCTCAGTGCGGTGCTTGCGGAAACCGTCGTAGTTGGCGGTGATCGTGCCGGCGCCGAGATTGGCGCCGGCGCCGATCTCGGCGTCGCCGACGTAGGCGAGGTGGGGCACCTTGGCGCCCTCGCCGATGCGCGAGTTCTTGACCTCGACGAAGGTCCCGGCCTTGGCCTCTCGCTCGAGCAGGGCGCCTGGGCGCAGGTATGCGAAGGGGCCGACCGTGGCGCCGTCGCGCACCTCGCACTCGCTCAGGTAGGAGTGCGGGACGGTGACCTCGTCGCCGAGGGTGGCGTCGATCAGCGTGCTGAGCGGGCCGACCGTGCAGCCGGCGCCGACAGCGGTGCGGCCGCGCAGGCTGGTGCCGGGCTCGATCCGGGTGTCGGCGCCGATCTCGACGTCGGCGTCGATCCAGGTCGATGCCGGGTCGACGACGGTGACGCCGGCGAGCATGTGGCCGGCGAGGATGCGGCGGCGCGCCTCGGCCTCGGCCTCGGCCAGCTCGACGCGGGTGTTGATCCCCATCGTCACCGCGTGGTCGCGCGCCGGGTGGACGGCGACGCGATGGTCAGCCTCGCGGATCAGCGGCAGCACGTCGGGGAGGTAGTACTCGCCCTGGGCGTTGTCGTTGCCGATCCCTTCGAGGGCGTCGGCGAGAGGCGCCGCAGCGAAGGCGTAGGTGCCGGTGTTGACCTCGCGGATCGCGAGCTCCTCCCCGGTCGCGTCGCCGGGAGCCTTCGACTCGACGATCCGCTCCAGGTCGCCGGCATCGTCGCGGACGATGCGGCCGTAGCTGCCGGGGTCCTCGAGCTCGGCGGTCATCACGGTCGCCCCGGCGCCGAGCTCGTCGTGGGCGGCGAGCAGGCCGGAGATCGTCTCCGCCGAGACCAGCGGGTGATCGCCGGAGAGGACGACCACGGTCTCCCATTCGCGGATCAGCGGCAGCGCCGCGCGCAGCGCCCCCCCGGTCCCGTCAGGCTCGGGCTGGGTGACGATCTGGACCTGGTCGGGCAGGCCGCCGAGCAGGTCGCGCTCGGGCGAGACGATCGCCGCGATCCGCCCGGCTCCGGCCTCGCGCGCGGCGAGGACCGGCCAGGCGACCAGCGGCCGCCCGCAGACGGGATGCAGCATCTTCGGCAGCGAGGAGCGCATGCGGGTGCCCTCGCCCGCCGCCATGACCAGGACCAGGGGCGAACTCACTGCTGAATCGTAGTGGTGCGTAGGAGAGGAGGGGCATCCTTCCGCTCGCTGGGTTTTCGCCACCAGCGCGTGCGTCTCTCCAGAGCTGGCAAGGCGAAAACAAGGACGCCGCTCGCTCCAGGATGCCCCTCCTCTCCCGACCTAAGCCGCATCCCCAGAGACTCCCGCGCCTGAGGCAAGCAGTCCAAGGACGCAGGGAGCGTGGCGTGCTCTGCACGCGAGCGACCGAGGACGCCGGAATGCGCCGCCTCAGGCGCGGGAGAGGTCTCGGCCAATGAGAGCTACTGAGACTAGGGCCCAGCCGGCGAATATGAGGTCGATGCCGACGAGGAGGCCGATCGCCCAGTCTGCCGAGCTGGGGAACTTGGCGAGGACGAGGATGCCGATCAGGAGGCCGGCGAAGCCGCTGAGCCCGACCAGCCCGGCGCCCTGCTGACCGCGGGCGGCGAAGGCGACGGCGATCCGTGTCAGGCCCATGAAGAGGAAGTAGATGCCGAGCACCAGGGTGAGCGTCAGCGTCCCGTTGTGGGGTTCGACGATCAGCCAGAGACCGACGACGACGGTGAGCAGCGCCCATGCCAAGCGCAGCAGAACCGTCCCGATCGAGTGCGCGGTGAAGGCGGCGGCGATAAGGAAGCCGCCGGCGATCAGCAGGATCCAGCCGATGAAGATCGCTGTCCCGACCGAAGCGACCGCGGGCACCAGGATCGCCACGCAGTCGATCAGGATCGCGATCACGCCGACCGCCATCAGGGCCTTCCAGCCGCGACGCAGCCCCTCGCGCACCTCCGGGTCCATCGCCACTCCTCCCATCTCCATGCGGACGACCCTAAGCCGCCGCCCGGACGCGATCGACCGCCGCTAGGCTCGAACTCGATCCGGGGTGGTGTAATCGGCCAGCACGCCAGGTTTTGGTCCTGGAAGAGAGGGTTCGAGTCCTTCCCCCGGAACTTCGAGCATGCGCGCGATCCCGCGGGGCTGGCCCTTCCGGTGTTCCTTTTGCGGGCTATGTAGGGATAAGGAACACCGGAAGCGAATTTCGTCGCCTATTCCTCCGAGGTGCGGGGGACCTTGCCGGCTTCGGCGCCGGGCTCGAAGGCGGGGCCGCGGGGGGAGGCGATGCCGAGCACGCGCATCGCCTTCAGGCCGAGGCCGAGCTTCTCGCGGCCCTCGGTGGCGGAGACGTCGTGGCCGCAGAGCTCGCGCACGCGCTCGAGCCGGTAGCGGATCGTGTGGCGGTGGGTGAAGAGCTGTTTGGCGGTGGCGGCGACGTTGCCGTCGTTGTCGAAATAAGCCTCGACCGTCGTCACCAGCTCGGTCTCGTACTGGTCGTCGTAGGCGGAGAGCGGCTCGATCGTCTCGGCATAGAAGCGCTCGAGCTCGCGCGGATCCTCGCTCATCGCTCCCAGCAGCAGCCGGTAGGCGCCGGTGTCCTCGAAGGCGAGCAGCGCCTTGCCCTCGGCTTCGCCGACGTTGAGCGCCAGCCGCGCCTCGTTGCCGGAGCGGTAGAGGTCGACCGGGTCGGCGGCGCGGCGGCTGCAACCGATCGTCACGTGGAAGCCCGCGAGGCTGTCGTCCAGCTCGCGCGCCAGCCCGGTGGCCGCCCGGGCGAGCTGCTCGTCGTCCTCGGCAGGGAGGATCGCAGCGATCTCCACCGCCCCCTCGTTGCCGTCGGCGGCGCTGGCGAGCGCGCCCGGAGCAAGCGAGCGCAGGGCGCGGGTCGCGAGCGTCATCACCCGGGCCCGCCACTCGCCGCTCTGGGCGGCGCGCGGCGCGGCGCGCAGGATCGCCACCCCGGCCCCCTGCTCCAGCTCGGCGCCCATCTCCGCCGCCCTGGCGACGATGTCGCCGCGGTCGGTCACCTCGCGGCCGAGGACGGCGGCGACGAAGGCGCTCGCCACCTCCTCGCTCTCCCACTCGGGCGCGCGCGAGCGCTCCAGCTCCAGCGCCAGCAGCGTGGTGACCATGCGAGCGATCGCCGGCTCAGGCGGACTCTTGGCGCGGTAGCGCAGCTCCCCCACCGCCTCGCCGGCGACCAGCAGCTCGACCGTGGTCACGTCTTCGCCGCCGGCGAGCAGCTTCTGCTCCTGGTCGGAGGACGCGTCGGCGACGGCGAGCACGGCGCTGGAGCGGTCGATCAGCGCGACGCTGGCGTCGAGAACCCTTGCCGCGGCCCGCGCCACAGCGGGCAGCCCGGCGCCCGACTCGACCGCCTCGGCGACCGCGTCGAGCGTTGCGGCCTCTTCCGAGCGGGCCTTCATCAACCCAGGATGTGGACGAGCTCGTCGTAGTAGTAGACGACCGCGAGCCCGGCGACGACCCCGATCAGGACCAGGGCGACGAGAACGAAGAGCGAGAGGAACCCGGCCGCGGCCTTCTCCCAGAGGCGGCCGTAGGAGCTGACCGCGGGGACGAGGATCAGGCCGACGAAGGCGACCAGGCTGACGATCCCGGCCGCCACGAACAGCAGGTACTCATCCTCGATCTTCTGCAGCGCCAGCAGGAGCACCGAAGGCATTCTGCCGCAACGTGGTGATGACCAACGCCACAGCGGCGCAGAGCGAGAAGGCGGCGGCCCCGAGCGCCCAGCCGGCGTTGACGTCGCTGAGGAAGTGGGCTTCGAGGAAGACGCGCGAGAGGCCGACCAGCGCGGCCAGGGCGATCCCGGCGATCACCACCAGCGCCCCCCGCGTCATCCCCGGCCGCAGCCGCATCACGATCGTCACCGCCAGCCAGACGTAGAAGGTCGAGTAGGCGGCGTGGGCGCTGGGGAATGAGGAGCCCTGGGTGTCGACCAAGCCTCCTTCCGGCCGGGGACGGTCGACGGCCGCCTTGAGCTCGTGGACGCCGACGATCACGATCGCGAGGCCGACGAAGAGCACCCACAGCTCCGCCCAGCGACGCCCGGCGGCGAGGGCGAGGGCGCAGACGATCGCGAGCGGCAGCACGACCGCCAGCGAGCCGAGGTCGGTGACGACCTTGGCGACGTCGATCAACCAGGCGGTCTGCAGGCTTCCGGCGACGTCGAACGCGGTCAGGTCGCCGGGCGTCGGGCCGGCGTCGCCGCTGACGATCACCGTGTAGGAGACGAGGACGAAGCTGGCGACGGCGAGGATCGCCATCAGCGAGGTGAACTCGAGGCCGAAGGTCCCGCCCGGCGTGACCCGGTTCCAGAGGAAGCGCAGCTGGGGGCTGAAGCGCCGCGCCAGGAAAACGATCCAGCGGGTGGCCACCCGCTCCTCCATCCAGCGCACGGCGGCGCGGCGATTCTCCTCGACCCGGAAACGACGGACGAGGTAGACCGTGCCCGCGGTGAGGACGATCAGCGTGCCAAGCAGGAAGACTCCCCGGCCCGCGTACTCGGCGGCGGTATCGATGCTGCGCGAGAAGAAGTACCCAATCAGGATGTGGGCGGGAGCCCAGATCCCGGTGCCGAGGATGCTGTACGGGACGAAGGCGCCGTAGCGCATCCCCGAGCTGCCGGCGATGAACGGGGCGAGCGCGCGGACGACGCCGACGAAGCGGCCGATGAAGATCGTCTTGCCGCCGTGCCGCCCGAAGTAGTCCTCGACTTTCTCGAAGCGCTCGTGGCTGATCCCGAAGCGGGGACCGTGACGCATCACGAAGTCGCGGCCGAGGCGGCGGCCGATGAAGAAGCTGGTCGTGTCGCCGGCCCAGGCCGCGAACCAGGCGATCGCGATCAGCAGGTAGAGGTTGATCACGCCCTGGCCGGCGACGGCGCCGCCGAGAAGCATCGTCGTCTCGCCAGGGACGACCAGGCCGACGAAGGCGCCGGTCTCGGCGAAGGCGAAGACCCCGACCAGCAGGTAGGTCCAGGCGCCGAGCGTGTTGGAGACGTCCTCGAGGATTCCCTGCAGGTCCTCGTGTGGGATGAAACGGCTGATCAGGAAGTAGCCGGCCACCACCCCGATCGCGATCGCGGCGATCAGGAGGCGTTTGCGGCGGCGGTCCTCCGGCAGCTGGATCCTCATGGGGCGCGGCCAGCTTCGCAGACGATCGCGTCATCGCGGTCGAGCCGCTCAGCCGCGGCGCTCGCGGCGGCGAGGTCCCCGAAGAGGCCGAAGGCGGTCGGGCCGGAGCCGGTCAGCAGGGCAAGGGGAGCGCCGGCATCGCGCAGGGCCTCGAGCGCCTCGCCGATCTCTGGTCGGAGCGAGCGAGCGGGCGGCTCGAGGTCGTTGGCGAGCAGCTCTGCGTAGGCGAGCGGCGAAGCGCCGGCGCCGGCCGCGGCCCGCAGGCGCGAGGCCAACCCCACCAGCTCCTCCGAGCTGCGGCCGAGACCGAGCCGGTCGGCCTCGGCGAAGACCTCAGCCGTGCCCAGCCCGCCCCCGCCAGGCAGTAGCACGACCGCGTGCGGGGCCGGCTCGGGCAGACGCTCGACCCGCTCCCCTGCGCCGCCGACAAGGGCCAGCGCCGGCTCGAGCTGGGAGGGCACGTCGGCGCCGATCTCGGCCGCGAGGCCGGTCAGGTCGCCGATCTCGCCCCGTGCCAGCCGCAGCACGGCGGCGGCGTCGGCGCTGCCCCCGCCCAGCCCAGCGGCGACCGGGATTCGCTTCTCGATCTCCACCCGCAGCGGCGGCCCGCTCCAGCCGCGCGCCCGCAGGCCGGCGAGCGCCCTAGCCGCCAGGTTCTCGCCCTCGACGCCGCTACAGACGACCTCGTCCGGCTCTCCCGGCGCGCGCTCGCTGACCTCGATCGGGTCGGCGAGGGTCAGCGGCTCGAACAGCGAGCAGAGCTCGTGCAGGCCGTCCTCACGCTGCGGTCCGAGGTAGAGGCAGAGGTTGAGCTTGGCGGGAGCGTAGATTCGCATGGGGGGTTTGAGGGCCTGTCCCGGCAGGGATTTCGCTCAACTTTTTCTGAAGACAGGACCCGGCTGTCCGTTTGCCGTGGCGCAGAAAAAGTACAAGCCGCTCCACCCCTACCGGGACAGGCCCTACGCCACCTACCGGGACATGCCTCTCGCCAGCGCTCGGAACTCTTCGGGAGAGAGCTGCTCGGCGCGAGCGTTTTCCGGCAAGCCCATCTCAGCGAGCGCCTCCCGCGCAAGCGTCAGAGATCCGGGGCGCACGTGCTCCAGGGAGCGGGCTAGCGACTTGCGGCGGTGGGCGAAGGCGGCGCGGACCAGCTCGTGGGTCGCCGCGTCGGCGCCCGGCCCCGTCCGGCGCAGGGCGAGGATCGCCGACTCGACCCGCGGGCGCGGCCGGAACACCGCCGGGTCCACCGTGCGTAGCAGCTTCAGCTCGCAGGCGAGCTGCACGAGGACGCTGGGCGACCCGTAGACGCGGCTTCCCGGGGCCGCCCGCAGGCGATCGGCGATCTCGCGCTGGACCATCACGGTCCAGCTCCGCACCGACCGCAGCTCCTCGATCGTGCGCAGGATCACCGGCGTCGCCACCGCGTAGGGCAGGTTGGAGACGACCGCGGTCGGCGCCGGCCGCAGAGCGGCGAGGTCGAAGTCCATCGCGTCGCCCCAGTGCAGCTCGACCCCGGGACGTGCGGCGAGCGGGGCCAGGGCCGCCTCCAGGCCCCGGTCGAGCTCGACCGTGTGAACGTGCCCGGCCGCAGCGGCCAGCCGCTCCGTCAGCACCCCCTCCCCCGCCCCGATCTCGAGCACGACGTCATCGGCCGCGAGCTCGGCGTCGCGGACGATCGCCTCGAGCAGGTTGGGATCGGCGAGGAAGTTCTGTCCGAGCCGAACCACGACCGGCTACCAGCCGAAGACGGCCCGCGCGTTCGCCTCGACGGTCCGCTCCAGCTGCGCGTAGGAGACGCCGCGAACCTCGGCGAGCGCCTCGGCTGTGGAGACGACATGAGCGGGCTCGTTGGGCCTGCCGCGCACCGGCTGCGGCGCCAGGTAGGGCGCGTCGGTCTCGACCAGGAGCAGCTCGTCGGGCAGCTTCGCCGCCGCCTCGCGCAGCTCGTCGGCGCTGGGGAAGGTGAGGATGCCGGAGAAGGAGCAAATCCAGCCGCGCTCGATCGCGTCGTCGACCCGCCAGGGAGCGAGGAAGCAGTGCAGGACCACAGGGACGCCGTCGGCGCGGGCATCGAGAATCGAGAAGATCTCATCGCTGGCCGTCGTCTCCCCCTCCGGGTCGCGAGCGTGGATCACGACCGGCAAACCGAGCTCGCGGGCGATCTCTATCTGCGCCTCGAAAGCGCGGCGCTGCTCGGCCGGGCTGGCGGTGTCCCGGTAGTAGTCGATCCCGGTCTCGCCGATCGCCAGCACCTTCTCGTGGGCGCCCAGACGGACGATTTCCTCCGCCAGCGCGTCGTCGAAGCCGCCGGCATCGGTGGGATGGCAGCCGACCGTCGCAAACACCCCCGGGTGCCGCTCCGCGGCGACGATCGCAGTGTCGTTGGTCTCGCGGCCGAGGCCGACGTTGAGCATCCTCTCGACGCCCGCCTCCTGGGCGCTCGCGACAACCTCGGCCTCGGGCCGCTCGCAGAGGAAGAGGTGAGTGTGGGAGTCGATCACTTCGACTCCCACACTATCCGCGCTATGGGGTCGCGCAGGCGAACGGGTCGAGTTCGTCTGGGACGTCCACCCCACCGAATATCTCGCCGAGGAGCGGCACCCCGTCGAGGACCTGAACCAGGCTTCCGAGGTCTTCCCCGAGCAGGTTCGACTGGCTGGTCAGGGCCGTGGCCTGATCGCAGACTTTGTCGACCAAAGGCACGACGTCCACGGCTTCTTTCAGTTTGGCGTTGGAGATGCCGTTGACCGCTTTGACCGCTTCGTCGAGCTGGACGTTCGACAGACCTTTGACCGTGGCGAGAGCCCCAGCCAGATCCCCGTTGGTGACGCCCTCGAGGGTTTTTTCGAGGCCCTCGACCTTCAGGTTCAGGGTGCTGACCTGCGCCGAGAGCTCTGAGCCGTTCTCACCCTCTGAGCCAGCTGCGCCGGGTTGCCCCGTCGCGCCCGACTGACCGGCATGCCCGCTGCCAGAGGTCGAGTTGGCAGCTCCCGCTGCGATCCAGGCGACCCGTCTCTCGCCTCGCTTGCAGCGCTTGCCCTTGAAGAGGACACGCATCGCCCCCCGTGGCTTGCCCTTGACTTTGTAACAGGCATAGATCTTTCCGTCTTTGTTCACCGGGCCAGCGATCGCCGACCCGCCCAGGCCTGTCAGCAACAGGATCCCGGTGGCGATAAGCGTCGCCAGGGCCGCGACTCGAAATCGGGGGTTTTCGGAATTGGGAAACTGCGTGTTTCTCTTCATGTCGCGAGAATTTCCTCTCAGCTGGCCAGCCAAGCAAGCCAAACCAGCGATTGATCGACGGGTGAGTGCTGGAAACTAGGTAACCTTCAGCTAAGAGATCCGAATACTCGACGGATCTTTGAGCACTCCTTTTTCGCCTACTTGCGGGGATAGCCTTAGACCCGCATGTCGTATTTCGTCGCTGTCCTCTTCGCGGTTTCACTGTTGGCGCCGGCGCCAACAAGCGCGAACGAGCCGGCCGAACGAGCCGCGAACCGTCCCTGGAAGCCATCCACCGCCGGCGCCAGCAGCTACGCCCGTGCGCGACTCGGCGACGTCAGCTTCGCGATCGGCGGGCGGCGTATCCGCCTGCGTTCACTCCAGGGTCGGCGCGCCGCACCGGCTGCGAGCACGATCAAGTCGATGCTGCTTGCCGCCTACCTGCGCCTGCCTGAAGTGCGCAACCGCCGCCTGCGCGAGGACGAGAAGGCGCTGCTCGAACCGATGATCCGCATCTCCGACAACGTGGCCGGGATCAGCGTCGCCGCGATCGTCGGCGACCGGGTCGAGCGACTCGCCCGTGCGGCCGGGATGCGGGACTTCGAGTGGGTCTACGAACCGGGCTGGCTCGGCGGTCTCTCGCAGATCAGCGCCCGCGACCAGGCCCGCTTCATGCGGCGCTACGAGCGCTACCTGCCCGGCCGCCACCGCCGCTTCGCCCGCCGCCTGCTGCACTCGGTCGTCTCGTGGCAGCGCTGGGGCCTCGCCAGCGTCACGCCGCGCCGCTGGCGGCTCTACTTCAAGGGGGGCTGGGGAATCGCCGACGACGGCGTCGGCTTCGTCAACCACCAGGTCGGCTTCCTGGAGCGGGGCCGCTGCCGGCTGTCGCTGGCGATCCTGACCGAGCACAACCCGTCCACCGCCTACGGGGCCGAGACGCTGCGCGGTGTCGCCGCCCGCCTCCTGCGCGGCATCGGCGCCGCTCCCTGCGGGCGTCGTAAGCAACGGCCGCGGCTACTCGGCCGACTCAGCCTCGATCTTGGGAAAGAGTGGCGGTACCCGCTCAACCCGCTGGCCGCCGGGCCGTGAACCAAGCTCGGCGAGGGCACGGGAGTCCTCGTCCAGCGCCGCCAGGAGCCGCTCGCTGCTGGCCGGCAGGAAGGGAACGAGCAACAACGTCGTCACCCGCAAGCCCTCGGCGAGGTTGTAGAGGACCTCGTCGAGGCGCTCGGGGTCGGCCTCGTCCTTGGCCAGGTCCCAGGGCCGCGTCTCCTCGACGTAGCGGTTGAGGCGCCGAACCAGCTTCCAGGCCTCCTCCAGCGCCTGGGTCAGCTCGGCCCGGTCGAGCAGCTCGCTGAAGCGCGCCACCGCGCCTTCGAAGTCCTCTTCGAGCACGGCGTCGACTGCCGCCACGGGGACGACCCCGTCGCGGTAGCGGTCGATCATCGCCAGCGAGCGGCTGACGAGGTTGCCGAAGTCGTTGGCCAGCTCGGTCTCGTAGCGGGCCTCGAAGCCGGCGGTCGAGATCGAGCCGTCCTGGCCGAAGCTGACCTCTCGGAAGCAGTAGAAGCGCAGCGCGTCGGCGCCGAAGCGCTCGATCGCCTCGAAGGGATCGAGCACGTTGCCGAGGCTCTTCGACATCTTCTTTTCGCCCATCAAGAGGTAGCCGTGGATCGTCATCCGCCGCGGCGGCTCGAGGTCGGCGGCCCAGAGCAACGCCGGCCAGATCACCGCGTGGAACTTGAGGATGTCCTTGCCCAGGACGTGCAGCGAGGCGGGCCAGTAGCGCTCGGTCAGGTCCTCTCCCTCACGGGCGAAGCCGAGCGCGGTGACGTAGTTGAGCAGCGCGTCGAACCAGACGTACATGCGCTGCTCGGGGTCCCAGGGCAGCTCCATCCCCCACTTCAGCTTCGGCCGCGAGAGCGAGACGTCTTCGAGGCCCTGCTTGATGAAGGAGACCGCCTCGTTGCGGCGGAACTCGGGGACGACGAAATCGGGCTGCCCCTCGTAGAGCGCTTCGAGCCGCTCCTGGAAGGCAGAGAGGCGGAAGAACCAGTTCTCCTCGCGCTCGCGCTCGAGGGGGATCTCGTGGATCGGGCAGGTCTGCTCGGGGCCAAGCTCGCGCTCGGTCTTGAAGTCGGCGCAGCGCGGGCAGTACCAACCCTCGTAGGTGCCCTTGGTGACCCAGCCGTTGTCGTAGACCCGCTGCATGATCTCGGCGACCTTCGCCTTGTGGCGCGGGTCGGAGGTGCGGATGAAGAAGTCATTGGTCGAGTCGATCACCGGCATCATCTGGCGGAACTTCTCCGCATTGCGGTCGGCAAGCTCCTGCGGCGAGATGCCCTCGCGCTCGGCCGCGGTCTCGATCGGCTCGCCGTGCTCGTCGGTGCCGGTGAGGAAGAAGACGTCATCGCCGCGCTGGCGCATGTGGCGAGCGAGCACGTCGGCGGCCAGCGTCGAGTAGGCGTGGCCGAGGTGAGGCTCGGCGTTGACGTAGTAGATCGGCGTGGTGATGAAGAAATTGTTTCGGCCCATAGGTCTCGGCGCCGAGCCTAGCTAGAACTTCCAATCACCAACACAAAGGAGAACGATGAACGCCAAGCCCAATGCCCATATGACCCTGAAGGGCGCCCAATCCATCCTCCAGGCAGCGGCTGCCGCTGGCCTGGCGACGCCGCCCGCCAGCGACGCC
>Ga0268259_10000369_pt1 | contig 14382 bp, 14 predicted proteins | sample AgamicAsMarz_FD_200246 | JGI IMG/M metagenome (GOLD analysis project Ga0268259, IMG submission 200246) | Agave microbial communities from Guanajuato, Mexico - As.Ma.rz (v2) (version 3) | ecosystem: Host-associated > Plants > Phyllosphere > Phylloplane/Leaf | place: Guanajuato, Mexico... | reverse complement strand
CGACGATGACCCGGCGGTCGAGGCGCACGGCGGCCGCTTTGGCGATCGTCCGAATCGCGTTGGCGATTCTTCCACCCTTGCCGATCACCCGGCCCAGGTCGTCTTCGGCGACCGAGATCTCGTAGACGAGGTCGCCGTCCTCTTCGAGCTCCTCGACTTTGACCGCCTCGGGATCCTCGACCAGGGCCCGGACCAGGAACTCGAGCAGCTCGGTCACGTCAGCGCTCAGCTGCCGGAGGCAGCGATGCCCTTGATGCGCAGCAGGTTGGCGACCGTCTCAGAGGGCTGGGCGCCGTGGTCCAGCCAGTGACGGGCACGCTCCTCGTCGAGCTCGATCGTCGAGGGCTCGGTCTGCGGGTTGTACTGGCCGATCGTCTCGATCGTGCGACCGTCGCGCGGCGAGCGCTTGTCGGCGACGACGATGCGCCAGATCGGGTTCTTCTTCGAACCCACCCTTCTCAGTCTGATTCGTACGGCCATTGCGACGGCGCAGGTTAGCGCCTGCGTATCTTCGGACGCGGTCCGCGTCCCTTGCCGCTGGCCATCTGGGCGAGCTGCTGCGGGTCGGGCATCTTGCCGGAGGCGACCTGGCGCATCAGCTTGCGCACCTGGTCGAACTGCTTGACCAGCTGGTTGACGTGCTGCGGCTTGGTCCCCGAGCCGTTGGCGATCCGTTTGCGCCGCGAGCCTTTGATCAGCCCTGGGTTGGCGCGCTCTTCGGGGGTCATCGAGAGGATGATCGCCTCGACCCTGTCGAGCTCGCCCTCGTCGACGTCGGCGTTCTTCAGCTGCTTCATCGCCCCCATGCCGGGCATCATCCCGAGCAGGCTGCCGAGCGGGCCCATCTTGCGCACCTGTCGCATCTGCTGCAGGAAGTCCTCGAGCGTGAAGCGATCCTGCTTCAGCTTCTCGTGCAGGTCGAGCGCCTGCTGCTCGTCGACCTGCTTCTCGGCTTTCTCGATCAGGCTGAGGACGTCGCCCATGCCGAGGATGCGCGAGGCCATCCGGTCGGGATGGAAGCGGTCGAAGTCCTCGAGCTTCTCGCCGGTCGAGGCGAAGAGGATCGGCTTGCCGGTCACCGCCTTGACCGAGAGGGCGGCGCCGCCACGGGCGTCGCCGTCGAGCTTCGACATCACGACGCCGTCGAACTCGGCGGTCTCGGCGAACGCTTCGGCGACCCCGACCGCGTCCTGGCCGGTCATCGCGTCGACGACGAGCAGCACGTCGTGCGGCTTGACCTTCTTGCGGATCTGGGCCAGCTCCGCCATCAGCTCCTCGTCGACGTGGAGGCGACCGGCGGTGTCGACGATGAGGACGTCGCGCTGCTCGGCGCGGGCGCGGTCGAGCGCCCAGGCGGCGATCTCGACCGGGTTGCGATCGGTCCCCCGCTCGTAGACAGCGGCGCCGGCACGCTTTCCGACCGTCACCAGCTGATCGACCGCGGCGGGCCGGTAGACGTCGCAGGCGGCGAGCGCGACGTCTTTGCCCGACTCGCCCAGGTGGCGGGCCAGCTTCGCGCAGGCGGTCGTCTTGCCGGAGCCCTGCAGGCCGGCCATCAGGATCACGGTCGGGCCGTCGGAGGCGAGCGCGAGGTCGCGGCTGGCGCCGCCCATCAGCGCGGTCAGCTCCTCGTTGACGATCTTGACCACCTGCTGGCCCGGGTCGAGGCTCTCCAGCACCTCCGAACCGAGGCAGCGCTCCTTCAGCGTCGCGGTGAACGACTTGACGACCTTGAAGTTGACGTCGGCCTCGAGCAGGGCGAGGCGGATCTCGCGCATCGCCGCATCGACGTCGGACTCGCTCAGCTTGCCGCGCGAGCGGACCTCGGAGAGCGTCGCCTGCAGACGGTCTGAGAGCTGTTCGAACACCGCGCCCCAGGCTACTCGGCAAGCAGCGCGCGGGCGAAATCGGTCGGGTCGAACGGGCGCAGGTCCTCGAGCGACTCGCCGGTGCCGATCAGCTTCACCGGGATGCCGAGCTCGCTGGCGATCGCCAGCACGATGCCGCCCTTGGCGGTGCCGTCGAGCTTGGTCAACACCACCCCGTCGACCTCGACGGCTTCGGCGAAGATCTTTGCCTGGCGCAGCCCGTTCTGGCCAGTGGTGGCGTCAATCGTGAGCAGCGTCTCGTGCGGAGCCTCGGGAAGCTGCTTGGCGATCACCCGCCGCACCTTGGCCAGCTCGTCCATCAGGTTGCTCTGCGTGTGCAGGCGCCCGGCGGTGTCGATGATCGCCACGTCGGCCTCGCGGGCGCGGGCGGCAGCGACCGCGTCGAAGGCGACCGCGCCCGGATCGGCTCCCGGCTCGGCGCGGATCAGGTCGGCGCCGGCGCGGCTCGCCCACTCGGCGAGCTGCTCAGCTGCCGCGGCGCGGTAGGTATCGGCGGCTCCCAGCACGACCGAGAGGCCGAACTCCTTCGAGAGGTGCGAGGCGACCTTGCCGATCGTCGTCGTCTTGCCGGTGCCGTTGACTCCGACGACCAGGACGACCGCGGGCTGGGCGCTGAGGTCGATCGGCGCCCGAGCCGTCCCCGCCACCTCGGCGACGATCTCGATCAGACGGTCGCGGACGGCGGCGCCGTCGGCGGGCACGTCACCTGCCTCGACCTCGCGCTCGAGGCGCTCGACGATCGCGGCGGTCGTCGGCGCCCCCGCGTCGGCGAAGATCAGCGCCTCCTCGAGCCGCTCCCAGGTCTCCTCGTCGATGCGGTCGAAGAGGCTGGCGGAGACCTCCTCGGCCAGCGCCTGGCGGCTCTTCGAGAGGCTCTCGCGCAGGCGGCGGAAGACGCCGCGCCGCTCCTCGACCTGCTCAGGCGTCGCCGAGGCGTTCGCGCTCTCGCGCGAACCGAGGTTGAGTATCTCCTGCCAACTGGTCGCCATCGTCGGACTCGCCGGCGGAGGCTACCCGGGCGGCGGCCAGGAGCTCCCCCACGGCCTCCTCCAGGTAGCCGGAGAGCCCCTCGCCGTCGGGCATCGCGACGCGGTCGCTGAGGATGCCGAAGTTGACCTGGCCGTTGTAGCTGATGATCGCGATCGCCAGCGTGTGGCGACGGGCGAGGAAGCCGATCGGGAAGACGCCGGTCAGTTCGCGGCCGAGCACGTAGAAGGGGACCTGCGGGCCGGGGAAGTTGGTGACGAGGAGGTTGAAGAGGCGGGTCGAGAAGTTGATCGCGGCGGTCGGCGAGAGCAGCACCGGCGGGGCGAAGTCGCGAAACCAGTCGTTGAGGCCCCAGATCGCTTCCGCTCCCAGCGGCTGCTTGGAGGACTTCAGCTCCTCCATCGCCTCGTTCACGATGCGCACCCGCTCGACGGGATCGGCGACGCCGACCGGCAGGGGGCCGCGCATCGCGGTCAGTTTGTTGCCGAGCTCGCCGTGCTCGTTGAGGGTCCGGATCGAGACCGGGACGAGCGCTTTCAGCTCCATGCCCCTGGTGTCGACATCGCGGTCGTGGAGCCAGCGCCGCAGGGCGCCGGCGGTGGCGGCGAGGATGACGTCGTTGACGGTGACCCCGAGAGCGTTCTTGATCAGCTTGAAGTCTGCGAGCGTGAAGCCCGCCCAGGAGAAGCTCCGCTGGGTTGAGATCTCGACGTTGAGCGGCACCTTCGGCGCCGGCCGCGCCAGGTTCCAGGTCACCTCCCAGAGCCCGGCGAGGCCGTCGAGGGCGCGCTTCCGCGCCCGTGCAGGCTGGCGGGCGGCGCGGCGCAGCCAGCGCGCCAGCCGCCGCACGGTAGCCCAGACGCCGGCCACGGAGCGAATGGCAAGGCCGAGAACGGAAGGCGTCTTGTGAGGGTCCCATGGCGCCTCCTCCCGCGAGGGCTCGGGCTTGGGCTCGACGTCGAAGAGCAGGGTGCCGATGTCGACCGCGGAGAAGCCGTCGGCCATCGCGTGGTGGGTCTTGTAGACGATCGCGAAGCGGTCGTCGGCGAAGCCCTCGACCAGGACCAGCTCCCATAGCGGCCGCGAGCGCTCCAGCGGCGGCGAGAGGACGTCGCCGACGAGGTCGTGGAACTCGGCGTCGCCGCCGGGAGCGGGCAGGCTCACCCGGCGCAGGTGGTTGGCGAGGTCGAACTCGCGGTCGTCGACCCAGAAGGGCGTGCCCATCCGCAACGGCGGCGAGGCCAGCCGCTGGCGCAGCCGCGGCAGCAGGTGGAGGCGGCTGCGGATGTGGGCGTCGAAGTCGCCGGGACTCGGCGGCTCGCCGGCGCAGACCAGCACGGCGCCGATCGCCATGTGCCCGTTGGACCTCTCGTTGGTCAGGAACGACGTGTCGAACGACGTCAGCCTGTCCATGTGGCGCTGCATGGCCCCTCCTTTCCCTGCTCCGAGTATCCACGCAGCGGAGCACGCCTGCATAAACGGAGGGTTAAGGGCCATCCCGGCAGGGGTTCCACTTAACTTTTTCGGAGAACGGCAGGTGCCGTCCGAGATCCGAACGCCGAAAAAGTACAAGACGTTCCACCCCTACCGGGATGGCCCTTTATGCAGCTTCAGCGTCTCCGTCCGTGGCACGGCGCTCAGTAGCCGGCGCCTTGCCTATGAGTCCTGAGGCTGGGTCGAGCTCTTCCTCCTCGGCTACGCCGGCGAATGGTGGTGGCGCGATTGCCTCCTCGGCTTCGCGCGGCAGGCGGCGCGAGACGACCTTGGTGACGCCGTCGTCGCCCATCGTCACCCCGTAGAGGACATCGGCCGCGTCCATCGTCCGCTTCTGGTGGGTGACGATGACGAACTGGGCGCGGTCGGAGAAGCGCCGGATCAGCTGCAGGAAGCGGTCGATGTTGGCGTCGTCGAGCGCCGCCTCGACCTCGTCGAGGATGTAGAAGGGGCAGGGCCGAGCGAGGAAGACGGCGAAGACGAAGGCCAGGGCGACCAGCGACTTCTCGCCGCCGGAGAGCAGCGAGAGCTTGCGGGTCGACTTGCCGGCAGGGGTGACCTCGATCTCGACGCCGAGCTCCTCGCGCTCCTCTTCCTCCTCGCTTTCCTCAGCGGTCCCTGAACCGGCCTCGGCGTCCTCCTCGACGGCCGGAACCGCGCGCAGCGCGACCCGGCGCAGCCGCCCGCGGCCACCGGGAAAGAGGTGCTCGACCATCTCCTCGAAGTTCTTCGCCGTACCCTCGAAGGTCTGCTCGAAGGCGCGCTCGATCTCGCGGTCGATGTCGCGAATCAGCGCCTCGAGCTCGTGCATCCCGCGCTCGGTGTCCTCGCGCTGGGCCTGCAGCGTCTCGACGTGCTCGCGCGCCTCCTCGTACTCGCGCTCGGCGAGCGGGTTGACCGGGCCGATCTGGGCGCGGCGGCGATCGAGTCGCTCGAGCTTGCGGTCGATCTCGGTCCGCTCCTCCTCACCCACCGTCTGCTCCCACTCGTCGAGTGGCTCGCCCAACCGCCCGACGATCGCGGCCAGCTCTTTGGCTGCCTCGGCGCGGCGGTCGCCCAGATGCGCCGCTTCGACCTCGGCCGCGGTCAGCTTGTCGGATGCCGCCTTCATCTCCGCCTGCAGCTCGTACTCGCGCTGAGAGCAGGCGCGCATCTCCTCGGCGATCTCGTCGCCGTCGCCGGCGTCGCCGACGACGCGGGCCTCGATCCGCTCGACCCGGGAGCGGATCGCAGCCTCGGCCGCGATCGCGGCGGCGGCGACGGCCTGGACGTCTACGAGCAGCTGCTCGCCGGCGGCGAGCCGGGCGCGCAGCGCCTCGCGGTGGCGCTCGCCGAGCAGGCCCTGGGCGCGGCGGGCGTGGCGCGCGGCGCGCTCGGCGCCGCTGCGAACCGCGTCGAGCGCCTTCTCACGGGCGGGCTCGGCTGCCTCGCCGGAGCGCGCCTGGACCAGGCCCTCGGCGGCGCCGGAGAGGCCGGCATCGACCTCGGCCAGCTCCTCCTCCAGCTTGCGGCTGCGCTCGCCGGGAGCGGCGCCGGCGTCGACGTCGACGTCGAGGGTCAGCGGGCCGAGCTCGGCCCGCAGCGCCTCCAGCCGGGCGGCGATCTCGCGCTCGCGATCGGCGAGGCTCGAGCTGCGCACGGCGATTCGCTGCTGCTCGCCGCGCAGCCCGGTCAGCTGGCCCCACGCCTGGGTCCGCTCGCGATCGCGAGCCGCGAAGCGCTCCTCGGCCTTGCGCCGGCGCTCGCTGACCTCGGCCAGGCGGCGCTCGAGCTCGGTTCTCTCGGCCCGGATCTGCTCTGCCGTCTTCTGCGCGGCGAGCGCGCGATCCTCGCCGCTGCGCAGGTCCTCGGAGACCAGGTGGCCGCGCAGGCCCAGCTCCTCGCGCTCGATCCGCGCCCCCAGCTCGGCGGCCTGCGCCTGACGCTTCAGCGGCCGCAGCCGGGCGCGCGCCTCGCGCTCCAGGTCGAGCGCCCGGTCGAGGTTCTCGCGCGCGGCGCGCAGCTTCAGCTCGGCGCGGCGGCGGCGCTTGCGGTGCTTGCCGAGACCAGCCGCCTCCTCGATCAGGAGGCGGCGCTCGCGCGGCTTCGAGTGGATGATCGACTCGACCCGGCCCTGGCTGATCACCGAGTGCATCTCCCGTCCCAGGTTGGCGTCTGAGAGGACCTCGACCACGTCGACGAGGCGGCAGCGGGCGCCATTGAGGCGGTAGCCGCCGTCGCCGGCGCGGTCGAGCCGGCGGCTGACCGCGATCTCGGAGAGCTCGGTGGCGGCGCGGCCCTCGGAGTTGTCGATCACGACCTCGACCTCGGCGGCGCGGCGCTGGCCGATTCCTTTGCCGCCGGCCGAGATCACGTCCTGCATCGAGGCGCCGCGGATCGCGCCCGGGCTCTGCTCGCCGAGGGCCCAGAGCACCGCGTCGGTGATGTTCGACTTGCCCGAGCCGTTGGGGCCGACGATCACGCTGACGCCGGGCGAGAACTCCAGCCTCGCCCGCTCGGGGAACGACTTGAACCCCTTCATCTCGATCGATCTCAGATACATCTCAGCCTCAGGTCTCGCACGGAAGTGTGTCGGTGGACAGGGTAAGGCTCGCGGGTGAGCCGGACGCGAAGCACGCCTAGTCCTCGAAGCGCCGCAGCGCCTCCTCCGCCGCGACCTGCTCGGCGGCCTTCTTGCTCCTGCCTTCGCCTTCCCCGACCCGCTCCTCGTCGACGATCGCCTCGACCTCGAAGATGCGCTGGTGCGGCGGGCCCGATTCGCCGATCACCCGGTAGCTGACCTGGGCCCGGCGCTGCGCCAAAAGCTCCTGTAGCGCCGACTTGAAGTCGGTCGTGGTCTCCGCCGCGAGCTCGATCCGGGGGGCGAAGGCCCGCGCGACCGCCACCGCGGCCCGCTCGTAGCCGAAGGCGAGGAAGCAGGCGCCGATCAGCGCCTCGGTCACCTCCGGCAGGGGTCGCTCGCCGGCGAGCAGGATGGCGGGCTGGATCGCTTCCTCGCGCTCCGGCCTCATCGCTTCGATCATCGCCGGCACGCCGAGCTCGCGGCCGACCTCGGCGCAGGAGACGCCGCTGACCGCCTGGTTGTGGATCTTGGTCAGGCCGCCGGCGTCGACCTCCGGAAACCGCCGCCGCAGCTCGGCGGCGACGGCGAGGGCGAGCACGCTGTCCCCCAGGTAGGCGAGGCGCTCGTAGGAGTCGACCCTGTTCTCGGTCCAGGAGGAATGGGTCAGGGCCTGCCGGCGCAGGTCGTCGGGCAGGTCCTCGACCAGCTCGGCCAGCCCGGCCTGCGGAGGCGCGGTCAAGCCTTGGCGTGCTCGAGGACGAACTCGACCGCGTCGCCGACGGTCTTGATCCGCGCCGCCTGCTCCTCGGAGACCGAGATCCCGTAGCGGTCCTCGAGCTCCATCACCAGCTCGTAGAGATCGAGCGAGTCGGCGTCGAGGTCCTCCTTGAACTGGGTCCCCTCCCCGATCTTCGCCGCTTCGACTTCCAGCTCCTCGGCGAGATGACTGCGGACAAGCGTGAGGATCTCCTCGCGGGTCACGCGCTGGTTCCTATCACGCGGCACCGTCGCTCAGCGAGCCGCGGTTGGCGCCGCCCTCCTCGAGCAGGGCCGCGGTCCGGGCGACCGCGTCGACCTCGGCGCAGCGGGCGGCGAGCCGCACCGCGTTGGCGACTCCCTTCGCGCCGGAGCTGCCGTGGCCGACGACGGCGACCCCGCGCAACCCGAGCAGGACTGCGCCGCCGGTGGCGTCGGGGTCCATCTCGCGACGCAGGCCGCCGAGCGCCGGGCGCAGCAGCAGTCCGCCGAGGGCGGCAAGCGGGTTGGAGCGCGCCGCAGCGCGGATCGCGCCGGTCAGGGTGCGTGCGGTGCCCTCCATCAGCTTCAGGGAGACATTGCCGGTAAAGCCATCGGTGACGACGACGTCGGCCGCACCCGCCGGCAGGTCGCGCCCCTCGACGTTGCCGGCGAACTCGATCCCGCCGGCGGCGGCGAGAAGCTCGTGCGCGGCCACCACCTCCTCGCGCCCCTTGCCGGCCTCCTCACCGACCGAGAGCAGGCCGATGCGGGGCCGCTCGACCCCCAGCACCGCCTCGCTGAAGGCGGCGCCGAGGAAGGCGAACTGGACCAGGTGCTGGGCGCGGACCTCGGCGTTGGCGCCGACGTCGAGGAAGAGCGTCGGCGGGCCGCCGGGGTTGGGCAGCTGCACCGCGAGGGCGGGCCGCTGCACGCCCCGCAGCCGCCGCAGGCCGAAGGTGGCGGCGGCCATCGTCGCCCCAGTCGAACCGACGCTGGCCATAGCCCCGGCACGACCCTCCGATACCTCGCGCGCCGCCCGCACCACCGAGGCCTCCTTCCTTGCCCGCACCGCCGGTACCGGCTCCTCTTCGTTGGAGATCCAGTCCGCCGTCGGCACCACCTCTACGCCGCCCACCCCGTCGAGACCGAGCTCATCCGCCGGGCCGAAGACACGCAGCCCGATCCCATCCGCCGCCGCGAGCCTCACGCCCTCGGCGAGCACGTCGAAGCCGCGCTCGGCGCCGAAGCCATCGAGGGCGACGGTCACACCGCGCCCACCGTCATGGCTACTCCTCTTTGTCGGGAGCGGCCGCGGTCGGATCGATCGCTTTGTGCTCGATCACCTCACGCCCGTTGTAGGTGCCGCAGGTCGGACACACGCGATGCGGCAGCCGCGGGCTATGACACCGCGGGCACTGATTGAGGCGTGCCTTCCCCGCCTTGTGCTGCGCCCGCCGCTTGTCGCGGCGCGCACTGGACGTTCGCTTCTTCGGGACAGCCATGAGCCGGGCATCGTAGCGTGTGGAAAGAGGGGTCGGGCGCCCCTCAAAGCGGCTTGTACTTTTTCGTCACTCCGACTTCGCGGACGACCGCTGACGCCTTACCGAAAAAGTTGAGCGACGAGGGGTGCCCGACCCCTCAATACGCAGCGGCCACGACAGCCAGATCGTCCGCCTGCCAGGCAACCTCGCCGCCGCACCAGGCGACCACGTCGTCGAGCTGGCCTGGCTCGAAGACGTCGCCGATCACCAGCGAGCGCGACTGCTCCCTGACGCGGCGGAAGAGGGCTCGCTTCTGGTCGTCGTCGAGGTCGTTGACCGAGAGGACCGAGATCACCAGGTCCCAGGGGCCGTCGGGCAGCGGGTCCTCCATGCGCGCCAACTGCACGTCGTCGTAGGTCTGGCGGGCACGGAAGACCATGTCTGGGCTGGAGTCGAGGCCGATCACCCACGAGTCCGGGTGGGCCTCGATCAGCCGCCGCGTCGTTTCCCCGGTCCCCATCCCCAGCTCGAGCACGCGCTCGGGCGCGAAGGGGACCGCCGCGATCGCCTGCTCCTGCAGTTCGTCGTAGCGCGGGATCCTGGCGCGGATCCGGGCCAGGTACTCGTCGGGTGTCCAGTCGAATCGGTCCATCTCGTAACCTCGTGCTCAGGTGCCATCGTAAGAGTCGGCCGAGCGGAGGAGCGCTGATGGCTCGAACCCCAACCACGATCGTCGACCTGGCGCAGCTCAACCTCGCCTACGGCGAAGGCGCGCGCCTGGAGCTGCCGGTGCGGCTCGACGCCCTCGAGCTGGGCGGCCAGTCATACGAGGCGAAGACGGACTCGGTCGAGGCCAGGCTCGACGTCTCGCGCCAGAGCGACGGCTACGCCTTCAGGCTGCGCTTCCCCCTGCACCTGGAGGGTCCGTGCATGCGCTGCCTCGAGGCGGCCGCCGTCAACGCCGAGGTCGATGCCAGGGAGGTCGACCAGCGAGACACCGACGACGAGGAGCTGCGCAGCCCCTACGTCGGGGACGAAGAACTCCAGCTCGGCCACTGGGCCCACGACGCCGCCGCCCTCGCCACCCCCGACCAGGTTCTCTGCCGAGCCGACTGCGCCGGTCTCTGCCCGGTCTGCGGCGAGTCGCTCAACGACGCCGACCCGGCTGCGCACGAACACGACCTCGGCGCCGACCCGCGCTGGGACAAGCTGAAGGAGCTGAAGCTCGAGTAGAGGGCGCTAGGGCTGCTCGTCGAGCTCGGCGACGGGCTGCTGCTCTTCCTCGCGGCCGGCGAGCCGGTCACGGCCGCGCTGCACGGCGGCAAGGAACTTCTGCAGGTTGACCTCGAGCGTGTTGAGGATCTCGTCGGCGTAGTCCTCGGCCCCGAGGCGGATCTCGCGCTCACGGGCGCGGGCGTCCTCGACGATCTCGTCGGCGGCCCGCTCGGCCTGCTTGGTGACCTCCTCGTCGGAGATCAGACGGGCCTGCTGCTCACGCGCCTCGCGCACGATGCGCTCAGCCTCGCGTTTGGCCTCGGCGAGCATCTCCTGGCGCTCCTTGACGATCCAGCGCGCCTGCTTGATCTCCTCGGGGATCGTCGCCCGCATCTGGTCGAGGAGGTCGTAGATCTCCTCGCGATCCACACGCACCTGATCGGTCAGGGGGACCGGGCGGGCGTTGTGGACGACGTCGTCCAGCTTGTCTATGAGGACCAGAACGTCCATCAGCAGGTCGTAAGCCTACGTGCCGGGGGCAGTTTCGGTGAAGAAGCGGTTATTTCCACGACTTTTTGCAAGCTATCGCCCACCGCGCGACTTACGGCGGACAGCCTACCTGTCGCTCAGGCGGTCCGCCATCGCGGCCGCGACGGGGGTCGGAACGAGGTCGGCGACGTTGCCGCCGAAGGTCGCCATTTCCTTCACCCCGGTCGAGGAGAGGAAGCTGTACTGGGGCGAAGCGATCATGTAGATGCTCTCGATGCCGGGGTCGAGCTTGCGGTTGAGCTGCGCCATCTCAAACTCGTACTCGAAGTCGGAGATCGCCCGCAGCCCCTTGACGATCGCCGTCGCGCCGAGTTCGCGGGCGAACTCGACCAGCAGGTTGGCGAAGATCCGAACCTCGACGTTGCCGAGCTCCGCCGTCGCCTCTTCGATCAGCGCCTTGCGCTCCTCGGCGGTAAAGAGCGTCTTCTCCTTGCGCAGCGGGTTGTTGACGACGCCGACGACGACCCGCTCGAAGACCGCGGCGGTGCGGGTGATGATGTCGATGTGGCCGTTGGTGACCGGGTCATAGCTCCCGGGGCAGACAACGGTGCCGTTGCGCTCGGCCATCACGAGACCTCCAGCCGGTAGAAGGAGACGTCGGTGGAGCCGTAGCGGCGCTGGCGCCGCGGCTCGAGCGAATCGAGGCGGAGCGCGCGCCGGGCGGCGCTCTCGACCACCGCGGTGCCCCCCTCGACCAGGAGGCGCGGCAAATGGATGTCTAGGGCCTGCCCCACGCGGTCGGCGAGTTTATAAGGGGCGTCGACGAAGACGAGGTCGAAGCGGGGATGCTCCCCGTCGCCGAGCCAGCGCCCGACGTCGGCGCGAACGAGGCTGACCCGTTCGCCGAGGCCGAGTCTCTCGACGTTGCCGAGCGCCGCCCGGGTGTCGCGGTCGACCAGGGTCGCGGTCTCCGCGCCGCGCGAGAGCGCCTCGATCGCCAGCGCCCCGGTGCCGCAGTAGAGGTCGAGCACGTTGGCGCCCTCAACCCTGCCTCCCAGCACCGAGAAGATCGCCTCGCGGACCCGCTCGGAGGTTGGCCGCACCTGCCAGCCGCGCGGCGCGACCAGGCGCTGTCCCTTGAGCTCTCCGGCGATCACCCGCATGGATCAGAGTGGTATCGGGTCCGCCGCCCCAGCGCCGAAGCGGCGCCGGGCGGCCTCGAGCAGCGGGCCGAGCTCCGGCGCCTCGAGGCTGCCGTGACTCCTGAGGAGATCCAGCACCTCCTCGCGGGCGGCGACCAGGGTCGGGGTGTCCTCCGGAAGCTCGGCCAGGGCGAAGCGCGGCAGGCCGCTCTGCCGCGTGCCGAGGACCTCCCCCTCGCCGCGCAGCGTCAAATCGATCTCGGCGAGCTTGAACCCGTCGCGCTCGCGCTCGATCGCCTGCAGGCGCCGCCGCGCCATCTCGCCGCCCCCTTCCGGAAGCAGCAGGCAGTGCGAGCCGTGCACGCCGCGCCCTACCCGCCCGCGCAGCTGGTGCAGCTGCGAGACGCCATAGCGCTCGGCCCCCTCGATCACCATCACGGTCGCGTTGGCGACATCGATCCCGACCTCGATCACCGTGGTCGCGACGAGGACGTCGGTCTCGCCGGCGACGAAGGCCTCCATCGCCTCGGCCTTGCGCGCGGAGGGCATCTGGCCGTGGATGACGCCGACCTCGAACTCGCGCAGCTCCTCCGTCGCCAGCCGCGCCGCCTCTTTCTCCGCCGCCCTGCCCTGCATCTTCTCGGACTCCTCGACCAGGGGGCAGACGACGTAGGCCTGGCGCCCCGCGCGCAGCTCGGCGCGGAGGAGCTCGTAGGCGGCGGCGCGCTCGTCCTCGTCGACGACCCGGGTCTCGATCGGCTGCCGCCCGGCGGGCAGCTCGCGCAGCGCCGTCGTGTCGAGATCGCCGTAGGCGGTCAGGGAGAGGGTGCGCGGGATCGGTGTCGCGGTCATGTGGAGGATGTGCGGCGCCAGGCCCTCGACCCCCTTCGAATCGAGCGCCCGGCGCTGCTCGACCCCGAAGCGGTGCTGCTCATCGACCACGCAGACCGCCAGCCGGGCGAAGCCGACCGCGGGCTCGAGCAGGGCGTGGGTGCCGACGATCAGCCCCAGCTCGCCACTGGCGAGCTGGTTCAGAGCTTGCTGGCGAATCGAGGCAGACGTGGCGCCGGTGAGCAGCGCAAAGGGGGTCGCCTCCGCCGCCAGCAGTCTCGTCAGAGTCGCCGCGTGCTGCTCGGCCAGGGTCTCGGTCGGCGCCATCAGCGCCGCCTGGTAGCCGGCTTCCAGCGCCCGCAGCATCGAGTAGAGCGCGACCACCGTCTTGCCGCTGCCGACCTCGCCCATCAGCAACCGCTGCATCGGTTCGCCCGAGCGTAGGTCGGCGTCGATCTCGTCGAAGGCGCGCAGCTGGTCCCCGGTCGGCTCGAACGGCAGTGACTCGACCCAGCGCCCGACCGCATCTCCCGGCCTGCCCAGGAGCGGCGCCGGGCGCGCGGTCCGGTGCGAGCGCTTCCGCGTTGCCAGAATCGCCTGGTAGAGGAAGAGCTCTTCGAAGGCCAGCCGCTCGCGCGCTGCTTTGACTTCCTCCTCGCTCTCGGGGAAGTGCACTGCCTTGATCGCGTCCGCGACCCCCGCCAGCTCCCTGCGCGCACGCAGGTCCGCCGGCAGCGGCTCGATCGCGTTGCCGGCCCAGGCGACCGCCTGCTCGGCCCACTGGCGGATCTTCTGGGCTTTGAGCGTCTCGGTCGCGGGGTGCACCGGAACCAAGCCCCTCTCCCCTTCGTCGCCGGCGGGAGCGGCGAACTCGTATTCGCTCACCCGGAAGCCGCGTTTGTCCCTCGAGCCGGTCAGCAGCAGCTGTGCGCCTTGCGTGAGCTTCTGGGCGACCCAGGGCTGGTTGAACCAGCTCGCCCTCAGCGAGCCGGAGTCGTCGCCGACCTTGACCGAGGTGATGGAGAGGCCGCGGCGACGGAAGGTGCTCGCCTTGGCGCCAAGCACTTCGACGCTGATCGTGGCCTGCTTCTTCGGCTCCAGACTGGCCAGCGGCACGACGGTGAAGTCGCGGTGGCGGTGGGGGAAGCGGAACAGCAGGTCGCCCACGGTTGCGATCCCGGCCTCGGCCGCCGTTTCGGCGAGCTTCGGGCCGACGCCCGAGAGCGCGGTCAGCGGCAGCCCGAGGACACCGGGGCGGGGCCAGCGCACGGGCGCCGCGCGCAGCTGCTCCGGGCTGAGCTCGAGCTCCCCGGCGAAGGAACGCACCGTTACTGGGCGGCGAGCAGCCACCACCAGCTCGGCTGGCCGCCCTCGTGGGTCTCGACCTCGACCCCGTCGGGGACGTGGGTGTCGATCTCGGCCAGCGGGATCGGCGCCTCCTCGCCGGCCAGCACGGTGACGATCTCGGCCCCGGCGGCGAGCCGCTCGAGCGTCTGCGCCAGGGTCGAGCCGGCGCCGCCCCAGGCGACGATCTGCTCGGCGACGAAGCCGAC
>Ga0268259_10000367_pt1 | contig 14464 bp, 9 predicted proteins | sample AgamicAsMarz_FD_200246 | JGI IMG/M metagenome (GOLD analysis project Ga0268259, IMG submission 200246) | Agave microbial communities from Guanajuato, Mexico - As.Ma.rz (v2) (version 3) | ecosystem: Host-associated > Plants > Phyllosphere > Phylloplane/Leaf | place: Guanajuato, Mexico | collected... | reverse complement strand
AGCCGCGCTGGCTTGCGCAGGACTGCGTCGGGCACTCCGAGCTTGCCGATGTCGTGGAGCAGCGAGCCGAACTCCAGCGAGCGCATCTCGGCGGCGCCTAATCCGAACTCCCGGCCGAGGCGCAAGGAGAAGGCGACGACGCGTTCGGAATGGCCGTGCGTCTCGGAGTCGCGCGCTTCGAGCGCGGCGACCAGAGCCTTGAGCGTCGTGCGGTAGGCAAGCCCGAGCGAGCGCAGCGCGCCGTCCAACTCGCGCGTGCGCTGCTCGACCGTGCGTTCGAGGTAGGTCTCGTAGAGGCGCCGCGCCGCCAGAAGGCGCTGGTGTTCGAGCGCGCGGCGGACGACGATGCCGACGTGCTCAAGGTCGAAGGGCTTGAGGATGTAGTCGAAGGCCCCGGCGCGCAGTGCGGCCACGGCGCTCTCGATGTCCTGCGAGCCGCTGACCAGGATGACGAGCGTGTCGGGCGCGAGCGCCTTCACGCGCGGTATCAACTCAAGCCCCGACATGCCCTCCATCGCGATGTCGCTCAGCACGAGCGAAAACTCGCCCTCGCCGAGCAGCGCCAGCGCCTCTTCGGCCGACCCGACAGCCTCGCACTCGTACTCGGCGCATAAGAATTCCTGAAGCACCCCGCGCACGGCCGCGTCGTCGTCCGCTATCAGCAGTCGCGCGCCGGGCGCGCACCCGTCCACGAAGTTCGTCGGCAGAGACATTAAACCCCCTCTCGGTCGGGTTCAGGCGCGCTCGCAAACGCCGCGCGGTCGGCACACGAACGCCCGAAGGCGTCGGCGCGCGGCCGAGCCGCCTGAACGGAAGCTTGAATCTGTAGGGGTTCTCGCTTCGGGGCGTGAAACGTTTCGGCAAGGGTCATGCCAAGCCCCGGCGACGGCGCTTCGGGAGCCGTATTTAAACGGATGCCGACGAATTTTCGGCCGCCCGGCCGTGCAAATCGCAGCGGCGGGATTCGCGCCGCTGCTGCACAATGCGGCGGCGCGCGCCGGCCGGGGCCGGCCGCGGAACGTATCTGAGCGGCCCCGCGGGACGAACGCGCACAAGCGCTTCGGGCGGCGGAATCGCGCCGCGTCTGAGGGTCACGGAAGACTTTTACCTTGCGGCTTCAACAAGATACGCCCGGCGATCATCACCCCGGGGGCGTCGCGGGTTGAAGTCGAAAGCAGACCGGCCCTTACTTAAGAGAGGCTGCGTCGGCTCAGCCCGGGCGGGCGGGCGGGCTTGGAACGGGGGTTGCTCTCGGAAGTGCGCTGAGTCTTTGACTTAAGCCCCAAACCCCAAGACGAAAATTCACTCTCGTAGCCCGTTAAATCGAAGCCCTATAGGAGGATTCTGGGTGAAACCTCGGAAGCACTGCCGTCCCCGCTGGTGGCTCGCGCCGGTCTGCGTGGCGGTGGCGCTGTCGCTGTTGGCGGCCGGGCGCGGGGCGGCGGCGGGCGGCGCGGCGTCGCGCCCCGCCGAGGCTTCGGCCGCGCCGAAACTCTCGCCCGACCTGCGAGCACTCGTCGAAGGCTCATCTTTGGGCAAGGATGTCAACGTCATCGTCCGGCAGAGCCCGCAGAAGGGGCTCAGCCTGAATCTCCTGGGCGACATCCTGAACCTCCTGGGCGGGCGCGTGACGCGGACTTTCGGGAGACTGGGCGCGGTCGCGGCGCGCGTGCCGTCGCAGTCGCTGGCGACGCTGGCCTCGCGCCCGGAGGTGCTCTACGTCTCGCCCGACCGGCCCTTGGGCGGCGCCGGCCACGTCGAGACGACGACGGGCGCCGAGGCCGTGCGCGTGCAGACGACGAGCGCGCTGCTCGGACTCTTGAAGACGACGAGCACGCTCGACGGCTCCGGCGTCGGCATCGCCGTCGTCGATTCGGGGCTCGACGCCTCGCACGAAGTCTTCCGCGACGGGATGGGGATGAGCCGCGTCGCCGCGAGCGTGGATTTTACGGGCGAGGGGCGCACAGACGACCCTTACGGCCACGGCACGCACGTCGCCTCGATTGCGGCCGGGGCGGGGCGGCCTTCGGGCGGGGCCTACGAGGGTTTGGCGCCGGGCGCGAAACTCGTCAACCTGCGCGTGCTCGACTCGCAGGGGCGCGGGACGACCTCCGCGCTGCTCGCGGCGCTCGAATGGGTCTTGCAGAACCGCACGCTCTACAACGTCCGCGTCGTCAACCTTTCTTTAGGCGCCCCGGCGGTTGACAGCTACCGCGACGACCCCGCGTGCGCGGCCGTGCGCAGGCTCGTTGACGCCGGAATAGTCGTCGCCGCCGCCGCGGGCAACAGCGGCAAGGACGGCTCGGGCAACAAAATCTACGGTCAGATTCACTCGCCGGGCGACGAGCCTTCGGCGCTGACCGTCGGCGCGTCGAACACCTTCGGCACCGACGCCCGCTCCGACGACGGCGTGACGACCTACAGTTCGCGCGGCCCGACCCGCGGCCGCTACACGGACGACGCGGGCGTGCCGCGTTACGACAACCTCGTCAAGCCCGACCTCGTCGCGCCCGGCAACCGCATCGTCGGCGCGGCGGCGCCCGGCAACCGCCTGCTCGGGCAGCACCCGGAGTTGCTGGTCGATGCCGGCCAGACGGCCGCGCGCAGGATGATGTATTTGAGCGGCACTTCGATGGCGACGCCGGTGGCGGCGGGCGCGGCCGCGATGCTCTTGCAGGCCAACCCGAATCTCACGCCGAACCTCGTCAAGGCTCTCTTGATGCTGACGGCGCAGCCCGCGGCCGGCTTCAACCACTTCGAGCAGGGCGCGGGGCGCCTGAACGTCGAGGGCGCAGTCCGCTTGGCGAAACTCGTCCGCACAGACCTGTCGGCGTGGACGCCGCTCGGCGCGCCGCTGCTCACGTCGGCGGCGCCCGCGCCGCAGAGCACGGTGGCGGGCGAGACCTTCTGGTGGTCGCAGGGCTTGACGTTGAATCACACCTACGCCGCGGGCTCAGACCTCTACGTGCTCTATCAGAAAGTTTACGCGCCGGGCGCCACGCTCGCCGACGGCGCCGTCGAGTCGTCGTCGGGAGGGCAGGCGCCGAACGCTTCGATGTTGACCGGGGGCGTCGTGCTCGGGCCTTCGCTTCTGACGAGCGACGGCTCGACGATGGTCGGCGGGACGCCGCTGCTCGACGCGTCCGCGCTGCTCGGCGGGACGCTGCCCGACGGCATCATGGTCGGCGACGGCATCCTCGTCGGCGACGGCATCCTCGTCGGCGACCGCTCGCAGGGCGGCGACGGCATCATGGTGGGCGACACGACTTTCGCCGCGCAGTCGGCGGCGTGGAAGGGGGACGAGACGCCGTGCATGAAATGAGCGCCGAAGGGTTGACGGGGGGGCGCGCGTGCCGGATACTCAATTGCCCCTTCGCTCTCTCCCGGTTGAATCCAACTCCCCCGACCGTCCGAAGAAATCTCGCTAACGGAAGTCTGCGCCGCGTGCGGACGGCGCGAACCCCTGACATGAAGTTGCGGGTGCGGTCTTTGGCCCTCGCACCGACGAGGCTCTCGGGCGTGCCGGTTCCCGTCTGCCGTATCCCGGCGCGCGCGCCAGTTGGAGGGTGACAAGGTGGAAGAATTGAGAAGATACACGGCGGCGCTCGTTTCTCTGCTCGCGCTGCTATCCCTCGTGTGTACGGGCGTCGCGCCGGGCGGCGTCGGGCGCGCGCAACTGAAGAACATCGTGCGCGCGAACCCGCCCGCCGCACGCGCGGCGCGTCAGGACGAGCCGTCGGAGCGGGTCTCGCGCGACCTGCTCGAACTGGCGCGCGACCCCGAGACGCGGAACCGCAAAGTACGCGTCATCCTGCAAGAGGGCGACGGCGCCGCGTCAGCGCTCGCCTCCGCCCTCACCGCCGAGGTGAAGGCGAAGGGCCGGTTCGACGCGCTCGGCGCACACGTCCTCGAACTTCCCGCCCGACTCGTCGAGCGGCTGTCGGAGCAGGGGCGCGCGCGCTTCATCTCGCTCGACCGCGAGACGAGGGCCTACGGCCACGTCTCGCGCACGACGGGCGCGGACGACGTGCGCGAGGCGCCGGGCGTCATCGTCAACGGGCCCGACGGCACGGGCGTCGGCGTCGCCGTCATCGACTCCGGCATAGACACAACCCACACCTCCTTCCTCGACGGCAACAACGGCCTGCGCGTCGTCGCGAGCGTTGACTTCACCGGCGAGGGGCGCACCGACGACCCCTACGGCCACGGCACGCACGTCGCTTCAATCGTCGGCGGCAACGCGCGCATCTCGAAGGGCGCCTACGTCGGCATCGCGCCGAACGCGAACCTCATCAACCTGCGCGTGCTCGGCGCGCAGGGGACGGGCCGCGTCTCAAGCACGCTCGCGGCGCTCGACTGGGTCTTGCAGAACCGCACGCTCTACGGCGTCCGCGTCGTCAACATGAGCCTCGGCACGACGGCCGTCGATTCTTACAGGAACGACCCCGTCTGCCGCGCCGTCCGCAGGCTGGTTGACGCCGGAATAGTCGTCGTGGCGGCGGCCGGCAACAACGGCAAGGACTCCGCGGGCAACAAGCTCTACGGCTCCATCCACTCGCCGGGCGACGAGCCTTCGGCCTTGACCGTCGGCGCGTCGAACACCTTCGGCACCGACGCGCGCTCCGACGACGGCATCGCCAGCTACAGTTCTCGCGGCCCGACCCGCGGCTTCTGGACAGACCTCGCGGGCGTGCGCCACCACGACAACTTCATCAAGCCCGACCTCGTCGCGCCCGGCAACAAGATCGTGGACGCCGCCGCCGCCGGCAACTACATCCTCTCGCAGAACCCGCAACTCGACGCGGGCGTGAGCCCCGTGGACAACCGCAGGCAGATGTACCTCAACGGCACCTCGATGGCGACTCCCGTCGCCGCGGGCGCCGCGGCGCTCGTCTTGCAGGCCAACCCGACGCTGACGCCGAACCTCGTCAAGGCCATCCTGATGTACACGGCGCAGCCGCTCGCGGGCTTCAACTACTTCGAGCAGGGCGCGGGCCAACTGAACGTTGAGGGCGCGGTGCGCCTGGCGCGGCTCGTCCGCACAGACCTGTCGAACGACACGCCGCTCGGCGACCCGCTGCTCGCGAACTCCGCGCCGCCGCCCGCGCCGCAGACGACCATCGCGGGGCACACCTTCCCGTGGTCGCGCGGCCTGATACTCAACTACAACTACGTCACCGGCCTCGACCTCATCACGAAGTTCCAGAAGGTCTACGGCCTCGGGCGTCTGCTCGGCGACGGGGTGATTACCGGTGACGGCGTGATTACGGGCGACGGCGTCATCACCGGCGACAGGACTCTCGTCACCGACGGCGTCATCACCGGCGACCACGTCATGACGAGCGACGGCGTCATCACCGGCGACGGCTCGCCCTTTCTCGGCGTCTACTCGCTGCTCGGCGACGGCACGCGCCTGAACGACGGCGACACCTTCGGCGACGGCGTCATCACCGGCGACGGCGTCATCACGGGCGACGGCGTCATCACGGGCGACCTCTTCACGCAGGCGCAGTCGGCCGCGGTCGAAGGCGACGGGACTGAGGCGATGGACGCCGACGCGGACGACGGCGTTGACTGCCTAGACTATTAGTCCGCGCGGAGCGGCCGGGGCCGGGACGACGACGACAGCCCGCGCCGCCCCGGCCTTCGGCCGCCTCTCTTCTCTCTCCCACTGCAACTGTGCGACGCACGGCGTGCGCCGCGCCGGTAACAAACACACTGAAGCCTCGCAGCACAGGAGTGGTTGTGGACAGAAGAAATCCCGCTCGGCCGTTCATGTGGGCCGTCGTCGCGTTGGGGTCGGCGGCGCTTCTCTTCTCCGTCACGGAACTGCCGGTCGCGCGGCTCGACGTGCGCTTCCTGCTGCTGGCGGTGCTCGTCTGCGTCAGCTCGCACGTCGCCGTGCGCATCCCGCACGTCAGCGGGCGCATCACGGTCTCGGACACGCTCGTCTTCCTGACGCTGCTGCTCTACGGCGGCGCGGGTGCGGTCGTCCTCTCGGCGCTCGAAGGCGTCTACGCCTCCCTGCGCATCAGCCGCAAGCCGCTCACCATCCTCTTCAACGCGGGCGTGCTCGCGCTCTCGACCTTCATGACGGCCGCGGCGCTGCGCGCGCTCTTCGGCACGGCGAACCTCGCGGGCGACTACTACTCGGCGCCCGCGCTGGCCGCGGTCTTCGTGATGGCGCTCGTGCAGTACGCCGTCAACACGTGGCTCATCGCCGTCGAGAAGTCGCTCAAGCTCGGCGAGCCCTTCTGGGCGACGTGGAAGACCTACTACCTCTGGACTTCCGTGACGTACCTGGCGGGCGCGTCGGCCGCGGGCATCTCGGCGCGGCTCGTCCACGCCGTCGGCTTCTACGCGGTGCTGACGACCGTGCCCATCATCGCCATCATCTACTTCACCTACCTGACCTACCTCAAGAACATCGAGGCGTCGGAGGCGCACGTCGAGGAGCTTTCGCGCTACGTCGCCGAGTTGCGCCGGAGCGAGGCGGCGCGCGAGGAGATTCTGCTGCGCGAGAAGGCGGCGCGCGCCGACGCCGAGGCCGCCAACCGCGTCAAGGATGAGTTCCTCTCGACCCTGAGCCACGAACTGCGGACGCCGCTCACCTCCATCATCGGCTGGACGAGCCTGATGCGCGCGGGGCGCGTGAAGGGCGACGTGCAGGCGCAGGCGCTTGAGACCATCGAGCGCAACGCGCGGATTCAGTCGCGCCTGATTGACGACCTGCTCGACCTGTCGCGCATCATCTCGGGCAAGCTCCTGCTCGACACGCGCGAGGTAGACCTCGCATCGGTCGCGGCCGGCGCCGTCGAGGTCGTGCGCCCGGCGGCGGCGGCGAAGGGCATCGCGCTCACTTACGAGTGCGAGCCGGGCGCCGCGGTCTCTGGCGACGCCGCGCGCCTGCAACAGGTGGCCTGGAACCTTCTCTCGAACGCGGTGAAGTTCACGCCCCAGGGCGGCAGCGTCTCGGCGCGTCTCACGCGCGACGGCGCGCGCGTCAAGTTCACGGTGACGGACACCGGCCGCGGCATCGCGCCCGAGTTCCTGCCGCACGTCTTCGACCGCTTCCGCCAGGCCGACAGCGCGACGACGCGTCAGTACGGCGGCCTCGGCCTCGGCCTCTCAATCGTGCGCCACCTCGCGGAACTGCACGGCGGCACGGTCGAGGCCGCGAGCGCGGGCGAGGGGCGGGGCTCGACCTTCTCCGTCGCCTTCCCGCTGGCGGCCACGGCCGCGTGCGAGTGCGCGACCCCGGCTCGGGGGGTCGTAAGCTTCGACGCCGCCGTGCCGGCCTCTCCCGAAGGGCTGGCCGGCGTGCGCGTGCTCGTCGTGGACGACGAGTCGGACACGCGCAGCCTCATCAGCACGGTCATCGCGGGGACGGGCGCGGAGGTGGCGGCGTGCGCTTCGGCGGGCGAGGCGCTTGAGAAGCTGAAGACGTGGCGGCCGCACGTCCTGATGAGCGACATCGGGATGCCGGGCGAGGACGGCTACGCGCTGATACGGAAGGTGCGTGCGCTGCCCGCAGAGCGCGGCGGGGGCATCCCGGCCGCGGCGCTCACCGCATACGCGCGCGACGAAGACCGCAGGCGCGCGCTCGCCGCCGGCTTCCAGCTACACGTCGCCAAGCCCTTCGACCCGCGCGAACTGGTCGCGGCCGTCCTAGACTTACAGTCTTACCTCTCGGCGCGAGCCGCCGCGGACGAGATGGCTCAGGGCAGTTCCGCCGTGTCGCCGACCGCCACGCGCGCCCCCGCGCTGACGCTCGCGTAGACGCCGAGGTTCTGCCCCGCGTCCCTGACAATCGTGCGCAGTATCTTCGGGTCTTTCGCAAGTCCCTCCTGCGCCTGCATCGTCATACTGCAACGCATCGTCGGAATCTCGCACTTCAGCCCGAGCCCCCCGACGCGCAGTTCGCGTCCGCCCCAGTCTGCTTCGACCAAGCCTTCCAGGTCGCCGTTCGTCTCTATCAAAAAGTTGGGACGGAAGCGCCGCGCGTCCCAGCTTGACGCGGGGTTGAGCCGCGCCAGCGCTTCGAGCGTGGCGGTGGTGACGACGTGGATGGGGAAGGCGTCGAAGTACGTGCCGGGCGGAGAGGTGTACTCGAAGAGTTCCGCGGGCAGCACGGAGAGGTCTGGCAGGGGCTCGCCCGGCTCGCGTCCGAAGTCTTTGCGCAGGCCGCCGTCGAGACGAGCCACACGCATCGCGCCGAGCGCGAGCCGCTTGAAGGCGCGCGAGCGGCCGAGCAGGCCGACGAGCCTCGCGCCAGGCATCGCGCGACGGTAGTGCGCCCGGTCGCTCGCGGGTCGCAGCGGCCAGAGCGTGACCTTGCGCCCGACAAGCTCTGAGAGTCGCGCGTGCACGCGCGGGTCGTCGCTGGCGGTGCGCGCGCCGTCGGGCAGCGTGATGTCAACGTGCGGGACGTTATCCCCGGTCGGCTCCTCCCTGTAGCGCGCCGAGCAGAGCATGAGCGCGGGCGAAATCTTCGCGCCGCGAATCTCGCCGGCCGCCTCGTCGCGCAGGGCCCAGCCCCGGTCGCCGCACAGCCCGCGCGGCCCCACCGCGCACGCTTCCAGACGCTCGCCCGCCATAGACTTCACGGGGTAGCGCCAGACCTCTTTGACTCTGCCGACGAACATCCGTCCTCCCCTCACACCCTCAGAGTGTCCGCACGCCAGCCTTTGATGGCGCGCTTGATCTCGTCGGGCTTCCTGAGTCTGCCTTCCAGCACTTCACGGACGAGCCCTTCAAGCTCCTCGTCCGGCGCGAAGCGCAACGCGGCGGTCTGCGCGGGCGTCAGCGACGCGGCGCGCTGCGCGAGGTCTTCGGGCAGGAGTTGGTAATAGCGCAGGCTCTCTTCGAGCCGGATGACCCTGTCCTGCGCCTTCAGCGGGTTGAGGCGTACGAGCGCCGTCAGCACCACCAGCGCGGCCGAGACGACGACCCACCAGCCCGTGTCTAGGCCGGGGTCGCGTACGAGTTTGACGACGGCGACGACGAAGTTCGTCAGCATGACGGGCGCCAGGAAGAAGTGGAAGGGCGCGTGCCAGCGCGTGTGGTTGGCGTAAGTCTGTGGGGCTTCGGCCACTGTTCGTCACCTTCTCTTTATCAATTTCCGGCCGGGCGTAAAGCGGGGACTGATTCGACGCCGACGACCCCCGCCGTTAAAGGTTGGTCGGCATCGCCGACGAAGGCTCGCGGCCGGGCGGCGCGGGCTTCGGCGGCTCGGGCGTGAAGTCCTCGCCGGGGTTGATGAAGCGGTTGCGCTCGAAGTTGTACTGGCGGTCGTAGAGTTGTCGGTAGCGCCCGCCCGTCGAGAGCAGTTCCTCGTGCGTGCCGCGCTCGACGACGGAGCCTTCTTCGAGGACGAGAATCTGGTCGGCGCTGCGGATGGTGGACAGGCGGTGCGCGATGACGAACGTCGTCCGCCCGCGTCGCAGCCTTTGCAGCCCGTCCTGAATCAACGCCTCGCTCTCGCTGTCGAGGCTCGAAGTGGCCTCGTCCAGAATCAGAATCCGCGGCTCGGCCAAAATCGCGCGCGCGATGGCGACGCGCTGGCGCTGCCCGCCGGAGAGCTTGACGCCGCGCTCGCCGACGACCGTGTCGTAGCCTTCCGGAAAAGTGCTGACGAACTCCTCGCAGTGCGCGACGCGCGCCGCCTCTTCGACCTCGGCGCGCGTGGCGTGCGGGTTGGCGAAGGCGATGTTCTCGGCGACGGTGCCGTCGAAGAGGAAGTTGTCCTGCAAGACCGCGCCGAGTTGTTCGCGGTAGTCGCGGAGCCTGACCGTCGTGAGGTCGCGGCCGTCAACGAGGATGCGCCCCGAGAGCGGCCGGTTGAAGGCCATGACGAGGCCGATGAGCGTGCTCTTCCCCGAGCCGCTTGAGCCGACGAGCGCGGTCGTCGTCCCCGCCGCCGCGCGGAACGAGACGTGTCGGAGCACGGGCGCGTCCTCGTTGTACTCGAAGCTCACGTCCTCGAAGACGATCTCGCCCTCGACTTCGCCCAGGGGCTCGCGCTCCCGCTCGCCCTCGTCCTCGGTCGCGGTGCGCCTGATCTCGCGTATGCGGTCGAGGCCGGCGAAGGCTTCCGTGATCTGCGTCCCGATGGCGGCGATCTCGACGAGCGGCGCGGCGACGAGCGCCGTGAAGAAGACGTACATGAAGAAGTCGCCGAGCGTCATCTCGCCCGCGAGCACGGCGCGGCCGCCGACGAGCGTGAGGATGCAGCCGATGCCGCCGACGATGACGGTCGAGAAGGCCGTCACGGCGGAGACGCCCGTCATCGAACGCGCGACGTTGCGGAAGAGGCGGTGCGCGCCGCGCGCGAACACCAGAGTCTCGCGCCGCTCGGCCGAGTAAGCCTTGACGACGCGTATGCCGCCGAGCGTCTCGCCGAGCCGCCCCGTCACCTCGGCGTTGATCTGCCCGCGCTCGCGGAAGAGCGGGCGCAGCCGCGTGAACGCCATCGACATGCACGCGCCGAAGAGCGCGAGCGCGAGCAGCGTGATCGAGGTCAGGCGCCAGTTGAGGTAGAAGAGCACGCAGAGCGCGATGAGCGAGGTGACGAGCCCGCCGACGAGTTGCACGAGCCCCGTGCCGACGAGGTTCCGGATGCCCTCGGCGTCCGTCATGATGCGCGAGATGAGCGCGCCGGTCTGCGTCGCGTCGAAGTAGCGGACGGGCAGGCGCGCGACGTGCGCCTGCACGCTCTTGCGCATCTCGGTGATGGCGCGCTGCGCCGCGACGCCCAAGACCCGCGAGAGCGCGAAAGAGGTCGCCGCCTGCACGACGGTCGCGCCGCCGGCCGCGAGCGCCAGCGTCGTCAGCATCTCCGCGCGGTGCTTGACGATGACCTCGTCAACCAGGTACTTCGAGCTGGCCGGCAGCACCAGCCCGACGAGCCGGTTGACGATCATCAGCGCCATGCCGAGCGCGAGCCGCGAGCGGTGCGCCCAGACCAACTCCCTCGCGTCGCGCCAAGCCTGCGACAGCGTCAGCTTCTTCTTTTTCTTCTTCTCTTCCGGCATGTGTGGGGCTAAGGCTTCGCGACGAGCTTGCCGATCTCGCGCCAGGTGACGAGTCGGACGTTGTTCTCCCTGAGCAGCCGGCGGAAGGCACGGCCTGTGACGAAGTCGAAGTCGCGCTGGCGCCACGCGGCGCCCCAGTCGGGATGGTCGAGCGTGACGGCGCGCAACTCTTCGTCGTCGTAGCCGAGGTGGACGATTAACTGCGTGACGCCCGGCCGCAGGTTCCTGATTAAGTCCGCGTAGAACTCGTCCCAGCGCGCGGGCGCGACGGAAGGGTCTGCGCTCACGACGTAATCGACGACTATGCCTTCGGGGCCGAGCGCTTCGGGCAGGAAAGGCCAGCGCGCGAACCACTCGCGCGAGACGAGGACGGGCAGGCCGTTGTCGCGCCCCACGCGCAGCAGCATCTCGAAGAGCGGGCGCGTCTGGTGGAGCGTGCGCATGTGCGCGTCGAGGTGCGTGGGGCGGATGCCGAAGGCGCGCGCACGCTCAATCTGCGCGCGCACCTCGGCCTCGGCCTCGCGCACGTCGATGCGGGCGGCGGCCTCCGACTCGGTCGGGTAGAGGTAGCCCTCGGCGTCGTAGAGCGTGGGCGCGCGGTCTCGGGGGATGACGCCGCCCCAGCGGTAGTTCTTCCACTCGCTCGTGAGCGTCAGGTGCAGCCCGAGGTCTGCTTCGGGGTGCGCGCGCGCGTAGGCGGCGGCCTCCGGCAGCCAGGGGCACGGCACCATGACGCTGCCCGAGTTGACAAGCCCGGTCTCGAAAGCCCGCAGGGTCGCCGCGTTGACCGAGTGCGCCGCGCCGAGGTCGTCGGCGTGGACGATCAAAAGCTTCGCGCCGGCCGGGTAGCCGAGCCGCTCCGCCAGCGGCTTCACCTCCGCGGGCGCCTGCGCCGCGGGCGTTCCCGCGCAGAGGTGTAGAAACGCGAGCGTCAGTATTAAGGTCGGAAGCTCTCTTCTCATTACGTTAATGGTGTGACCTCCGCCGAAGGACGGAGATTAGCGCAGGCGGGTGAGAAGGTAAAGACTCCCCCGCCGCGGCGCGGGCGCGCGCCTCGGGGCTGGACACGGGCGCGGGCGTGTCTTACGCTACGCCCCCGCCTGTTTTAATAAGCCGGCGAAGGCCGGGCGGCGTTCGCGTCCGGCCCGGCAGTTTAATGTTGGAGAGGAGGTCGGCATTGCCTCAGAGTCGTAAAAGGCGCACTCATACGAGGAGGGCTTCGAGGGGTTCGTACGCGCAGAGCGGTCAGGAGCGCGGAAGGGCTTCGCGCGGGAGGGGCAGGGTCGTCGCGGCGTTGGTCATCGTCGCGCTCATCGCGGCGGGCGCGGCCTACCTGTTCGTGCCGAGCCTGACGGGGCCGCGCGCGGGCGCGGAGGTGACGACCGCGTCGGGGCTGAAGTACACGGACATCGTCGTCGGCACGGGGCCGAGCCCGCGCCCCGGCCAGACGGCCGTGGTTCACTACACCGGCACGCTCACGGACGGGACGAAGTTCGACAGCTCGCTCGACAGGGGGCAGCCCTACGAGTTCACGCTCGGGCGCAGCCCGGTCATCAAAGGCTGGCAGGAGGGCATAGCGACGATGAAGGTCGGCGGGAAGCGGCGTCTGATTGTGCCGCCCGCGCTCGGCTACGGCGCGGCGGGGCAGCCGCCGAAGATTCCCGGCGGCGCCACCCTCATCTTCGACGTGGAACTGCTCGGCGTGAAGTGAAGGGCGCGTCAGAGGCCGCGGCACATCTCGCCGCCCCAGGGCGTGGCGGTGGCGCGGGCGACGGCCGTGCGAACCTCGGCGAAGCTCCACCCCTTGCGCTGCCAGATGGTGCCGTCCGCGTACTCGACGCGGTTGACGACGGCCTTCTCGCGGTAGGCAGGGGCGGCGGCCGCGCCCAGAGTCTCGGCGCTGACGACGGGGGTCGGGCCCGAGCCGATGAGCGCCAGAAGCTCCTTCTCCTTGCCGGGCTTGATGCCCACGCCGCAGAGGAACTGCCGCCGCGAAGGATTGTCGGGGTTCGACGCTTCGGCGAACTGGTACTCCCAGAAGACGACCTCGACCGGCTTGGCGAAGTCGTTCCTGACTCTGGCCCTGTACTCGTAAACCTCCGAGGGGCCCGGCGCGGCCGCGCGCGACTCCTGCACGCTCTTCTCCATCGCGGCGCGGCGCGCGTCGAGCGTGTCGGCGTTGGGGTCGCGCACGCCCGCGGGGTCGTTGACGCGCTTGTTGCGCTCGAAGTTCTTGTCGGCCGCAGTCATGGCCGCGGCCGGGCCGCCCGGCGCCGCCTCGCCCTTCGGCGCCTGGCGCGTGCTCTTCGACCACTTGAAGCCGAGGACTGGGAGCGGCGCGTCCGGAGCGGGCGGCGCTGGCGTCTGCGCCGCGGCGGCGGCGGGCAGGAGCAGCAGGATCAGGAAGACTCTCATCGCGTTCCCCCTTCTCGAAAGACGGGCTGGTCGCAGAGCGTGCGTAAGCGCCGGCTCAGTTGACGCCCCAGCCGGCCGTGGCGAGCGCGCCCTCGTGGCGGCTCGCGCGCAGCTCGCGCTCCGCCAGCTTCAGGTCGCTCTCGACCATGATGCGGACGAGTTCTTTAAAACTCACCTTCGGCTCCCAGCCGAGGATGGTCTTGGCCTTCGTCGGGTCGCCGAGCAGCAGGTCAACCTCGGCCGGGCGGAAGTAGCGCGGGTCGATCTCGACGTACTGCTCCCAGTCGAGCCCGAGGTGGCCGAACGCCTCTTCCAGGAACTCCCTGACCGAGTGCGTCTCGCCCGTGGCGATGACGTAGTCGTCCGCCTCGTCGGCCTGCATCATCATCCACATCGCCTCGACGTAGTCGCGCGCGTAGCCCCAGTCGCGCCGCGCGTCGAGGTTCCCCAGGTAGAGCTTCCTCTGTAAGCCGAGCTTGATGCGCGTCGCCGCCCGCGTGATCTTCCTCGAAACGAAGGTCTCCCCGCGGCGCTCCGACTCGTGGTTGAAGAGGATGCCGTTGCAGGCGAACATCCGGTAGGACTCGCGGTAGTTGACCGTGATCCAGTAGGCGTACGCCTTGGCGCAGGCGTAAGGGCTGCGCGGGTAGAAGGGCGTCGTCTCCCTCTGCGGCGTCTCGGCCACCTTGCCGTAGAGTTCCGACGAGGACGCCTGGTAGAACTTCGGCTCGATGCCGGCCTCGCGTATGGCTTCGAGCAGGCGGACTGTCCCGAGGCCGGTGACTTCGCTGGTGTACTCGGGCAGGTCGAAACTCACCCGGACGTGACTCTGCGCGCCGAGGTTGTAAATCTCGTCGGGCCGCACCTGCCGGATGATGGTGTTTAGCGAGCTCGAATCGGTCAGGTCGCCGTAGACGAGCCGCAGGCGCGTGCCCTCCTCGTGCGGGTCCTGGTAGAGGTGGTCGAGCCGAAAGGTGTTGAAGGACGAGGAGCGGCGGATGATGCCGTAGACCTCG